>ENA-UOIV01000141-UOIV01000141.1-human-gut-metagenome-genome-assembly--contig:-C59-NODE-141-length-85495-cov-12.404190_pt1 | contig 85495 bp, 92 predicted proteins | sample MGYA00242333_ERZ723880 | MGnify/ENA metagenome assembly ERZ723880 | reverse complement strand
TTAGGACACATGCCTCTCACGCATGTAATACGAGTTCGATTCTCGTACCCACTACCATCAGATTATCAGCCTCTTACGAACAAGTAAGGGGCTTTTTTATTGCCTTATATCTATATCAAAGTATCGTTTTTAGGCGTTATAAACGGGTATTTTCAAAAGAAAAAATGCAAATTTAATGCAAATTTTCATCTTGCATTATTATCGCGCTATCCCGTTAATACGCTGTTTGCGTATATATACTAAAAATGATAATAATATGGCAACAGTTGGTTTTTATTTAGACACTCGCAGAGAAAAGAAAGATGGTACATTTCCGATTAAACTACAGGTCAGACACAAAGGGCAAATAATGTTGTGCACTGATTTTTGCGCTACGCCGGAAACATGGATGGGTACAGAATATAATAAGAGTGCAAAAAATTATAAGGCTAAGAATGTAGCGATTCGGAATCTTATTAATCGCGTTGAAATGTTACTCGTTATACTTGATGATAATCAGAAATTAAAAGGAATGAGTGATAAGGCATTAAAAGAGTACATTCTAAAATCTATCAAAAACGAATCTACCTGTAAAACTTTCGTAAGCTACATAGACGAGTTTATAGCAACAAAATCAAAGGAAAATACAATCGTTTTATATAAAGCTACAAAAAATAAGATTCTCGCCTATGATCCAACCTGCACATTTGAAACAATGACAAGGAAATGGCTAGAATCGTTCAATAAATGGCTAAAAGATACCGGAATAAAAACAAACTCGATTTCGATCCATTTAAGAAATATTAGAGCGGTTTTCAATCATGCGATAGACAATGAAGAAACGGAACTATACCCGTTTAGGAAATTCACAATAGAAAGAGAAGAGACCAGAAAACGATCGTTAAAACCGGAGCAACTTATTACTCTAAGAGATTTCAACGGTGAACAATACCAAAAGGAGTATCAAGATATATTCATGCTTATGTTTTATCTAATCGGAATAAACGCAATAGACTTATTTAACCTCAAACAAATAGTTGACGGACGCATAGAATATAAACGAGAAAAAACCGGAAAGCTATACTCTATCAAAGTAGAACCGGAAGCAATAGAGATACTAAACAGGTATAAAGGAAATAAATTTCTACTGAACACGCTCGAAGTCAACGATTACAATTATAGAAAGTATATGGCGGCTATGAATCGAGGATTGCAGAAACTCGGAAAATTCGAACGAAAAGGATTAGGCGGGAAAAAGATTAGAGATATTTTATTTCCCGGTATTACTTCATATTGGGCGCGCCACACATGGGCTACAATAGCGCATAAAATAGGAATATCGAAAGATGTTATATCTTTAGCTTTGGGGCATGAGTTCGGATGTAAGACAACCGGAATTTACATAGACTACGATTTAGAACAAATAGATAAAGCGAATAGAAAAGTAATAGATTATATTAATTCACTTTCGCTCTAACCTAGTTCAAGAGTATTAATAGCGATAATAGCCCCACAAATTAAGTTATGTGGGGCTTGATGTATTGTTCCTATAAGAAGGCACTGTCCATAATTTTACACTCAACCTACTATTTATTTTTTAACTTATTTACTATTCGTCCTATCATTATCAAAATAGAAACGAAAAGTATTCCAAATGCCCACCCGCCCAATTCCATTTTGATAGATTGCCATCGGTTTAACTTCTTTTCGACCGGATAAGGTACACGAATAGAATCGGTTTTAAGAATCGTATCCGTTTGATTCGTTGCTAGGTAGCGATACAGATACTTATATCTATACTGATAGACCGTATCACCATTTATGAGCGTATAAATACTATCTCGTTGATAGATACTATCAAAACGGATACTATCACGCGTTTTGTATTCAGTGCGGACGGACTCAAGCGGGATGTATTGAGTCCGGCATGATACGAAGCAAGTTGCCAATATTAGCAACGAGATGAAATATATAATCCGTTTCATAGCTTTAATACTTGTTTTCTATTACGTCCTTCCCTGAATGATACGTGCACCCAAGAGAAATCTTTTTCATCGATCAACTGATCGAAAGTCAATTCACTTTTGATTATTTCGAATAGCTTTCGATTTTCTTCTTTGCTCCCTACTGTAATATCGGCGGCTTCCCCTAGTCGATGTTGACTAGATGTTGCGCCGTTAACACTACGATTAAGAATAGCACTACGATACCCAGAACTAACACGGATTGGCTTACCATATTTCTCGCGTAGCGGATCGAGTACATTATCTACTAGCTTCGTTAAATTACTGATCGCTTCCGCTGTTGGGAAATTATCAATACCTTTCGCTAACGCCGTATCAGAGTGCGCAAGCTCTTTAATAGTAAAGTGTTTCATTCTATTACCTCCTTATTATTTTGATTAATTGTTATCGGTCTACGCGGCGGAGTTCGTCGATTGCATTCGCTGTCCGGTCGATCACATCGGTTGTGTTCCGCATCCTTCAAAGCTAATTCAAGCTCGTAGTATTTGCGCATCCAATTTTGCACCTCTGCTTGTGCGGTTCTCCATTCCCGGTAAATCGTATCTACTTTCTCATCTCGTTGTTTCAATCGTCCGTCGTATCGTTCGATCTGCTTGTTTAGGTTGTCAATGATAGAAAGTAAATTTTGGAGCTCCATAGAATCTGCTGTAGCTTTTTCTTTTCTAGCGTTCGTTTTACGATTTGCAAGAAAAGTAACAATAAAGCGAATCGCTTCTAATCCTCCTAATGCCCCTATTATTTTTAACCATTCATCCATGTTTTTATTTTATGTTTTTTATATCGCTTTAGGTAGCTCATATAATTACCCAAACAAACAATACCATTTTACTAAGTACTCTCGGGACTAATGCTATACAATTAGAATCACAAAATCTATGGAATGAAAAAGCACAAAATGGATATGTAAAACTAAGTAATGGGTTGTTGATCCAATGGGGGAAGCAACTTGGTTCAACGGCTACCACGGTTACAATTTACATGCCTCTTTCTTTTTGTAATACTGATTACATTATCCAAGGCTGTATTATTAAAGATGCTTATGATGGAAATGTATATACTGCTACACCATTAATTAATCCAACTATTAGTAGTTTTAAAATGGATAGAAATTTTGGTTCAAGTTCAGGAACAGGAGTTTCCAGGGCAAAGTATAGTTGGATAGCAATAGGACGTTGGAAATAACTAAATTATAAATTATGAAGTATTGGAAACAAGGATTCTATGACGAACCGGTAGACGGTTCAGTAGAAATAACAGAAGAGTATTATCAAGAGTTATTAGCAGGGCAATCAGCAGGGTTGATTATAGTTGAAAGCAAGAATTGCTACCCAATATTGGTAGAATATGAGTACGACATCGAAGAAGTGCGAAAAATGAAAATATCTGAAATACAGATATTTGACAAATCGGCCAATGTCAATTCTTTTAAAATTCAAAGGAAAAGTGTATGGTTAGACAAATCCACACGTGTTGGATTATTTAACTCAATTTCGATTGAGAAACAAATCGGTAAAACAGACACGGTATTGTGGTATGACGCAACAAAGTATATCATTCCTATTCCAGATGCTTTAGCAATGCTGAATAAGATTGAGATGTATGCACTAAACTGCTACAATGTAACACAATTGCACATCGCAGCAGTCAGAGCATTGCAGACTATTGAGGAAATCGAAAACTATGATTATACGATAGGGTATCCGGAAAAGTTGAGCTTTCCAGGATAACCAGTTTTGAAGTTGTATGCTTCAATTTCTTCTTTTGTTTCTAATTGATTGATTGCGTTGATATGCCTTTGTGTTGTGTCATAGCACGCAAGGGCATACAATTCTAACTGTTGTAACATGTCAATAGCTCTTTCGATTGATAAGACAAACTTTGTATCATCAATCCAGATACTTGTTTCAGATCGTCCGGCTTCTTTCTCGATATTGATTGAGTTCATAAGCCCTACACGAGTGCTTTTGTTTAACCAACCGAATACATTATCAATACTGAACTGATTCACTATTTGGGATGAATCGAACAATCGTAATTCATCAAGTTTTTGTACCCTGATTTCTTCAATAGTAGCCTCGTATACAACTAAGATCGGATATCCTCTGGTGCTTTCAACTATGAGTAATCCAGCTGATTGTCCGGCTAATAACTGGCTATAATGCTCATCTGTAATTTCTACCGAACCGTCTACCGGCTCGTCATAAAATCCTTGTTTCCAATACTTCATGATATTTGTTTTTAAATTATTTCCAGCGACCGATCGCAAACCATGTAAAATCCCAGCCAGTCCAAACGATAGCCGGAGTTGAATTTATTCCACGGGTAAGGAATTTAAAATATGATTTATTCTTATTATTAGGGTCATAACCCGGAGCATACACAAATGATTCACCTGTAACGTTTATCCCTCCAGTAAGATAAACGTTGTAATTAGTATCATAGAAGCTGGTAGGGAAATACAGACTAGTTGTCCCCGTTGCTCCAGCTCTTGTTCCCCATTGCATTAATAAGCCATTACTATACTTGACATATCCGTTTTGTCCCAAATTTTGACTAGCTACTTGAGTTGCATTAGTTCCGAGAGAACTTTGCGCAAAAAAGATTATAAAAAAGACTACCAATTTTCTACTAAAGTTATACATTCTTATTTCAATGTTATAATTTATTTCATAATTTCCAACGCCCAATAGCAAGCCAATCAAAAGTTTCTTGTGATAATCCAGTACTCCCTCCAGAGGCGTAATTTCTATTAATACAAAATCGGCTAACTGTTTTAGTTGAATCATCAATAGGTGATGCGGAATAAACACTACTGTCAGATGAAGGCTTGTAAACTGTTGCAAATATCTTATAACTTTTATCAGAAAATGATGTAGGCATAGTTATGGTGTAGCTAACAACTGAAGAACCTGAAACTTTTCCCCATTGGATTAACAGTCCATTTGGAAACTTACAGTAACCATTCTGTCCGAGGTTCTGTGTCGTAACATTGGAAAAATCTTTCAACGCACAATTTGTTCCGAGAGAACTTAGGTGAATTAAACTACATTTTGAGTGATTTCTTTTAAATATTTTTCATTTTGATTTATTTCGTGACAATGCCGTTGATGTTGTGTGTTATATATTATTTTGGCAATGATTCGTCTATCATTTCCTTACTTTTATGCCTATTATTCAATACATTTCTATTTGACGTTTATATTTTAGGATATAATTCTAAGGACATGATAAGTTTATATAATGGTGATAAGGAAATAAAAATCGAAGTAAAGGATGAAAGCTACTCTTATGAAGCTATCATGGGAGAAGATACACTCACTTTGTATTTTTCACATCCGGGGTATATTGAAATTCCAGTTGGCTCCTGGTGTGACTTCTACGGGAAGCGTTATTCCTTGAAGAAGGATAGCAATTTCAAGAAGAACGGTGAACGTAACTTCGAATATACATTGATTCTGGAAACTGGGAAGGCTGATACGATGTTGTGGAAAGTACGCCATACCGTTGATAGAAGTATTAAGTTCTCATATACAGCTAAGGCACACGAACATCTACGTCTACTCGTTGAAAACCTGAACCGTCGGAGTACCGGGTGGAAAGTCGGTGATTGTATCGAGGGAACGGAGAAAGTAATCAACTACAATCACACCTATATACTTGACGCTCTCAATCAACTTGCAGAACTATATGAAACAGAATGGCAGATCACTGAAGAAACTGTGAATGGAAAGCAAATTAAGACTATCCATCTGCGTAAAGTTGAGTATAACAAGGAGAACCCTTTGAAACTGTCGTATGGTAAAGGCCACGGCTTCAAGGTCGGTGTTGGTAGGACTTCTGGGGATATACCACCCGAAATAATTTTGGTAGAAACTACAGATCGCAATATTGATTATTCTACATACGGATCTAAATACCTGTTACTTCCAAAGAATAAGACTCTTGTTTACGAAGGGAGAACGTATAAGACAGATGCGGATGGAACTTGTGTCATGCGTGCTGATAAAGAACTTACAACAGCAAAGGAAGAGAGTCTGGACTGTACAGCTATTTATCCTTCCCGTGTTGGTACTGTTAGTTCTGTTATTGAAGTGAACAAGGAGAATAACTTCTTTGACTTTGTAGATAAAGACATTCCTGAAGAGTTGAATTTCGAAGATTGTCTCATAGCAGGAGAAACAATGACGGTTATTTTCCAGACTGGTATGCTTACAGGCAAGGAGTTCGAAGTAAAGTATATCCATGAAGCGAAAGACAAGAAAGAGGCACGTCGATTTGAAATTGTTCCGCAGGAAATTGATGGTATTACTATGCCGGAGCCGGAAGTCTGGCGACCGAAGGTTGGTGATACATACGCAGTGTTCGGAATGCAATTGCCGAAGGTTTATATCTGTAACGATAGTACACAAACGGGTGCGAGCTGGGAAGCTTTCAAGGAAGCTGCTAAATACCTCTATGAACATGAAGATAAAGCATTCATATTTACCGGGACATTGGACGGTATTTGGGCTAAAAAACGCTGGTTGGAGATAGGCGGAAAGATTGTGCTAGGTGGATATGTAAACTTCTCTGACACACAGTTTCATCCGGAAGGTTCTCTTATCCGGATGATAGGAATCAAACGTTTTGTGAATAATCCGTATTCACCCGAAATTGAATTGTCTAACGAACCGATAGGCACGTCTGTTTCAAGTGATCTGAACAAGATAGAAACTAACGAGGTGACAGTTATTGAGAAGCATAAGGACGCTTTACAATTCACAAAGAGACGGTTTCGTGACGCAAAGGAAACGATGTCTATGCTTGAAGATGCACTGTTGAACTTCTCCGGCTCTGTCAATCCGATAACCGTTTCAACCATGCAACTACTTGTCGGCGACGAAAGCTTGCAATTCCGTTTTGTCAATTCAAAAACGAATCCAGTGCAGGTATCTCACAATATCACCTATAATACTAGCACCAAAGTATTAACTGCTCCGGCAGGAATCCTTCAGCATTTAACACTCGGTATCAGTTCTCTTTCTTCTTCTCATAAGGCAGACGAATATAAGTACTGGGATATGGCTGAATACAATTCTCCGGCACTTATTGACCCGGAAAAGAAGTATTATCTATATGCTAAAGTTGGCAAGGAGAATCAAGCCGGAACATTCCTCTTGAGTGAAACGGCTATTAAAATGGAACAGATAACCGGATATTATCATTTACTCACTGGAGTGCTTAATAGTGAGTATGACGGTAGTAGAAGTTTTGTCGAATTATACGGATTCACAGAGATTCTCCCGGGACGTGTAACAACAGAACGGATTATTTCGCCGGACGGAAAGACGTACTTCGATTTGGTAAAAGGGGAAATAGGCGGAAATATTCAAATTAAAGCCGGTTCCTCCGGATTAGAAAATCTATCTGAATGGGAAGATGCTCATCAGGAAATAAAGGATGCAGCTAAAGCGGCCAAGGATGCTGCTGATTCAGTGGAAGGACTTCATAATTATGTAGATGGAGCCTTCGCTGACGGAATTATAGACGAAGCAGAAGCAAAAGCTATTGAGAAGTATATCAATACTGTCAACAATACCAAACAGGCTATCGAAGCAACTTACAATAAACTCTACACGAATGTTTATTTATCCGGCTCTGCAAAGATTAGTTTGCTCAATGCTAAGGTTACATTGATGGGAAGTATTGAGAACCTTATAAATGCTATCAATACGGTCATCGCTGACGGACAGGCCACTGCAGAGGAAAAAAGAGAGGTCGATAATAAGTTTACTCTGTTTAATTCAGCCTTAGCGACTTTCAACACAGCTGTAGAGGAAGCCAATAAGGCAATACAGGATAAACTAAAGGAATATTCCGACGAGGCACTGAAACAAGCGATACAAGCTTTAGAGGACGCTGCGAACGCAGCCAAGGCTGCACAAGATGCAGCCGATTCAGTCGATGGCTTACATGACTACGTAGATGGAGCTTTTGCTGATGGTATTATTGACGGGGCGGAAGCGAAAGCAATAGAGAAGTATCTGAATACAGTTAAGAATACGAAATCTGCCGTTGAAGCTACATATAATAAACTATACGTGAATGCCTATCTGGAAGGCTCTGCTAAAACAGATCTACTTAATGCTAAGGTTTCTTTGTCAGGTGCAATTGATAATCTTATTGCTACAATAAATACGGCTATTGCAGATGGACAAACGACTGTTGAGGAAAAAAAGAATGTAGATGATAAGTTCGCTTTATTCAACTCTGCTTTAGCCAGTTTCAATACAGCTGTTGAAGGAGCAAACAAAGCTATTCAAGACAAACTGAAAAGCTATTCAGATGAATGTACTGCTGATTTGAAAGTGCTCAATACTCAAATCTCCGCACAAGTAACTCGAGTTGATAGCTTGACGCAGCGGATAGATACTGCCGGGTGGATTACCACAGCAGACGGTAATAAGATATATGCTTCTAAAGAACTGGAAAACGGCAATACGCTTATATCTTATATTAACCAGGCGGCCGGAGAAACGACTATCCACTCATCTAAAATTAATTTAGAAGGAGCTGTCACCATCACAGCGCTTCATAGTGATCTGCAGACAGTAATCAATTCAAAAGTAGATCGTTCCGGTTTGGGTGGATTAGCATTCAAAGATGCTGTCGAAGCTGCCCAGCTTGGTTCTACCATTGTTGTAGGAGGGTATTTGAATACTGACTTGATAAAGGTTCGTCGTGTCGATGCGAATGTAGGATTTATCGGAGGATTTTCAATCGAAAACGGTAGGTTGATATGGACTATGAGCGACTATTTCGGTGGCACTTCTCGAAGCTTAAAACTGGGTTCAGGCAAGGCAAAAGAAGGTGTTGTAAATGTAACATTCGACGCAGCTACCGATGGACGATTTGGAGTTGCTGCGATTGGCTCAAATTTAGGTGGGGCTTGTATTTATGCGTCGAGAAATCTTAAAGAATCAGACCGGAGTTATCCACAGGCAAATACAACGTATGCCGGCTTCTTTGATGGAGGTGTTTACGTGAAAGGAACATTGTCAAGTGAATTGTGCTTAGCTGATAATTTTGGCTGTATTACATCTAGGGATGGAAATGGTGGGATTAACTATTACCAAGGTATTGATTTCGATTTTGGTAGTAATATGAAATTCAGAAAAGGGTTATTGGTATCAATCGCTTAATATATAAATAATTATGAAAATCAATTTAAACAGGCCTTTACTCGATTTTAAAGGCAATGAAGCTATTAAAGTAGTCAACGGTAAAGAGGTAAAGCAGTATCTCCGTGATATGGTTTCAGAGGCATTGTATGCAGCAGGTTCTAACCCTCAACAGGGTTTGGATATGTCGAAAAAGTTACGTGCATACAAGATGTTACAACAGATTATTAACAATCGTGGTGTACTTGATATAGAGACAGAAGATGCAACCTTATTGAAGGAAATTTGTGCAGATTTCTTTGTATCTGGTGCATACGGACAAATTTATGATTTAATAGAAGGAGGAAACAAGGAATGAACATCACAGCAACTAACAGTACCGCTACAACTAAGGTTACGGAAGCTATCAGGGTTAAATACAGAATGTCAACCCGTGGCACCGAGGCAGTCAAAGATATTACTGCCGAAATCATTAAGAATGAAACGACTGTCGGATTCTTCAATGCATCGCGAAATGGAGTAACCGGCTTCTCGCTACATGAGTATCATGGGCTAACCTCTGGCGAAGTGAAGAAGGTATTTCAGACAGCCATTGACGATTGTGGTGAGGTCTTGAAATGAAGTATTAATATTTTAGATAAATGATTATGGATTATTTCAAAAACTTACTCATTGGATTGGTTACCGGTATAGCTGCTTATCTCAATCCTATCTCTGGGGAAATCAAAAGCCTTATCGCTGTATTTGCCCTCAATTTCATTTGTGGACTGCTTACTGCACTCCTTATCAATCATGAGAGTTTTTCTTTTAAAAAGGCTTGGAGGTGTATCGTAGAAGCAACTATTTTCTTTGCCTTGGTTAGTTGTATCTACTTTATAGGCGAGCATAAAGGAAATCCGGAAGGTGCTCTGCAATGTGTCTCATTTATTACGTACAGCGTATTCTATTTCTATGGGGTAAATATTCTTCGAAACATAAAAGAGATTTTACCTAACTCTAGTAATGGTTACAAGGTAGTAGCTTTCCTGCATTACGTACTAAGTGTTGAGTTTATAAAGAACATACCATATTTAACGAACTACTTACAAAAAGGAGACGCAAAATGAAAACTATTGATGCTATTATCATTCATTGTTCGGCCACACGTGCCGGGCAAGATTTACGTGCTAAAGACATTGACCGGATGCACAAGCAAAGAGGCTTTAGCCAGATCGGTTATAACTTTGTCATTGACCTGGATGGAATGATTGAAGAAGGTAGACCGCTCACAGTTGATGGAGCACATTGTAACACCAAAGGTTTCTCGGAATCTTCGTATAACAGACATTCTATCGGTATTTGCTACATAGGTGGGCTAGATGCAGCCGGAAAACCTGTCGATACTCGTACTTCGGCTCAAAAGGCAGCATTACGTGAACTGGTAGCGAAGCTTTGTAAGGAATATCCTATAATTGAAGTGCTCGGACATCGTGATACTTCGCCCGATTTGGATGGCAGCGGTGAAGTAGAGTCGGCAGAATATATCAAAGCGTGCCCCTGTTTTGATGTACGTTCTGAGTTTACCAACTTCTTACGTAATACAGTGATCCGACCATGAGACGCTTAGTATATTTCCTGATCATATTGCTGACGCCAGCAATATGGTTGTCATCCTGCCGGACTCCTCAATATGTTCCGGTAGAAACCAAAATACAACTAAAAGATTCGGTAATAACGAGAGATTCGGTTGTAATCAAGGAACAGACGGTTCGGAAGGATTCAGTTGTAATAAAGGACTCTACCGTAATCGTAGTCGATGAATCCGGAAATGTTATCCGGACCGAATTATATAGGTACCGTGACTGGTACAAGGAACTGTCACGTGATTACTCTGTGTTGCAGGCAAAGTATGATTCTCTTTTTAGTGAGAAGCAGAAGGTAGTACAAGTCCCTTATCCAGTTGAACGAGAACTTTCTTGGTGGGAATCCATTCAACAAAAAACAAAAAGTATAGTTATTGGAATAATAATCATTTTCATCTCATTATTTATCATTCTATTTATTCAAAAATGGAGAATAAAATAGTATATTTGCAGCGATTAATCAAATCTTAATGCAAAATGGAAAATAATTTTCCCCATTGCATAAATTGTATAACTACAATAATGTATGAGTTTATCTATTATTGAGCGAATAAGAAGAGTTGCTGCTAAAAAGTTAAGAATAAGAAAAAAAAGGAGTGAAGCTAAAAAACGTTTGGCAAGAATATATCATATGCAACAAGAAAAACGTAGAAAGCAATATCCCAAAGGTGGTGGCAAAAAGATAGGTAAATCTCTTAAAATTAAATCAAAAGAGAATGCACATCCTGAATATTATAGTGAAAGAATAAAGCTTTTTAAGAAACTAACAAATGCTTTTGCTAGTAAGAAGAAAAGTGATAATTCGGGAATATTTATGATTCCATCCGTTTTTTCATTAACAGATAACTATAATGAAAGTTGTATATTCCTTAGAGAACTATTTGATGCATTAGATAGTCAATTTTACAAAAAAGTACTCATTGATTATGCAAATTGTAAAAGAATAGACGTTGATGCTTCTATATGCATGGATATCATTGTAGCTGATTTTATAAATTATTACAACACTTGTTTGAGAAATCGAAAAAAATTGCGAGTTACAGAAATAACTCCATTAAATTATGATAATCCTGTCATTGAAAAAGTTTTATATTCTATTGGTGCGTTTTCTAATTTGCTTCAGCAGTCTAAGACATTTGATGATATAACCCCTTTTCCTTTATGTATTAATAGTAAAAGCGTCAAAAATTACGCAAGAAAGAGGGAGGTAGACATAACAAAAATGGTTGATTATATTATTGATTGTCTTAAAAAAGTAAACCGAAATTTAACGATTGATGCTGAGACTAACTTATATAAGGTAATTGGTGAGATGATTATTAATGCGGAAGAACATTCAACCACTACCAAACGTTATGCTATTGGATATTTTGAAGAAAGGAACGATGATGGTAAACATTATGGTATTTTTAATTTGTCTATTCTTAATTTTGGAGCAACTATTTATGATACTTTCAAAAGTGATGATTGTAAAAATACAATTGTAAAAGAGCAGATGAAAACATTATCTGATAAATATACTAAAAAGGGACTTTTTAGGAAAGCTAAATTTGAAGAAGAAACGCTTTGGACACTATACGCCCTACAGGAAGGAGTTACGAGAAAAAAAGAATGGAAAAGAGGAAATGGAACCATTCGATTTATTGAAAGCTTCTTCAACTTAAAAGGCGATGTAGGTTGTGATAGTAAATCAAAAATGACTATAATTTCTGGAAATACTCGTATCATTTTTGATGGAAAATATAAAATTGTAGAAAAAATACGAGATGATAAAACATATAAAATGATGACATTTAATGCTGTTGGAAACATAGAAGATATCCCAGATGATAGATATGTTACATATACTGACAATAAGTTCCCTGGAACTATAATCACAGCAAGAATATTTATAGACGAATATAATACAGAATTAGTAAAATAAATAAAAAAATGGAAGTTATTAATTTAGAAATATTTAGGACTCCTGGTTCTAAAGTATTTACAGGAAGAGATAGGGGAATAGAAGTTAGAAATCAATCAAAAATTGATGAAATAGAATCAACTACAGATGATGCTATTACTATTATAATTCCCGAAGACATCCGGTCTATTAATCCTTCTTTTTTAGAGGAATTTCTATCAAAAGTAGTAAAAAAATTAGGAAAAGAGAAGTTCTATAAAAGAATTAAATTTCAGAATAAGAGTGAAAGATATCAAAGTTTCAATAGTGATCTTGAAGAAGCAATTGAAAGTATTTTAAAATCAGACAACTCATTAACTCGTTAAATATTCGATTATCATGGATGATAAAACATGGCTTGATATAGTTGTTGATATATCTAACATACTTATTGGATTGTGTACGATTTACTTAGCTTATTATGTTTTCGTATACCAAAAGAGTAAAGATAAAAAAGATAATAGATTACAATGGGTCAAAGAATTAGTAATAACTCCACGCTTTGAATATGTTACCAGTTTCTATAATAAACTTTATGCATAAAAGGCAGATTTAAGAATAGTGACTTAACGGAAGAAGAAAAAATAGACATACTTGACTTTACCAAAGCCGAATTTTACTTTTTTAGAGAGTCTTTTATTGGATTACTACAGTTTGTAGAGCCAGATTTGTATGTTAGCTTATGTAATAATATTGAAGGGTTAATAGATAATCTCACAAATGTAGTGGATAATGATGAGCTAAAACTAAACAAAGAGAATGTTTATAATGCAAATTTCAAAAAACATATTGACAAATCATATGAAATGACAATAAAAACTTTATTCTCATACGATGGTGAAAGTTGCTAATTTTTACAAATGCAAATATAATTGTAGAATTAGACATAAAGTAAGGTAGTTTCAATTCGAAGCTACCTTTTAATTATATATTGTCTTTTCCCAGTCATCCAACACTGTTACATCCCACCGAGGAAGATCCTGATTAATATAGGTTACAGACCTACCATACACAGAGAAACTTTTTCCAATAAACTCGTCGATAGCTTCATCTTCCCCTTTTTGAAGACAGATATTCATAAAAACATGCATTTCATCCCAGTTGGTAGGCCCAATGAACAAAGATTCAATGAGCCTACCTTTAACTGGAGCCCCGACAACCTGGTCTTTTATTCGCTCAATGAGAGCAATTGCTTCTTCAAATGTCATACTTGTAATTTTAGGGCAAAGATATAAAAAAACAGATGCCCTCTCCCCTATCATATAAAAGCTATTTCAATCTGTGGAATTTCAGTATTACATATTTCAATTCTATTAAGAAAGATATTTTTGTAATTCTTCGATTGCCTGTGATGCACTTCGGACTACCACATACTTATTACGGCATGATTCCGCTTGTTTTTGAAACTCTTTCTGTTCTTCTGACTGTTTCCCTACCCTCGTTTTAAACTCTATGCAGAGAGAAGCAAAACCCTTTTGGGGAATTAGTACGATCACATCAGAAATTCCAGACTTTACTCCTTGCCGTTTTAGATTAACAGCTTCTCGTATATGACGGCTTCCACCATTTGGGACCGCAAATATAAGTTTGTCAGGTATATTAGGAAAATATAGAGGAATAAGTTTAAAGAACTCTGTTTGTATGCGAGCTTCCTCGTTATTATGTACTTCTTTTGAACGTGGAGGATTACGCTGATCTGCATAACAATTATAACACATAAAGTCGGTATCGGTTTTAATAACCGACACCGTTTCCTTTCCACATAAAATACACTTTTCTTTAGTCATTAATTCAAAATAAGCTAAATTGTATTGGTCTTCTACCTACTGCTGTTATCGTTCTCTCATGAATCGGACATTGCGAAGCATACGGGCATCTTCCTGACATAGCAGAAAGATGCGCTCCATGCCATTCATCCCAATCTGTTACATTATTAGCGGAGAGGAAAGTTATCAGCTTCATACAGCAGAAACCTCGTTCTTTCTCTTGACCTCCTGTAACTTCAAATAACCCATTGCTCTGTGGACGCTTCATTTAATTCTATATTATTTTTGTTAATAGTTAATCCTCAATGAAATATAATTTATTCATATCAGTTCTTGTTATGGGATAATTAATTCGGGATTATCATAGATATTACCAATCACGATAGTATCATCCATTCTTGTAAGGTCAGATTGCCCGAAATAGAATAAATTTCGACCATTAGAAAGTTGAAAACGACAATTATCATATAGGATAATAGCTGTATATTCTTCTGGTTCAAAACCAAATGTAACAGTGTGAAGAATATCCCCTTCATAGATTTCTGTTCCGTTCTTGTCGAATAAGCCTGTGAATTGTCCCACAGTTGTAGTTTCTACCTTACTTCTATTAAACATTTCAGTAGCTTCGCATCCATATTGGGAAAGTTTCTTGCTGAAAATAGCCATTTCACCACTTTCGTACTGAATCAAGTCACCAAATATCCATTCGTTATTATATAAGTTTTTACCTCTGAATTTTATTGTTCTCATATTCATTACTGAATTGTTTTACTCTAACTCTGTTTTAATAAACTTTATCATCTGCTTATCGAAAGAACCACTCCTTTTTTGTGCAGCTTTACAATCAGCGACAGAAAGACCCGCTTCATCGATTATTCCAAATGCGATAGCCGGCATATCTCTAACTATTACAATATGCTGAACGGCAAACCAAATACCGTCAATAAATTCATCATTCATATCTATTCTTGTTTTACGCTAATTAATAATTTGATAATGAGATGTACTTACCAGGTAAATTACAGTTTTGAAGAAGTTTATCGCATTCCTTACCGTAAGCAATCAAGACGGACCCACATCCCGATCGATCCCCCTTTGTACCGTCTGGACGAAGAAAGTAAATACGATCGCAAAGAAATTTGATAGAGGCTGCTCGATTGAAGACGTCTTCAAAGAACATCTTATTATCACATCGAGCATAAAGAAGAGCAATCCCGTTATTATGATCAGCCAATCGACGAACAAAATGCTTAATAATAGGATTTGAATAAGGCGGATTAAGGAATACTCTACCTTCCCAAACCATAGATAAACCGTCTATTTCTTTGGTAAAACATTTGTTAGCCGTATGCCATTCTATAAATGGTGCACATGGATCTAAATCAAACTTACCACCTAAAGCCTCTATAATATATTGGGGAGTATACCATTCTGTTGTAGCGGATTTGCCTCCCTTCTCCGCTGTTTGAAAACTGACATTCATTTCTGTATCTGTTATTAATCAATTATTTCAAATGTCACTTTCACTTTTTTACAGCGAAAGCCTTTCTTGTACATCTGTTTCCATGTCCAATTAGTTCCAGACAGCCAGTACCTGACGCAATCTCTTCGGTAATACTTTTGAGTATTCATCATAAGTGTGCCATCTGGGTAGGTTATCATGTACATTATGTCTTCACGCATATTGACTCCTTTCTTTATTGACTTAAATTATTCATCATCATAATCAGTATCAAAGATACGTACAACCATATCGACGATATTTTCTTCAATATCCTCGGTAGAACCAGTTACAGCATTAGCTATATTCTTTTTCTCCTGGATGATTCGATAAACCTTCTCATCTATCGTCCGACGGCCAAGAAAATAGTAACAGGTTACAGAATCCTTTTGCCCGATACGGTGTGCCCGGTCCTCACATTGACAGCAGTCTGCATACGTCCAGGGAAACTCAACAAAGGCTACATTGCTTGATGCTGTAAGGGTAAGACCTACACCAGCGGCTTTTATTGAGCAAATGATAATATCTGCTTTCGGGTTGTTCTGAAAAGCGTCTACGGCTCTTTGCTTCTCGTCCTGTGAGTCTCTTCCGGTAACAGATACGGCAGTGGGAAAGTAACGTTTCAGTTGATCTACAACTTCATGAAGCGAACAAAAGAGAATTATCTTCTTTCCATTCTCCCGGAAGTCTTTCACAAATTCAATCACATCACGTACTTTGCCGCGAGCGGAGATCTGCCGTAGAATATTGATACGTACCATCACTTCACCGCGCATTGCCTTAGCTATCTTATCGTCGTCAGCGTCCTTGTATTTCTGTAGATACATAATAAGGTCGCGTTCTGCATCCATATACTCTTTTCGATTTGTGATTTCGCAAGTATTCACCTGCCGTATTTTATCGGGAAGATCTGTGAGGACAAGTGACTTTTCACGACGAAACATACAGTACTTCCATAGGTTAAAATTCAATTCTCTCAAATTTGATGCTTCTCTCTGTCCGGAACAGTATCTATCAACAAATGGTTTATATCCACCGAAATCGTTCATTCGATCTAAAATAGCCAACTGCGGAATCAAATCTTTAGGCCGATTTACCACCGGTGTTCCCGTCAATTCAATAACCCATTCTTTGCCGGTACAAATACCTTTGCAAAACTTAGCCTGCTGGGTTGATGCAGATTTGCAACGATGGCTTTCATCAATGATAACAGACTTGAATAAATTGATTGAGTTTCTAAATTCCACATCTCGCAGCGTCCAGCCTTCAGCTTTCTTTATACGTTGTACAAAGTACTTCTTTAATGATTCATAGTTAACAATAAATACCTGGTGCATTCCTGTCTGAAAGAAAAAAGTCCATGTATCACGTACCTTGTCGGTTAGGATCATCGCCTTTTTATCCGTAAACTTCTCCCATTCACGTAGCCAGTTGATTTTTAATGATGAAGGGCATACAACAAGACAAGGAAAAGCGTCTGCGAGGTTAATTGTTGCTATACTCTGTAATGTCTTCCCCAAGCCTGGTTCATCGCAATTCATAAATCGTTTAAGTTGCAAACCACGTGCAATACCTTTAAGTTGATAAGGATAAGGCTGAATTTTCAAATTGTGCGGAACGGTTAAATCAGGTAATTCCGGAATATCATAAGCGATATCCTCCTCCTTTTTTTCTGTACCATTTACCCAATTGATATTCTCAAATTGCCGTATTTGATAAATCATTCTTTCAAGGTCAACTCTACTCCGAGCTGGAACTATCCAAACTTTTTTTGCACCGTCAAAACGTCTTCCGGGAATTTGTCGGACTCGATCTACAATAGAAGGTTTATACTTGAATGATAATTCAAAGTTATCTCCTTTTAATTCAATATTCATGATTTAGAGTATTTTATAGGGGGATAATTTCCCCCTATGGTGATTGTAAGTTATGCGGTTGCGTCAAGAGGTGCAGGAGCATCTATCTGTTTTTTTCTTCCTTTTTTCTTCGGCTTTTCTTCCACTATGATAGCTTCTTCTGGTTCATCGGTTTCGAAATCAAGACGTTCTTGTCTAATTCCCCATTTTTCTTCAAATAGGTAACTTTCTACTTCAGCATCACATGCAGCTGCATCAATGCTTAATTCTTCGTAGTAGGGATATTGTTCGTCAAGGAGAGGAACGAAGATTTTCAAGTCAACGACTTTGCCGGACTGAAGAAGTTTGGATCCCATGATAGTTATTCCGGAAACCCCATCGACACTGTCATTCGCATAACCTGTAATGATATAATTTTCTAGTGTCTCTGCATATCCCGGAGAAGAAAAGCTATCCTTGTTGATATTAGAAGCCTCTGGCTGTTCACACAATACGACGAGATGCAATCTAAGCCGAATAAACGCCTCCCTTAAATCGCTGTGAATGATCTGATCGCAGCTCTTGTTAATTACATTCGTGTAGTTTGCTTCAGAGAAGCGTTCATTATACACAACATTCAGCCGGTCTTTCTTAACGACCGCCTTTTTAATCTCATTTTTTGCTTGTTCCATAATCTTCTTTGGTTGATAAAGTGATAATACTAAATGTTGATACAACTCCCATGACGGCAGCCGTAGTTATTTCTCTTGATGTTGCATCTTCTCTTTGAGAAAAAGATAATGCTGTAAACAGGCCGACAACGGCCAGTCCGATTGTAATTTTTCTTAAAATTTTCATGATAATTACTTTTTGTTGTTATGCATTCCGGCCATTTTCATTTCCTCTTTTGCTTTACTTATCACAGTTACACACCATGATAATTGATGTGTTGCTGTCCGGTTACAACGTTCGCACCAATCGACGAGATATCGCTCCTCCCGGCATAAAGAACTAATTAGGGCATTTATCGCTGTTGCTGTCGCTTTCGCATTTTTAGCTGTATCAACGAGTGTTTGCATGACCTCGGACTTCATTGTCTCATTAAGCCAGTATTTCGAGTCTGCAAGCAGTTTGCCGGAGCGAGCAACATATACAGCCAGGTCATTGCCACGCTGTACGGCTTCTTCAGCATTTTCGCTCATTGTGATATTGAGAAAAGAATCAATATTTTGTAATTCAGCCAAAATTTGTTCTTTAGGAGTGATTAGTAAGTCCATATTGTTTTCACTTAAAATATATTTAAACCATTAGTTGCCACCATTTAAAAGCAAGGTCCTCGTATTTCTCTTTTCCCTTGATATACGTAGGGTGGTTACGGTCGATGATAAAATATTTGAAGATTTTACAGTTCTTTTTTGAGATTGCGTAGATGAAATCTCTATTGCTCCCTGCAATATCCATATACCAGGCACGGGAACGGTCCCAGTCGAAAAAGTCGATAGCTTCATCAAATTGCGCCTGTGACTCTGCAAAAGTCGTTTTTAAATCACCTCCAAAATTGTAAGCAGACAACCACCAATCCCATTTACATCGTGTATCAAGATGGTAGGCAAAATTTCCATAATAGAACTCCTGCTGCTTATTTACCATGAACTTCTGTGTATCAGATTGCGCCAACACGACAGCCAGGAATTGATCTTTCTCCGCCTCTTTCCGGAGCGCCTTACGCATTTCAAGCCCTAGCTCAAATTCTTCTGTCGTATACAAGTAATCGTCTACCATCAGCTTGTCATACCGGACACGGTCATTCTCTGTGATAAGAGCATCTACGAGAGTACCGAACTTGAAAGCCTTTTCTTTATCCCCGTATTGAACACGGGGATAAAGATAGTTTTTAAGCTCTGTCAGATCTGAATTACTGACTTCCGAACGTGAATAGTATGAATCGGGATTTGACATAACTATTTAGCTTTCACATCTGCTTCGTAGCTGATGAATTGTGATTCAATATGTGTCTGATCTTTACTGTTTGCTTTCTTCTCGCAGTATGTAGTCATCTTTTTAAAGATCTTCTCTAACTCATCAAAAGGAAGAGTCTGCCCCTCGCCTATCCACCACATCTGAAATATTTCCAGGTATCCTTGCTGATGAAGAACAACAATCTTTTCTTTTACCTTAGCGTTTGTCGGTGGAGGTGCAACAGATGCAGCAGCACCAGCAAAAAGATTACCGATTGAGCTTTGTTGCGTTTTCATTGCAACCTCCTGCCTATCTGCTTCTTCCTTTCTCTTTAACTCTTGTAATTGTTTGGCTGCCTCTTCTGCTTCTCGTTGTTTGCGCAATTCTTCTGCTTTTGCGGCTTCTTCTGCATTTGCCAAGCGAAGCTGTTCCAGTTCAGCCAACTCTTTACGCTTAGACGGAATACGGTCGATAAGATCTTGTTTAACACTTGAAATTTTAGCCTTATACTGTTGAGCATATTGCTCATATTTACCCAGCAATGTATTTTTGCGAATCTCTGCTTTTATCTCCTTATTGATATAATAGGTAGCATATTCAGCAGTGAATTTATCAAAATGAGCTTTCGGGTAATCAGTTTGGAAAACAGTTATACCGATTACTTCTCTATCAAAGTTTACATAAGTCAATCCCGAAAAAATATTCTGCAGCTCGGTTACCTTAGAAGATAGATATGAACTGAAATAAGAAAGAAGTCCATTTTCTATTGCTTGTTGATAGCTTACCTTTTCATTATTGATTAATACTCTTTGCTCGGCTTCTTTCTTTCTCTTCTGCTCTTCTTCATATTTGAACTTAGCATACTCATTGCGCTTTGCTACAAGCTTTCCGGGGATTGTAGAAGAATCCTTAGGATCAATTTCTTTTTCTTGTGAAGTAAAGAAAGAACGAACTTTGTCGAATATCTGCGTGATGGGCTTGCGACGTTCGTCCATATTCTTGAGAGTAGTATTTACTTTTTTCAAGAAGTCAGCTGCAGCCTGATCTATCGTTTCATTCATACCTTCTCCCTCGATTGTATCAAGGAGAGCCTGCCCTGCTTCATTACATTTTTTTACGGAGAGAGTATTCCTTCCCATAATTTCGGGAAATGATGAAAAAATGTTTTTTACTTCGTCTATTTTGATTAATTCTGTTGCCATAATCGTTTTCTTAAATTGGTTAGTAATAGCTAGAAGCCTCCGTCTGCATCATCGTCAGATACTGCCACTTGAACGGGCTCTGGAGCGTCTAATTGTTTTTCTTCCCCAAAAGGTATTTTGGTATCATCTGCAGAGGCTGTAGATTGAACAGGCTCATTAACCTTTTCTTCATCGACAATGCCATAATCGATAACTTCTTCATCTTCCTGCTCTGTCGCCATCATAGTATACTTTCCGGTACGCACCTTGGGGTAAGCATCAAAAGCGTGCTTTATCATCTTGTTCTCAAGGAATCCCGGATCAACACCACCACTATTCGAATAATACAGTTCATTAGCTTTGCCTTCTACTCGTTGTCCATCTTTGTTGTAGTATGAGTTGTTTTTTGCTGAAAACTTAGCCAGGCGTTGGATATCACCTTCAAGTAACCATTGATAGTCTTCAGATCCGTCACAACGAACTATACGAATGAATGCCCCTATTACATTAGAAGACTTACGAGGTATAGCGGCTGAATAAGTAATCTTCTTTACACCATTATCCAGACTGATAGAGAATATATCTCCTTCGTAAACTATAACCGGATTATCCGCATATCGAATCTGCCCAGCACGCATGCGCATGGTCAGTTCTCCATAACCAGTAACAGAGACACTAGCTCTTTTTTCATATCTATCAAATCCTCGTTCATCTTTTTGGCCCGTTTTTACCTTTCGTGGAATGAGATAACAATGAGGATGTGATGTATTATCAAGTGATAGCCCATTTACAGCCATATCGAGGAAGCAACCAAACAGTGACATCTTACTACATTCAGCCAGCGAAGGATTCTCACGAAGAACCTTCTGGAAATTAAATACTTCCTTGTGGTAAATCTGTTCCCCCATTTGAGAACCCCAAATAGCATTGTACATTTGAATAAATTTCGTCTGTACATTTTCATTTTCGACAATTTTCGTTGCTGGAAGTGCGTTAAGCTCCTCCACTTTAATTTCAATAATGTTACTCATAATTGTTTAAATATTAGTTATTTATTAGTCTCCTTGGTATACTCCACGGCTGTATTCTTCCATTAAGAGTATGTCTTCAGCTGTAGGTTCTTTTCTGATATCTGTTTTTGATGGACTACATTTGATGGGAGAAGGACTGTAATTTTTAATAGCGCTTTCTCTTTCATCCAACTGCTTTCCTATCTTATCCTGTAATTCCTTTAATAAGGAAGATCCTTGTTTAACTTGTGTCATACAGCTGTCTGCATTAATTGTTTGATGATATTGTCCGGAACTTTATTATGCAAATCCATCATTGCGCTAGCTGTTTCCAGTTCTGACCGCTTCACATAATATTTTCCTCTTTCCTTATTATTTGCCGGATAAAACTTAATCCAGGCTTTTTCGCGCCATTCTGTAATCAGGCGTTTTCCGTATATATCTTCCGCTTGTGATATAGTTACTACTTCGGGAAGTAGCCCTAACATCGTCAACGTTTGAACAGTTCCGATCTTAATACATCGTGCGACCATCATTTCGAAGCAATTTTCCATAATCTCTAATTAGGCTGTTTCTTTGTTTTACTTTTGAATGGTGTTGAGCTTTTAATTACTGAAACACATCTGCATCTCTATGCTATGCTGCCTGATTAATATTGATTAGAGTTCATATACTTCTTCAATCCTATTTCTTCGTATTCTTGCCCGCCGACTCCGGTTAAGGTCGTTGTTGCAGTCAAATGCAATTTGAAAGGCAATAATTCCAAGAAATGAAAGAGCGATTAATGATTTCTGTAATTGTTTGAAGTCTATATTTAGAGCAAAAACTCTATTTATCCACCAAGCACCAAGTTCGTTTAATTTGCTGGTCCCCGTCTTTTTGTAGGCCTTATCTAACAGGACATTTACCGTTCCGTAGGCAGTACCTAATCTGTCTGCAATCTCCTTCTTTGCCAAGCCACAAGCAGCCAGTCCCGCTATTTGATTTTCCCGCTTGGTTAGAGCAGAATCAGCTTGCAGTTCCATGATGCAAAGTCTCTAGTTCGGCTGCCGCTCTGGAGATTCCTTTGGTGACTTCCAAAGCTTCATTAGCCATTCTTACAGCGACATTCAATACTTTAGCTTTGTAGGTTGAACGAGCGGAAGCAGGTTTGTTGTTGAGGATATTGTGCACTGTACCCTGTGAGCATCCTACCTCCTTCGCAATCTGCTTTTCGTATCCGTAAGGCAGATTAGCTTTGATAGTTTCTAATTGATTTTCCATATACATTATTATATTATAGTAATTAGTTCCCTGGAAAGCGACCAAGCCTGCCAAGGACAACGTATCGCTGTTGCGCGGATGATTAAAGATTCATTCTATCTCGTAACCTCTTTCAGATTCTCCATTACCGGAAGGCGCATTCTCAAAGGGTTTGCATCGAAAACTAAACCTGCATGCTTTATTATTTTAGTCTTTAACTTCTTCACAAGTTTCTCCGAGCCAAGCAACACATTCTGTTGTACCCCTAGTAAAGTCTACCGCCTTATTTAGAGGATTGAATTTACCTTCAACTATATCTCCTTCTTTTACTCCTGCTTCCTTTTTTAGCTCCCATAAAAGCCATTCGTTACCAGTTGAACCGGTTACATTCTTGATTCTCACTTTCATGACTTAATCCTCCATTTCTTCATTATCGTTATCTTCTACTTGCAAGGCTTCAAGCATTTCGTTATCAAGTTTAGAAAGGTCGAGTCTTACTTCTTCACCGGAGTGGTAACTTGAAACTACTAGAATACAGGAATATCCGTTCTCATTGTATTCGAAATCGAAACGTTTACTTCCGCCTAGGATGCGCATTACTTCATTTAGATTCTTCATTGCGATCTTGTTTTTTAGGGTTAGAAATCAGCTTTAAGTTTTAGCATCCGGAGAACTTCCTTGAGTTCACTATCGGTATAATTCCTGGCAATCTCAATACTTACACAATTATAGTCAGCAGCAATTTGGATAGCTCGCTCTTTACTGACTTTGTAGATTTTCTGTTTCATATCTTATCTGATTTAGAGTAAATAATCTAATTTGTTAACTTTATTGCCCTTTTATTTTGGCATTATCAAGGTTTTGCGTTAACTTTATGATGCAAATATAAATTATGTTTATATAGAAAACAACTTTATATATAAACAATGTTTAGTTTTTAATATAAATTAAGTTTGTATGACAATAAACGAAAGGATAAAACTTGCAATAAAGTGGTTAATAGGGCAACGTGTTGCAGATAATCAAGAAGAAGTTGGTAAGCTGCTAGGCTACTCCAATAAGTCATCATTTTCGCAAGTGATAAATGGGAAAGTGCCATTACCTAATGATTTTATCGAACGCTTATGTTCATTAAACAAGAATATAAACAAAGTTTGGATAATTGAAGAAAAGGGTGAAATGATATATCCTCAAAAGACATTAATAACGAATACAGACGTTGACAAAGCTTCAAGTACAAAAGGAATCCCCTATTATGACGTTGATGTTACCATGGGATATGACGAACTTCCCAACGATCAGACTAATATTCCAAATTACTACCTGCACATTCCCGCTTTTCAGAATTGCGATTGTGCGGTACCAGCTTATGGACGCTCTATGATCCCGGATATCAATGATGGTTCTATTATAGCTATCAAGGAGGTAGGTTTGGATAGTGTTCTTCCCGGAGAGGCATACCTTATTATTACAGATGATTACAGGACCGTGAAGTATATCCGTAACTGCAAGGACAATCCCAATAAATGGCGTCTGGTTCCGAAGAACTTAGAAGAGTTTGACGAGATGATAATAGATAAGGCTAAGATCCTCCGAGTATTCCTTGTAAAGGGAGTGATAACGAACAAAATTCTTTAGAATAATGGATGTCGTAATAACAGTAGCCTTTATATTATTTTTTGCAGGAGCTATATGTGCTAAATTATTTAGTAACACACCTCACAATAATAGTAGTACCTCTTTGAATTTCAAAGAGAATACGCAGAAACTATCAGCAGCCGATATTCGCTCCTTCTTTCCTTATATGGAGAAGCAACTAGCTTTAAAATATAAAGATGCTATATTAAATGGACAGTATAATTTTGAAGTAGGAAAAGGCTTAATTGAGCTATGGAAGAAAAATCAAATATTAAAAAAATCAGGTCCGATACGAACTGATGGCACATCCATACCCACATCTGAATATACAAAGGTTACGTGGTGGAAATTACAGCAATATTTCCCAATAATGGATAGCAAAATGTCAGCCGATTATCTTGCAGAGCATTTGTTAGATGAAAGCAAATGGTTTACAGTGAAAGCAACAGTACTAAAAGAATGGGAAAAGAAACTTGCTGCATATAAAGATGATGAGAATAATTTGCATCAAACTGCTACCAATAATAATGAAGGAATAGCATTTGAAAAACAAGGTGATATAGCTTCTGCGATTGAGGTTTACGAGAATAATTTGAGAATAGGATACCTAGCAAGCCATTCATATAATCGTCTGATGATTATCTATCATAGAGAAAAAAGGTACGAAGATGAAGTACGAGTAATAAAGAAAGCTATTGAAGTATTCTCTTCGGATTCAAGATATAATAAAGATGTAATTAAATGGCAAGAACGATTGAATAAACTAACTAATAAGTAACATGGAAGACTTAATGACATTTACCGGTATCGTAATGATTGCATTTGGCATATTGCAGATTATTCTTTTCTTTAAGATTTGGGCTATGACAAATAACGTAAGAGAAATTAAAGGTAAGTTAGAAGAGAACATAAGCGATGATACCATATTGCTAAAAGCTCAATTATTTGCTTTAGACGGCGACAAACAGCAGTCTTTCAATCTTTATAAAGAGTCATTTCATAAAAGTATAATTGAATTATTCAATAAAACAATATCCGAGTTCGGGGATAAAGACAACTTAGATTATAAAGAAAGGAATGAATATTATAAATCTGAATACAAGAAAGTAATAAAATACTATATAAAAAGAGTTGAGAAATTAGATATGAAGCTTGATACAGAAAAATTTGATTCATACGAAAAGGTATACTCATTTATCTGTGAATCAAATTAAAACAAGATAATAGAATTTAGAAGCCTAGTAAATTGATTGTGTAACTAAAATATTGTGGGATTTAGAAATGAGAAACAAGTATAGGTAAAGAATACAAGAAACTTAATAGCAATATAATTGATATGGCGGTGATAATTCTTTTCTTTAATAGACTATCTGCAGTCTCATACAATTCGTTCAATGTGTATACTATAGCGTAAGATATGCCTGCAAACAATAGTACAATAATCAAAATTACTAAGGATGCTAAATAGATATTTTCCATATTTTCTATTAAAATATAAACAGATTTCAATTTAACTTGATAAGGAATGAATAAACCACAAGAAATAGCGAATTACATCATTCTTGAAACTTACAAGAACGGGGGAGAGATTGAATTTGAACTATTAAAGCTCAAGGCTGACTGGCAACTTCTCGCTCAAGTTAATAAGATATTGAAGGAATACGGAAACCTATTCAACGAACTGTCAAATGAAACATGGCATTCATATTCGCTAAATGCTTATGGAAGCGATTTTGCTAGTCAAGGGGCTTTCCAGGGATTGGAACGGGAGAGAAAAATCGACCGTACAGCAAAGAGGTTTAGTATTCTTGCCGTAGCTATAGCTTTTGCTTCTTTAATTGTTTCGATAATTGCTATTTGCAAATAACTATTATGGATATGATTATAGAAACAACTCCCATTAATATGGAAAGTATAGATAATGCTATTGAAAAGTAGCAATCTCTGATGTGTTGTTTTCTGTTATAATTACGCATTATGTTTTCTTTTAAAATATAAATGTATGGAAGAAAAAGACAAATTAATCGCTTCTCTTCGGCAACAACTCCGGAAAGTACTGCGAGAAAATAGTGCTCAAAAGCAAGAAATTGCTCTCTTGAATTATGAGTTAGAAAGGGCTAAAATAAGGGCCTCAAAATAGCGTTCTTTGAACTATCTTTGAAATGGTTAGCTCACATCATTATAATTGACTGATATGTAGCTGAATACCCTTTATTATCATGCTGCTTTGGGAGCAGGGGGTCGTGGGTTCGAATCCCGCTACCCCGACGAAAGAGACAAATCGAAGATTATAAGATGAGGCTAATACAATAAATATTAGCCTCATTTGTTTTACATCTTCAAATAATACTCCCGAGTCAGCATTATATATTCCTCGCTATATTTGTGACGTGCTATTTCTGTCAACAGTTCTTCGACCACACACTCCCGATTACCAAAAGAAAAAGCGATCAACACTCTTTTGGGAACACCTCCGGGCTTAGTTATCACATTCAGTTGGCGGACTGCATACAGATTCCACATAGAAGCTATACCCTTCACCCTATCTGCCACATCCGCCGGAATCACAACCGTAAAAGTCCCATCCTCAGCCAATAATCCGGCAACTCCTTTCAATAGTTCCTCATAAGTCAGAGAAGTGTCATGACGCGCGGCATTCCTTTGTACATCCGGACATTTAAGTGAGCCTACAAAATAAGGAGGATTTGAGACAATCACATCAAATTTACCGGAAGAATGATACTGATTAAAATCTGCCTGAACCACTTCTATCTGTTCTTTCCAAAAAGAACGAGCTACATTTTCTTTAGCCTGCTCCACAGCTGCCGTATCTACTTCCAATGCTACAATTTTCACATCTGCCGGACTGCGTTGAGCCAACATCAGAGCAACCAATCCTGTTCCCGTACCTACATCCAATACCCGACGCGCTCCTTGAACCGAAGTCCAGGCGCCTAAAAGTACTCCATCCGTGCCAACTTTCATAGCACATTTGTCATGCCACACTGTAAACTGCTTAAATTGAAAATAAGGATTCGACATTTTATTCGCTGATCTTAAAACCCGTTTTATTCCACTAATTTATTATGTACCGCCAAAAATAAATAATTATTATGGAAGTTACCCTTTATCACCCTACATTTTGGCATTGTTTTTGTGTTTTTATTCAAACCTGTGCTTTATTATTAAAGAGAATCGATTAACTTTGCAAACGATTTATGCATATTTGTATGGCATAAACTAAATTAAAACGAAAAGATGAAAGAAAGATACTTATTGGAAGATGTCAGTGACAACGGTTTCTCGTTAATTACCGACTATGATGGTAACGATGAACATGCATTTGATGTAAACATAAAATCTGGTGAAATTCTTCCGGTTCTCCCCCTCCGTAATATGGTATTATTTCCCGGAGTATTCCTGCCTATCACGGCTGGCCGAAAGTCTTCATTAAAGCTCATACGTGATGCTGAGAAAAAGCATAAAGACATAGCAGTAGTGTGTCAAAGAGCTGCGCATACGGAAGACCCCAAATTGGAAGATTTGCACAACATAGGTACTGTAGGACGAATTGTCCGGGTATTGGAAATGCCGGACCAAACGACAACCGTCATACTTCAAGGTATGAAGCGTCTAAGCTTGAAGAGTATTACCGATACACATCCATATCTCAAAGGCGAGGTTGAGATTTTGGAAGAAGAAATTCCGGGTAAGGATGATAAGGAATTCCAGGCTTTGGTTGAAACCTGCAAAGACCTGACAATGCGTTACATCAAGTCGTCAGATGCAATGCATCAGGATTCTGCGTTTGCCATTAAAAACATTAATAGTCCGATGTTCCTGATCAACTTTATCTGCTCGAATCTCCCGTTTAAAAAAGACGAAAAGATAGATTTATTAAGTATCAAGTCTTTGCGCGAACGTACTTATCACTTATTGGAGCTTCTGAATCGTGAAGTGCAGTTAGCCGAAATAAAAGCTTCCATCCAAATGCGGGCTCGCGAAGATATTGACCAGCAGCAGCGTGAATATTTCTTGCAACAGCAGATCAAAACCATTCAAGATGAATTAGGTGGCGGCGGTCAAGAGCAGGAAATTGAAGAAATGCGCAATAAAGCGGAGAAAATGCATTGGAGCATGGAAGTTAAAGAGACTTTCCTGAAAGAGCTGGCTAAATTGGAACGCACCCATCCGCAGTCACCGGACTACAGTGTACAACTTAACTATCTGCAGACAATGCTTAACCTCCCATGGGGCATTTATACAACCGATAATCTGAATCTTAAGAATGCAGAGAAGACGTTGAATAAAGACCATTACGGATTGGAGAAGGTAAAAGAACGTATTCTGGAACATCTGGCTGTGCTGAAGCTAAAAGACGATATGAAGTCACCGATTATCTGCTTATATGGTCCTCCGGGAGTTGGTAAGACATCACTCGGAAAGTCCATCGCATCCGCCCTTAAACGAAAATACGTACGTATGTCTTTAGGAGGTGTGCATGACGAAGCGGAAATACGTGGACATCGCAAGACATACATCGGCGCTATGCCGGGACGGATTATCAAGAGCCTTATTAAAGCAGGAGCTTCTAATCCGGTATTTATCTTGGATGAAATAGATAAAGTCAGCGCAGACCGCCAGGGAGATCCTTCATCTGCATTATTGGAAGTTCTCGACCCGGAACAAAACACTTCGTTCCATGACAACTTCCTGGATGTGGACTATGATCTCTCAAAGGTATTGTTCATTGCAACAGCTAATAACCTGAATACAATTCCCGGTCCATTGCTCGACCGTATGGAGCTGATTGAAGTCAGCGGATATATCACAGAAGAGAAAATTGAAATTGCCCGCAAACATCTAGTCCCGAAAGAACTGGAAGCCACCGGGCTTAAAAAGACAGATATAAAACTTCCCAAAGATACGCTGGAAGCCATTATCGAATCGTACACTCGTGAAAGCGGTGTTCGTGAATTAGAGAAGAAAATAGGTAAGATTCTCCGTAAATCAGCCCGTCAGTATGCAACCGACGGATATTTTGCTAAAACGGAAATTAAACCGGCTGACCTATACGATTTCTTGGGAGCACCGGAATATACACGAGACAAGTATCAAGGCAATGAGTATGCCGGTGTAGTTACCGGATTGGCATGGACAGCCGTAGGAGGTGAAATCCTATTTGTTGAGACGAGCTTGAGTCGTGGTAAAGGCGGACGTCTTACATTGACCGGTAATCTGGGAGATGTGATGAAAGAATCTGCCATGCTGGCACTGGAATACATCAAGGCACACGCTTCTATCCTTGACTTGGACGAAGACATCTTTGAAAACTGGAACATCCATATTCATGTTCCGGAAGGGGCGATTCCGAAAGACGGTCCGTCGGCAGGTATCACTATGGCCACTTCTTTAGCTTCCGCTCTGACCCAACGAAAGGTAAAAGCCAATCTGGCTATGACAGGAGAAATCACCCTTCGCGGCAAGGTTCTTCCGGTTGGCGGAATCAAGGAAAAGATTCTTGCTGCCAAACGTGCCGGAATAAAAGAAATCATTATGAGCGCCGAGAATAAAAAGAACATAGATGAAATTCAGGATCTGTATTTGAAGGGATTGACTTTCCACTATGTGAATGATATAAAAGAAGTATTCGCCATTGCATTAACCAATGAAAAAGTAGCGGATGCCATTGATTTATCTGTAAAGAAACCCAGCCAGGAATGACATTTGAGTTACAATATACAGACACTAAAAGTAATGCCCGTGCCGGTCTGATAACCACTGACCACGGGCAGATACAAACCCCTATCTTCATGCCGGTGGGAACATTGGGCACTGTCAAAGGGGTGCATCTGACAGAACTGAAAGAAGACATCCAGGCACAGATCATTCTAGGGAATACTTATCATCTCTATTTACGTCCGGGATTGGATGTTATCGAGAAAGCCGGCGGCTTGCATCGCTTCAACGGTTTTGATCGCCCCATGCTGACAGACAGTGGTGGTTTTCAAGTATTTTCGCTAGCCGGAATCCGGAAACTCCGTGAAGAAGGAGCCGAGTTCCGTTCACATATTGATGGCAGCAAGCATATCTTCACTCCGGAAAAAGTGATGGATATAGAACGTACCATCGGAGCGGACATCATGATGGCTTTCGATGAATGCCCTCCCGGAGATTCAGACTATGCGTATGCTAAAAAGTCGTTAGGGCTGACCCACAGATGGCTCGACCGCTGCATACAACGTTTTAATGAAACCGAACCTAAGTATGGCTACAATCAGTCGCTATTCCCTATTGTGCAAGGATGTGTTTACCCCGATCTGCGCAAACAATCTGCGGAGTTTGTGGCTTCCAAAGGAGCGGACGGAAATGCTATCGGCGGATTGGCAGTAGGCGAACCCGTCGATAAGATGTATGAGATGATCGAAATTGTCAACGAGATTCTGCCTAAAGACAAGCCCCGTTATTTGATGGGTGTCGGTACTCCTGTCAACATCCTTGAAGGGATAGAACGCGGCGTAGATATGTTCGACTGCGTAATGCCTACACGCAACGGACGAAATGGAATGCTGTTTACCAAAGACGGTATCATCAATATGCGAAACAAAAAATGGGAAACGGATTTCTCCCCCATTGAGGCGGACGGTGCTTCCTATGTAGACACGCTGTACAGCAAAGCGTATTTGCGCCATCTTTTCCATGCACAAGAACTGTTGGCCATGCAAATTGCTTCCATACATAATCTGGCATTTTATTTATGGCTGGCAGGCGAAGCACGAAAACATATTATCGCCGGAGATTTCTCAACCTGGAAACCGATGATGGTCAGAAAAGTATCAACTAGATTATAAGGAATGAAAAGCAATCGATTCATAAAGCGGCTGGACTGGTATATCATCAAGAAATTCTTGGGAACATACGTATTTGCTATTGCATTGATCATTTCTATTGCAGTAGTATTCGACTTTAACGAGAAGATGGATAAACTGATGGAACATGAAGCGCCATGGAGTAAAATCATTTTCGAATACTACATGAACTTTATCCCCTACTTCTCCAATCTGTTCAGTCCGTTGTTCGTGTTCATTGCCGTCATTTTCTTTACTTCAAAACTAGCGGAGAACTCAGAGATTATCGCCATGTTCTCCACCGGAATGAGTTTCAAGAGAATGATGCGTCCTTATATGATTTCTGCGGCCATTATCGCATTAACGACTTTTATGCTAAGTTCGTACGTAATCCCTAAAGGAAGCGTCACCCGCCTGAACTTTGAAGACCGGTATATCAAACCCAAGAAACAGAATACGGCACGCAACGTACAGCTGGAAGTGGATAGCGGTGTCATTGCATACATTGACAATTATAATAACGCCATGAAAACAGGCAACCGTTTCTCGTTGGATAAATTCGTCGACAAGAAACTGGTTTCTCACTTGACAGCACGTCGTGTAACGTATGATACAACCACCGTCCATAAATGGACGATTCATGACTACATGATACGTGAGTTGGACGGCTTGAAAGAAAAAATCACCAAAGGAGACCGGATAGACTCGATTATCAATATGGAACCGTCCGACTTCCTCATCATGAAGAATCAACAGGAAATGCTCACCAGCCCTCAATTGAGTGACTATATTGAGAAACAAAAACGAAGAGGATTTGCCAATATCAAAGAGTTTGAAATTGAATATCATAAACGAATCGCCATGTCGTTCGCCTCTTTCATCCTGACAATTATCGGTGTTTCTCTTTCGTCACGAAAGACCAAAGGAGGTATGGGTCTCCACTTGGGTATCGGACTGGGACTGAGCTTCTCATATATCTTATTCCAGACAATTACTTCTACATTTGCCATCAACGGTAATGTACCTCCTGTGATTGCAGTCTGGATTCCCAATATCCTTTATGCAGGTATCGCCTTCTTCCTATATCAAAAGGCGCCGAAGTAGATGATAAGATTCTCTTAAATAGAAGTTCCGCCTATTCTTACCAAACAGCAAGTATAGGCGGAACCTTTTTGTTGTATTCATTTCCTCTTTTGTCTATCCTACATTGTCAACCAATCTCCTTTACATAAGCAGAAAGATCTGCAGCAGAGATGTTTTTGGCTATAATTACACCATTTCCATCCAATAAATAGTTGGTGAACCCCCGGTTCAAACGGTATTTCTTAAATAATCCGGAGTCCTCGCCTTCTGTTTCCACGAAACAAGTGGGCGTAACTATTTGGTCCTTACGAACGGTTTCCTTAAAAATTGACTGATATTCGTCAAACGAAATAGAAACCATTTCCACATTATGAGAAGAACGAAGCGCATTGCTTAAACTTACGTTTTGCATCCGGGATTGCGCGTCATAACTTGCCCAAAAACTTAGCAACACATACTTTCCTTTCAAATTTCCCAACTTAAAGGCAGGTTGCTCTTCCGATGTAGATTCGATTTTAAAATCCGGGGCTACATCACCCTCACTCAAACCTCCGGTAGGTTTGTCTTTCTCAACGAAAGCGGTCAAGGAACAAATCAGTAATACAACAAAAATCCATTTTACATGTCTCATGTAATTCGGTTTTAGTTAATACTATCCGGGACTGTCCTTAAACAGTGGTTTCTTCCCGAAACGTTGTCTTTTCAGGCATCAGGCGAAGAGGAATCCGCTGATTATCAGAGCCTTTATTTTTGAAACCGGGTGCAAAGGTAAGTAATTATCAAATTAACTTCCAAAAGAATAAGCAAAAATCTCACTTTTCAGGTATAACTTTTTATGTTATTTAGCATAAAAACGAACTTTTTTCTCTACTTTTGCAGGATAAAAGTCTATTTCTTATGCAACCATCAAGTACTGAATTGATTCTGATTCGAGTTACCGGCGAAGATCGTCCGGGGCTTACCTCATCCGTGACCGAAATATTAGCTAAATATGATGCTACTATCCTCGATATCGGGCAGGCGGATATTCATAATACGCTATCACTAGGTATTCTTTTCAAGAGTGAAGAAAGACATTCCGGATTTATCATGAAGGAATTATTATTCAAAGCATCCTCTTTGGGAGTAACCATCCGGTTCGAACCAATTACAACCGAGCAATACGACAATTGGGTAGGTATGCAAGGCAAGAACCGCTATATCTTGACGGTGCTTGGCCGCAAACTGTCTGCGCGTCAAATATCGGCAGCCACCAGCGTATTGGCAGAGCAAGGAATGAATATCGATGCAATCAAGCGCCTGACGGGTAGAATCCCTTTGGATGAATGCGATACGGATGCACGCACACGCGCTTGCATAGAATTTTCAGTAAGAGGTACCCCCAAAGACCGCATCGCCATGCAAGAAAGCCTGATGAAGTTAGCCAGCGAACTGGAGATGGACTTTTCTTTTCAGTTGGATAATATGTATCGACGTATGCGCCGTCTGATCTGCTTTGACATGGATTCCACACTTATCGAAACCGAAGTTATTGATGAGCTCGCCATCCGCGCCGGCGTAGGCGATGAGGTAAAGGCCATTACGGAAAGCGCCATGCGTGGCGAAATAGACTTTACCGAAAGCTTTACCCGCCGCGTAGCCCTATTGAAAGGACTCGATGAATCCGTCATGCAGGAGATTGCAGAAAACTTACCTATCACAGAAGGAGTAGACAGACTAATGTATGTATTGAAGAAGTATGGCTACAAAATAGCAATTCTGTCGGGAGGTTTCACCTATTTCGGCCAACACCTGCAAAAGAAGTATGGTATAGACTATGTATATGCGAATGAGCTGGAAATTATTGATGGAAAGCTCACCGGACGTTATTTGGGAGATGTGGTAGACGGAAAGCGCAAAGCCGAACTACTCCGTTTAATTGCCCAAGTAGAAAAAGTGGATATCGCGCAGACCATTGCCGTAGGCGACGGAGCCAATGACCTCCCCATGCTGGGAATTGCCGGATTGGGGATAGCATTCCATGCCAAACCCAAAGTAGTAGCAAATGCCAAACAGTCTATCAATACCATCGGACTTGATGGGGTGCTCTATTTTCTTGGATTCAAAGATTCTTATTTGAATATGTAATTAGACCGAAAAATAAATTATCTTTGCGGACAAATAAAATAACAGAATGAAGTTTTCCGAACTACAATTAAACGCGAATGTGCTTGAGGCGCTTGACGCCATGCGATTTGACGAATGCACACCTATTCAGGAACAAGCAATTCCAATTATACTTGAAGGTAAAGATCTGATAGCAGTAGCGCAGACAGGTACGGGTAAAACCGCAGCTTTTCTGCTCCCTGTATTAAATAAACTATCCGAAGGAAACCATCCGGAAGATGCGATCAACTGCATTATCATGTCCCCTACCCGGGAGCTGGCTCAGCAGATCGACCAACAGATGGAAGGATTCTCCTATTTTATGCCGGTATCAAGCGTCGCTGTATATGGCGGTAATGACGGCATTCTGTTCGAACAGCAGAAAAAAGGACTTACACTAGGAGCTGATGTTGTTATTGCGACTCCGGGACGTCTGATCGCCCATCTGAGTCTCGGATATGTAGACCTCTCCAAAGTTTCTTATTTCATTTTGGACGAAGCAGACCGAATGCTCGACATGGGATTCTATGACGACATCATGCAAATAGTGAAATACCTGCCTAAAGAACGGCAGACTATCATGTTCTCTGCAACTATGCCTGCCAAAATACAGCAATTGGCAAATACAATCCTGAATAATCCGTCAGAAATAAAACTGGCTGTCTCAAAACCTGCCGAAAAGATTATCCAGGCTGCTTACGTTTGCTACGAAAACCAAAAGTTGGGAATTATACGTAGCCTTTTCGCCGACGAGGTTCCCGAACGGGTCATCATCTTCGCATCTTCAAAAATCAAAGTTAAAGAAGTCGCTAAGGCTTTGATGGCGATGAAATTGAATGTAGGAGAAATGCACTCGGATCTTGAGCAGGCCCAACGGGAAACAGTAATGCACGAATTTAAAGCCGGGCGAGTTAATATACTGGTAGCGACAGATATTGTGGCACGCGGCATTGACATTGATGATATTCGTCTGGTTATCAACTTCGATGTCCCTCACGACAGTGAAGATTATGTGCACCGTATCGGGCGTACGGCACGTGCCAATAACGACGGAGTAGCGCTTACATTTGTCAGCGAAAAAGAGCAGAGTAATTTCAAGAGCATTGAGAATTTCCTGGAAAAAGATATTTATAAGATTCCCATCCCGGCAGAATTAGGGGAAGCTCCGGAATACAAGCCACGCTCTTTCAGCAAAAGCAGGTACGGCAGCAACCCTAAAAGAAGAAATTTTCGGGGGAAAAACGGCAATAACAACAAAAGTAAGAACCGCCCCTCTCCCAGACAACAAAATTAGAACAGCATTCGTTATTTAGTGGAAGTGATAGTCAGTTTACCATCGAAACCCACTTCTATCTCCGCAATGCTATATACAGAACTTTCCGGAATGGCTAAAACTGCTTGATAATGAAAACCATTCCGGTCTACTTTTACAAACTCCGTATCGGATAGAATAGCCTGCGACAGGAAATCAGCGGGAACAACCTGAGCAAACATCTGCTTGGTCACATCACTGGCAAACAAACTTTTCTTGCCTTCGTACACACAAATGTGCATCACATTGTCGTAATACACATTGTCCATGCTAATCCCGTCTTCGGAATAAGTCGTCTTGACAACTCTAATTTTGGTAGGATTAATATATACATAAGCGCGATAGCGAGTGCCATTGTATGTCACCACGCTATCCCGTTTTGTCACTTCCGTATAAGTCGGTATAACCACTTCACGACGAACAAATGACAACGAATCATTCGGATCCTCGGATTTATGCAGTTTGATTATGTTGTCCGTAATGGAATGAAACCAGAATATATGTTCCGCCTGCTTATCTATCTTGTAGTAAGCCGTATCATTTCCATACGTGTAAAGCGTATCCCGCATAACCTTAAATGTAATCGGAGCACTTTGGCTATCTGCATAATAGATCGTATCCCCCTCTACCCGCATCAACGGACTCTCCGTTTCATCGTCCAGCCAAATTCCCTGCAACAGTTCCTTAGCAGCTATATCCTCTTCCTCCAGTTCAAGAAAATTTGGATTTTTATTGCCGCCACATGACACAGAAAAAATCACCATCAACGATAGCACTACATATTTCATCATTTGTTCCAGTTTTGCATAAAGATACTCTTATTTTTTCATTTACCAATGCAATAGTAAACGAATCCGAGTTCTTCCATCTCTTTCTTATCGTAAATGTTACGTCCGTCCAATACAACCTGCTGTGCCATCGTTTTCTTTATGACAGCCCATGAGGGCAGACGGAATTCCTTCCATTCGGTAACCAACATCAGCGCATCCGCATCAAGCACCGCATCATACATATCACAAGCATAATAGATTGTATCTCCGATCCTGCGCTTGCATTCCTGCATGGCAGCAGAATCGTACGCACGTACCTGACAGCCAGCCTTCAACAGCTTATCAATCAGGATCAAAGCCGGAGCTTCACGCATATCATCAGTCTCCGGTTTGAAAGCCAGTCCCCACAAAGCAACCGTTTTTCCTTTCAGGTCACCATTAAAGTGCTTCACCAGCTTTTCAAACAGAACACTTTTCTGTTGCTCGTTTACCTCTTCCACAGCACTGAGCACCCGCATTTTATATCCATTCTGTTCTGCCGTTTTGATAAGGGCTTTCACATCTTTCGGGAAACAAGAACCGCCATAGCCGATTCCCGGATACAAAAATTTACGTCCGATGCGCGTATCCGAACCGATTCCGCTACGTACCATATTCACGTCGGCACCCACAATCTCGCACAAGTTTGCTATGTCATTCATAAAACTGATGCGGGTTGCCAACATTGAATTTGCCGCATATTTAGTCATCTCCGCTGACGGGATATCCATAAAGATAACGCGGAAGTTATTTAGCAAGAACGGTTTATACAGCTTCGACATCAGTTTCTGCGCACGTTCCGACTCCACTCCCACTACTACACGGTCCGGACTCATAAAGTCGCTGATCGCATTTCCTTCCTTTAAAAATTCCGGATTTGAAGCCACATCAAAATGGATATTCACCCCTCTCTTATCCAACTCCTCTTGAATAACCGCACGAACCTTGCCGGCAGTACCCACCGGAACCGTACTCTTGGTAACAACCAATTTATATTGTTTCATATTGCGACCGATAGTCCGGGCTACCTCCAGCACATATTTCAGATCGGCGCTGCCGTCCTCATCAGGAGGCGTACCGACAGCACTGAATACTACTTCCACATCATCGAGGCAACTCTCCAGTGAGGTAGTAAACTTCAATCGTTTCGCTTTCATATTGCGAAGCACCATCTCTTCCAATCCATTTTCATAAATAGGAATGACACCCTTTTTCAAAGATTCGATTTTCTCACTGTTAGTATCTACGCAAGTCACATCCACGCCAATTTCAGCAAAGCATGTACCTGTCACCAGACCTACATATCCGGTTCCTACAATTGCTATTTTCATATCTTTATTTATTGTCTATCCAGAAGTTATTCAAAATACACCGCATCTTTGAAAGCCGTTCCCTCCTTGTCTTTAGGAGATAGCAACATCTGCGACTCGGCAAGCGGCCAATCTATACCCAATGTCGCATCATTATATATAATGGAAGCCTCACTTTGCGGAGCATACTTATTATCTACCTTGTATGTGAAAATGGCTTCGTCGCTCAATACGGCAAATCCATGCGCAAAACCACGTGGAATGAAAAACTGTCTCTTATTCTCTTCGCTCAACAAAACACATACATGCTTTCCGAACGTAGGCGATGATTTGCGCAAATCCACAGCAACATCCAACACTTCTCCTTTGATAACACGAACCAGTTTAGCCTGGCTATGTTCACCTTTCTGATAATGCAATCCGCGTAATACCCCAAAGGAAGACTTGGATTCATTATCCTGTACAAAATCAACAGGACCGATATTAGCCTCAAACTCCTCTTTCTTAAAAGCTTCCATAAAGTAGCCACGTTCATCGGAGAAAACTTTAGGCTCTATCAGCCATACTCCGTCTATTTCTGTCTGTATATAGTTCATTGTCGATGGTTATAAATAAAACGATGCAAAAGTAGTGATTTTTTCGTAGTTTTCTGGGATATATTCAATTTATCTCTTAATTTTGCACACATGATTGAATTAGCACAACATATAGAGGTTTTATTGCTGGAAAACGACTGCGTCATCGTTCCGGGATTTGGTGGATTCGTTGCACATTACGCACCTGCAACTCATGTAAAAGAAGAAAATCTTTTCTTACCTCCTACCCGTACGATAGGATTCAATCCGCAACTGAAACTGAACGACGGAGTGTTGGTGCAATCATATATGGCCGTTTACGACACTAGTTTCGCTGACGCCAGCCGCATAGTAGAAAAAGAGGTGAACGAATTCATCTCCCTTCTTCATGAAGAAGGCAAAGCCCATCTGGAGAATATCGGTGAAATCCATTATAATATTTATGGCAATTACGAGTTCATTCCGTACGATTATAAGCTAACCACTCCTTCTTTATACGGATTGGATTCTTTTGAGATGCACGAGCTTGCCGCCTTGCCACAAAAGGAAAAAGTGTTAATACCACTCAATCCGGAGAAAGAAAAGAAAACTTATGAAATCAGTATCAACCGTACATTCCTCCGCAATGCAGCAGCCATGATTGCCGCCATTGTGTTGTTCTTCGCTTTTTCCACTCCGGTAGAGAATACCTACGTTCAGAAGAACAATTACGCACAGTTGTTACCTAACGAGCTTTTTGAACAAATAGAAGAACAGTCGGTTGCAATGACTCCTGTTCCGGTAAAGCACGATGCGAGACCACAGAGAGCCAAGAAAGCTAAAACATCAAAGCCCATTGCTGTGAAAGAAGTTAAAGTGGCGAAACCGCAAACAGTTCCTGTGCCATCGGTAAAGCCACAAGCTAATACGAATCACCCTTACCATATTATAGTAGCGGGAGGTATCAGCCTTAAAGATGCGGAAGCTATGGCAAACCGGTTAAATGCCAAAGGATTTGCGGAAGCAAAAGCGCTGAGTACCGATGGTAAAGTACGTGTCAGTATCCGCTCATTCAGCAACCGTGAAGAAGCGACAAAACAGTTGTTGGAGCTTAGAAAAAACGAAACTTACAAAAATGCCTGGTTACTGGCAAAATAAAAATCCCTTTTAAAAAGCATGAAACGAGTTCTTTGTCCCAAATGTGAGAATTACCTTTATTTTGATGAAACCAAGTATAGTGAAGGTCAGTCACTTGTATTTGTATGCGAGCATTGCGGCAAGCAATTCAGTATCCGGCTTGGAAAAAGTAAAGTCAAAGCTCTCCGGAAAGAAGAGAATCTGGAAGAAGAGGCAGAATCCCATAAAGAAGAATTCGGATATATCACAGTAATTGAGAATATATTCGGATTCAAACAAATACTTCCACTGCAAGAGGGTGACAACGTGATAGGACGGCGTTGTGTAGGAACAGTCATCAATACTCCCATCGAAAGCGGAGACATGAGCATGGACCGCCGCCACTGCATTATCAATGTCAAGCGCAATAAGCAAGGAAAACTAATCTATACTTTGCGGGACGCTCCCAGCCTGACAGGTACATTTCTCATGAATGAGATCTTGGGTGATAAAGACCGTATCCGCATCGAAGATGGAGCTATTGTGACTATCGGAGCCACCACATTTATACTGCATACGGCGGAATAGTTACTAGAAGTCTTTATTATAAGGCTCTCTAATAAAAAACGATTAATACATTTGCAACTTTGCTCATTAATTTGTTTCTTTGTTATAAAGTTGATAAAAACTTATGGGACAGGTCAATGACAATAAAATAAAACATACAAACTACTGCATTGCAACTTTTGCAAAGCAGTACAAAATGTCTTTGCTAGAAGCTTTCAACTATCTAGATCGATATGGCGGCTTGACTTTTTTAGACGAATGCTACGAAGCCGAACATTTATTATCAATAGAAGATGCTATTCATGATTTGGTTGTTATCTGCAAAAACAATGGAGGAGAGCTGAAATGATTTTATATCATGGGACTAACATAGACATTCAGTCTATAGATTTAGAACAATGTATGCCATATAAAGGGACATTCAGTAAATGTCTTTAAACAGTAAGATGGCATATGAAGATGATTTGCTAATATCATCTCATATGCCATTTTTATTATCTATTTTTTCTCTCTGACCTAGGGATATTCAGTAAATGTTCCTCTTTCTCATAAATCAAGAGAAAAGTTTTACCTTACGTGAGCTTTTCTCTTAATTTTTTCTGTCAACTCCCCATTCCTTCATCCTTTTTTATAGAATATTATTTACATATTCTTATGTTTTCTCTTCCAACCTTGCATTATGTACATGTCTTTTTTAGGGGAAGTTAAAACCTCTCCTGTTTACCTCTCATTTTAGTCAGATTATGCTGCCTTTCTTATTTTCTTTTCAACCTTTTCTATCATACATACCGCATTGGCCGTATGTATTCCAAAGAAAATCCAAAGCATTTCCGTTTTCCTGTTTCTGGCTTTTATCCTGGCCAGTGAGTAATGTTGTTTCTGTGTTCCAAAGCTTCCTTCCAGGCGGGTGGCTCTTTCACGGCCGAGTTCCGACCGTAAGATCTTACGAAGCGGCTCGTCTTTGGCAGCTCTGCCCTTACGCTTAAAGGAAGTACTGATGTGATATCTTGTACAAAATTTCCGGTTGGCATTATTAGCATAGATTGAATCCGCTGCCAGCGCCTTCACTCTAACCCCGGTCAGTTGTTGTTGCAGACGAATACAGTCCTTCAAACGTATTCCTTCGTTGAAAGCCTTAAAGGAGATATGTTCTATGAAGGAGATCCCATCTATCTGTATATTGTTGACTTTGGCGCCGAATTCAACGGATTTGGTTTCCTTGCCTCTGATAATGGGACGAAGGTAATGACGGTCGATACTTACAATACGGTCGGACACTTTTTTACCTGCAAATAAATACTTTCCTTGCTCAAGGACCCTCTGTATGACCGAGAAACGTCTTTGGTAATCGGAGGATAGTGTAAGCCTGTCCCTGTAGGAGGAATGAAGCAGCTTCAGCTGCTCAAGTAACTTTTCCAACAACTGAAGTAACCTGCGTTTAATCATACGGGGCTGTGATTTCCTGCGTTTACGAAGTTTGCTATAAGCAAGGTAGGCGCGGCTTACATCAAGATACTTGTTACGAGGACGTTGTATGTGCAATGTACGGCAATGTTTGCACAGATGACGGTGAAGCCATACAATACCTTCCCATAAAAGTTTGACATCGGTAGGAAAGCGCAGATGACTTTCATAACAGGTGGCATCGGTCATACAGACATGAAGGTTTTCAAGGTAAGGTTTCCAGTGCCCAGCCAAAATAAGCTGGAGGGACTCAATATCAAGATGGGCCGCCAGTTCCTGACGGATTGCACTGACGATTTTTGAATTGGTCAGTGGATGAAGAGGATCAATCTGAACACCACAGAATATCTGGTAATGAATATTACCGTTTAAATGTTCGATCAGTTGTGAATCGGAGAAGTTGGTATAGGACTTCAAGACCATCAAGGCTATTTTACCTTCGGGAGAAAAATAACTTTTACGCCCAAAAGGAGAGGACTTCAAATGCATTTGTCGGGCCAGTTCCGAGAAAGGAAACAGAGAATGGAGCCGACCTAATTCACTCGTTGCAAAACTTTGACGATATTTTTTTAGTATATCGAACTCGGTAAAACCTAAACTAGGTTCGATTTCTGAAATTTTTTGTATCTTTACCATGTGTTTTTATATTTAATTACCCCCGTTTTGGCCGTCAAACCGTTTTTGGGGGGGGTGCTTAAAGATACAAAAAAGGCAACTAATTCGCAATGAAGTAGTTGCCTTTAATTTTATTTTTTTAGGAATATCCCTACTTTATATGAACAGCTCCGCAGGTACAAAAGGTACAGTAAATGCACCCCGCATTTTTCCACACACACGTACGCACGTACTTATAATACGCGCACGTGTGCGTGTGTATAGAGAGCCCCGAAAAAAGTGTACCTGCTGTACCCGCCATATCCACCGCACCTGATAAACTCATCATACCCGCCACACCCATCGTCAAACAAACACAGTGCTTTATAAGTCCTAAAGCAGTGCTTTACGACCTCTAAAGCTATGCTTTAGCCTTCGTAAAGCACTGCTCTAACAAATATATCAACTATCTTCACAGACAGTTGATATATCTCACATACAAATCATATTAGCTTCATGCTAATATGAGGGTATAAGTCAGGAACATACCACTGTACTCTTCCCGACCTTTTGTCAACGTCAAACCTTGACGTATAGTTTTGCTATCTATACTCTTTCCCCATACCTGATATTAAATTCGATTTATATAGGGAGCTTTGTGACTTATTCATATTGCCAAATATCATCCATAGTAATTGGCACATAAGCTCCATCTTTCATTTCTATAATGACAGAAGGCTCATGCACAATAAGAGTATGCCACATTCCGGCAGGTACTTGTACGCCATAAATACCACTTGCAGGATTTAATTCATGCCGAGCACATTCAACACCTTTTTCATCATAAAAAAGTTCTGTTATATGACCTCTAAGCAGAATGACAGTCTCAATTGTTTTAGTATGACGATGAATAGGAACATACGTTCCTGGTAGCAAGGCATTAAGCATACGCTGAGAAGTGTCACCTTCACCGTTACGCAAATCAAGATTAATGCGCCGCCTCTCATTTGTTCCCGCCTGAGCTAACAGTTCATCAAGTAGTTTATCATTTATTTCCATAATTATTTCTCATTAACTTTTACACGCAAATAGTCTTCGTGTAGGTAATAATATTTTCTCTTGAACAAGACATAGACGATACAAAGCAACACCAACATATACTACGAGTGCGATGATAATCATCCCCAAAAGCAATAAGAGAAACTATTCTACCCTAAGTACAACTTCAAATCCTTCGGCAAAAAAGACTCCCCACTGTCCTCCCCTCATAGAAGCCAATCCTGTAATATACTCAGTCGAACGAGGATGAGGATAAGGCCTCATCACCCCTCTATACATATTCAAGGCTTGAATCTTAGCCTCCACACCCTCTTTACCTACCTCAACAAAGCAGTTAGGATTAAAAGTCACCATCGCATTATTAATTTTCCATTCCGTACAAGAAGGTACCTCCATATACCAAAACTCCTTCACACGCTTCATCTCTGGTCTGCGCTGGAATAACCGGATCGCCTCCTGACACGCCATACTAGTCTGTAAGTGATCATTATTTGTGTCTGCTGGATGATGTGTAATAATAATATCAGGCTGACTCTCACGTATTACACTTTCAATAAACTGTACCAACTTCAAATGAGGAACCGTATTCATTTCTATGTTTGGAAAAGTTCCTTCATATATCTTGCTTACACCCAAAAACTCATTTGATGCATTTGTGTCATCTTCCAATTCGTTATCTTCGGGACGAAACGCACGCGCTTTTGCTTCTGTACACATTATAGCTACATCCACTGTATGTCCTTCACGAGTCCATTTATATATAGACGCACCAGCCCCAAGCGTCTCATCATCCGGATGAGCTACTACAAGTAAGTATTTCATAAATTTAGATTTTAATTGTTATTTTTCCATCGTTTCTTTTGCATCATTTATAAACTCATTCAGCATCCAGGTACATTCCTTACCGAACAACGCATAAACAATACAAATCACTGTATATATAATCATTTTCAAATCGTAGAAGACACCCGCTTTCTTCACATATGTATATTCCAGTTCACGACGTGTAGGATATACTTTTTTCATATATTCCTTCTCATCCGTGATTTGGTCCCCATAAATGAAATCATACAAAGCAGCAGGGCCACTCAATCCTACAGGTACTTTTGCAGCCTCATTCCATTTACCATAACGGAACATTTCAAACTGATCCTGAGCCACTGGGCGAGGACCAATAACAGACATTGTACCATTTAAAATATTCAACATCTGTGGAAATTCATCAATCTTCATCCTACGAATAAAATGACCGAATGGAAAGATACGTTCTTCATCGGGACGAAGACTTACCTCATTAGCAGTTTTGACTACACGCATAGAGCGAAATTTATACATTTTGAAACGCTTATTATTCTTGCCAATACGAGTTGCTACATAGAATACAGGTCCCCAATCTGATAACAAAATACCTACGATACTTATTATCCATAAAGGAGAAGTACCAATAATGCCAATCAAGGCACAGAAGACATCAAATGTGCGCTTAAATAATCTGTATATCATCAGTAAATCTTATCACTTAATCTTAAAATTATCAATTACATCCAAAGGTTCCCAACCCAACGCCTTCTTCGCCTTTTCATTAGAATAGGTATTAGACTTTGTCAACTGCTCCAACCTATGGCTGTCAATAGGTAGTACACCTACTATATCACCAACCTTTGCCATACACCAAGCCATCCAGTAAGGAATAGAAAGAGGGTTATGACTCATGCCCAACTGTTTGCTGATACAAACTCCAAGCTCATTGTAAGAAGGATGACGATTGTCACATACATTATAAATACCGCCAACATTCTCGATCTTTGGTACTAAGTGGGCAATATCCTGTATCATCATCAAACTCTTACGCGTATGCCCTCCAGATATATTCACATAGTATCCTTTCTGAATGCCCTTTATCATAGCCTTCAGATTCCCTGGAGGATTAGGTCCAGTCATTAGTGGTGGACGAAGAATACCAAGAATTATTCCTTTTTCTTCTGCCCAATCAACAAGGAACTCTTCTGCCTTTAATTTGCTAATAGCATAATGTGTTGTAGGATTCTTCGGATAAGTCTCATCAATATCCTCGCCAACAGCTAAACCATAAACATCAAGTGTACTGATAAAGATAAACGACTTAGGCAACCCCACCTTCTCCAATGCCTTACAAAGGTTCACCGTACCTTCGTAATTCACATCATAGAAGGATTGGATTTCCTCCTGATTCTTCGGGTAAATATGCGCCTTACCTGCTGCATGGAGAATAACATCATACTTCTTGGGTAAAGAAGGTACTTCCATTGCAATATTTGCTTTTATATTATCATGTTCAGTAATACCTATTGTTGTTATATCATACAACTTTGATAAAATTGGCATTACGTTATGACCAAGAAAGCCAGAAGCTCCTGAAAATAATAACTTCTCCATTACTTTATTTCTCTTTCTGAGAATTGTTTTACAACTTTTGCAGGACTACCCACAGCTATCGTATAAGGAGGAATATCTTTCGTAACAAGAGAGCGAGCACCAATAATGGCACCATCACCAATTGTAACACCAGGCATAACCATCGTCTCCATACCCAACAAAGCCCCTCTTCCAATATGGATTTTACCTTTTCTATACTTCAGATTAGCTACATTATCGCCAACACAATAATTAGAAAGATCGCGCTGATGACAGAGCAACCTGCACCCAGATGCAATATGCGCATAATCATCTATATATATCAATTCAGCATGCCATATATCAAAATGGACATATTCGCCCACAAAAACATTTTTACCGACATGACAACCCATTTTACGTAAGAGAATAGCTCGCATTTTTCTGGGAGCAATAGGTTGAAGAATCGGCCAGTCCATCATCATTTCTAGACGTTTGACCCAAATATTATGAAAAAATTTTCCAATTACTTTAAACAAACTGACTTGTCCGTATTCTTCTTCTGAATAATTCAATCCAATAACACGCATCAATTTATACGTCGTGCTTAATTTTTTCTGTTCACTCATATTATTTGTCTCCAATTATTTTCTCCAAATTATCAATACACATATCCATACGATAGTTATCATCATAATACTTACGTCCACTTTTACCCATCTGCTCAAATGCAGCCTGATTCGTTAGTACATTCTCCTTGATGATCTTGATGAGAGCTGCTGAATCACTAGCAGGTACAGCATACCCACACTTACTCTCCTGTATAATATCAGCACCACCACAACCTATCATAGCCAACACAGGCCTACCAGCTGACATATAAGATTGCAAGCGTGCAGGAACCACAGCTTCAAGGTGTGGAAAACCAGCTCTCAAGGTTACTAACATAGCATTTGCTTGTCTAAAAAATGCTGGCATCGCCATGAATGGATATTGTCCTACACATACAGCACTATCACTTAAATCATTATCCTTAATAAAATGTTCCAACCATTCTTTGCGAGAGCCCCCACCTACAAACACCCATTTTACCTCAGGGATATTTTTAAGACCTAGCATAACCTCAGTTACAGCCTCAAGATTCTGTGATTTACCCAAATTACCTGCAATCATTATTCTGAAACCATTTGGCAAATTAGGAAGCTCGTACTCCTGCTCCATCCTCAATATATCATCACTCCAGTTTGGAAAATACACAATCTTATCCTTATATTCACCTTTTGAAACAATGAGTGGTTCAAACCTACGACTACTAATCAAAATCCCTTTGCAGTTATTATAAATATACTTAACTACTTTATCAACTGTTCTTATTAATATTTCATTTTTAATGCCAGCTGCCGATTTTAAAGCATCTGGCCAAATATCAAGCACCCACATATAAAGAGGTATATTCTTCAATTTCTTGATTAGTACAGCTGGCAATGCTTGAAAAATGGGAGATAATTGTTGAACAAAAATTACATCGTACTTTCTCCAAACAAAGAAAAAAAGGATATAGAAACATGCACAAAAAGGAAAACTAAAATAGTTTAGAATCATCATAAACTTACTTGACTTTCCTCGTGGAAACTGAAATGTCCTATAAATATTAACTCCATTTATTGTTTCTCTTCGTTTTTTGAAAATTCCATAGCCCATCGTATATGAACCATTGGGATAGTTTGGTATTCCGCAAAGTACATCTACTTTATGCCCTCTTTTTGTCAGTTCAAAAGCAATATCATTCCCTTTGAATGTCTCAGGATAAAAGTATTGTGTAACTAAAAGTATCCTCATATTCTATATTGTTATCTAAATTAAATCACAAATTGATACAATGACTGACTTTTGATCAATACCTTTCAAAGCTCGACCATTGTATGCAATACATGAGACTGGTCCCTCAAAATTTGGGAAACGGATGCTACCAAACTGAAAATATGTCTGATTCCAGTAATCTTTTTTATAAGAACTCAACTCCTTCCACTCGTGACCATCAAAAGAATACCATAGATGAGAACAATTATCCAAATTAACAGTTGATGGCTCTACCGTTGTAGAAATCATCATTAAATTACCACTCTGTGCACCATAAATTCCAGAGCCTTGTATTGTGCATATATCCTTGACAACTCCTGTCACACGATTAATAGAACGAATATAGTTCTGTTCCAATGGCGAATCTGTTGCAAAAATTATCTCATCTGCTGTAAACAAGGGCTGGCAAACCCTATACTTCTGGTTACCTTCAAAACGCCGTACAAATGTCTTAAATCCGTCCTCAGTATAGCCTAAGATACAAGCTGAATCCTCATCGCCGGTAGCTACCCAAACTTTTTCAGAAAAAGGATCCTGAAAAAGACCATGAATATGATTAATTGCGCCATCCACAAAGGTATATGCCACACTCCAAGAGTTACCATTGTCTTTACTTTGAAATATCCTTATCGGCTTTCGAGCAGGATTGTAGCAATATTCTCCATAATAGATTGTACCATCATTTGACTGACATAAACACATTGGACGAGAGCCCTTCTCTATCTCGCAACATTTCTCAAACAATCGAGTCTCTGGATGATACTTGAATATACCCTTTTTAGCAATACACATCCAAGTATCATTCTGGAAATGATATAAACACCGTATTTCTGCTCGCAAAAGCCTTCTTGAAAGCCGCATTTTAGCACATAGAGCATTCTTGGGATCTTTTAATTTGGAAAAATACTTTTGCTTACCAGTGTTCGGATAATAATAAAATAATGAATAACCTTTTGCAACAATAGAATATTGCGTTGACACAAACAAAACCACAAAGTCCTTTGCATCCAAAGAGCTTTTACTCGGCCAAAACTTGTTCATATAGTTTCAAATATTGATCAAAACAAATATTTTTATCAAACCTTTCTTCTGCACGCTTTCTGCATGTTTTTTTATAGAAAGCTTTATTTTGACAACATATCTTCTCTATTGCATTCTTAAATGCAGATATATTACTAGTTTCAACTATCATACCGGTATCATAAGAAATTAATTCAGGATGTGCTGTATTATCATAGACTACGCCAGGAGTTCCGCAAGCCATTCCTTCAGCTATGGTTAGTCCAAATGTTTCTGCCTTAGACATACTAACAATCACATTTGCCAAATTATATAACCATGCAAGCTCTTCTTGACTAGCTGTCTTAGGTAATCCAATAATACCTTGTGGTAATGCTGCAATCTGTTTCTTTGTCATGCCGACTAAGACAATTTGATAATCATCCCCCAGTTTTTCTGCCAGTTGATAATAATCACTTAAACCCTTGTCTTCATACCATGAAGTTGCAATTCCCATCACAATCTTTTTATTAACCGGAAGACCCCAAATATTCTTAGGATTAGCAAGTGGTTTGAATACGTTAATATCTAATCCATTGGGTATAGCGTATATATCACATCCCTTAAAAAAAGATTCTTCTGTAATATTCTTCAACCATTGCGATACAGTTGTAATATATAGATTCTTGCAGCTGAGGAAAGTTTTCTTTTTCAGATTAAAATTCCGTTTTGACCTATCCCAAAATCTATTTCCTTGAACACAATTACTACATTCAATTTTCCACTTATCACAATTCACTGTAACAAAATGGAAACAGTGTCCTGTATAGGCCCAACAATCATGAAATGTCCATATTACTTTGATATCAGTCTCTTTCAGATATCGAAACAATATTTCATAATTCAGCCAATGGTCATGAATATTGTGCAAATGCACTATATCAGGTTGTATCTCCTCAAGCTTAGCTACTATCTTTTTAGTCATACACCTAGATGCTAACCCCTCGTTATCAAACAATCTGTTCTCCACATAATGTTCTATAACCTCTAACATATTACCCATCTTGATACACTTGAGTTCCGACGTACAATTGTATCTTCCATAGATTACCCAGCTTTCAAAACCAAGGTCATCTTTCGCTTTTACGCCAATCTGTTCGATTATCTTCCCGATGGCACCTCTATTATGACTTGTAGACAATTGTACTAACTTTTTCATAAATCAAGACTACAAGGGCCATCTACAATATCTACTATCTGCCCAGACAGCAAACATTCACACAGATGCATTAGCTGTTTTGCAGCATTTTTAGGACACCAAATATCTTTCATAGTGGCGTATGCGTTTTGGGATATTTTTTTACATCTATCCGGATTACATAAAACTTCTTTTACCTTTTCACACAGAGAATCCAAATTATTTGCTTTGAATACTAAGCCGTTATATCCATCAACAATTAACCTAGGCACACTACCCACTTCATCAGCCCCAATAACAACACATCCATTAGACATACCTTCATTTACAGTTGCTCCCCAACCTTCATTTCTATCACTGGTAGTTAACAATATATCATGTTTCCTCATCTCATCTCGGATGGTATCATTTGGAGCAGTTCCACATATTTTTACGACATCGCTTACCCCCAATTTGAGAACTAGTTTTTTCATTCCTTCCAGCATAGCCCCTCCACCATACATATCAAGCCGGAACACATATCCATCATCCTTCATTTTTTTAGCCATCATAATAGCCAGTTCAGGATGTTTCCAACTTATAAATCTATTACACCACATCATTTTTTTCCCACTGAAAGTTTTACCATCCAGATCGATATCCTCGACCTCAGTAAAATAAGCCCATTTATAACACTTTCCTTCAAATGAATGCATCTTCTCATAATCTCTTGCTCCGTATGCACTGATAGAGAGAGAGTAATAATTTTTAATCTTTTTATACCTGGTATGATATCTGAACTGTGCTTTTAAAAGTCGTGGGGACAATAGGTTCAAATACCCTCGTTTCAGCCACCTTTCGCCACACTCGAAAGATAATTTTCTTGTTCTCATCCTCACCTCTCTAAATGCTTGTACATCTTCGTTTCCTCCAAAAATTGCCACATCAGACTCTTCTGCTAACCGGATAGCTTCACGATAACCCTCCGCCGTATAAGCACAAATTACATACTCACGATTAAAATAATCCGCATATCCATTTTTACGAAATTCTGTAGGTAGTTCCTCTACACATACGAATCTATAATTGCCGTTGGCCAGTTTATACAGTTCGTCGGCCACCCAAACTTGATGGTGGTTAATAAAACAAGAAAAATAAGTTATCTGCATACCTTTACATTATATAACCGCATTGATAATACGGCAAGACTTACGAAAAACATATTGGTTTGTATCTCATGCGCGCCCGCAAACATTGCCTCAAAGCAACCTTTAAATAGTGTACAAATAGCATAAACACAGAAGAAATCAAACGGGAGATGATATCTTCTCATATTTAATAAATATTTTATCAATACAGACGCAACGATTAGGAACCATATAATTGCTAATGGGATGCCCATCGTCTTAGCCAAATCCAAGTAACTATTATGCGAGCTCATCATAGTAATTTGAGCAGCACGTCCCTGATTCTCTGTTATCAACCCCCATCCGGTCAAAGGTCGTTCCTGAATCATCCATTCTGCAGCCTCTACCTCAGCCCCTCTATTATTTCCAAGTTCACCGCTAATTGTAGCTTTCATTCTATTAATACCGGCCACTTCAATACCAACATTGGGCAGAAAGACCCAAAATACGATTACAATAGCAGCTATGATAGAGATAGTTTTAAATGATAGTTTATATTGACTTAAAAACATTAATGCCATTACTATTATACTACTTCGACTTCCTGATGCCAATGCTGCAAATACAGCAATACAGCAAATTAACAACGCCCATTTATTCCATTTCTTTCTGCGAAACTCACAAAGTAATATGCCAAATACTATTGTAGCTATTCCACCTAACGCATTAGCGTTAACAAACCCCAAAGCACTTCTCGCCTCTCCATCAAATACTATTTCACCCCCTGGAAACACCAATCCTTGAGTAATAAAAAGGCCGGATATTATAGCATATAGGTAAATTCCCTTTTTTTCATAAAACTCCAAATTGCTATTAAGGCTTGTACTGATGATGAAGAATGTGGCAACCTTTGCCACTAAATAAATTATATTTTCACGGTCTAAAAATTCTAGTCCAATTATAAAGCAATGAAAAGCATAAATAAAACTCAGAGCAAACATCCAACCAAACCTACCACGTGAAGCCGATGTCCAATTCTTGGACATACACATAGACAAAAGACCAACTGCCAAAAAAGCATAAAAAAGTGGTGTAGTGTACCGATAGAGCAATATTGTCTGGGTGCACAAATTTTCAATCAAGAATGCGAATAATAAATATTTTGCAATAAAATTCATCAATCAACCTTTTTTAAAAACTTCAAAAATGCCGTTATTAGTTCATCAATTTTCCAAGCAGACTCTAATAATAGGACATTATCTGGACTGTTCCTTTTTTCGTTTATTAGCACAGATAAATGCCCAAAGTCTCCCTTCTCTATCAACCACCGATCCTTATCCTTATCAGGGATAATTTCTGCAATGCCTTGTCCCTTCACACCAATAAAAGGTACGCCACAAGCATATGCCTCTGTATATACACATCCAAAAGCTTCCCAATAGGATGGAAGGATAAACAAATCGAGTGATCGATAGAAATCCGGCAATTGTTCGTGCATCACCTCTGTGCGGAACTCTATATACTGTTCAAGACGATGTTCCTTTACGTAAGCTTTACAGCCATCCAACGTGTAGCCAGAACCTATAAAAATAGTCTTAATATTCTTTATGTCTTGATTAACAAGAATTTCAACCGCTTTAATAAGAGTTATCTGATCTTTCAATTCCCAAAAATTGCCTATACAACCAATATGGAAAATCTCATCACCTTTTGTCATCCTTGAATTCTTTGAAAGAGTTGCCCCCTCATTAAAGATATGCGTATCTACTCCATTATACAGTACATATTGATGCTTCAAATGAATCCCTGGTTGTTTCAACACATAGTCTAGTGTTTTTTGGCTCACACCAATATTCAGATCAGCACCATTGCAAATATCTACCCCATGGCTGATGCATTGACGCTCATGAAACTTATACTTAGCCAATCTGCCATCCGAGATACCCATTACATCAAAGCCATGATGTTGAACCATTGACTTAATATTGGGATTGAGATGTTTTAGATAATTAGCGTAAGCACCCTGTTTAGTAACATGTCCATGAGCTATTGCTATGTCTTGAATGCTAATTCCTAATGTTCTAATCTTTGCCAATAGAGACTTTGACGTCAGCCAATCGCATAGTTTATTTGGCCACATATTACTCGGAATAGTATAATCTCTGAAGCGGTATACTTTTACACCATCGTATTCATAATCCTCTGCATTAGAATAAAATGGTGCCGGCTTCATTACCACAACCTTATAATCTGAATTACGTTGTATGGCCTTAACCTGATCCAATATATAGGGTCCTCGGAAGGAGCCATTTTCTGGAAAGAAAGGAGTTATTACGAGATAATATCTCATCTATTATTCACTTTATATACTTAATAAAACAGTATCTCATCACAATAGAAAAAACTGAAATACAGCCAATAAAAAAACATTTTAAAATTCTATTTTTACAGTTTATATGATATTTACAAATATCTATATGCTAAATAAGCGAGATTATACAAATGCAATTTCATAAGTTTACATTGCAAACGAAATCTCCCCCCTCCATTTACGATCATTTCGTCACAATGCTTAATAAAAAAAGGATCATTTGCCACTAAAGAAAAATAATTAGATTTTTCAAATAGCTTTGCAGTTCTTGATTGTCTAAGAACATAATCCATCATCTCTTGGGCATTTCGCAAGAACACATTATAAGAATGTCCTTTTAGATTCAATGCTTGATTCATTTTTTCCAGAGCATCCCAAATTAATGCTATAGACGGATAAAACGCTCTATTGCCTCTTCGTTCTAGGATATTTAATTGTAATGGCAATTGATAATGATATCCGATATATGGAATATTCGTAATCTGCGGCTTATGTGCGAGACATTTTAATACAAAACAGTAATCCTCAAGCACAATCATTTGCTTATCAAAACGAATATCATGTTTTTGAATAAACGAACGTCTATATGTCTTAATACAAGCAGAAGCCATATTAACTGTCAATTTCAAATAACCGAATTCTTTTGCCACAGCATCTGAATCTACTTTTTTATAAATGGGAGAAACCTGTACTTTTGAATGGGATAAACTACCATTTGAAAGCTGAAAATCCTGTGTTATCCCAATAATATAAATGTCAGAATTATCGTAAATTCTTTTTTCTATCTGCTCCAGGTAATCTGCTTCAATCCAATCATCACTATCTATAAACATTACATAGTCTCCTTTAGCTGCATCCAACCCAATATTGCGAGCATGTGATACTCCACCATTTGGAATATGAATGGCTTTAATGCGGTAATCATTAGCGGCATATTCGTCAATAATTAATGGTGTTTGGTCTTTGGAGCCATCATCTACGATGATAAGTTCAAAGTCTTGGAATGTCTGACACATAACACTTTTGATACATTTACGAATTGCATCGCCAGTGTTATAAGCTGGAACTATAATAGTATGTTTTGGTGCATTCATTATTAAATATTTTCTAATGCCTTATCTACAAATTTATCGAATTATTTAAACACGTCCTATTTTGTTTATTTTATTGTAGAATCAACTGTTTTTAAACGAATAATTATATACAAACCTAACGATGTCCGAACTTATTTTTAATCTGATTCAAGATCTTTGTTCGTTCGCCGGATGTAAGACCGTAAAAAAATACGAAGGAGGTTGTTATAATAGAGCATGCTACTATTGCCAAAAGGCGTAATACAACGCTTTCTACTTTAAATAATGAATATCCATATATTAATAGACCCATTACTATTGCTATTACCACTGGCTTTAGATAGGCCTCCCTAGCATAACACCATGAGTCAAACTTCAAAACATTATTCAAGAGTATTAATTGGACTATTCTAAGACAAGCATCCGCAGCAATAAATAACATCATCATTGTATATGCTGGAAATCCACTAGTAAAAAGATAATATCCGATTGGTATACAAATCAAATAAAACAAGCTAATCTCAATATTGAACCATTTAATTTTACCACTACCATTGATTAACGGAACTATGCCTCCACAAGTTAAAGCAACTGCAGCAAGTATTAAGTTTAGCTTACAAAGGAATAACACACCTTCTGGTACCACCTTGAGCCATAAATGTAATATAAAATCCAACTCAATCCACAATGGAAATAGTACCAACTCAAACAACAGCAAACTAAAACGTCCCATTTTATTAACAAGATAATTACATCTGGACATATCACCAGAATTATATGATTGTATTATTTGGGGGGCTGATGCTCCATCAAAATTAGAAGAGAATGAAATTACCTGTGCGGATATAGTTTTACTAATTGCAAAAGCTCCATTTGTAACAGTTCCAAAAAATAAATTTATTATAAGATCAGAACCAGTATTTCGCGCCATTAAAGATATCGTAGTGAGCAGATTCCATGACCCAAATGACAAAACAGGCTTGTAATTATTCCACCCTTTTACAACTCTTAACTTCATTATTTCTGGCCACCACTTCTGTGCAAACCAATGGTATATAATAAAGCTATTTGCAGTTGTCATACACATAATAAGTGTATACATCCGCAATGAATTACCATTATAATACTGAAGAGCGATAACACATAATAGTCTGATTACATTATTCGAAATATCAAGTGCTGCTTGAAAACCAAACTTTTCTTTTGCACTGAATATACTTGCGCAAGGAGAGTTTATTATTCCAACACAAGTGGTAATAATTGCTACCTGAAACACAAACAATGCATCGTTTAATTTTTCTGGAGCCACAACGAGCTTATTATATACATACCATAGTCCTACAGTCTCAGCCAACACGAACAATATTCCAGCAAAAATAATGTGAAGAATCTGATTTATATTAAAAATCTTATTTATATCGCCATTGTGTTTCCCCATTTCTGCATTGAGAAAACGAGAAGTGGCTGCCCCCAAAGAACCTGTTATAAAAGCAAATAGGGAAAGTACGCCTCCAACAATATTAAAAAGTCCATAATCAGATACTCCCAATACCAGCAGTACCACTCTGGAAGTATAAAGTCCGATTACCAAAGTTATAAATAACCTGGCATACATATATATAGTATTTAGCGCTATGCGCTTATTTGATGATTGTGGCATCTAAAATAGAATAGTATTTCTATGTTATAGTATTGTATTATCAATTAAATATATTCGTAGAATAGCACCGATTCAATAATAAAGACTATTATTAAGTGCTTAAAGAAAGTATTGCTACGACATCATTACTAGCATCCGATCGTTCATCCTTTATTATAGCTTTCACTTGCTCATAGACATAAGGTCCACGAAAAAACTGCATAGATGAGGAGAAGGCTGTCACTACCAAATATATGGTATGGGGTTATTATTAATTAGCACTCTTAATTTCTTTTACAAATGGATAAAAATCACCACTCACGTTTCTTACTTTCTCCAAAAAATATCATGCGTGTAATAGGATTTAGAGATAATATTCTATCAACCAACAAACATAGAAAAATTACAAGCACCGCATACACAAAAGTTATTACTAATTGAAAAAAGAATCCATTGGGGGATATCTACCATATCACGTAATGTACATGGCATAATTGCAATAAAAAGGTAATGAATTACATATATTGGTAACGTATTCTTGCCTACTATACTTAACATCTTTGCCACTTTCAACTCTGAATTTATCTCCTTACAAACCATCCATACAACAACCACAGCACCCAAAGCAGCAACAAACCAAATAACAAAACTCTCTATTGATGAGAAATACCAGCCAATAATCAGTAGTAGCATACCAACAGCATAACTATACTTGCTAAGAACCACATCATTTACAAATTTATATTTGCGCATCAAAAGTCCTAACACAAAGAATGGAAAATAATACTGTATATTCTGTATAGGCAGTATTCCACCAAGGTCAATATTCTTGATACGCCCCAATAGAATAACAGCATATATTGAACCATAAAGTACCATGTCAGCCACTATACAAAACTTAAACTTTTTAGAGATGTAAGCCGCAAACGTATTTAATACATCACACCACCATAAAGCGACAAAGAACCAATATCCTCCCCTATAAACCATTGATAAAGAAAACATAATTTTTTCATCGCAAACATTTAGCACAATAGATCATACAACTAAAGGTACGAGCAAAGTTCTTGAACGCACCAAAAGTCGAGACATAGCCTTTTTAAAATCTTCTTCTCTCTCCTTATGAGACAAATAGCCACTAACAGCAAAAAACAAAGGCATCTCACAAATATTAATGATAGCAATCAAAGCTGTATGATCCACTTTAAGACTAAACAGTAGTACATGTCCCATCACCACCATCATCATTGCAAGGCCCTTCATATAATCTAATTCTGGAATACGTTTCATTTTATTTCTTACTTTATAATATAACTAAGTAACCTTTGTAGATTAAAGAAAATTGAATGCAAAATATTTTGGGGCTAAACGTAGACCACTTCCTCTATCGCTTTCTCCCAATCCTTCACCAGTGCCTTCCAATCAAATGATTTTGCCAACTTTATGGCTTCAATGGCAAGAGAATTGAGTTTGTCGGGATTTTGTTGAAGATCTTTAACTATCGCCTCTATTTCATCTATATTATCTACCACATAGCCATTTTTGCCTGTAGTAATCCACTCTGCAGCCCCATAATCAGAATAAACAATGGATGGTACTCCCATAGCAGCAGTTTCAAGTGTAACTTTTGGGAAGCCCTCAGAACGAGAGGGAAATACGTGTAGATCCATTTTACTGAGTAGTTCTGCCATCTGCGCATGGTTCAATATGCCATGATACACTACATTTTTTAAATTCAAACGATGAATTTCTTCTGCTACATCATAACCGTTACCTGCACCAACAAGGTTGAACGTAATGCCAGACAATCGCTCTGCTAGTTTCATAATGTCATCTACTCCTTTACGACGCATATCATTTCCAATGAACACAACATTGCTCAACCCTACTCTCTTTCGTGATTGTGCAACAAACTTATCTGTTTCTACACCAAGATAAATAATACCATCAGACTTAATATTCAACAAGCGTTTATTCTCGTCCTCCATATATTTTGTAATGGAATAAGTTTTCGTTGTATAATTGTACATATCTTTAATTCCATTATCTGACCTAGCAATTCTCAATACACCTTCATAGGTAGCACCATCTATAACCCCTTCAACTGTATTAAACGATTTCTTACCTAACCATTTTAAGCATTTTGCACAGAATTCCCAAATTTCACCTTTAGGTAAGTATGCAACATCACACCACATTATTCCGCGAAAAAAGGTAACATAATGCCAATAACGTACAGGACGCCAGCAACTAAAAAGCTTTACTCCATCAAGGTCGCCATCCACTGGTAAACTGCCATTAGGAAAAAGCATAGCAGCACATTCAAATTTATCTTTATCAAGGTACTTTGCTAATGCACGACAATTCAAATTTTGCGCATTAGTGTAATTAACGTACCCTCCAAGAAATACTTTTATCTTTCTAGTCTTCATTGCCTGTTAGTATTTTTAGTATTTGTTGTTTGTCAAACGGAGTATATGCACTATCATACCACTCTTTTACAATCTTACAATCGTTTTTGTATATTTGCCTGTCCATCATGCGCGTTACTACTTCTAATAAGCTCATACTTTCATAAAGAGGATAATGATATTGTTCGTAAAAGATTGTTGCACCATGAGGCAACACCTCATCAATCAAGAAGTAAGTAGGAACACCAAAATTGGCATATTCGAAACTGGTAGTAGAACTCCATGTAATGTGGAATAAAGCTAAAGAAACCAACTCAACTAAAGATTTTGAGGTAAACTCTACAAACGGATACTTTGTGATTACATCATTTAAATCTACCTCGTTATTAAAACGAGGATGATGCTTCAACAATACCTTACATCCCGATTGTTTCAGTTGTTCCAAACACTCATACAACATCTTTGTCGAATGCTTATACCACATTTCACCATCCGATGTTATTTGCAAAGATATTACAATATATTTTCGTTCTTGATATACAATATCAATTGCAGAAACTTGTATCGGATAACCAACAACCCTTATTCTCTTATGCAATTCATCTTTAAACAAAACCCCATCAAAAGCATGTCGGTAAAGTGTTCCCCATAACATTATACGCCTATTTGATTTTGCGTATGAAGGTGCCAATTTATTTTTCTCTACAAAATATCCAGGATGTCCATTGAATATGATTCCATGTTGGTAGTCATACACAACACCGTTTGGATTTAACTCAGCTAAAACATTAATCATAGAGTTTGAGATTGTAATATATCTCTTTGCTCTAAACTTATGAAAGGTTATTGTATCCAAAACATGAGCTATCTTCGCATCTATGTCTACAGATATTTTTCCTTTATGAGTAACACGTATTAGCTTACGCATTATTGTCACAACCCAAAAGAAGGCATCTGCTTTCATACACTGAGGATCACGAGGGTTAGAAGTTTCACCATCAGGTTCTTCCATTATGAGATAGTTCACCTTATTCTCTTTACATACCTCAACTATCGAATCAAAATAAGGATTCGTACCTTTAGTCGAACGATTGAAATGCTGCGGATAATATAGAATTACATCCGTTTTTTTGCCCAACAAAATATACTTGGCCAATTGAATAAAAGAATATAGGATATTGAAAAACATTATAATTTCACAGTTTTTGTTGATACGTACTTATTAAGCCACTATGCAACTAGCATTGTAAATGTTAGCGTTGATACAAAATCAACGAATAGGAGTCTAAATACAGTGAACTATATAAATATTGCCTAGAAATTCATGCCATTTTACTTACTTTATTCCATCAAATTTATATTTCAAAAAACAACTATAATCATCACTATACCAATACCTTGTGAAAGTATGAATTAATCACTTTCCCTATTTTAATACTTACTTATTTTTTCCAGTAATATCTCAGCTAATTGGTAGTCAATATTATCATCAATATCTATCGAGTCTATTTTGTTCATATAATATGCAATAGTACGAGATCCAAAGAAGTGCTTTCTCTCTAAATATTCCTTTAACTTTGCAATGAATATAGCCCCATTAGGAGAATAATCTTTGAAATTTTGGCGTCGATAATTAGCGAAATCCGTATCAAAATATTTTAGACTTTCATCATCATCGATAGGGTTCACAAGCACTCTCGCATGTTCAGATTCCTTCATAGATACAAGAAAATCAAACTCTTGATATCTTGATTCGAACTTTTCTATAGCCTCTTCAATATGCGCAGATGTACGAAGAGGGGATGTTGGCTGGAGAAGTACAAAATAATCAATAGTTTCAGTTAGTCTATTTTTAAGTATGTCTTCCAGAACCATATATGTCGTGGCTTTGTCATCAGAGAGTCTTTCACCTCTCATCATTATCTCTGCACCATATTGGCGAGAGATGTCCGCGTAGTGTTCTGAATTAGTAGAAACAATGACATGTTCAAATAATCCAGTACCTAATGCAGCTTCTATTGAATATGCTATAAGAGGCTTCCCACATAGCTCTATGATATTCTTATCTTTAAGTCCTTTAGAACCAGAACGTGCAGGAATTATTGCTATCCGTTTCATATATTTTTAAAACTTAATATCATAAAATTCTTTGTACTGTTGTTTATCACGATGAAGAATATTCATAGTGGTTTGATAATAAAGTTCTGCTGAATTTTTCTTATAATATGGAGTTTCTATTATAGGTTCATCTTTATGTTCAATAACATACTGAATAGCCTCAATTATGACAGTTGCATTGCATCGAACATCCAAAATGCTACTACTCTTAACACGTCCTGTCTGGCGATCACCAATATTGATAGTATAACTACCAAGAGAAGGAACTTCAATGATACCACTACTTGAATTTCCTATAAGTGCTATCGACTGTTTAACTGCATAATGATAGCTATCTGGGTGAAGATTGCTGTAAAAGTGGCAATTGACATGTTCATCACAAAATTCTTTAACTCGGCAAGTTATCAGATCTGCATGGGTATCAGCATTTGAACCAATAAAAATGAAATTGTAGTACTTTGTATATGGCTCTACAGCTTTAAGGATTTCTTCGACTTGATCCAATGGTGATACGCAATTAAGGGTCTCGGGATGAAAGAGAACAACAAACGAATTATATAAATCATGCAATTCTGTCTGTACATTTTCCATATTAATATGCAAGCAGTTTTCTGCTCCCAAAGCTCCTAAATAAAAAACACTCTCTGGTCTCTCGCCTAATTGTATAACACGATTGCGATATTCTTCTGTACTAGTAATATGCCATGTAGCCATTTTGGTTATGGAATGACGAATAAATTCATCATAGTTTGCTACAGTCAATTCCCCACCATGAAGATGTAAAATAGGAATCCTATGCATCGCTGCTGCAATAGATACACTATATATTTCATAACGATCACCTAAAATAATAAGAAGGTCATACTTGTGTTCAGAAAAGAATCGACTGAAATCATCAAGAGTTTGGGCCATGATATGACATGTATCATGAAGAGAACTCATCTTTTGTGGAATCACATTTCTATAATCAATACGAAAACCATCCTGTTCTATAATATTGACTGCACTACCAAATTTAGCTATCAAAAGCGCCCCAGTAGTAAGAATAGAGAAATCCAGTTCTGGGTCAGCATTCAATTTTGCAATATAGCTACGTACAATTCCATAATCAGCTCGTGATCCAGTAGCAAAGGCAACTTTATATTTACTCATATATCTCTGTTTCAATTAATAATAACTCCGCTTCACAACAAATAAAAGGATGTTTATTAGACCTCAAAATCGAACACCTATAACTCTATTAATTCATCTTCACCAAAGTCATGAACAGCAACAGTACCAAGAACATGATACCATTTCATAGGGCTAATACCATTTCCAGGACGTTTACAAGTAAGATTGTGTTCTGTAAGGAGTTCACCTTTTTTGATAGCAGTACGAGCTACAATCGACTTACGAGCAATGTTTATATTGCGTCTTTCAGATTCTGTAACTTTTTTCCCCCCCTCACCAGCAATAATTTCAATACGCCGAACATTTTGACATAGTTCTTTGAGTTCATCTGGAGTTGCAGACGCTTTATGATCAGGACCAGAAAAGTTCCTGTCAAGTGTAAAATGTTTTTCAATTAGCACAATATCTTTCATACAAGCTCCCACAGCTGCTACATAGCCAACAGAATGATCAGAGAAACCGATTGCTATATTAGGAAATTCTTTATGGAGTGTATCAATAGCACTAAGATTCACATCTGTATCCGGTGTAGGATATTCCGTGTTACAATGAAGTATGACTAGATTTTCAGGCTCCTCATATTCGCAAATGATATCTACTGCTTGATGAATTTCCTCTACTGTACACATACCAGTTGAAAGAATTATCTTCTTACCTGTTATCTTAAACTTTGCAATACGCTCAAGAAAAGGAAGATTAGTTACCTCTCCAGAAGGAATCTTCCAAATAGTTTGTCCATTTTTCTCCAGAAAATCAATAGAATCCATATCAAATGGCGTAGAGAAAGTATCAAGTCCAAGACTGATGGCATAATCACGAAGCTTAATAAATTCATCGTATGGAAGTTCAAGTTTACGTGTCATGTCAAGCTGACTCTCTTCATTACCAGTTGTTACCTTCTGATAATCGGCCTTAGGTGCATAACGGGAAATGAGTTCAGCTGCTTTAAATGTCTGGAACTTAACAGCATCCACGCCACAACTCTTAGCTTCATAAACCATTCTCTTTGCAAGTTCAAAATCACCACAATGATTACAACCGATTTCTGCAATTATATATATATGTTTCATCTTCTTATTCTTAATTGTATTTATGATTTGTTGATCGTATTTCTTTGGCTGGTACACCTACGACTGTCGTATGAGGTTTCACATCTTTGACAACCACTGCGCCTGAACCTACTAGTGCCCAGGTTCCAATAGTTAGTTGACCATTAATAACAGTCCCACTCCCTACAAAACTTCCTTCTTCACAAATAACATCTCCATTAAGGGTTGCGTTGGTTGAAACGTTTACATGATCCATTACATGACAACCATGTTCAATAAGGGCACGAGTATTAATAACACAATTATCACCTACCGAACTACCATGATTGAGAATAGCAAGTTTACCAATAAAACAACCTTCCCCAATAGTTGCTGCATGAGATACAAGTGCAGACTTATCAATTACATTAATAAGTGAAAGACTACGTTTTTTGAGTTTATCGAACCAGACTTTACGTTTAGCGTTATTTCCAATAGCAACAAAGTAAACATACTCATTAATATTCTCAATACAATCTATACTATTTCCAAGAACCGGAAATCCCTGATGACCAACACCTTTTGGTTTCATATCATCAATGTATCCCACCATCCTGAAGTTCATGTGATCAAGAGAATCAAGAACAGACTTTGCGTATCCGCCCGCTCCCACTATTATAAGATTTTTCATACATTCTTTTCTCCTCTTAACTAATCTATCTTTTCATCTTTGTTGGTGTTTTTTGAATATTCTGTGAAATCCCCCTATGTAATACTACATCAAAATATTTCTTACTTTTTCAATATCCTAATTGTAGTATATCCTACTCTACAGACTTATACAATAACTTCTCCAACTAAAATATTTAGTTCTTTCTCCACACCATTTTGTCAACCACACCAGTATAGCTCTGAATAATCTTCACCACTTTATTGGCAACATCCTCTACATATACGGGAACAGGTATTCCATTGTCACCCTCAGCATTCATAGAAATAGCAGTATCAACAGCCTGAAGAAGCGACTTCTCATCAATACCAGCGAGAATGAAACCAGCCTTGTCCAGCGATTCAGGACGCTCAGTACTGGTGCGAATACAGACAGCCGGGAAAGAATGTCCTACACTGGTAAAGAAGCTACTTTCCTCAGGCAAAGTACCTGAATCACTGATTACAGCGGCAGCATTCATCTGCAGGCAGTTGTAATCGTGGAAACCAAGAGGTTCGTGGCGGATTACACGTTCATCTAGCCGGAAACCACTCTTCTCTATACGATTCCGTGAACGAGGATGACAGCTATAAAGGATAGGCATATTGTATTTCTCTGCTATGGCGTTAATAGCATTAAACAACGAAAGAAAATTTTCCTCCGTGTCTATGTTCTCTTCGCGATGGGCGCTAAGTAAGATATATTTCCCTTTCTCCAAACCAAGACGCCGGTGAATATCGCTGGCTTCTATATCAGCAAAGTTTGCGTGTAATACTTCAGCCATGGGACTACCAGTAACATAGGTACGCTCTTTAGGAAGACCGCACTCGTGAAGGTATCTTCTTGCATGCTCGCTGTATGCTAGATTTACATCACTGATGATATCAACAATACGTCGGTTAGTCTCCTCAGGCAGACATTCATCTTTACAACGGTTTCCTGCCTCCATATGAAAAATAGGGATATGCAAGCGCTTGGCTGCAATGGCACTCAAACAAGAATTAGTATCACCTAATATAAGCAATGCATCAGGCTTGATTGTATTCATCAATTTGTAAGAGCAGTTAATGATATTACCAACCGTTGAACCAAGGTCATCACCCACAGCATCCATATAAACCTCAGGATCGGATAATTTCAAATCTTTGAAAAACACTCCGTTTAGATTGTAGTCATAGTTCTGACCGGTATGCGCCAACACAGTATCAAAATACTTGCGACACTTGGTGATAACCGCTGCAAGGCGAATAATTTCAGGCCTTGTACCTACTATGATAAGCAGTTTTAGTTTGCCGTTATCTGCAAACTTTACATCGCTATAATCTGTTTTAATATCTGCCATAATTGTATTTATTCTACGGGTAAAAAATAAGTGTCTGGACAATTGGGGTCAAATGTCTCGTTAGCCCACATGAGTGTCACCAGATCGCAAGTATCAGAGAGATTTATGATATTGTGAGTATAACCGGGCAACATGTGTACAGCCTCTATCTTGTCACCGCTAACCTCAAAATTCAGCACTTCATCGGTGCCGACCTTGCGTTGCTGAATGAGAGCCTTACCCGACACAACAATAAAGAACTCCCATTTCGTATGATGCCAATGCTGCCCCTTGGTAACGCCCGGTTTACTGATGTTTACGCTAAACTGACCGCAGTTCACTGTCTTCAACAACTCGGTGAAACTGCCACGGTCATCTACATTCATCTTCAACGGAAAGACAGCTTTCTCTTTGGGTAAATAGCTAAGAAAGGTACTATAAAGCTTCTTGGCGAATGAGTTTTCAGGAATCTCAGGCATTATCAATGTTTGAGGCTGTACCTTAAAAGATTTGAGTAACGAAACAATTTCACCGAGAGTTTCTTTGTGGGTAGTAGGCACAGCACAGTATCGTCCGTCAACATTAAGAACAGCCTCCACACCGTTAAACTCACAGTGATGTTCATCACCTTGCAAAGCATTTATCATTTCTTTTACAAGGTCATCAATATAAAGAAGTTCAAGTTCTACACTGGGATCATTAACCCGTATAGCAAGGTCATTGGCAATGTTGTTGCAGAATGTGGCAACTGCGCTGTTATAATTGGGACGGCACCATTTGCCAAAGAGGTTCGGGAAACGATATACCAATACTTTTGAACCTGTTTCTCTGCCATACTCAAAGAACAGCTCCTCACCCGCCAACTTGCTCTTACCGTAATCACTGGTACTGTAACGGCCAATCAGAGTTGCCTGGATGCTACTTGACAACATCACGGGGCAATTATTCTTATGAGCCTTCAAACAATCAAGCAATGTTGACGCGAAGCCGAAGTTACCACTCATAAACTCGCTATTTTCTTTGGGACGATTTACACCTGCCAAGTTGAAGACGAAGTCACAGTCAGAGCAGTAGGCATCCAGTTCCTCCAGACTACTGTCTATATCATATTCATAAACAATGTCAATGACAAGGTCGCCATAACAGCGGGCCCTGCCCTCTTTTATGTTGTTGAGCTCGGCACAAAGATTTTTTCCTACAAAACCTTTGGCACCTGTAACCAGTATTTTCATTATTCTGAACGAATTTCTTTTGACTTTGCACGGTCAATCAGACCAAGATCCTCCTGAATGAAACGCAAGCGCATAAGCTGTTCCTTCATCCCCTCAACATCCAATTGTGCGGTATTATGAGAGTGATAATCCTCTATTGTTGAAACCTTCTCATTACCCTCCACGAAAAATTTGTCATAGTTGAGGTCACGAGTGTCACAAGGAATACGGTAGTAATTACCGCAATCAATAGCTTTTGCCATTTCTTCACGAGTAACCAAAGTCTCATAAAGTTTCTCACCATGACGGGTACCGATGACTTTAACCTCAGTCTCACCGTATTTAGAATCAATCTTAGAATAAATTTGTTTCAAAGCCTCGGCAAGCACATCCAAAGTGGCTGCAGGAGCCTTCTGCACAAAAAGGTCACCATTGTGACCATGAGTAAATGCATAGACAACGAGATCTACCGCATCGTCAAGAGTCATCATGAAGCGAGTCATATTAGGATCGGTAATGGTAATGGACTTACCTAACATTATTTGTTCCACCCACAAAGGAATTACCGACCCACGTGATGCCATTACATTGCCATAACGGGTACAACAGATAGTAGTCTGAGCACTTTCACCCAATTCCCGTCCCTTCGCAATAGCCACCTTTTCCATCAGAGCCTTGGAAATCCCCATAGCATTGATAGGATAGGCCGCTTTGTCAGTAGAAAGAACGACTACGTTCTTTACACCATGGTCAATGGCTGAAAGCAGTACATTGCTTGTACCCATCACATTGGTCATGGCTGCTTCCATAGGAAAAAATTCACAAGAAGGTACCTGTTTCAAAGCGGCAGCAGCAAACACATAATCCACCCCACGCATCGCAACATCCACAGATTCACGATTACGAACATTACCAATATAAAACTTCACCTTAGAAGCCTGTTCAGGATGCTGTGCCTGAAGATGGTGACGCATATCATCCTGCTTCTTCTCATCGCGTGAAAAAATACGGATTTCCTTTATATCACTTGTGAGAAAACGACGGAGTACGGCATTACCGAATGAACCTGTACCGCCTGTGATTAACAGAACTTTGTCTTTAAACACTGACATATCTTTGATCTTATTTTTAATTAATCTTGTCTTTTTACTTTATGCTCCCCATAACCGTAGCCGTAACCATAGCGTTTACCATAGCCATAATACTTGCCATATTTACCATAACCATAGTAATAACCATACTTCTTCTTCTGAAGATCCAAGCCATTGATAGCAATACAGAGATTAGGTATTTTATCATTTTCAGCGAGTTCGTTAATCAAAGTAAACTCAGCCTTACGGGTATAATCAGCACGACATACATAGACGGATAAGTCCGCTACACGTCCTATAAGCAAAGTATCTGTCACCATACCTACAGGTGCTGTATCCAATATCACATAATCAAAATTCTTCTTTAGCGTTTCAACAGCTTTCTCCAGTCCGTCACGAGCCAATAACTCTGTCGGATTAGGCGGAACCGTTCCACCGGGAAGAATATATAGATTCCTGTTTATATCAGAAGGCTGTACCAAATCCATCAGATTTATAGTAGGATTAGTCAGATACTGAGTAATACCATGCTCTTTCTTTGGTATGTTAAACACCTTGTTCAATCCCGGTTTACGAATATCAAGACCAACAATCACAACCTTTTTCCCTAACAAGGAAAGACTGATAGCCAAATTAGCGGATACAAAGGACTTCCCCTCACCACTAATGGTAGAAGTTACCAAAATTACATTTTTACCATTTTCAAGCATAAACTGAAGGTTGGTACGAACGTTTCGGAAAGTCTCGCTCATAAGATTATTCTGATTCTCAAATACAGCAATTGAACCAGTCTTTTCATCAGCCAATGGAATATCACCGATAACAGGGAGCGAAGTCAGTTTTTCAACATCTGCACGACCATCTATTTTGAACTTAGTCAGACCAATCAGATAAATGATACCTACCGGAATACCTATTCCAAATACCAAAGCCGCCAAATAAATCGTCATCCGCTTCGGAGAAATCGGAGCACCGTCCGCCTGTGCCTCGTCAATAATCTTGGCGTTATTGGCTATGGCTGCCAAGACAATGGCATTCTCTTCACGCTTCTGAAGCAACATCAGGTATAAGCCTGACTTGATTTCCTGCTGGCGGGCAATACTAACAAACTGACGTTCCTGGGTGGGCGCGTCACTGATACGCCGGGAATAACGGCTTGCCTCACGAGCTAAATCCGCTCTAGTAATTTCCAAACCTTTCAGCGTCGCATCCAAAGTGGTTTGTATGTTGCCGCGCATCGCACGGATGCTGGCATTAAGATTTACAATTGCTGGATTACTTTCCGTGGATGTACGTAACAGACGGTTACGTTCAGCTACCATTTCATTATATCGGTCAATTGCCCCCGTTACACCGGCATCCTGCAAACCTACATTCGAAGGTAACACTTCATACTCAGCTCCTTGCAGATATCTTTGCAAATCCATCACAAGATTAATCTGCGTTTGATTCTCCACACGCTTCTTCTCGTATTCGGCATTACCGGTCAAGGCAATCTGGGCCTCACTACTCAAATCCGTGATACCCGCACTACGCTTAAAATTCTCCAAATCACGCTCTGTACTCCCCAATTCTTTTGAGATAATACCAATACGCTCGTCAATAAACTCAGCCGTTCTCTGAGCCACCTCATTCTTGTCATTGTTCGCATTGATATTATAAACCTCAAGCAACTTGTCTATATAATCCTTACCACGCTGAGTATTGGAATTTTTAAGTGAAACGGTCACTACGGAAGTAGCCTTCGAGGTAGGGGTTATTGACAGAGAACCAGCATATCCTTTTGCCACGGAAAAAGGCCTGTTGATGTAAGCCGTAATATGGCATTCTTTCGTAATACTCTCCGGACGAATCGATGACAGGGTATCATTATTAGCAAAAAAAGCAACCGTACCTTCATCGGTCGGGAATACAGCAGGTAATTTCTCAAAACGCTTCCGGTACTCTTTTTTTCCCACCCTAATATGTACATCCATCACACCAGTTGGCTGCAAGGACATACCCACCTCCATAGTCTGAGGAAGGTTGTCCGCTTCCTGTGGAGTCAGGCTTACCAATACCGGAGAAGTGCGATACAATTCTTTTTTCGGGAAACAGTCTTCATCCATATAAGTCACAAACAACCCCAAAGAACTGACCACCTCCCTTGCCAATGTTCTAGAAGTTAGGACTTCAATTTCATTCTCTATATTACTCGATGAAGAGACAAAGCCGTTCAATCCCATCTTCTCCAGTTCAGAAGACATGTTCGCACCACCACCTTTCTTCTCATCCTTGATAAGGACAGTGGCAGAAACATTATATACAGGTGTTGTCAGACGTAAATATCCCCATGCCAAAGCGATACAGACTATTACCGATACAACAAACCATGGCCAATGAATCAGATAACGGAAAAGGATTTCCTGAATGTTAATCTGTTCTTCGGATTGTGTCACCGTTCTTTCTTTTCTTTCCTCAACCATATGATGTTATTATCTGAAGATTGTAACTAATATACTTGCCAATGACACTAAAACAGAGGTAGCAGAGAACCAAAGACTTGTACTGTTACTGATATCCGAATTACGAGCCTTCGCCTTGTTCGGAGTCACATATACAATATCATTCTGCTGTAACCAATAATAAGGAGAAAGAAGGGTTTCAGCCTTGTTCAGATCCAACGTTACGATCTGCTGCTTACCGTCAGCACCCTCACGAATCAGTTTTACATTATCACGTATCCCATAAATGGTCATATCACCCGCCATAGCCAAGGCTTCCAACAGATTCACTTTCTCATTGCTGATAGTAAACGTACCAGGACGGGCAACCTCACCCAATACGGAAATTTTATAGTTAACCATACGGGCAGTAACAATCGGAGTCTCCTTAATGTAGGGCCTCAGTTTTTCCACTATCATTTGCTCTACCTCCTTTTTAGTCAGTCCACCTACTTTTAATGTACCCAATACAGGGAAATTGATAGTACCCTCATTATCTACCAGATAAGTCTGCTGGGAGGATTGGGAAGTACCCTGAGAACTTCCAGAAGTCAACCCTGTGGAGCCGGTCGCCGTCAGATTGAAAGGAGCCGCCAGCTCAGGATTGGTACATGACACAATAATAGTAAGCTGATCCTTTGGCATTATCCTGGCATCGTATAGAGTTTCCTGTTGGACAACAGCCGGCCCCACCGCCTCAGAGTCCTGCAGATAGGGAACTTTCTTGTATGACTGGCAGGAAACTAGCAGAAAGAGTACAAACAGGCAGGAAAGTATTCCCCCGACTCTTCTCCGCATACTTGTAGCAATGCAAAATGAATTGTTCATAATATTCTAGTTTATTATTCTTTATCCAAAACCTCGAATCGAGGAGAATTCTTTGACTTGAATTCAGGAACTACTTTCTTCATCAGTCTCACTGTATCCATTATCTTAACAGCACGGGAAAGCTTCTCAAATTGCGCATAAGTATCAACAATATCGGCATATTCATACCGACGGACTTTAGCTATCATAATCTTCTTGTTCTCTGTCGGAATCGTATTTTCCTTATCACTCAACACTTCTTCATAAAGCTTTTCGCCAGGACGTAAACCCGTGAACTCTATTTTTATATCTTCACCAGGACGATAGCCTGCCAATTCAATCATACGGGTAGCCAAGTCCACGATCTTCACAGCCTTCCCCATTTCAAAGACAAAGATCTCGTTGCCCTCTCCCATCGTGGCAGCTTCCATTACCAGACGGCAAGCCTCAGGAATAGTCATGAAGAAACGGATAATATCAGGATGAGTAACTGTGACAGGGCCGCCGTTTTCTATCTGTTCTCTAAAACGGGGAATGACAGAACCGTTACTACCTAACACATTACCGAAACGGGTTGTAATGAATTTAGTATGGCCTTTCACTTTACCCTCACGGATGGCACAGCCTAAACTTTGTACATAGATTTCAGCCAGACGTTTGGAACAGCCCATCACATTGGTGGGATTCACGGCTTTATCCGTAGAAACCATGATCATTTTCTCCGCACCATATTCCACAGCCATATCAGCTACCTGGCGGGAACCGGTCACATTCACAAGTACCGCTTCGCAAGGATTCTCTTCCATCAAGGGTACGTGTTTGTAGGCAGCGGCATGAAACACGACTTGAGGATGATAAAGTTCAAATACCATGCGTACACGTTCCTTCACACGCACATCACCAATCACCGGAATAAAATCTATAGCAGGATAATTCTTTTCAAATTCAAGACGAACATTATGCAAAGGAGTCTCAGCGGAATCGAACATGATGAGTTTCTGAATGCCCAACTGTACCAACTGACGGCAAAGTTCACTACCGATACTACCAGCTGCACCGGTAACCAGCACAACTTTTCCTCTGAACTCGGCCGCAACCTGACGAAGATTGATATTGATTTCAGCACGGCCTAGCAAATCCTCTATCTTTATAGGACGTACCCACTGATGAAAATTTCCATCAGAATCCGCCTCGCTGATAGTAGGGGCAATCAGAGTCTTAAGCTTATTACTCTTACAATATTCCAAAAGGCGGTTTTCCTCCAGGCGGGTATCCTCATAACGGGCAAACAAAATACCCTTAATGCCACGCTTGCGTATTATATAGTCAACATCAGACTCATTCTCAAAGTAATAAATAGGAAGATCAGCCAAGCGGCGGCGACTGTTACTCTTGCCATAAACATAAAAGCCTGCGACCTTGTAATGGGCACTGTCCCTGAGACGTAATTTTAATGCTACACTCTCTTCGTCAATACCATAAATGAGGATGCGGGTATTCTTCTTATTTACCCAATCCAGCAGGAGGTCATAAACAATGATAAGCGACACACGGAAAACAGTCAGTGCAACCAATGTCAGCAGACCGTCAAACAGAAGATAAGAAACTTTATATTTATCAAGCAGTTGCGTTTCCGAGATAATCAAAAAGGAAACAACCAGCAGACATATAACCTTAAACAATACAGCACACATGACACGCCAAAGTTCACGTGCTTGAGAGAAGCGGATGGTATTACGATAGGTGTGGAACAACAAGGATCCCGCAATACTTACCACCAAAGAAATACCTACAAACTGACAAAGTGTCCAATCGCTCATTGGAACATGTGCCATATAATGAATGACGGCATAGGCGACCAATGAACATAACACTGATATTACAGTGTCAATACCCAAAATAATCCAATAACTCAAATAGTTCTTACGAACATATTGAGCTATGCCCCTTAATGTTTTTTCCATTTGTATTCTCAATGATTTATCGATTCCACATACCCTATAGGCATATCTACGCAGGCACAACCTAACAGATTCAGTCGAACGGCAATCTTAGTCTTACCATCCACATTGACCAGTTCACCGACCAGTCCTGCCAGAGGTCCCTTGATGACACGTACTTTTTCACCACGTGCCAAAGGAGAGCTGTTCATACAAACAGTTTCTTCTGAATAATCAAGCATGAAACGGAAACGAGCCATCTGCTCATCGGGAATCACTGCCGGTGTGCTCTCACCTCGCATCACCATATAGCGACTAACTGTAGAAAAACTGAGAACCTCCATACGTTCCTTCGGATCGGCATGGACAAACACCATCATTGGAAGAAGAACTGCTTCTACTTTTTTACGCCGATCACTCCACTGATGAATTTCCTGTTGGACAGGAACAAAATTTTCAATCCCCATTTTGTCCAAACGCTCGGCAACTTTCTTCTCGTGATGCATACGAACCAAAGCTACATACCAGCGTTTAGAGTGTGCTACGCCTTCCCCTGTCCCATTGCTAGGCCCAGCATTTACTGATTTTCGGTTTGTTAAAATCATGTTTTTTTACCCCATATGCATCCGTTACTTCTTAGGTAACGGATAACATACATTGGGTACATACTCTATGATGAAAATGAGAAGAATGCAAGCGTAAGGAGGAATAATCACGAATTTGCTTGATATTCAATAAGAAAAATTTGGATTTAGACAACAAAGATATAGAGCATGAAAATAAAACCATTTTCATGTTCAAGGGCTTTTCCTATGCTAAAAATTACATAAAACGAAAAAAAATATAAGATTGCTTGTTTACTATCTATGTTTTTGGCTATCTTTGCAACAAATTTTAAATCCGTTACCTAAGAAGTAACGGACACTATTTACCACTGATTTACAACCTATTACCTTTAATTATCCTTTCACGCAGTAATTTTTAATGTAAGATAAATTTCCTTTATTCACTTCTGTCCGTTCTTCCAGTCCAAAGCTTTTTAAATAAGTTTGTGTAGTTTTTATGGATTTGTGTCCCAATGCCTCACTAATCATCTCAATGGATACTCCCCGATACTTGGCAATAGTAGCCCACGAATGGCGTAGCGTGTAAGAAGTGACCGGAGATTTCAGATGTAACGCCTTCGCCAGCTCTTTCAGATTTTTGTTAAATTGACGAAGGGCAGACTGATATTCCCGGTAAGCTTTTTCATCCTTCCGTGACTTATCACCACAAAGAATATCAAGCAAATAATCCGGACAACCGGGTTGGGACTTCCGAACACTCCGCAGTCGGTCGATCTTCACCATAGCGCTATCCAACACTTCTACACTCATCGGCGTTTTCGTCTTGATGCGATTATAGCGAAGTATATTATTTTCAAGAGCCGATTTTTCCAAATGTGCCAGATCGGCAAACGACATTCCACAAAGTTGGAACAGCAGGGAAGCAATGTCCTGAATGCGGCGCAAACGTTCCGATCGGGGATCGTCAAACAAAAGCCTATGCAGTTCGGCGGCAGTCAAAGCCCTCTTCTGACAAACATCGATTCCCGTATAAGCCTCATGAAACAATCGCGGCACAAAAGGGGCATTACCCGCTTCCACCCCACGATTGTAAATGCTACGAAGCATACGCATATACGTAGAAATCGTATTAAGTTTCAACCCATTCTCGTAAAGATACTGCCCGTAAAGCCGCAGGCTCTCACGGGTGATTTGCCTGAACGACACATTACACGTACCACAAAACACACTGAAAGAAAAAAGAGCATTCTTATAGACATGCGCTGTAGAATATCTGCCTTCTTCACGTAAACGATCGATGTAGAGCTCGCCACACCGACTAAAACCTTTTTTGTTCGTCATTTGCACCATTAGTTATTTGATTATTATACCATTATTGGCAAGCGACAAAAGAACGAATCTTTTCGAAGATAGATCGCACTCTACAGAGAAAAAAGATATAATGTATTTTAATACATTCTTTATTTATTATATATATTAGTTGCCGGATGGGGTGCCGGAACGCATTTTGGGTATCTTCCGTATCCCCCATCAACAGGGCATTTCAGAAGGTGTGAAGGGGTGCCGCGTGGGGTGCCGCTCAAAAGTGCGGTCGATTCAATATAAACGACCGTATATTTTGTACCAAACGACCGCTCGTTTACACTCATCAGACCGTTCGATCGGTTCAAAACGAGCGGTCGTATTAATCAAAAGATACGGTCGTTTCATCCAACAGGAACGGCTGAAACAAAAATCATCCGGCTGAACCTAAAAAAAACGAAATAATTCTGTGCTTCTCACAAATTCTTCGTACCTTTACACTCCGGTAAAACAAGTTCTATCCACATAAAAGATAACAAAATGGAAAACAGAAGTTTAGTAACCATTGCCGAACATTCTAAAGAAAAAATCCTCTACATGCTCGAAATGGCGAAGCAGTTTGAAATGAATCCCAACCGCCGGTTATTGCAAGGAAAGGTAGTAGCAACCTTGTTCTTCGAACCTTCCACACGTACCCGCCTTAGTTTTGAAACAGCCGCCAATCGTCTCGGTGCACGTGTTATCGGATTTTCCGACCCGAAAGCGACCAGTTCTTCCAAAGGGGAGACACTAAAAGACACGATTATGATGGTGAGCAATTATGCGGACATTATCGTCATGCGCCACTATCTCGAAGGAGCCGCACGGTATGCCAGCGAGGTAGCTCCGGTGCCTATCGTCAATGCAGGAGACGGAGCCAACCAACATCCGTCACAGACCATGCTCGACCTCTATTCCATTTACAAAACACAGGGAACACTGGAAAACTTGAATATTTATCTGGTAGGAGATTTGAAGTACGGACGTACCGTGCACTCGCTGCTGATGGCCATGCGCCACTTCAACCCTACTTTCCATTTTATCGCTCCCGAAGAATTGAAAATGCCGGAAGAGTACAAGCTCTATTGCAAGGCTCACCAGATAAAGTATGTTGAGCACACGGATTTCACCGAAGAGATTATCGCCGATGCGGACATTCTGTACATGACCCGCGTACAACGGGAGCGTTTCACCGATCTGATGGAATACGAACGTGTAAAGAATGTATATATCCTGCGCAACAAAATGCTGGAGAACACCCGTCCCAATCTGCGCATCCTGCATCCGCTGCCCCGTGTCAACGAGATTGCGTACGATGTGGATGACAACCCGAAAGCATATTATTTCCAACAGGCGCAAAACGGTCTGTATGCCCGCGAAGCAATCCTTTGCGATGTATTAGGTATCACATTAGAGGACGTTAAAAACGATATTTTATTATGAGCGAAAATAAACAAGCATTGCAAGTAGCTGCCCTGAAAAACGGGACAGTGATTGACCATATCCCTTCCGAAAAGCTCTTTACCGTAGTACAACTGCTCGGAGTGGAGCAAATGACCAGTAATATCACGATCGGATTCAACCTCGACAGTAAGAAGCTGGGTAAAAAAGGTATCATTAAGATTGCAGACAAGTTTTTCTGCGACGAGGAAATAAACCGTATATCGGTGGTAGCTCCGCACGTCAAGCTGAATATTATCCGCGATTATGAGGTGGTGGAAAAGAAGGAAGTGAAAATGCCGGATGAGCTTCATGGAATCGTAAAATGCGCCAATCCGAAATGTATCACGAACAATGAACCGATGGCTACGTTATTTCATGTGATAGACAAAGATAACTGTATCGTAAAATGTCATTATTGCGAAAAAGAACAAAAGCGTGAAGAGATCAGTATCCTATGAAACAAGATTGGAAACCTGGAACGATGATTTATCCGCTACCGGCTGTATTGGTCAGTTGCGGAAAAGAAGAAAGTGAATATAATATTATCACAGTGGCATGGACGGGCACGATTTGCACCAACCCGCCCATGTGCTATATATCCGTACGTCCGGAACGATACTCCCATGAGATTATTAAAAAGAACATGGAGTTCGTCATCAATCTGACAACAAAAGACATGGCTTTCGCCACAGACTGGTGCGGAGTACGTTCGGGGCGCAACTATCACAAGTTCGAAGAAATGAAGCTGACTCCGGGACGTTGCACTGTGGTCAGCGCTCCCTTGATTGAAGAATCACCCCTTTGCATTGAATGCCGTGTGAAAGAAATCGTCTCTCTAGGCTCGCATGATATGTTTATTGCAGACGTGGTGAACGTTCGGGCAGACGAGCGGAATCTGAATCTGGAGACCGGAAAACTGGAGTTGGCGGAAACCAACCCATTGGTATATGTACACGGCGGATATTATGAGCTTGGTGAGAAAATCGGAAAGTTTGGTTGGAGTGTAGAGAAAAAGAAAAACTGACCCCAGATAATACGACCATGAATATGCTGCGTACAATTTTCCTTTTAGGTTTGCTGACCGTAGGCTGTATGGCTTTCGGTCAGAACTACAACGCAGAGAAGGTGGACCGTCCCAATACCAAGAAAATAAACTTTGGTATTAAGGCCGGATTCAACTCTTCCATGTTCCTGGTGTCCAAACTAAAAATCAAAGATGTGACTATCGATGAGGTGCAGAATAATTATAAAATCGGTTATTTTGGCGCCCTCTTCATGCGCATCAACATGAAGAAACATTTCATCCAGCCGGAAGTATCCTATAATGTGACCAAATGTGAGATCAGCTTCGATAAGCTGGGTTCACAACACCCTGCTATCGAACCGGATTATGCATCCGTACAATCTGTATTGCACAGTATCGATTTCCCTATTCTATACGGTTATAATGTTGTGAAAAAAGGACCTTACGGGATGTCTATTTTCGCAGGACCCAAACTTCGTTATTTATGGGGGAAACATAATGAAATCACTTTCCGCAACTTCGACCAGAAAGGGATTCACGAAGAACTTTATCCGCTCAATGTCAGTGTGGTGATCGGTGTAGGGGTCAATATTTCGCGCATCTTCTTTGATTTCCGTTATGAGCAAGGAGTGGGAAACATATCCAAGTCGATTGTTTATGACAATATCAATTCCGACGGCAGCACGGGCGTGAGCAACATTACTTTCCGTCGCCGCGACAGTGCGCTGAGCTTTTCGCTCGGATTCATCCTCTAAACAATGGAGAATTGACAAAAGAATCAAGACTTTTGATTGACGAATGCCAACGTAAGTCCGCCTAATGTTTAAAAATTGTCAATTGTTAATTATCAATTGTCAATTATCCTTTGTTTTCATTAACTTTGCGTGCTTAAAAATAGGTATCTCGAATTAAAAATTTAATCTTACTTTATAAAAGAATGAAAAGAGACGACTTAATTTTCGATATTATCGAAAAAGAGCATCAACGTCAGCTAAAAGGTATTGAGCTGATTGCATCAGAAAATTTCGTGAGCGACCAGGTAATGCAGGCAATGGGTTCTTGCCTGACCAACAAGTACGCAGAAGGTTATCCGGGCAAACGCTATTACGGAGGCTGTGAAGTAGTAGACCAGAGCGAGCAAATCGCTATCGACCGCTTGAAAGAGATTTTCGGTGCTGAATGGGCAAACGTACAGCCGCACTCCGGAGCACAGGCCAATGCTGCTGTTTTCCTGGCTGTACTGAATCCGGGCGACAAATTCATGGGACTGAACTTAGCTCACGGCGGACATCTCTCTCATGGTTCATTGGTGAATACTTCCGGTATCATCTATACTCCTTGCGAATACAATCTGAATAAAGAAACAGGACGGGTGGACTACGACCAGATGGAAGAAGTCGCTTTACGTGAGAAACCGAAAATGATTATCGGTGGCGGTTCCGCTTACTCTCGCGAATGGGACTACAAGCGTATGCGCGAAATCGCTGACAAAGTAGGCGCTATCCTGATGATCGATATGGCACACCCTGCCGGTCTGATTGCTGCCGGAATACTTGAAAATCCGGTTAAATATGCACACATTGTCACTTCGACTACACATAAGACACTTCGCGGACCTCGCGGCGGTGTTATCATGATGGGTAAAGATTTCCCTAACCCATGGGGTAAGAAAACTCCGAAGGGAGAAATCAAGATGATGTCTCAATTGCTGGATTCTGCCGTTTTCCCAGGTATTCAGGGCGGACCATTGGAACACGTCATTGCTGCCAAAGCAGTAGCTTTCGGTGAAATCCTGCAACCTGAGTTCAAGGAATATGCAAAACAGGTACAGAAGAACGCTGCCGTACTTGCACAGGCTTTGATCGATCGTGGCTTTACAATTGTTTCCGGCGGTACGGACAATCACTCCATGCTGGTAGACCTGCGCAGCAAATATCCTGATTTGACAGGTAAAGTAGCGGAAAAGGCATTGGTTTCTGCCGACATTACCGTTAACAAGAATATGGTTCCGTTCGACAGCCGTTCCGCATTCCAGACTTCCGGTATCCGTTTGGGTACTCCTGCTATCACGACTCGTGGTGCTAAAGAAGACTTGATGCTTGAAATTGCTGAAATGATCGAGACTGTTTTGTCTAACGTAGAAAATGAAGAGGTGATCGCACAAGTCCGTGCACGTGTGAACGAAACGATGAAGAAATATCCTCTTTTCGCATACTAAATCAGAACTTTTCATATATAATATTCAGAGTTTGCCCTTTCATAAAGGACAAACTCTTTTTTTATTTATTAACGTTTTTCTCCGAACCATCCACACCCAAATTCGTTTTTTTTTCTCCCCCCTCTATATACAATCATCCCCGTCTTTCCCGATAATAACTCAAGTGCGGAAAGACGGGGATTTACTTTAATGTCAATAATTACTCAGCCCGTTAATCACTAACTAAGTCCTTCTATTTCTCCATCGACAATATCAATATGCAATGCCTGCGGTTCTTTGGGCAGTCCCGGCATACGAAGGATTTCTCCGGCAATGGCTACAATCATTTCCGCTCCGTTATTGATAACTATATCTTTGATGTGGAACTCGAAGTTATTCACCGCACCATATATTTTCGGATCGGCGGAGAACGAATACTGAGTCTTTGCAATACAAACCGGATAATGAGTGATTCCCATCTTCTCGATCAGTTTGATACGGTTGCGTGCGATACTGCTGTACGTGATCACACTGGCCCCATAAATATGGGTAGCCACTTTTTCGATCTTCTGTTGTATACTATCTTCCTCCTTATACGTAAAGGTCAATGGTTCAGAAGGATTGTTTTCAATCATATCCACCACCAGACGCGCCATATCCACTGCTCCCTCTCCTCCTTCACTGAACGCATTGTTGATGGCAAAGCCCACTCCTAACTGTTCACAGTGCTCACGCAGCAGTTCCATCTCTTCTTCCGTGTCGGATGCGAACTTATTGAAAGCTACGACAACCGTCTGACCGAACGAGCGAAGATTGCGTACATGTTTATCCAAATTGCGCAAGCCTTCTTTCAGTCCATCCATATTCGGTTCCTTGATACGGTCGAGACTGACACCTCCGTGCATCTTCAATCCCTGCGCCGTAGCGACAATAACAGTGAGACGCGGCTGGAGTCCGCTCTTGCGACACTTGATATTGTAGAACTTCTCCGCACCAAGATCGGCACCGAACCCTGCTTCCGTAATCACATAGTCACCGAAAGTCATCGCTAATTTGGTGGCCAGAATGGAGTTGCAACCATGAGCGATATTCGCAAACGGACCGCCATGCACGAAAGCGGCAGTTCCTTCGGTTGTCTGCACCAGGTTAGGATGGATGGCATCTTTCAGTAATACGGTAATAGCACCCGCCACTCCCAAGTCTTTGACTGTAAAAGGCTGGTCATCGTAAGTGAATCCGAGCAGGATATTTTCGATACGGCGACGCAAATCATTCACATCTTGAGCAAGACACAGAATAGCCATAATCTCCGAAGCCGGTGTAATATCAAACCCGGACTCTTGGGTGATACCGTTTGACTTCGGACCGAGCCCCACGACAATGCTGCGCAACGAACGGTCGTTCACATCCAACACCCGGCGCCATAGTATTTCTTTGAGCCCGAAACCTTTTGCCTGATTCTGATAGAGGTAGTTATCCAACAAAGCAGAAATCATGTTATGAGCCGAAGTGATGGCATGAAAGTCTCCGGTAAAATGAAGATTGATCTTATCCATCGGGAGCACTTGGGCATATCCTCCTCCGGCAGCTCCCCCTTTCATTCCGAAGCACGGACCGAGAGACGGCTCACGCAGGGCGACAATCGCCTTCTTCCCTATTTTATTAAGTCCCAATGCAAGACCGATAGACACGGTAGTTTTGCCGATACCCGCTTTTGTAGCTGTAATGGCAGTCACCAGTATAAGATTGCTTTTCTTTACCTTCTCTTCATCAATCAACTGTTCAGGTATCTTTGCAATGTAGCGACCGTAATTTTCCACTTCATCACGAGGGATTCCGATACTTTCGGCAACCTGCTTCACTTTCTTCAGCTCAATGCTGCGAGCTATTTCTATGTCTGATTTCATACAGAATATGATTAGTTTTAGTTGAAAATGCAAAAGTAACAAATCTATGTAAAGCTACAAAACTCTTTCCGCATAATAACTGTTGTATGTAGCATAACCTAAACAACAACTTAATTATGGAATGGATTATTAATCAACTAAGGGTACACCCTGAGCTTGCTATCTTTCTCACGCTTTTTGCGGGATTCTGGTTGGGCAGGCTCAAAATAGGGAAGTTCTCTCTAGGTACAGTGACCAGTGTCCTGCTAGTCGGAGTATTGGTAGGACAACTGAACATCACCGTAGACGGTCCGATGAAGGCCGTATTTTTTCTGTTATTTTTATTCGCCGTCGGTTATAAGGTAGGGCCGCAGTTCTTTCGGGGATTGAAAAAAGACGGTTTGCCACAGGTAGGATTCGCCGTATTGATGTGTATCGTCAGCCTGGTAGCCCCGTGGATACTTGCCAAAATCATGGGATATCACGTAGGAGAAGCCGCCGGATTACTGGCAGGATCACAAACGATCTCAGCCGTTATTGGTGTGGCAAGTGATACCATTAATCAGTTGGGTATCAGCGAGGCACAGAAAGCTACGTATATCAATGCCATTCCGGTAGCATACGCCGTGACTTATATCTTCGGTACGGCGGGATCGGCCTGGCTTCTGGCTTCTCTCGGTCCGAAAATATTAGGAGGGCTGGACAAAGTGAAAGCTGACTGCAAAGCATTGGAAGTGCAAATGGGAACATCGGAAGTAGACGAACCGGGATTCTCACCCGCACTCCGCCCGGTTGTATTCCGCGCTTATAAAATTACCAACGAATGGTTTGGAAAAGGAAAAAAGGTAAGCGAGCTGGAAACGTATCTGGCGGAAAAAGATAAACGGCTGTTTGTAGAGCGGGTCCGCCAACGGGGGACTGTAAAAGAGGTCAGTCCGGATCTGATGCTCCGACCGGAGGATGAAGTCGTTCTAAGCGGACGACGTGAATTTGTGATTGGTGAAGAAGATTGGATCGGTCCGGAAGTGATTGACGCCCAATTGCTCGATTTCCCGGCGGAGACTCTCCCGGTAATGGTTACTCACCGCACTTTCGCAGGAGAGAAAGTCGCTACGATCAGATCACAGAAGTTCATGCACGGTGTCAGCATCCGTAGTATCAAGCGTGCAGGTATCAACGTGCCGGTGCTCGCTCAGACCGTAGTCGATTCGGGAGATATCCTCGAACTTACGGGCATGAAGCACGAAGTGGAAGCCGCCGCCAAACAAATGGGATATGTAGACCGGCCCACCAATCAGACCGACATGATTTTCGTAGGACTGGGAATCTTGGTCGGTGGCCTTATCGGAGCTCTTTCCATTCATCTGGGAGGTATCCCCATCAGTCTATCCACCAGTGGAGGCGCATTAATCGCAGGGCTTGTATTCGGCTGGCTGCGCAGTAAACACCCTACTTTCGGCGGTATCCCCGAACCTTCGTTATGGGTATTGAATAACGTAGGACTGAATATGTTTATCGCAGTGGTGGGCATTGCTGCCGGTCCCAGCTTTGTAGCCGGATTCAAGGATGTAGGTTTCAGCCTGTTTATTGTCGGTGCACTGGCTACGGCTATTCCATTGATCAGCGGATTACTGATGGCAAAATATCTGTTCAAGTTCCACCCTGCCCTATCTTTGGGTTGCACGGCGGGAGCACGAACGACAACCGCTGCACTGGGAGCCATTCAAGATGCAGTGGAAAGCGATACTCCGGCTTTGGGATATACCGTGACATATGCCGTAGGCAATACGCTGCTGATTATCTGGGGAGTGATCATCGTACTGCTGATGTAAACCGGCAGTACTTACTGTTTCAGACAAATTATTTACTAGTCTAACAAATATAAATTTCATTATGGAGAAAAAAGACAATAGCCCGGCTATCACTAAAAGCTATGCTAAAAAGATGGAAACCATCAGCCCTTTCGAACTTAAAAACAAGCTTATCGAAATGGCGGATGAAAGTATCAAGAAAATGGCGCACACCATGCTAAATGCCGGTAGAGGAAATCCGAACTGGATTGCTACCGAACCCCGTGAGGCGTTTTTCCTGTTAGGACAATTCAGTCTTTGCGAATGCCGCCGTGTATTCTCGTCGGAAGAAGGGATAGCGGGTATTCCGCAGAAAACAGGAATAGCCGCACGTTTCGAAGCTTTCTTGAAAGATAACGAAAAGACACCGGGAGCCGACTTGCTGAAAAAGGGATATAACTATATGTTGATGGAGCACGCAGCCGACCCGGACACGCTCGTTCATGAATGGGCGGAAGCTGTAATCGGTGACCAATATCCCGTGCCCGACCGTATTCTGCATTTTACGGAACTAATCGTACAGGATTATCTGGCGCAGGAGATGTGCGACCGCCGCCCGCCGAAAGGAACTTTCGACCTGTTCGCCACTGAAGGGGGAACGGCAGCCATGTGTTATCTGTTCGATTCACTGCAAGAGAATTTCCTATTGAACCAGGGGGACGCCATTGCATTGATGATTCCGGTGTTTACTCCTTATATTGAGATTCCGCAATTACGACGTTACCAATTTGAGGTCACTGAAATTTCCGCCGACCAGATGACGGCTGACGGACTGCACACCTGGCAATACAAGGATGAGGATATCGACAAGTTAAGGAACCCGAAAATCAAGGCTTTATTCATCACCAATCCGAGTAACCCGCCCAGCTACGCACTGAGCGCTGAGACTGCGGCACGCATTGTCAACATTGTAAAGAATGACAATCCGAATCTGATGATTATTACGGATGACGTGTACGGGACATTTATCCCTCACTTCCGTTCATTGATGGCTGAATTGCCACATAATACGCTTTGCGTCTATTCTTTCTCCAAATATTTCGGAGCTACGGGATGGAGAAATGCAGTGATCGCCTTACACGAAGACAATATCTACGACAAAATGATTGCCCGCCTGTCGGAGGAGCAGAAAGAAATATTGAACAAACGTTATTCGAGCCTTGACCTACATCCGGAGAAGATGAAGTTTATCGACCGTATGGTAGCTGACAGCCGCCAGATCGCTTTGAATCATACGGCAGGTCTCTCTCTCCCTCAGCAAATGCAGATGAGCTTGTTCTCTCTTTTCGCTCTTCTGGATAAAGAGGACCGCTACAAGATCAAGATGCAGGATATCATCCATCGCCGTTTGCACGCATTATGGGACAATACCGGATTTACACTGGTGGAGGATCCGCTGCGCGCCGGTTATTATTCGGAAATCGATATGCTGGTGTGGGCGAAGAAATTTTATGGGGATGATTTCGTCGCTTATCTGCAAAAGACATATAATCCGCTGGATGTGGTGTTCCGTCTCGCCAATGAGACTTCACTCGTACTGCTGAATGGCGGTGGCTTTGCCGGCCCCAAATGGAGTGTCCGTGTATCGCTTGCCAATCTGAATGAAGCCGATTATGTGAAAATCGGGAAAAGTATCAAACGGGTGCTGGACGAGTATGCCAAAGTATGGCAGTCGTAAATAGATAAACTCCTAGAGCGCAGATGAACACAGATGAACGCAAATTATCGCAGATAATATTTAATCTTTGCGTAAATCTGCGTTAATCTGCGCTTGTTTCATAGATAGTCAGACTGAAATTTTCTATCTTTGTGATGAATTAACCTGTACAAAGATGAAAAAACTGATTCTATTTCTTTCGCTGATATTATCTGTCGGGGTCGCATCCGCACAATCGGAAATACCTTCCGACAGTATCCGCCGTGCCCCGTCAGCTAATATAAAAGAGTTCGGCGGTTTCTTGCTGGATATGGGGATAATGAATATCACTGCTCCCCAACTTCCCAAAATAGATCTGAGTATACCGAATGTAACCAAGGACTATAATCAGCTATTCCGCATGAATACGGATGCTATCTATTCTCAAGGATTCACAGACACCTTCTCTCCGTCATATTCCGGCTTCGGATACGGATACAATTGGGGATTTTCCTCTTCACCGCAGTTTATGCAGATGGGATCTTTCAAACTGAAAAACGGAATGCAAATCAATACATACGGAGATTATGATAAAGACGGATGGAGGGTTCCCAATCGAAGCGCTATGCCTTGGGAAAAGAATAATTTTCGGGGAGCATTCGAACTAAAATCAGCCAATGGTAATTTCGGAATACGAATTGAAGTGCAACAGGGGCGCAATGTCCCCTACTAATTACCGGATATTCGCCCGATGATATTAGAATCTCCAACTAAAAAAGTGTTTAATAAAAGGGGTATTGGAATATCAAAATCTTAATCTATGTTATGAAACATACTTTTTTTCTTGGATTATTTGCAGATATCACAAAAGTCCGTACCTTTGTAATGTGTTTTTCATAGTATTAGATTTAAGGTTAACAA
>ENA-UOIV01000139-UOIV01000139.1-human-gut-metagenome-genome-assembly--contig:-C59-NODE-139-length-86614-cov-13.330734_pt1 | contig 86614 bp, 105 predicted proteins | sample MGYA00242333_ERZ723880 | MGnify/ENA metagenome assembly ERZ723880 | reverse complement strand
GCCGCGGCCCTCGCCTTTTACTCGGTTTCCGCTCAGGTGAAGAGGCCCTTGAGCCAGCCGAAGAAGCCCTGCTTCTCCTCGACGGGGGCGGCCGTCTCCTCGGCGGGTTCGGGGATCTTGACCTCGTCGGTCTTCATGACGAACTTGACGTCGGTGTCGAGGCCCTCGGGCGCGGCGGTGAAGACGCCGTACTCCTTCGAGAGGTCGACGTAGCGGTCCTTGCGTTCGAGCAGCTCGTCGAGGTCGTCGAGCTTTTCGATCGCGCTGTCCGCGGCGCCCTTGTCCTTGAGGCGGTCGAGGGTGGCGATCATGCCGCGGGAGAGGGAAATCTTCTCATCCTGTAGCATGTTGCGCATCGTCTCGGTGATGTCGCGGTGCGCGTCGAGGTCGTCGCGCATCCGGAGCAGCGTGGTGATCGTCTCGGGCGACTCGTGCAGGCTCTTGTGGATGTCGGTGCGCTTCAAATCGCGGCGCAGCGCCTTGATGATCGGACGGGCGTCGGTAAGATCGTCGCGCAGGTCGTCGATGTTCTCCACCTCGTCGAGCAGGTTGGTCTCGTCGAGCTTTTTGAGCAGGAGCACGAGCGTCTCCATGTTGTCGGTGTTCTCCTTGAGGTGGCCGAGCATCCTGTCGAGGTACTTCTGCACCTCGGTGCCCTGGAGCTGGCCCGCCATCTGCTCGAGGCCGGGGCCGTACCGGTTCACGTCGTCAAGCAGCTTGAGCAGCTCGTCGGGGCCGATCGCCACGACCAGCTTTTCCATCTGCTCGACCATGCCCTTCATGGCCATCAGCTGCTGGTATTGCTCGGTGGGGACCGGGACCGTGCCGCCGCTGCGCGCGCTGCGGGCGCGCGGCGCGCTTTCGACGATCTCCTTCAGTTCATCGTCGCCCGCCTTGTTCAAATATTCGTCGATCGCGCCGGTCAGCAGATAGTAGCCGGCCGTCGTCCCGGTGATCTCCGCATAGACGTCCATGCGGTCCTCGTCCACCGGCTTCTTCTCGGCGCCGTCCGCCTTGGAGCCGCCGTCGAGCGCGGGAGCGGGGTCCGCGTCCCCGCCGCCTTCGCCGCCCTCGCCGGAGCTGCCGTCCGCGTCGGCGGGCGGGTCCTTCTTTTCCTCCGCGGGAGGCTCTTCGCCCTTACCGGCGGCTCCCGCATCCTCCCCACCGGACGATTCGATGTACTCGGCCAGCACCGCGGTCACGCCCTCCGGTTCGCTGACCACCGGCCCGCTTGCGGTCGGCTCACTCGTCGTGGGCTCGCTGGCCGTGGGCTCGCTCGTCGTGGGCTCGCTCGTCGTGGGCTCGCTCGTCGTGGGCTCGCTCGTCGTGGGTTCACCGGTCGTGGGCTCGCCGGTCGCGGGCTCGCTCGTCGTGGGTTCGTCTGTGGCCGGCTCGTTTACAGTCGGCTCGCTCGTGACCGGTTCGGCCTTTTTGTCGCCCTCCCTGCGGATCGGACGGATGTGTCCCGGATCGACGATGTCGCCGTTCGCGCTGGCGCGCACCAGCTCGTCGCGCAGGGTCGGATTCAGCTTGGAGCCGGAGAGGACGTCGTCGAGCTTCCCGGCGGCGTCGGGGTTATTGATGTAGCCCATGACGACCTGCCGCGCCTGCAGGCGGGTCTGCTGCGCCTCCAGCTGGGCCTTCATCTGCCGGCAGATCTCCAGGAACTGCTGGAGCGCCTGGAGGCCCTCCCGGTATCCCTCGGGGTCGGAGGCCTGCGCGGTTTTGACGCCCGCGTAGACCGTCTTGAGGTCGTCCAGCAGGGTCTGTAAGCCGCCCTGGTCCGCCTGCGCGATGATCTGGTCGAGCTGCGCCTTGAGCGCCTTGTTCTTTTGCAGCTCGTCGTAGTCGTCCACCAGCTCCTGCAAGCGGTTGGGGCTCAAATCGTCCACGAGGTCGAAGAGGTCGGCGAGATCGTCGTCGTCGAGCAGGGTGCCCATCGCCTTTTCGCTCAGGTCGTGGTCGATGCGGTCGTAGAGGCGGACGTTCTCGTCGGTGACGTATTTGGGCAGGATATCGAGGATATCCTTGTTGAGGTCGTAGAAATCGAAGACGTCGTCGATGATCAGCCTGGCCGCGTCGGTGCGTTCGGGGTCGGTGAGCAGCGAACGGATGTCGCGGTCGGGGTCGAGGGTCTCGAGGTCGTTTTGCATGTCGCGCAGGTCGTAGAGATCCTGCTCCATGTCGTCGAACTCGTCGCTCTTTTTGAGGTCGTCGAGGTCGGGCAGCTCGGGGGAGGCCGCGATCATGATCGGGCCCATCTCAAAGTCGACGACGTCGGCGGTGACGGTGAACTCCTCGGGGAAGTCGAGGTCGTTCAGCTCCTGGACGCTGTAGCTGTCGAGCGCGAGGCTGTCACCGAGCCCTGGCAGGCAGACCATCGCGACCACCTGGCTGCTGCCGTCGGTGACAACCGAGCCGTCGCTGACCTTGACGTTGCCGAAGGTGTCGTCCGGGAGTGCCATGCCCGCCGCCACCATGAGCGGCGTATACATGACGGTCTTTTCCCCGCCGATCTCCACCTCATGCTTCGAGGTGTTTTTGAAGGAGAGGCGGATCTCCAGCCTGCCGGACTTTCCCGCCAGCTCCTGCGGGTCGTACTCCTTCCCGTCGAGCCGGTAGGTGATCTTCACCTCGAGCGGCAGCTCCTTGCCGGTGCGTCCGGTGTAGTAGAGGTCGGTGCCGTCGAGCTGCCAGCTCAGGCGCTCCCCCTCCTGCCGGGGGCCCCGGTCCCCCTTGATGTTCTCGATGTCCTTGAGGTCGGAGACGTCCTCGAAGGTCACGCCGGGCGTGTCGCTGTGCAGCCAGTCGGTGACCACCGTGTCGTAAGGGCGGCCGGTCGGGTCGAGATTGACGTAGACCGTCTCGCTCTTCTTGGTGCCGATGAGATTCTCCGGCTTCTCCTTTTCCGGTTCCGCCCGGACCTGCGCCGCGGCAGGCTGGGCGGGTTCCTCGGCGGACGCCGCCGCGCAGCCCGAAAGCAGCGTGGAGGCCGCCACCGAAAGGGCGAGCAGCACGCAGAGCGCGCGCAAGGAAAGGTGCTTTGGTTTCATATCGATTCCCCCTGTTTCGCATGGAGCTCTTTGAGCCGTTTTCCCAGCCGCTTTCTCGGCGGCGGGGTGATGTCGCTGCGCCAGTTGTGGGAGGTCTTCGCGATGAAGCCCTCGCAGGCGAGCAGCACCGACGGCAGGATGAAGATGCTGACCAGCGCGCTGATGACGGCGCCGCGCGCCAGCATCGAGCAGATGCTCTTGATGATCTCGATTTTCGAGATGAGCGAGACGCCGAAGGTCGCGCAGAAGAAGACCGAGGCGCTCGTGATGATCGATTTGTCCGAGGCGCTCGAGGCGATCTTGATCGCCTCGACGCGCTCATGCCCGTTTTGCAGCTCCTCGCGGAAGCGGGTGGTCATCAGGATGGCGTAGTCGACCGTCGCGCCCAGCTGGATGCAGCCGATGACGATGGGCGACACGAAGGGGATGACCGTCCCGGTCAGGGCCGGGATGCCCTGGTTGATGAAGATCGACAGCTCGATGGCCGCCACGAGGATGACCGGTACGGTGAACGACTTGAAGGTCAGCCCCACGATCACCAGGATCGCCAGCACCGAAAGCACGTTGGTCACCTGGATGTCGACCGTTGTGATGTCCATCAGGTCCTTGGTCATCGCGCCCTCGCCGGTGATCAGCGCGCCGGGGTCGTACCGCTTGGCGATTTCATTCAGCGCCTCGATCTGGGCGTTTTCCTCCTCGCGCGCCGCCTTGTAGCGGGAGTTGATCATGAGCATCTGCTTGCCGTCCTTCTTGCAGATGTCCTTGAGCTCCTGCGGGATGAAATTGTCCGGGATGCCCGGGCCGACGAATTTATTGTAGGCGAGCAGCGCCTCCACCCCGTCGACCTTCTCCATCTCCTTTTCCATCGCGTTCAGCCGGTAGGCGGGGAGGCTGTCGTCGACGATCACGAAGTGTGTGGTCGCCATGTCGAACTCGTCCTTGAGCTTGTTGGTCGCCACGGTCGACGGCAGGTCCTCCGGAAGCGACTGGTCGATGTTGTAGTAGATCTGCGTCCTGCTCTGCATGATGAGCGCCGGCACGAAGAGCACGAGGAAAATCGCGACGAAAGTCTTTTTGTGGTCGATGATCCAGTCGTTGAGCCTTGTCAGGTCGGGGATGAGCGACCGGTGGCTCCAGCGGTGAATCGGCTTATCGAAGACGAGGATGAGCGAGGGCAGCACGACGAGCACCACGAGGATGCCGATGACGATGCCCTTGGCCATCACGAGCCCGAGGTCGGGCCCGAGCCCGAGGCGCATGGCGCAGAGCGCCAAAAAGCCCGCCACGGTGGTCGTCGACGACCCGGACAGGGAGACGAACGCCCCCTGGATGGCGCTCGCCATCGCGTCCCGCCGGTCCTCGAACCGCTCCTTCTCCTCGTCGTACCGGTCAAAGAGGAAGATCGAGTAGTCCATCGAGACGCCCAGCTGTAAGATCGCGGCGATCGCCTTGGTGATGTAGGAGACCTGCCCCAGAAAGATGTTGGTGCCGAAGTTGTAGGCCACCGCGAAGCCGATGCCCATCAAAAAGACGAAGGGCAAAACAACCGATTCCATCGTGAGCGACATGGCGACGATCGAGAAAACGACCGCCAGCAGCGTGTAGAAGGGCATCTCCTGTTCAACGAGGTCCTTGGTGTCCTTGAGGAAGATCGACACGCCCGCCAAAAAGCACCGCTCGTCGCAGAGGGCGCGCACCTCGTCGATCGCCCGCAGCGTCTCGTTGGAGGCGCCGGGGTGCTCGAACTGGACGATGATCATCGTTGAATCCTTCGCCTTTTCGCTGTAGAAGATATCCTTGATCTCGTCCGGGAGGATCTCCTTGGGGACGCTGATGTCGAGCATGCTGGAGATCCACATCGCGTCGCTCACGCCTGGGACCTCCTCGATCGCGTCCCGCAGCTTTTCCACGTCGCGCGCGGGCATTCCCTCGACGACCAGCATCGCGGTCGCCGCGCTGTGGAAGGTGTCCTCGAGAACCGCCTGCCCCTGCGAGGAATCGAGCTCTTCGGGCAGGTAGGAGAGGATATCGTAGTTGACGCGGGTGTTGATCGCGCCGTACAGGCTGGGCAGGAGCAGCAGCAGCGCGAGAAGGATGATCGTCTTTGGCGAGCGCGTGAGCGCCCGCGCAAATTTCTTGAGCAAGCCAAAACCCCCTCATTCCATGCGGGAAGCGCCAAGCCGCGCCTCCCCTTCTTAAACCATACCCAATATATCACCCGGCCCGCGCGATGTAATTAGACAGATTTTTCATCTGTCTAAAAATACGACACCTCCCCAGAACTGTCGTTTTTTTTGACAAATCCGCTTTTTGTCTATACCGCGGCCGGCATCGGGCGGATATAATAAGGTCGGAAAACACTCTTGAGGAGGGCGCGGACATGGAATTTCAGCACCGGATGCTGCGCGCGGTGGTGGCCGGGATCGTCGACAAGGCGCTGCGCGACCTTCCGCGCGACCCGAAGCGCAGCCTGCGCAACCTCGTGGATCTCGGGGACAGCTGCGCAAAGGGCCCGCAGCAGAAGCTCTTCTTCGCGCGGGCGCACGCCGCGCTGCAAAGTCCCGCCTCCCCCTATTACCAGCTCGCCGCGGACGCCGTCAACTGGGTGGACCCGCGCGCCCTGCGCGCGATGGGGGTCAACCTCGGCGCGTCGGGGCTCACCTGGGGAGTCGGGCGGCTCCGCCAGGAGGAGGCCGCGCGGGGCGGGCACCTGCCCTGGATGCTCCTGCTCGACGGGCCCGCCCGGGCGGATTCCCCCGTTCCGCGCGAGGCGAACGCCCTCGGCTGCTATACCTTCGTGCTGCGCGGCGCCGACGCGCGGGAGGCCTGCGCGCTCGCCGCGCGCTGGCCCGAGAGCGCCTTCTTCGCCGAGCTGCCCGCCGCGCAGATCACCCCCGAGACCGCCGCCCTGCTTGAAAAGGCCCCCAACCTCGCCGTCTCGGTCGACGTCACGCCCGAAACGGACGCCTCCGAGGCCTTCGGGCTCCTGCACGCGGCCCGCAGGTTCTACGGCTTCGCGGCCGCCTGCACCTCCCGGACCGCCGACACCCTGCTGGACGGGGCGTTCCTCGACCGGATGCGCGCCGGGCACTGCCTCTACGGCTGCTTTCGCTGCCCCGCCGGAGAGCCCGCCCTCGAGGACAGGCTTTTCCGGACGGTGAACGGCGACCGCGGCCGCCGCAAGGGGCGTCCGCTGCTGCTCATCGACTTCCGCCGCGACGTGCAGTCCGTCGCCGAGGCGGTCTCCCCGGGAAGCCGCGCGCTGCGCGTCAACCCCGCGCTGCCGCTCGGCCCGCAGCTCTCCCCGCGATCGGAAAACGTGATCTGAACGGCAAAACGCCCGGCATCCTTTCGGATGCCGGGCGTTTCCGGTTCGCGTCCGCCGGCCTGCCGGCGGACGCTCATTCCTTCTTATATTTTTCCAGCGCGTAATGGATGCTCGCGTCGGTCATCTCCTTGACCCGCAGGATGTAGCCGTCCGGCTCCTCCTTCATGCCGTGCCGGGCCCATTTCATGATGAGCCCCACGAACGCGAACGCGTAGAAATCGGCGATGAATTCGAGATCCTCCTCGCCGATCGGGCTTTCTCCGAGCAGCTCCTCCGCGAGCGACCGGACCAGCCCCCGGGCAAATTCCAGCAGGTACTCCTGGAAGGAGTTCTGCCCCGGCGTGCTCAGAGCGTTGATGTAAAAGCGCTTGTTGTCCCGCATGTAGCGGCAGAGCGCGCCCAGGCCGTCGGTCCAGTGGGCGCGGTCGGAAAAGCTGCTCATGAGCTTGACCGTCTCGGTATAGTAAATCCAGTTGACAAGCTCGTATTTGTCCTTGAAGTGGTAGTAGAAGGTCTGGCGGTTTACCCCGCAGTTGGAGGTGATGTCCCCCACCGAGATCTTTGAAAGCGGCTCCCGCTCCATCAGCTCCTTGATGGACGCGGCCAGCGCCTGCTTGGTGATCATTGAATCCGCCATGCCATCCCCCCTTTGCCGCCTTTAGGGACGCCACTATTATAAAACAAAACCTTCCGGTTTGCAACCGTGGGCGGGAAGCTTCCGCGTCCCTTGCGCCGCGCGGTGAAATGTGCTAAACTGGGGAAAACCCGGCGCCCGGGCGGGCGGAAGGAGGCGGACGGATGAGTTTGAGCAGCGAGCCGGTCCGGCGGGAGGACGACCTCCTGCGGATGATCGACGAGGGCATCGCCGCGCTTGAGACGGACGAGGAGTTCTCCAAAACGGTGCAGGCGATCGGCGAATTTTGCAGCCGGAATGAAAAACCGGACCCGGAGGAGCCCTGAACGGGCCGCTCCGGGAAAAGAGGCGGACGCTCCAAACGGAGCGCCCGCCTCTTTTTCATTTTGCCAACGCGCGCGGCTCAGATGAACGCCTGCTCGACGCGGATGACCGCGAAGTATTTTGAATCGATCGCCTGCACCCCCTCGCGCACCCGCTGGGCAACCTGCGCGTCGCTCAGGCGGAAGCGGTGGGGCACCGTCACGTCGAAGATCAGGTTGGTGTGGGTGACGCCGTTCACCATGCGGAAGTCGTGGATCGAGATCGACGGGTCGATCCCGCGCACCATCTCCTCCACCCGCTCCCGCAGCGCGCCGATCTCGCCGTGGTCGACGGCGACGGGGTCCATATGGATGGTCACGTCGCAGCCGAACTTGTGCCGCAGCTCCAGCTCGATGACGTCCACCGCGTCGTGCATGGTCAAAATGTCCGCGTTGCAGGGCATCTCGGCGTGCAGCGAGATGATCCGCCGGCCCGGCCCGTAATCGTGCACGATGAGGTCGTGCACCCCTGACACCTCGTCATGGGCGAGCACCGTCTCCTCGATCTGCCGGACGAACGCGGCGTCCGGGGCCTGTCCGAGCAGGGGGGAGAGGCTGTCGCGCGCGGTGGTCCAGCCGGTATAGAGGATGAAGAGCGCCACAAGCATGCCGATCCAGCCGTCGATGTGAAGCTTGGCAAAGTAGCTGACGGCGATCCCGAGTACGACCGCGGAGGTCGCGACCGCGTCGGTGAGGCTGTCCATGGCGGTCGCTTTCATCGCGGTGGAGCCGAGCCGGCTGCCGAGCGAGCGGTTGAACCAGCACATCCACAGCTTGACAACGATCGAAAGGAGCAGGATGACCACCGACACGGCGCTGAACGACACCGCCTCGGGGCGCAGGATCTTCGCGATCGAACCGCGCGCCAGCTCGACCCCGACGAGCAGGATGGCCATCGACACGGCCAGCCCCGAGACGTACTCGATCCGCCCGTGCCCGAAGGGGTGCTCGCTGTCCGAGGGGGCGCAGGCCATCTTGAAGCCGACGAGGGTCACGACCGACGAGCCCGCGTCGGAGAGGTTGTTGAAGGCGTCCGCCACGATCGCGATCGACGAGGTGAGCCACCCGGCGGCCGCCTTGGCCGCGAAGAGGCAGAGGTTGAGGACGATCCCCACCACGCCCGAAAAAACGCCGTACCGTCCGCGCACCTCCGGGTCCTCCACCCGGTCGCTGTCCCGCACGAAGCGGCGCAGCAAAAAGTTGATCATATCCCATTCATCCAATCCGTGCAAATTGCGGGCCCGCCGGGGCCCGCGGCTGAAAAGGGGCGGGCCGCGACCCGCGCGTCCCGCCCCGACATAACCGGTTTATTTTTCCCAGAGGGCCTCCATCTTTTCGCGGATGCGGGCGCGCCGCGCGGCGGTCGCCTCCGCGTCGACCTTGAATTCGCCGATCTCATGGACGACGATGTCGCCCTCCCCCGCCTCGCGGGGCAGGCGCGCGCGCTCGACGCCGATCGTCTCGCCGTTTTCCGCCTCCAGGATGGCAAAATTCCCCTCGAACCGGTCGATGCTGTACCGCATGGGTATTTCGTTCACTTCCTCATGGCCGCAAAGCTTTTGATCAGCTCCACCGCGTCCCCGGTGGACAACAGGCTGCTGTCGAACGAGAGGTGGTAGCTGCCGATCTCCCCCCACTTTTTGTCCGAGTAGGAGTTGTAATACGCGGCGCGTTTTTTATCGATTTTGGAGATCATGTCCTTGGCCTCGCCGCCGCTCATCTCATAGAGCCGCTTGACCCGCTCGACGCGGTACTGGAGCGGCGCGTGGATGAACACGTTGAGGCAGTCCGGCTCGTCGCGCAGCGCGTAATCGGCGCAGCGCCCGACGATGACGCAGTCGCGCTCCCGGGCGATCTTGCGGATCGCGTCGAACTGCGCCAGAAACAGCTTCTGGTTGATCGGGACATGGTCCACGCCCATCAGATTCCCCATGGAATACGGATTGACCGACATGGAATAGAGCAGGCTGCTGACCGGTTTTTCATCGTTGCTTTCAAACAGGTCCCTGCTGATGCCGCTTTCCTTCGCCGCAACCTCGAGCAGCTCCTTGTCGTAGAACTCCACGCCGAGGGAATCCGCCAGCGCCTTCCCGATCTCCCGGCCGCCGCTGCCAAACTCTCTCCCGATGGTCACGATCACCCGTTTCGCCATGACAACCGCTCCTTTCCCGCCCGTTTTACACAGGCCGTACGCATTGCCTTTGCCGTACTATTATTATACGCTTTCCGCGGTGATTTTTCAACCTTCGGGGACCCCGGCGGGCAGATTTTCCGGCCGCGCCCTCCGGTTTTTCACGGCCGGGCGGCGGCGAAAATAAAAAAGCGGCGGTAAAACCGCCGCTTTTTTGGGGCCGCCGTCAGACCGCGTCGCGCGTTTCGGGGCGGAAGAGGAGCGAAATGCACCAGATCGCGCCGAGGGCGACGAGGGTATAGATGATGCGGCTGAAGATGCTTGCCGAGCCTCCGAAAAGCCATGCGACCGCGTCAATCTGGAAGATGCCGATCAGGCCCCAGTTGATGCCGCCGATGATGGTCAGGATCAGCGCAATTTTATTGATCAAACCAGTCAACCTCCTTGATCAGTGGGGACGCGCCGTTATCAGTCTGCCCGGAAAAATCGGGATTTATGCACCGGATGCGGGGAGCCTCTCCGGGCGCGTCCTCTTCGAAGGAAAGCGCCGTGAAACCGACGGCGGCGGACCTCGCCGCGAAGACCGCCACGCGGTCCACCTCCGAACGCTTCAGCACCCGGTAGGGCGCCAGCGGCGCGCCCTCATAGAAGAGGACCGCACGGTCCCCCTCGGGCGCGAGGGTCACCGCCAGCGCCTCAAACGGGCCGGTCTCCCGCTCGATGGCCGCCGCGTCGAGCCGGTAGGGGCCGCCCTCGGGCAGCGTCACGATCCGCTGCCCGCCCGCGGCGTACACCCGCATCGAGCAGAGCATCGCCATGCCCAGCGCGAGCACCGCGGCCGCAATCAGCCGTTTCATTTCGCCATCCCTCCTTTGACCGTCTTTTTTTCCGCGCCCGCGCCGGTTTTGCCCGGCACGGCGCGCAGGCAGGAACAATCGTTTCCTTGCCGCTTGTATTTTGCGTCTTTTTGTGGCAAAATAAACGTATTCCCGCAGGTATCTGATAAAAAAGGATTGATGAACCCATATGAACCACCAGACGGTCGTGATCCTCGACTTCGGCGGGCAGTATAACCAGCTGATCGCCCGCCGGGTCCGCGAGTGCGCGGTCTACTGCGAGGTGCTCCCCAGCCGGACCCCGCTTGCGGAGGTCTTCGCGAAAAATCCCATCGGCATCATTTTTACGGGCGGCCCCAACAGCGTCTACGAGGAAGATTCCCCCCACATCGACCCGGCGGTCTTTGAACGGGGCGTCCCCGTGCTGGGCATCTGCTACGGCATCCAGCTGATGGCCCACACCCTCGGCGGGCATGTCACCAGCCCCGATTCGCGCGAGTACGGCAAGACGGTTACATACTACGACACCTCCTGCCCCCTCTTCGCGGAACTTCCGGAAAAAGGCGTCTCGTGGATGAGCCACACCGACTATATCGACCGGCTGCCCGAGGGCTTTACCGCCGCGGCGCACACCGATTGCTGCCCCACCGCCGCGATGCAGAACCCCGAAAAAAAGCTCTACGGCTTACAGATGCACCCCGAGGTGCTCCATACGGAAAACGGCGTCGCCATGCTCCATAACTTCCTCTACCGGGTGTGCGGCGCGAAGGGCGACTGGACGATGGGCGACTATGCCCGCAGCACGGTCGCGTCCCTGCGCGAAAAGATCGGGGACGGCAAGGTGCTGCTCGGGCTCTCGGGCGGCGTGGACAGCTCGGTCGCGGCCGCGCTGCTCTCCCGCGCGGTCGGCGGCCAGCTCACCTGCATCTTCGTCGACCACGGCCTCATGCGCAAAAACGAGGGGGACGAGGTCGAGGAGGCTTTCCGCGGGCATGACCTCAACTTTGTCCGCGTCGACGCGCGCGACCGCTTCCTCGATAAGCTCGCGGGCGTGACCGACCCCGAGCGGAAGCGCAAGATCATCGGCGAGGAGTTCATCCGCGTCTTTGAGGCGGAGGCCAAAAAGCTCGGGCGGGTCGACTACCTCGCGCAGGGCACCATCTATCCCGACGTGATTGAATCGGGCGCGGGGGACGCCGCGACGATCAAAAGCCACCACAATGTCGGCGGACTTCCCGATCACGTCGATTTCAAGGAGATCATCGAGCCGCTGCGGCTGCTCTTCAAGGACGAGACCCGCGCCCTCGGCAGGGAACTCGGCCTGCCCGGTTACCTCGTCGACCGCCAGCCCTTCCCCGGCCCCGGGCTCGCCGTGCGCATCGTCGGCGAAATCACCCGCGAAAAGGTCGCGGTTTTGCAGGACGCCGACTGGATCTTCCGCGAGGAGATCGCCCGGGCGGGACTGGAGAAGGAGGTCCACCAGTATTTCGCGGTGCTCACCGACATGCGGTCGGTCGGCGTCATGGGGGACGGTCGCACCTACGACTACACCATCGCGCTGCGCGGCGTCACCACCACCGACTTCATGACCGCCGACTGGGCGCGCATCCCCTACGAGGTGCTCGACCTCGTCAGCCGCCGGATCGTCAACGAGGTGCGCGGCATCAACCGGATCGTCTACGATATCACATCCAAGCCGCCCGCGACCATCGAATGGCTCTGAGGCCGGCTCGGCAGGACATGGGAGGAAAACAGCATATGCAGCAGGACATGATCGTTATTCTGGACCTTGGAAGCACCGAAAATACCGTCCTCGCGCGGGCCGTCCGCGACCTGGGCGTCTACAGCGAAATCTACCCGCACGACATCACGCCGGACGAGCTGCGCGCGCTGCCAAACGTGCGCGGCATCCTCCTGAACGGCGGCCCCAACCGGGTGGTGGACGGCGCGCCCGTCGACGTCGACCCCGCGGTCTATTCGCTCGGCATCCCGACCCTTTCCGCCGACCATCCCACGGCGCGCGGCGAGGCCCTGCCCCATTGGCCGAAGGATCCCGCCGCGCTGACGGAGCTGCTTCGCGGGTTCGTCTTTGACACCTGCAAGGCGCAGGCCAACTGGAACATGGAAAACTTCATCGCCGACCAGATCGAGCTCGTCCGCAAACAGGTCGGCTCCCGCAAGGTGCTGCTCGCCCTCTCGGGCGGCGTGGACAGCTCGGTCGTGGCCGCGCTGCTGCTGCGCGCCATCGGCGACCAGCTCACCTGCGTGCACGTCAACCACGGGCTGCTCCGCAAAGGGGAGCCGGAACAGGTCGTGCGCGTCTTCCGCGACGAATTGGGCGCGAACCTCGTCTACGTCGACGCGAGCGAACGGTTTTTGGGCAAGCTGGCAGGGGTCGCGGACCCCGAGCAGAAACGCAAGATCATCGGCGCGGAGTTCATCCGCGTCTTCGAGGAGGAGGCCCGCAAGCTCAAGGGGATCGACTTCCTCGCGCAGGGCACCATCTATCCCGATATCGTCGAGAGCGGCACCAAGACCGCCAAGATGGTAAAGAGCCACCACAATGTCGGCGGCCTGCCCGACGACCTCGCGTTTGAGCTCGTTGAGCCGCTCCGCCAGCTCTTCAAGGACGAGGTGCGCGCCTGCGGCACCGCCCTCGGCCTGCCCGACGCCATGGTCTACCGCCAGCCCTTCCCCGGCCCCGGACTTGGGGTGCGCTGCCTCGGCGCGATTACCCGCGAGCGCCTCGAGGCGGTGCGCGAATCGGACGCGATCCTCCGCGAGGAGTTCCATGCCGCCGGGCTCGACAAGACCGTCTGGCAGTATTTCACCGTCGTCCCCGATTTTAAATCGGTCGGCGTGAAAAACAACGCGCGCTGCTTCGAGTACCCGGTCATCCTGCGCGCGATCAACACGATCGACGCGATGACCGCAGACGTCGAGCAGGTGCCCTGGCCGGTGCTCATGAAGATCACAAACCGCATCCTGAAGGAAGTGCCGGGGGTCAACCGCGTCTGCTACGACCTCTCCCCCAAGCCGCCCGCGACGATCGAGTGGGAGTAATGGCCGGAATGGACGGAGGCCGCATGATACCTGAATTTTCTCGGTGTCGCATTTGTCCGTGGCATTATTTTGGCATTAAATCTCTCTGGGCGGCCATTTTCGTGACCTCACGAAAATGATGCCCGGAAACGAAAAAAAGAGCCCCCGGCCTGCTGGCCGGGGGCTCTCTCTGTGCTGCGGATTAGACCGCGTTAAGGTACTTGAGGGCGACCCAAGAAACGATTTCCTGCAAGAGGGCCTCCTCCTCGCCTTTGTGGGTGGCGAGCTGCTTGACGGTGTACTTGCGGTTCGGGCCGGACACACCAGAGGGAACCGCCTTCCCTCTGGTGGTGGCGAGGCCGCCGTAGACGGCTCCGTCGTCGATGGTGACCTTGCTGCCAACCTTGATGGCCGGGGCCGCCGTGGCCCCGGTGCCGGTCTTGGTGACGTAATCAAGGGAAATCCAGCCGACGCCGGATTTGAGCTTGCCCCATTTGGTCGCGCCGGTGCCGTCCGCCTCCGCGACGATGGTATAGATGCCGGGGGCGATGAAGCCCTTGCGCCCGTAGTTGGTGCCGGGGCCGCTGCGGATGTTGAGGTCGGTGGCCGTCACCTTGACGGTGTAGTTGGTGGCGGTCTGCTCGCTGCCGGTGGTGGGTGTGCTCGGGGTGGAGCTCCCGCCGCCGAGGCGCTTATTGATTTCCGCTGCGATGCTGCCGTGCCTGTCGTAGAGGTAGTCTCCGGGGCAGGCCTTGGCAGCGTAGTCGCGGTGAACAGTCATATTGCAGCCGCCGACGTGGTTGACGCGGTTGTTCTTGACCGTAGACCACACGAGCTTCTTGATGCTGTTCCTCTGGCAGATGTCCTCGACAAGGTTCAGAAGGGCTTGGTATGCCTTGTCGGAGACGGGCCAGTCCGGGGCTCCTCCGTTGTTGGCGACCTCGATGGTGATGGCTCTCTGGTCGTTCGCTCGGGAAGAGGTGCACCAAGAGCGGTACGCCTCCGGGACGTAGAGGGCGATGCGCCCGTCGCTGCCGATGCCGTAGTTGCTGGATGCCTGTCGGCTGCTCTTGGCAAAAAGGGCTCCACACGATTCGACGGAAAGGTTGCCGGCCATGCAGTGGATAGAGATGGTGTCGATGGTGTGGGTTCTGTTCCCGGAGTGGTTCGGGCTGAGCTTGGTGTAGCAAATGAGGGCGCTGTTACTCATCTTCGTCGTCCCCCTTCCCGTCGCCGTCGAGCATGGCGTCGAGGGTCTTCTCATCCACTACGTCGCCGTCCTCGTCATAGATGAGGCCGGTTTCCTCGTCATAGTGGAGCTCTCCGACGTAGGGCAGGTCGTCGTCGATTTCTCCGTTGTAGTAGCGCATATTGAGCTGCGGCTTTTTCCTCTGTTCGCTCATAGTGTTATTCCTCCTTGGGGGTCTCTGTGGTGGTCTCGATGGTGGTCGTGACAACGGCGTCCGGGATGCCGATAACAGGGACGATGCCGTTGGTGTTGAGCTCGTAGACGGCGGCCTCAATGAGGGCGTCGAGCTTGGCTTCGTCAACGGTGATGCCGTGCTCGCGGAGCCAGTTGATGACGTACTCCTTCTTCTCCTCGCCGCGCCCGCTGCCGGTGTAAATCTGCTCGGCGGCGGCGACGGCGATTTTCACCCACGCATTGATTTCCTTCTGCTGCTCTGCGGTGGTCTTGCTCTTGATGTAGGGCACGAGGAAGGCAGTGATGAGGGCCGCGATAAGGGCGGCAACGGCTTCGATGATGGGCGTGATGTCGTACATGGTGATGTCCTCCTTTTGGTCTTATCCTTTTCCGATGTTGGTGCTATCGCTGCTGGTGGTCGTGTCCTCCGGCAGCGGGTTCCCGTCGGCGTCGAGCCGGTGCTTGTTCCGGCTAAGTTTCTCGCCGAGGCTCTTGCCTGCGTAGGTAATTAGATACCCGATGCAGGCCGTGAAGATGGTCGTGGTGACGTCCGAGACGGCCTCCCGGTAAAAGGCTGCAAGCACATAAGAGGCGACGGCTGCTGCCGTGGCTATAAAGACGGCCCAGATGGCGAGCATCTTCGAGAATTCGAGGGGCTTCCTCTGGGCCTTCTTCTTTGCCTTCTCACGCTTCCTCTTGCGCCACCAGCTTTTCAGCTTCTTGAGCAGCTTTTTCACATGGTCACTCCCTCCCTTCACTCATCGAGCAGGGCGTGGATGCCTTGCTGCGCGAGAAAATCCTTCTGCTTGTGCTTGATGTCTGTGGCGTAGGCGAGCGCCGTCTCCATGTCGCCGTTCGTGTGGCCGCGCTGCATGGCGTGGGCCGTGGCCTCGCCGAGGGCGATGCTGGCCCGCGTACTCTGCACGATGAGCAGAAATAAATCCTGCTGCGCCTTCGCCTTTTCGGCTTGGGCCTCCTCCCGCGCCTCGATATGGCCCTTGAAGCGCCAGACGATGAGCCCCATGATGGCGCTCGGAATTCCCATAGCCGCCACGAAGGCGAGGAGCAGCTCTCCGATGCTGACTTCGACCATTGGTATCACCTCCCCTTGATGGCTGCCGTCGGCACAAAGCCGGTGACAAATCTCCCGCCGAGGAAAGTGGCTACCGGGCACCATCCGGCCCGGCGGGGCATCGCAATAACGGGTGTGCCCTCATCGAGCGTCCCGTCGCTGCCGTAGGTGTGTCCGGGCCCGGCCTTGACTTCTGTGCCTGCCGCCCGGCAGGCCGCAGGGTAGGCGCGTGTCCGGCTGGCCGGTTTCCCATGCTTCGAGAAGCTGCTCTCCGGGACGTAGCCTCGGATGAACGCGCCGCCGGCGACGGCTGCCACCTCGCTCCATCCATCCTTCGCCGGGAGCGCGAGCAGCCAGTCTCCCGCTGCGGCCTCTCCGGCGGCCTCAAAGCCGCGTCCGGGGCCGGTGCGGATGGTGGTCGGCCCGGCGGTGAAGACCGCGCACAGGGGCGTTCCGGCGTCGCTGCGGGCCTTTGGCGCGGTCTTGGGCTTCGCCCTTGACCTGCGCGGTGCCGGTTTCTTGGTCGTCTCGCTCATTCTGCATCCCTCCTTTACGCAGAGAGGAGGCCCCCGCTTACGCGGAGACCTCCTTGTAGTAGTCGTTGAGGAGCGCCGGGGGTGCCCAGTTCTCCTGTTTGTTGAAGGCGCGGAGCACCTCGTACTCGGTGCCGTCGTGGGTAAAGTGGTCGCCTACGGCGAAGGTATGGCCCTCCTCGAGGTCGTCCCAATCCGGGACGTCACCGGGCTCCGGCTCGGGCTCTGGGCCGGGCTCGGGCTCCTCGCCGCCGTCCTCGTAGAGTTTGTACTCCGAGGGGACAAGGTGCGGGTAATGGGGCTCGTAGAGCGTGACGCCCGCCTCCTTGATGGGGGTGTAGAGCTTTCCGTCAATGGGGTCGCGGCGAACGGCTCCGTAGGGGACGTGCTCGCCCCATGCGAAGTCGAGGTAGGTGCCGGGCTCCTCCGGCTCCTCCCGGATGAGGCGGAACAGGGTGCGTCCGCCCTCGGTGCCGGGGGCGTAGAGGGCCTGCGCTTGGTGCGTGACGGTGCAGATGTAGGTCTCGCCGCTGGTGCCGTCGATGATGGTCTCGCCGGCGAACACCTGCCCCATATTCGCCGCCCAGATGCGGGCGGTTCCTACGGTGGCGATTTCCTTGATGACGTCATCCGTGAGGTCGCCGGTGGCGAGCTTCCCGGCCCGCAGAAGGGCGTCTTGCGCCTTGCGGATGTGTTCGTCCGGGTAGCTACCGCCGAGGGCCTTGATGGCCTCCCCGGCGTCCAGAATGGCCGCCCAGATGTCCATGAGCTCTACGGCCTTTTCCTGCTTCTGCAAAGTCCTCTGGTATTCAAGGCTGTTGACGTTCGGCATGATGGTCTTCCTCCTCTCTTACACATAAGAGCCGCTTACCGGCCTGCTGCTGATGGTGTCGTAGCCGGTGCTCTTGGAGATTTGCACCTTGACGCCGACGCCCCATTTCTCTGCGGTCTTGGTGGCGTTCGAGAAGATGTGCTTGAGGCCGATGGTGGCGAGCTCCCATGTGGGGCTGTCGTCGAAGGCGTTGTTGCACACGGAGACAACGACGTCCTCTGCCGCCGCGTAATACTGCAGGGACACGAGGATTTTCTCGGCTGCGGCGTCGGTCTCGATGGGGCCGACGATGTACTCGATGCCGGTGACGCTGCGGGTGAAAGTGGTCGTCCGGGTGGCGCTGTTGCCGAGGGTGTCCGTGACCTTGACCTGCATGGTGTGCTGCCCGTTCGACAGGGCTGCGAACTGTGCCTCTGTGAGGGCGAAGGTGTAGGTCTGATTTCTCACGGCGTCCTCGATGGTGCGGATTTCGTTCCCGTCGAGGCTTTCGACGACGGTGAGCTCATCGTCGGTGTCTTGGTCGTTCACGGTGTAGGCCATCGAGGGCGGGCTCGTGACGGTGCCGAGGTCGGTGTCGGTGCCGCTGATGGTGGGGTCTACGTTGTGGACGACGGTTTTGACCGCGCTGCTGGTGTAGCCGCTGTACGCTCCGTTGACGTCCTTCGCCCGGACACGCCACTGAACTGTGTTCGCGCTGGTACCGACGCCGGTGTCGTCGTAGCTGGTGGCGCTGCCGGTGTAGACGTTCGTCCACGCGCCGCTGTTGATGCTCCGCTCGAGCTCGTAGGTGATTGCGCCGCCCTCGGGGTCTACGCTGGCCGCCCACGAGATTTCTGCGGTCTTCCCGCTGCGTACTTCGTCTGGGACGGTGATGCTGGGCGGGGTCGTCGGGGCTTGGTTCCATACAATCGTGTACGCGCCATCGCTGTCCGGGCTGTCAGATACCAAGATGGAAGATGACAGATTCAAAGCCGGGCGGACGCCGCGGTAGCCGTCGTACGCGTAGCTAGTGTCGAGCGTCCCGTCCGAGTTCACGACGCGGACGTTGTTCGAGTACGACGCGCTCGGGGAGCGCAAGTAGTAGTACCAGTACTGGGATGCACTCAACGAACTGGTTTTGTACTCGCTGTTGCTGACGGCCTGCGCGGTGGGGCGGCACCGGCGGCTGGCGTTGTCGCTGAACATGGCGAGGGTGGAGCCCTCCGAGACGCCGTTCTCTGCGCCGAGGCCGACTTCCGCCTTGGACAGCAGGAAGACCTTGTCCGTGACGGTCTCGGAGCCGCCGCCGTCTACGCTGGCCTTCGCTACGGTGAGGGTGGTGTTGAGGATGGCGGCGAGCATCTGCGCCGAGAAGCCGGTGAGGAAGCCTGCCTCATCGTCGTACTCATTGTAGTTGCTCCACACATTGGCGTTGGTGGGTGCTGCGTCTGCGCCGTGCTGGGCTTGATACCACGGCGAGCCCGCCTTGTTTAGCCATTGGCGGAGGTTGGAGAGGGAATACCTGTTGTTGCCCCAGCTCCGGCGGTTGCTGTCGCTGTTCCTGCTCTCCATCGCATCGAAGCAGGCGAGCTTGAGGATATTCGCCGCGACGAGGGTGACGGAGTTCGCCGGGTACCCGGCGTGGTTCTTGTCGCCTATCTCCCAGATGATAGGGACGCCGTAGTAAGTCGTGCCGGTGTCTTTGACCTTTGCCTTTACGGGCAGGGCACTAATTGATTGGGACATCTGCTGTTTCGCTCCTTTCAAAAATCTCGTTGTAGAGTTGGTCGTATTTCTGTATGAGTGCGTGGCAATCGCCGTGGGAGGCGTGTGACCGCCAGCTCTGGTAGCTCTCGGTGATTTTCTCCTTGGTGATGGCTCCGCTCTCGTACATGACCTTGTACTTCCGCAGCTTCCGCTTCATCCGCTCGCGGCTGGCCCGGCGCAGCTTGCGGACGACCTTGCCGGTGTCCGTGAGGTAGCTGTGGAAGCCGAGAAAATCCAGTCCGTTACGGAGGGGAAATATCTGCGTCTTGTCGTTGAGCTCGAGCCCTCGCTCCGCGAGGTGCTCCGATATGGCCTTCCATGCGGCCCGGAGGGTGTCTTTGCTTTCGTGGATGATGTAGAAGTCGTCCATGTATCTCCCGTAGTAGCGGAAGCGGAAGCCCTCTTTCATGAGGTGGTCGAGCTTGTTGAGGTATAAGAGCGCGAATACTTGGCTGCTCTGGTTGCCTATTGGGATGCCGACGTTGCCCGGTGTGCTGTCGATGATGAGGTCGGTGAGCGCGAGGCTCCTTTCGTCGTCGAGCAGTTCTCGGACGTCCTGCTTGAGGATGTCGTGCCGGATGCTGGCGAAGTAGTGGTGGACGTCCGCTTTCAGCACCCATCCGTCTGCGCTGCCGTGCCTGCGGTAATACTCCCGCATGAAGTCGCGCAGCCGGTTGAGGCCGAAGTGGGTTCCCTTGCCTATCTGCGAGCCGTAGTTGTCGAGAATGAAAGGCCGGATGAGGACGTCGTAGAGAATGGTGTCGCAAAAGGCGTGTTGGACGATTTTGTCCTTGAAGGAGTTGGTCTGAATGAGCCTTTTCTTCGGCTCGAAGACATAAAACTCCCGGTAGCCGCCGGGGCGGTATGTGCCGGTGCTCAACTCCTCTTGCAGGACGGCGATAGCCTCGAGGGCGTTCATCTCCACCTTGGCGACAGTGTTCTTCCACCTCTTGCCGCGCCGGGATGCCCGGTAGGCGTTGTAGAGCGTTTCAAATTCGTAGACGGTATCAAAATTGACCTTCGTTTTCTGCATCTGCTTGGGCTCCTCCGAACACCGCAAAAGCCCCGAGGCCCTTGCGGGCTCCGGGGCGTCGGTGCTATGTGTTTATCCTCGGCGGTATGCCTTTGGACGGGATATTCCTTCCTTTGATGGGTGGGCCTCTGCTTTCGGCCCCGCCGCAGCGGGGTCTACTTGGTCGCGGTAAATTCCACCGAAGCCGGGCGGACGCCGTTGTTGCCGTTGTACGCGTTGTTATTGTTGAGCGTCCCGTCCGAGTTCACGTTGCGGACGTTGTTCGAGTTCGACGCGTTCGGGGAGCGCACTACGCACAACAAAAGTCGATGCCGTACAAGGAATACCCCAATGAAACGCCGTCAGCCTTTCGGGCTGAACCGCGCTGCATCCTTCTTCCGCCATGAAGCTGTGAGGTTTTTGACGTCGAGTATCTTCTTCGTCCAGTCCTCACAGCGGCGGATGTCGATGTAGCCCCTTTCGAGGGCTATGTCGAGTAGGTTGAGGAGGAGCTTACATTTCGTAAGAGCTCTCTTTTGAAGGTCGAGACGTTCTGCTATCTCTGCGGCGCTGCGAGGGAATATCTCGTTCGCCTCTATGAGGCATTCCAGAACGTCGAGGGCCGCTGTCTCCATCCGCTGCGAAAGTGTGAAGCGGACGCTTTTTTGGAAACACCTTGTTGCTGGCCCACATGGTATGGTTCACAAGGTCTTTGGCCTTGCTTATGGCGGTGAGTTCGCCGGGCTTGCCGTTCGTAGCAGACACCTCCTTTCGGCGAGGGCGTCGAGCTCCTCTTGGCTGATGCCCTCCACTTCGAGTACGCCTTTCTTCACTGTGATGCTCACCTGCCTGCCGTCTATGCTGGTGCCGGTGAGATACAGCCCGTCATGCCGCCTGCACGGGCAGGGCGTCTCTAATTCGGAAATGAGATGCGGTATGAGACAGGTGGCGGTCTCCTCCGTGCAGAGAACCGCCGCCGTCATGCCTCAATGAGCCTCGCTGTCTGGTTCCACACGCCGTCGATGATGGTGACGTTGGAAAGGGTTGCGAAGTCCGCGCTGAACGTGATGCCGCCGGGCATATCCCCGCTGATGAGGTCGGAAAGAAGGTCGATTTCGTCCCCGTAGTCGTCGAGGATTTCTTGCAGGCCGGCGATATCGGAAATTTCGTGCCCGTGGCCGATGAGCGCGTAGTTGGCGAGGTCGGCCATCGTGGCGAAGGCGTCCGGGTTGATGATGGCGGTGACGATGCTGACGCTCGAGACAATGGTAACGAGCGTGAAGGTCGCCAGCTTGTTCACGGCATCTCCGTCCGGGCGTATCCATTCCGGGTGTTCCTGCAGGGAGAGGTAGGTGTAGAGGATTTCTCCTTCGTCCGGGTCTGTGGCCCAGAGGCCGAGCTCCGTGGCGTTGAAGCCGGTCTCGACGCCGACGCTGCTGACCTGCGCGACGATGGAGACTTCTCCGTTGTTGCTGTTGGCGATGGAGGCAATCATGCCTTCCATAACTTCGTGCCCGAGGTCTGTCATGCTGTCCGGGCTGCTGCCCGAGGGGATGCTCCCGTCGCCGACGCTTACGCGGGTGAATTGCAGTCCCTCTCCCGAGGCCATGAGCTTGGCGATGAGATTGTTCCCTTTTTGGGTAAGGTAGCTGCCGTCGTTGTAGCCGATTTCTGGCATTGTGCTGTTCCTCCTGTCTGTTTAATATGCTGGCCGGATTGTAATGTGGGCCAGCTCGTAGGCGTAGCTGTTGAGGTAGATGGTGCTGCTGGCCCTGCGGTTGATGACCGGGGGCCTTATCGTCATTCTCGACGAGATGGCTGCCCCGGTATTGAGGTAGAGCGTCGCTTCGTTCCGCCGGTAGGTGCGGAGGAAAAGCCTCATCCCGACGCCCGCTGCGACGATGCGCTTCATGACGCCGGCGATGAGCTCCGCCGTGTCAATCTTCTCGGCTTCGAGGTCTGCTTCGTCAACATATATCCACACCTTCGCGGGGAAAACTTCGTCGAGGTCTACTTGCTCCGGCTCGATGTCGAAAAGGGTCGCCGCCGCATTGATGACGGTCTCGATGTCGCCGCCGGAGAGGAGGCTTATCATCTTGACCTTAATCAGCAGGCGGTAGAAGGCGTCAGGAGCCCCGTCTCGGGCTACGCCGAAGTTCTCCCCGTAGCGGTCTAATACCGCGCCCTGCGCGTTGTCAAGGTCGTCCCAGAGGAGTATCTTGTCGCTCTGGTCGTGGACAAGCTCAAGGCCCCACGCAAGGGTGTTGAACAGCCGTCCGATGTTGGTCTCGAGGGGGAGGCTGCTGTATGCGTTCCTCACGTCGTCCCGGTTGTACGCGCCGGTGAGCATATCAAGCATTGTGTGTAGGTAGCCGTGGCTCATGAGACGCTCACCTTCGCTTTCTCGGTGTATGCCTTCTCTCTGGTGTCTACCTCGATGTTGTAGGTGCCGTAGTCGCTGCCGTCCGGGCTGGTCTGGAGGGTGAAGTCGAGGACGCCGGGGATGGTGTAGATGACCTCCGGGAGCCGGTTGTAATACACGGTCTCTCCGATGGTCGTCCCGCCTTTCACGTCGCTGCCGATGTAGTCGATGAGGGCCTGCGCGATTTGGTCTTTTCCGTCCACAGGGAAGCGGTTGGCGTCCGTCTCGAGGTCTGTGACCTTAATCCACACAGGCACGAGGGTCGGCCTCGAGAATTTGATGTTGTAGGTGACGCCGCTGGAAGACAGGACGGCGACGGTGGTGCTTCCGTAGGTCTGGATGCCTGCCGCCTTGCGCCGGAAAATCTGCTGCGCGACGTCGCTGTCGAGCCCGCCGTAGACGACAGCCTCGATGCTGTGCGGGGGGAGGCCCTCGCTGTCTGTTTCGTCGGTGTCGTTCTCGTACACGATGGCCGAGTAGACGCCTTCGACGTTCTGCAAAATCTCGCCCCGGATGGCGTCTGCGTTGACGCCGCCGGCATAGTCCACGGATTGGTAATACCTGTCCCGGTATTCCTCATCCGTCTCGCGGGCCCGGCCTCCGTCGAAGGCTGCCGGGTTCGTGACCGCCGTTATTCCCTCCGGGATGCCGGGGTTGATGACGACGGTGACGGTGCCCGCTGCTACGTTGCCCTCTGGGCCCGCTGTGGTGGCCTGTGCGGGCAGAAGGACGGTTCCCCCTGTTCCTATCTCCCCCTGCGCCATGACGACGAATTGGAGGCCCGCTACGGTTCCTGCGAGCCACCCTACGGGGACGATGGTTCCCGGCGTACCCGTGATTTGGAGGTAGCCGCTCGACTTCTGTTCCGACAGGAGCTTGAGGCCGATGGCTTTGCCGAGGTTGTAGAGAGAAGTTCCTACCGCCGTATCAACGAAGCGCGAGTTGTAGACGTCCTCGATGGTGGAAAAGAGCATATTCAAAATCCATGCGAAAATCCGCAGGAACAGGCCGATGGGCGAACGGACGGTGAGGTTCGCCTTGCTGCCGAACAGCTCCCTTGCCTTGTACTCGAGGGCGTCAAGAAGCTCGGTGTATGTGGGCCTTCGGAAGCCTCGCTCCGTAAGGCCCCATTCGTTTTGTGTGCTCACTGCTGCGTCACCTCCATGCTGATGGTCTGGCCGCTGTAAAGGGTGCCGGAGAAGGTAACACTGAGCTCGCGCCCGTCTGTCTCTGCGTCAAGCTGGTCTATCTGCTCGACGTCCGTCTCTTGGAAGATGGCCTCCCGTAGTACCTCCTCGACCTCATCGTTCTCGAGGTCGGAGCGCCGCCGTCCGAAGATGCGCTCGTAGTCGGTGCCGTGGCTCTCGTCGAGAGGGAAGCCGCCCTTCCATGTGAGAAGGGTAAGCCGGACGCACTGCGCCGTGGTTTCGTCGCCGTAGATGAGCACCATGTTCCCATCTTCGTCGAGGGGGATGTCCATCGTCTCGGGGTCGATTTTCAACGTCATGTTTCTGTCCACTTGCTTCCCTCCTTTACTGCGGTGGTGATGTCTGCCCGTCCGGGCAGGTGTGTGTATGGCTCTTGAGGCTGACGCCTCCGGCGATGACGTCGCCCGTGGCCGTGATGCTGCCGGTGACGGTAACGTCCCCGGTGACAGCAACATCGCCGATGATGGTGATGTCTCCCGTGACCTTCGTGTCTCCGAGAACTTCGATGCCGTTCTCCTTGACGACGAGGTAGATGGAGCCGCCCTCCGTCCCGATGGCGTAGCCGTCCGGGAGGCTGTTGCTGGCGCTGCCGGGCAGGATGCCGCCGATGAATATGGCGTCGGTGGCCGAGTGATTGCGCTCTGTGTTTGGCTCTCCCTCGGTGCCGCTGCTCACGGCGTTGTCGATGTCGTGGTCGCAGAAGACCACGAGGCCGATGTCTCCGGCCTTGTAAGCGACCTTCTTGGCGAAGCCTCCGCCCCTGTCGCATACGATGGGGACGCCGAGGATTGGGGGCTGGCTCTGGTAGGTGCCTTGCTCGAGCCTCTTGGAGATTGGCTGCACATCGACGGTCTGCTTTGCGCCGTCGTAGGCCGTGACCTTTACGATTTGGGCGACGTTGATAGCCTCTGCGGCCTTCTTCTGCTGTTGCTGCTCGTATCTGTACTGCGGCGTGTTCATGCGGGCCTCACCTCGATTTCTGTCTTCCAGTCGCCGCTTTGGCTGCCCTTGTGGGTGCCTCGGACGATAATGAACTGCCCGTTGAGGTCGCTCGACTGGATGCGGATGATGTCGGCGGGGCCGAGGTGGTAGTTGAGAAGGCTGTTCCGCTTCTTGGTCTGGGCTTCTTCATCCTTCTCCTCGGTGGTCTTCTTGGTGTCGAGGTCTGTCTCAACCTCGATGACGACCTTTTCCTCATCCGTGCGGAGGAGGCCAGTCTCCGGCGATAGCAGGTAGCCCTTGTTCACGCCGTCCGCCGGGTTGTTGATGATGATTTTCCCACAGCGGATGAGGAACCGGCTCTTGCAGTCGCTCACGACGATTTCCTTCAAAACGTCCTTGAGCTTTCCTTTGCATACCCTCCCGCGAGGGTATTCCTTGTCGATGGCGAGCTCAAAGGTTCCGACTTCGATACCGAAGATGTTGAGAAGGTCTTGCACCATCGCCTTCGCCTTTATGCTCTTGGTATAGGTCTTGTTGACCTGTGCCGTGAGCCATTGGTCGAGGGCCTCCGTAGCCGTGATTTTGGTCGTCCATTCTGTGCTGCTGTGCTTGTGGGAAAGGCCGGACACCTGCCCGACGAAGATGACGCCGAGGTCTCCTTCGTAGCCGGCATTGATGATGACCGGGTCTCCCTTTTTGATGCTGTTCCGGGTGTTCGCCGACAGGTTGTAGGCGTTGACGGTGGCCGTTGTGAGCTCATCACTGTCCTCGAACGGCACCTCGAAGTCGAAGGCGAGGTCGTCCATCGAGTATCTGTTCCCCCCGATTTGGAGGGTCGCGCTGCGGAGCCAGAAGTCCATCACTCGACCCTCCTCTCGTGGAGGTACAGCTTGACTTGCTTCCCGAAATTGTCGAACGTCACTGTGTCGATGTCTTCCCCGGTGAGGCATTGGGGGATGATGACCGGGAGGGGGAAGCGTTCGTCTTCCACGCTCCCAAAAAGGGGCCGCCCGTAGCGGACGATGTCTCCGTAGACGAGCGGCTCCCCGTCACTGGTGGCGAGGTCTACTGTGAAGAAGCTCCCCGCCTCGTTGTACTTGACCGTGAAAGTATAGGTCTTGTCCGTGAGCTTGACGGAGAAGGTGTAGGGCACCTTGCTCGTATCAATCTCGACGACCTCGACCTCGTTTCCAAGGTCGATAAGCTGTAATGCCATAGCCGCCCTCCTTCCGTCAGCTCACGCCGTTGTAGCTGGCCGTCGCTCTGGTGGCGGGGCCGCTACTGCTGGCCGGTTTGCTGTTGTAGCTGTTCACATAGGCGGCGTAGGCGCTGCTGGAAATGGTCTCCGACACTGTGGTCTTGAGCCCGTCGCTGCTGGTTTTCTTGGTCTGGGCTGTCGAGTAGCTCGTAGGCTTCCCGGTGTCCTGCTGCGTCATCATCGGCATCGCCCCGACTTCGACCACCTCCGAGGAGGAGATGTTGACCTGCTGGAAGGACACCTTGAAGGTGCAGCCCTTCGCGTTCTTGGCCCCGTAGTCGAAAGAGAGGCTTGTGATGACGAGGTTTGCGATGCGGACGCGCCCTGTGTAGGTTACGATGTCCCGGCGGTCTCGCATGGTTTGTAGCGTCTGCTGGCCCTGCTGGCCGCCGATGATGGTGCCGCTTATGGAGAATTTGACCGGGTCTTTTACGACGTGGTCGTTGATGTCTGCGCCGTTCTCGATGGGGTTCGAGGTGACTTTGCTGGACATAGAGACGGCCTCGCTCTGGATGTTGCCGATGGTGTCCGGCTCGAACCGCACCGAGCCGCTTTTCCGGCCCGTGATGGTGTATGCCATGCGCTGTCACCTCCTTATGCGTAGGCGTTCTTGATGTTCATGGTGTCGTACTCCTCCTCTCGCATCTCCTTGTAGAGCCGCCGGAACATGGCCTCCGCCTGCGCCATTAGGCTGTCGGCGGTGCCTTGGTCTACGTTCCCCTGCACTTGCAGGGTGAGGCTCGGGGAGAAGCTGCTCGAGGAGTTGATGTTGCTCGATGCGCCGGCGATGAGCTGCTCGCTCTTGTCCGCCGGGATGATGGCCGTGCCCTGCGGGAGGAAGGCGACCTCTCCGCCCTCCTCATTGATGCGTGTCCAGCCGCCTTCAAAGTTGTCGGTGCCTTCCGCGTTTCCGGGAATGGACGTCACGCCGACGCTTACGGACGCGCTGCTCGCGCTGGCCGCCGCCGAGGCGATGCGGTTGAAGGCTGCGACGATGGCGTTCGCCCCGCTCTCCGCAGCCGCCGTCATCCGGCTCCATGCCGTTTCGGCGTCTATTGCCATCGTGGCGTAGGTGCTGCTGGCCTCCGCGCCCATCGTCTTGAGGTTGAGGTCTGTGATGTCCTTGGTCTCGATGATGCTTTCCTGCGCGGTGGCGTTGGCCTCCGTTGCTGCCCCGGTAACGTCCGAGGTGTACTGCGACGTATCGACGGCGAGGCTGACCTCTGTGTTCGCGCTCTCTTGCAGGCCGTTGACGGCTCCGTTGAGCCCTTCGACCTCCTCCTTGCTGTCCTTCGCGCCTCCGAAAAGGCCGGAGAAGAAATTGACGACGGCTCCGACGCCGTCTGCCAGCCAGCCGATGATAGTGCCGAGCACGTCCCCGATGACGCCCAGAACATTCCCGATGACCTCAAGGACAGGGGAAAGGGCTTCGAGGATGGGGGCGATGAGCCCGAGCAGCTCTGCAATCGGCGGGAGAATGGCCTCTGCGATGCTCTGGATGACCGGCATAAGGGGGTCGATGAGCGAGATGATGACGTTCAAAATCTCCGTCAGCGGCGGCATAAGGGTCTCGACCAGCAGGCCGAGGATGCTCGCCAGCGGCGGCAAAACGGTCTGCGCGAGGCTGCCGAATACGTCGATGAGCGGTATTGCGGCTTGGAATACCGTGCCGAGGACGTCCGTGAGGACGGGCAAAAGGGCCTGCCCGAGCTCCATGATGACCGGCATGGCCTGCGAAAGGCCCTCCGAGAGCATTTCGACGAGGCCGAGGAGCATGGGCTCGATGGTCGGCCACGCCTCGATGATGGTGTTGAGGAACTGCTCGATGACAGGGGTGAACTTCCCTCCGGCGTCCTCCATGAAATTCGTCCAGATGCCGTTGAGGCTCTTGGTGCTGTTGGTGAGGCCGTCCGTCTGCGTGATGGCCGCCTGCTGCACCTTGGAGCTCTGCTCGATGATGGAGGCAAGCCGTACTTGCGCGAGGGTGGCTTCGTCCATTTCGTCGATGTTCTCCCCGAGCCCCATCTTCATGGCCTGCGCCTTGACCGTTGCTTCGTCCAGCTTGACGCCGTACTCTGCGAGGGCCTCCCCGTTTCCTTGAATGCCCTCTTGGATGAGGGTGAGGGCCTCGGTGTCGTCCATCGAAAAGGCGTTGCCGAAGTCGTAGGCGAGGGACGTGGTCGTCTTGGACAGCTCCGCCGCCGCATCGTCTGTGATGCCGAGGTTGGTGTAGAGGGCTTGGTTGCTGACAAGGAAGCCTTGTACTTCCGTGTTGCTGCGGTGAACGGCGTCCGCGTAGTTGTCGGCCCATTCTCCGACGTCTGTGCCGGCGAACAGGTTATCGAACTTCGCGGATGTGTTCTCCCCGAGCTTTGCTGCCTCTACTGCGGCGCTGGCAAATTCCTTGATGGCGTCGGTGGCCGCTTGGATGGCTTCGATGCTCAAGAAGGCTGCGAGCGCCCCTTTGATGGCGTCCTTGACTTGGTTGCCTGCGTCGCTGCCCTCCGCGCCCATGTCGTCGAGCGCCCGCTCTGCGTCCTTGGCCTCATCCTCGACGTCGTCTGCCGCGTCTGCGGCCCCGTTAAGGGCTTGAACGAGTTTCCCCTTTATGGTCTGTATTGGATGGGTGAAGGCCGTTCCTATGGCCTTTGCGCCCTTTGTGACGTCGTTCTTGAAGCCTGTGAATTGCTTTTGGGTGTAGGCGAAGGCCCCGGAAACGCCGGTGCGGAAGCTCTTGGCAAGCGACTGTCCGCTCTGGATGCCCGCTGCCATCGTCTTCTTGAAGGCCGCGCCGAAGCTGTCGGCCTCCGCTCCCATTTTTCGGAAGCTGTCGCTCGCATCGTCCCCGGCGTCGTCGAAGTCTGCTCCCATCCTCTGGGCGGCGGCTCCGGCGTCCCGTGCTGCGTCCGCGCCTGCCGCGCCCATGTCGCTGATTGCGCGGCTGCAAGACTGTGCCCCAGCCTCTGCCCGGTCTACAGCCTCATCAACGTCGCCGAGGCCGCTTTCCATCTGTTCGATGGCGTTCAAGGCGTCCGACGCTTGGAAGCCTACGCCATAGGTGAGGTCTCTTGCGTCTGCCAAGTTTTCACCTCCTTAAATGCCGAAATAGCCGCCCCCGAAGGGACGGCTATTTCTTTCTGTTGGGGTTCCATTCGCCTTGCCACAGCAAGCGGGCCTCGACGGCTTCCCGGTACTCTCTCAAGTCCATTTCTTTGAGCTCGGAGTAGGTGATGCCGCTGCCGGCGAACACCATGCACCAGAATTCCCTGTTCCGCCGGGCCCGCCGCTGCGCTGCGGCTACGCTGGCCTCACTCTCGAAGAAAGTTCTCGATGGCCTTGATGAGCCCCTCCGGGGTCTTGAGGTCATCCTTCTCATCGAAGTAGGCCATGCCTTCGTTTCTCACCTCGGCGGGCGCGATGACGCAGTTCTTGAACATCCTGTCCATGTACTCCGCGCTCTTGCGCTTTCCGCTGCCGGTGTTCCCACACTCATCGTTGGTCTCGTAGTACCACGACGGAGAAACGCTCTGCAGGGTGAATTCGGTTCCGTTGACAGTTACCTTTTTCTGACGAGCCATATACTTTCGGTAGCCCCTTTCTGATAATGATTTCGGCCTTTCCGGCCAGTTCTTCTTTGCCATCTAAATCCCCGCCTTAACGGTAGTTGAGGTCGGGGATGTAGACGTTGACGGTGACGGTGGTGGGGTCTTTGCTTCTGGGGGTGTCCGGCATCTTGAGGATGCGGCAGTTCTCCTCGCTGACCTGGATGGCGTCGGCGTCGTTGACGTCCGAAACGGAGAAGCGGACGGGACGCCGCTTCGCGCAAATCTCGCGCAGGTACGCAAGGCTCGAAGACGTGCTCATAAGGGGCAGAGCGGCGTTGCCGCTGTTGTTCGCGTTCTCGCTGTATGCGACGTCGCCCTTGGCCCCCACGCTGGGCGTGACGGCGTCCTCATTGTGGGTGAGGGTTACGACGCCGTCTGCGGCAAAGCCGGTAATTACCCGGCCTCCGATGGACACAGTGACCTTCTTGGGGTCGTAGGTGCTGACTTCCGGCATGGTGTGTTCCTCCTTTCACTTACGCGGTGAGGGTGGCCCGCAGGGTGCCTACCACCTTGACGCGGTGGACAGCGCCCTCGAGCAGGGCCTCCCAAGTGATGTCCGGCATCTGGCGGGCGCGGGCTTCCTCATCCGTGGCATCGGCCCGTTTCGGGACGACGACAGAGAAGACGCCTGCATCGCTTTCCGGGTCTCTGGCGATGATGCCGAGGTCGGTGGCCCGGTTGAGGGTTGCGAAGACGGCTCCGGCCACCAGCGCGAAGCCTGCGTCGGTGTAGGGCACCTTCGCGTTCTCGAGCAGGACGGAGTAGAGCTCCTCCCTCATGTAGCTGGCGATGTAGTCGGCCCCGAGCTGGTTGTCGATGAATTCGCCGTCGCAGCAGACGCCGTTCTTGACGTACTGCTTCTTGTACTCCTCCGTGAGGAAGTTGACGTTTGCCTCCTCGAGGGCCTCTCTCTGGGCGCTGGTGATTGCAGGCATGGTGATGCCCTGCGGCACCTTGAACTTCCACGTCACGCTCTGCGGGTAGAAGGGACCGACGTTGCCGAGGTAGGCGGCGTCCGCCTCCTCATCAAGGTTCTCGGTGTCGGTGTAGATGAGGGCGCACCGGCGGTTCTTGACAGCCAGAGAGAGGTTGTCAGTCTGGCCGAAGTAGAATTTGCGGTGGTCTTCTTCGCCCGCGCCGAGCTCTGCCTCTGTCGGCTCCGTGCCCTCCGCCCACGCACAAAGAGCTTTGACGTAGTCGTCTCCGTCTTGGTCGGTGAGCAGCATATACCAGTCGTCGTCGGTCTGGCGGAGGGTCTCGATGGCAGTGATGAGGGCCTCCGCCTTCTCTCCGTCGTCCTGCCCGGTGGGGGGCGCGATGCCGGCGATTTTGACCTTGCGGATGAGGGTGTCTGCGAGCGTGGTCTTGCCCTGCTCAAACAGGGCACTGACCTTCCGATAGGTTTTCGCGGTGTCGCCGCTGTTGGGGTAGTCCTCCGCAACCTCCTCGAGGCTGCGGTAGATGGCGGGGTCTTTGGCCCCGGCGGTGCTCAAGATGAGGATGTCGAGCGCCTCCGAGGGGTTCGGCTTCGCGTCGAGGTTTACGACGACGATAACGTCTTTCGGCATTTGGTTCACTCCTTTTCTTGTTTGGTGACGACGTTTTGGAGGATGTCGTCTCTCCGCTGGTCGTCCTTGGTGTAGCGGACGCGCACGTCAAAGCCATACCGGCGGGCCGCTTCGTCGATGACGAGGGTGGTTCGGTTCCCGACGTTCGTAACCTCCGCGACGACGATGCCCTTGTTGGAGAGGTCGTTGTAGCCGCCCTGCAGCAGGTAGCCGATGGCCTTCTCTGTTATGCTCTGGGCTTCATCGTCTCCGTAGACGTATTCCTCGCCGTCCCACCTGTTTTCGGAACAGGCAGTGAAGGAGAAGGTAGCGGAAGGCTGCTCGCGGCGGTTGTCGATGAGCGCCTCGGTGCCGTCTTCGTTCTCGATGACGGTCTGCGTGTGGTCTCCGAGCTCTCCCGTCGATGCGTATGGTGCCGTGACGCTGTAAACGATGAAGGGCACCTCTGCTTCCGGCTGCACTTGGTCGCTCAAGAGGACGGGGAGGCCGAGCGCCGCCGCGAGGCTCGAGACGAGCGTGTTTCTGACTTCAAGGAATGTCATTTCGGCGAGCTCACTCCCTTCTTCTCAACAACATAGCGTTTCAGCGGGTGGATGGGCCCGTGGGTAAGCTCTTGCTTCACGGTATAAACCTGTCCGTCGAAGGTGTCTCGTACCTGCTGCCCGACGGTGAGGCTGTGTCCGTTGGTGTAGAGCTTTTGGCTGTTCTGCGTGTAGGTGCCTGCGATGGCGTACTGCAGGTCTTCGTTGTTGACCGGCATTACAACGCCTTTGAAGGTCTTGGACGTCGGCTTCGTGGGCTTCCACTGGCCTCCGTTCGCTTGGTCGTAACTGCCGCCGGGCTCGAGCTCCTCGATGTCGTGCAGCAGCCCGAGGGGGATGGTGGGCTTTGCGTACTTGAACATGGCTATCCCTCCTCGATTTCGTAGGTGATGGATTGGTAGAGGCGTCCCGTGCTGTAAAGGGGCTTCCCGCTCTTGGTAGTCTCCATTGTGATGCTGCTCTTGGGCGGGTCGATGCCCTTCATGATGTAAGCCTGCGTCATGGCCGCCGCCCGCTCGCCGATGAGGGCCGCCGCCTCTCTGGCGGTTCCTCCCTCGAGGACGATTTTGTTGATGGCTGCCTTGCAGGCCTCCGCGAGTTCGTTCTTCCCGTGGTCGAAACTGCCTCGGATGAAGCTGCGCTCCGGGATGGTGACGGAAGGGAGGAGAAGGAACAGGAAATTGAATTTCCCGTTCCCCTTGTCCGTAACTCCGAACAGGTGCCCTTCCTCCGACGTGATGAAGAAAAGCCCTTGGAAGTCCCTCGGGCTTTTCCCCTCCGCCTCCCGAGAGATGGGGATTGCGAGGTTCTTTACGTTCTTGGCACGGATGGTCGCCCCGTATTCGTGGACGCCGGCTATCATGAGGAGGTAGCTGTCTGCGTCTCCTTGGATGCCGACGTGGATTTTCAAGGCTTGTAGTGCCTTGAGTTCTGTCTTGATGCGCTCGAGCTCTGGGCGCAGGGTGTCTCTGATAATCGCCACGGCCCACCTCCTCACAAGCGGGTGTAGTAGCCAATGGTCGTGAGCCAGCTCTCTCGCGGGTTCTTGTCGAACGTCCAAGAGACGTCGGAAATGCTGAACGCGGACAGGCCTTGCGCCCCGTTCTGCATGATGGAGAATTCCTGCTGGATAATCCCCCACACCACTCCCTGCAAGTCTGCGGGGAGGGTGCAGGGGTCGTCTTCCGTGGCGTCCTTTGGGAGGACGTAACCGGCGGTGTACTTGACCTCCAAATACCTCGCTGCGAGGAGGAAGTCGTAGGATAAGCCGCCGACGTAGCCCCGGAAAGTCCAGCCGTTGTCCTTGTAGAGGACGCCGATTTCTCCGTCTACGGTGTAGTCGTACTCCTCCGGCGGGATAATGCTTCCGTCGGTGGTGTCCTTGACGTACTCGACATTGATGATGGGCCATTGGAGCAAGACGAGCTCTTGCGTCCCAGAGGCGACGTAGCGTTGTGTGTACTGCTGACGCCCGAGCTTCCGGCCTGTCATTCGCTCAATCCACGCCGAGGCGTAGTTGATGAGGTTCACGAGCATGGCGTCTCGCTGCTCATCCACGTCGTCCGGGGCGATGCCGAGCATGATTTTCACGTCCTCGAGGGTGGTGAGGGCGTTGTCGGCCAGCTTTGCGCTCATAGGTTCGTCACCTCCTGTCGGAAGGGAAAGAGGGCGGCTACTCGCCGCCCTCCTCGACCTTCTCGGTGTTCTTCTTGCCCTTGCCCGCGCTGCCGGTGTCCTTGGTCTCCGTCACCGGGGCCGCCTTCTTATTGCTCTCGGGGCGGGGCTGCTTATACACTCTGGACATAGCCGTCTCCCTCCTTACACCGGCTGCACGTTCTTGTCGCCGAGGGCGATGGCGCAGGTGGCGGTGCAGCTCGGGGAGGTTCCGCCGGTGCACTCCACGGCGACGGTGGCCTTGATGAACTGCTTGCAGCCCACGAGGTCAATGTCGATGTTGTGGAGCTCGCTGCCTGCGGGGTCGGCCTCGATGGTGACCGCGCCGGTGTCGTCGGTGGTCTTGCCGGGCACAACGAGCTTGTCGGCGACAGGGGTGTAGCTGCCGCCCTCGGTATCGCACTCGGTAAACGTCACCTTGACGGTGATGCCGGTGGGGGTGCCGGTGGCAGCGCCGAGGGAGACGCCAAGCACGGCAGAGAGATAGCCCTCTCTGTCGATGGCGTCGCCGCTGGTGTAGGGCTGCACCTTCACGTTCTCAAGAAGTTCTCTTTTCATGCTGCTGTTCCTCCTTTGGTGTTATGTGCCTTTCGCTTTACGCGATGGCGACGTTCTTGACGACGATGAAGCTCTCCGCATGGCGGGCCGCGATGTCCACATACATGAGGGCGCGGGTGGCGGAGAGGTTCTCCTCGAAGGCGTTGTGCTGGACGCCGTTCTCATCCGTCCAAGAGCCGTCGAGGGTGGTGTAGGTCTCGAGGCCGAGCTGCTCGCCCACGAGGAGGTCGGCCCAGTTGCCGAAGATGATGGTGGTCTTGTTGTTGGCGGTCTCAATCTGGTTGGAGACCTTGTAGGGGAAGCCCAGCAGTTTGCCGCCGTTCATCTCCTCGCGGTAGATGTACTCGCCCGTGGTGGTCTTCATGTTCTTGAGGAAGCCCTCGACGAAGCTGTTGAACGTCCAGCCGAGGCCGAGGTCGTCCACGTTCTTCGCCAGCACCTTGGACACCAGCCACACGGGGAAGTCGGCGGTGATTTTGCCGTCCGCGCTGGCGAGGTCGGTGTTGTTCAGCGCGGTAGCGTCAACAGTCTCGACCTCCTTGTTCTTGGCGATGCCAAGGGGCTGGAATTCGCCGCCGCTGCCGAACATACCGCCGTAGTCGAGGCCCAGCTCCATGCGACGGGTGAGGTCGTTGGCGAAAAGGGCGTCGGCGGAGTAGTTGGTGCTCATGAGCAGCTCGCGGGTCTGGGGCACGATGGCCTCGAGGCGCTTCGCGCTCATCTTGATGTTGCCGAAGGTGGGCTGGCTCTTGGCAATCTTACGAGCCTCGCCGCCCCACGTCGCACGAGCGCCGGAGGTCATCTTGGGAATGTTGAGGTTGCCGTTCGCCATAGGCACCTTGCGAGCGCCGAGCTCGAAGATGACGGTCTTGGCGTACAGCATCTCGATAATCTCATCGAGGTAAATCTCCGGGATGAGGTAGCCGCCGGAGCTGGGGGAGGTGGCGGACATGGCCTTGAATTCGCGGGCCATAGCCTCGTCGCCGTAGTTCTTCTTGGCGTAGTAGGCTGCGGCCTCGGGGTCGTGGCGGCCAAAGACGTCCAGACACTTCACAGCGCGGGCGAGCTGCACGTCGGCGGGGATTTTCTTCTTCTCGACGGTGACGACCTTGCGGGGCAGGTAGATGTCCGCGTACTTGCGCTGCGCGGGGGCTGCGGTGCGCTTCTTGGTCTGGCGGGCAGCGGTGGTCTTGGCAGCCTTGCCCTCCGCGACCTCCTCCTCGGACTTCTCCTCGGTCTCGGCGTCGTCGGCCTTGGCCTCCTCCTCGGCGGTGAGGCCGTCAAGAATGGCGGCAGCCTCGGCGATGATTTCGTCGGGAGTAATCTCCTCGGGTACCTCCTCACCGGCCTCCTTGCGGGCCTTGCGCTTCTCGGCGGCGGCCTCGACGGCCTCCTCGATGACACTCATGACGTCCATGCCCTCACCGGCGGTCTCCTCGGCGGGCGGGGTGTCTTCCTTCTCCTCGCCGAGGCACTCGGCGACGGCGGCCTTCACCATCTCCTTGAGGTCGTCTGCGCTCATCTTGAGGGACTTGCCGCTGGGAGTGTTTTTGTTGTTCATAGCCATTGTTGGTGTTCCTCCTTTAGAGTGTGATTTCAATGGTGGGTTGGGTCGGGGCTTTCTTGAGGCCCCGGATGGGATAACGCTTGCGCGACTTGGATTTCTCGCCTTCGACCTCGGAAATGAGGGCGTCGAGGGTCTTGGCCGCCTTCTTCATCGTCTCACTCGCCTCTTTGAGGGTCTTGAGGCGGGCGGAGCTGATTTTCCGGCCTTCCTTGACCTCTGCGGCTGCGTCCTCGGTGAGCTTCACGGCCCTGTCGGCGGTCTCTGCGGCCTTGTAGCCGATGACCGTCGCCTCGGGGTTCATAGCCCACGTCACGACGCTCACCTCCCAGAGCTTTACCTCCCGGAGGTGCCGGATGCCCGTTTCGTCGTAGTCGAATACGATGGGGTCGTACCCGATGGACAGCTCATTGAGGACGCCGTCTTTCAGCAGCACCTTGACGTCGCGCCCCATCGCGGTGTCGCTGATTTTGGCCTTGATGTAGAGGCCCTTGCTGTCCTCTCTGACTTCAAGTGGGCGTCCGATGGGGAGAAGGCTGTCGTTATGCAGCGCGAGTATCTTTACTCGCTCAAATCCTTCGGCGATGGTCTTCGTGAAGGCTCCGGGCTCTACGATGTCGCCGCCGTCATCGACGTTGCCGAAGACGGAGCCGTAGCCGGAGAAGATGCCTTGCTCCTCGTCATAATCGTCCACGTTGAAAAGCAGGGTCTTGTACTCGGTCTTCCGGCCCTGCTGCTTCGCCCCTCGGGCGAGGGATTTCTCCCATGCGGTAACTCCCGCCTTGGGAGAGTAATAATTCGGCGAGACACGCAGGTTTGCCAGCGCGAGCTTCGCCGCTATTACCGGGTCTTCTGCGACGATGTTGGTCGCCGCGTCCTTGGTGCCGTGTCTGGCGGCCTCAACGGCCATTCCAGCGGCCAAAGCCTCGGGGCGTATCTTTTCCCCTTCGAGGTCTACGCCGATGTTTCTGGCGGCCTCTGCGGCTTGCTGTGCGGTATATTCCATTGAGCTACCTCCTAAAAGTTCGGGGTGCATACGCACCGGCAGTTTATAACTTCGTCCGCCGGGCCGTCCGGGTCTCTGGGGAACCGTAGGCCGTTGGAGAATTTCGCGTCGATGGGTACGGTCTCTCCGTCCATGCGCCGGTGGTCGCGGCGGTAGTCCGGCGTGATGCTCATGTGGTGCCACGTCTTGGTCTGGGCTCCGGCGTTCACCATCATGTCGTACTGGCCCGTCGAGAGGCTTGTCATGGTCTCTTGCTGGGCGATGAGCCGGGCCCGCTTCTCATTGGTGTTCATTTCCTGCATGATGCTGTCCGCCATGACCTGTGTGCTGTCGCCGTTCTCGATGCCGTCGGCAACGATGCGGGCGATTGCGTCCTTCGTGGTCTGGGTGACGTTGGTGACGCGCCTGCCGCCGCGCAGCTTCGCGGTGCTGATAAGCTCCGGGCGCTGTACGCCTCGGAGCCCGTAGAGCTCTTGGGTCTGCTTCGCCCCGGCGGTGTACGCTTCTTTCCACAGCGGTTCAAAGACTTTGTTGAGAACGTCCGTCTCATTCGGCCAGTCGATGAGGCTCCCGACAAATTCGTCCATGAGGGCTTTCCGCTGCTCCTCCGTGAGCGCCTCCCATGCCTCCCGGTCTACCTGCCCGGTCTCGGTGATGTACCTCTTGAGGGCGTCCCACGCCGTCGAGGATGCCTTCTCGGTGGCACCGAGGGCGCTGCCGATGCGGCGGGCCTGCTCCCGAAAGTATTTCATGGTCGCAATCTCGAAGGCCGTGGTACTCTGCCGGGCCGCTGCGTCCTCGCTGCGGATGATGGCCCGGAGGCTGACGCTCTTTTTCTGCTTGCCGCCGAAGGCCGTGATTTCAACGGCGTCCGGGTCGGCTGGCGGCTCCTCAACGTCGATTTCCTCCGCGCCGCCGGTCTCTGCGGTTGCGGGGTCTCCGTACTGCAGGTTCGCCATGCTGCTGCTCACGCTGGCCGGGTCTTCGTTCGCCCTCATGTAGATGTCGGAGAAGGTCGTCTTGTAGACGTCCCCGCCCACCTCCGCCGGGGGCATATCGAGGAGCTCGCGGGCTTCGTCCTTGGTGAGGAGCCCGGCGTTCCATCCGTCGATGCCCTTCATCTTGTCGAATTCTTGGTTCCGGGGCACGATGTCGTCATAACGCCACAACAGCCCCTCACCGAACATCGGGAGGAGCTGTTGATTGATGGCCTCCTCGCGCCGGCGAAGGCGCGGCATGAGGACGTTTTGCGCGTAGATGTATTGGGCTGCCTCTGAGGTGGCCCGGTTGCTGCTCTCGGTGATACCCATGATTTCACGGGGGACGCCGAAATGCTCGAGGGTCGCGTTGCGGATGAAGGTTCGGCCATTCACCATGTCCATGTCCTTCATGCTCTCTGCGACCTTCTGAATGCTGATGTCGCCGCCGGTGGTGGCTATGCCGTGGCTCTTAAAGACGCCCTTGAACCGTTCCAGCCATTCAGCGCGGAACCGCTTGCGCTGTTCGTCGCTGCTGCCGGGCATGGAGACGATGATGTTCGGGGTGGCGTCGTTGTAGAAGAACCGCTTTTGAAACTGCGCGGCGTATTCGTCGATTTCCACTTCGTCGGCGATGGCCTCCGCCTGCCCGAGGCCCCGAAGGAAGGGGTCGAGCGGGTTGATGTCCTTCATCACGAACATATCATCCACGCTGACTTCCATGATGCTGCCGCTGGTGGTCTTGACGGTGTAGTAGGGGTGCCCGAGGTACGGCGTCATCATCACCCAATGGGTCGGCACCGGCCAAAGCTCTGCCGGGCGGCCTGCGGGGTCTTTCTCGATGACGAAGTAGCCCTCGCCCTTGAGGAGGAGGTAAATCTCCTCGAGCCGCCACAAGGCTGCCGCCGAGAATTCGTGCAGGGGGTTCGGCTGCGCCCAAAAATTGAGGAAGCTGTGCCGGGTGATTTCGCTCTCCTCGCCGTCGCTGCCTACGACGTAGAGCTTGCCGGTGGCAAAGGAAAGGTCGGACGCGATGCGCTCCACCACGGCGAGGCGCGGGCTCTTGGAGAACATCTTAATCCAGTCGTAGGTGTTCCGCTCCGGCGGGCGCGTCCACCTCGGTATCATGGCATTTCCCTCGGCGCGGCTGAATTGGTCGCTGGGGAGCTGCCTCCGCCTGTTAAACAGGGGCATCGCGGTTCACCTCGCTTTCTGTTTGGTCTTTCATTGGTCTCCTCCTTAATCGCTCTCGAGGCTCCACGAGAGCATATTGTCCGCCGCCGTGGTGATGAGCATTGTCACGGCGTCCGGGGCGTCGTCGTGTTCGTTCGGCCCCCGGATGGTGTAACTGGTAAAATGGTCGTAGAACTTCTCGTAGTCGCTGCCGTGCGCGTAATCCTGCCGGAAGTGTACGCGCTGCTTTATCTGGCCGCTGGCCGTGAGGATGCGGGTCTCCTTGTTCGTGCTGGACGGCACCGCCTCGATGGCCGTGAAGCCCTTGGCCTTCTCGCGGATGCTCTTGGCGTACAGCCGCCCGCCTGCGTTGCTCTCAATGCGGAACCGCTGTACTTTCCAGTTGTCCAGCGCCCCGAGGGTGAGGGGCTCCGTTATCTCCGCTTGGTCTTGGGTGTATATCACGTCCACCACATAGATGTCGTTGCCGAAAAGGTAAGCCACAATCATGCAGTAGTAGTCCTCGCCGGTGTCTGCGACGTCTGCAACGGCTATCACGCCGTCCGGCGTCCTTCCCCGTATGTCTTCCATCTCGAAGTAGTTGAGGGCCTCTGCGGGGAACAGGAGGCCTTCTGCGGGCCTCGGGTCTTGCTGGTAGAGGCTCATGAAGACGTGGGGGTTGCTCTGCTTTGCAGACAGCAGCCGGGCGAGGCTGTGACGCTCCGGCCAGAGGGCTTCGCCTTCGTGCCGGGGGTCTATGTCGGTGGGGTCGCCCTCCTTGATGGCTTGGAACTTGACGACTTCCCATTCGCCCGGCTCGCGCTTGAGGATGACGCCGGCGAGGTCGTCTTGGTGCCAGCGCGTGAGGGTGATGAGCTGGCGACTGTCGTTGTGCAGGCGGGTGGTGGCGACGGTGTCGTACCAGTCTTGGATGCTCCGCCGCACCGTGGGGCTCCATGCGTCCTTCGGGTCTTTGTACGGGTCGTCAATGATGAGCACGTCGAGGGCGCGGCCCGTTAGGCCGCCGCCGATGCCGACGGTGACAAGGCCGCCTTGCCGCCCCACTATCTCGAATTCGTCCGAGTTGCGGAGCCAAGAGCCGACGGCTGCGCGGATGTTCGCGGTGTTGAGGCGGGTCTCCGGGTAAAGCCCTGCGTATTCCCGGCTGTCGATGATGCGCTGCACGTCCCTGTTGAACTTCGATGCGAAATCGTGGTTATAGGAGACGAGGCCCGCCCGGAGGTCTGGGTTGTCCCCCAGCATCTTGGCCGGGAGCCTGCGGCTGCACAGCTCGCTCTTTCCGTGCTGCGGCGGCATGAACACCATGAGCTTTTTAATCCTTCCGGCGGCAAAGGCGTCCAGCTTCGCCGCGTAGCTGACGTGGTGCCAGTTTTCGATGTAGAGGGGGTTGGTGTACTTCGTGAAGTCGATGAGGCTCCGCCGGGCGAGCTCCATCTTCGCGGCGCGGGCGATTTCCCGTAGCTGCGCCTTGGTGTATAGCCTCTCGCGGGCGTCATTCTTCCTCATCGTCGTCACCTCCGTCCATGCTGGCGAGCTTGCGGAGGTCTGCGTCCGTCAGCTTCGACCAATCTATGCCGCCGTCCGCCGAGCCCTGCTGCCCGCTGCGGGCCGGGGTGCCGGTAGGCTGTAAGAAGCCCGCCTCCTCAAGGAGGTTGCCGCGCTCGAGCTTTGCGCCCTCCACAATGAGGCGGATGATGGCGTTGGCGTCGAGGTCTTCGACGTTCAGCCTGTCGAGGGCCTCGGTGGCCTTCTTCTGCATGAAATAGCCGGTCTTGCGCTGGCGCTTCCGGGCCTCCTTGAGGTCTTTGGCTGCCTCTGCTCGCTCTTGGCGCTCGAGGTCGTTGTCATAGGCTCGGGCCCGTTCTACCCATTCCCATCGGCTGCTCCACCTGTCCATGAGGTTCTTGCTCTTGCCTAACTTCCGCCCCACCTTGGCCGTACTGCGGCTTGAGCCCATATCGCGGTAGATGGAAAACGCCTCGAACGCCTGCGGGGTCTCTCCCTTTTGCCGTTCCCACGGGAGGGCGGCCTCGGGCTCCGGGCGTCTCTTTGGCATTCCCATCCCTCCCTTATCGCTTTATCGCGTATCTGTAAATGACATCCCCGTTCTCATCCTTCCCATCCGGCACAAGGACGCCGCCGTAGGCTCTGGCCGGGCTGGTGCCCTTCTTGGTGTCGTTCCAGTTGGAGCGCAGCCATTGGGCCATCGTGGTGTCGTACAGAAGGGCGCGGGCCTTGTTGCTGCCGGTGTTGTAGCCGCAGGCCCCCACCCAAGGGAAGTCGAAATACTTGTTGATGCTCTCCATCACGTCGGAGAAGGTGACAAAGCCCTTCTCGCGGGCGATGATGATGGCGTTCCCGATGTTGCCGGTCTGGCTGACGCCCCATTCCGGCGGAACGCCGCAGCAGTTGCAGGCGTCGTTGCATTCCCGGCAAAAAGCGTCGGAAACATGGAAGCGCATCCCGAGGCTGTGCGTGAGCTCCCGCATCCTGTGGATGATGGGGGCCTTGATGGCCCGGTTCAGCCTCTTGTAGCCCTGCTGCTTGCTGTTCTCCATGTAGAACTGATGGATGTCGTACCCGAGCACCTCGCTCATCGCCGCGTATCTGGCCTTGAGCCTGTCGTCGGCCCGGCTCTCCATGCAGAAGAATTCGGTGGTAACGCTGTCCGCGCCCGCCTCCTTCGCCGCCCGGATGAGCGTTGGGTAGTCCTCGCTGCATCCGATGATGAAAGGCCGGAGCCGGAGCGTGACGTGGATGCCGATGTCGGCGAGCCTCTTGATGGCTGCGAGCCGCTCTTGCGGCGACGGGACGCCGCGCTCAATCTTCCGGGCCTTCTCCGGATCTGCGGTGATGATGCTGATTTTGACGTGCCAGTTGTGCGTGTGCCGGGCGAAAAGCTCCATGTAGCGGCTGTCCTCCGTCCACCACGCCGCCTTCGTCGAGAAGGACAGCGGGTAGTCGATTTTGTCAAAGTAGCGGAGGAGCTCGAGGGTGACGCCGTTCCGGCGCTCGTATTCGTCGAATTCGTCCGCGAGGCCGCCCCACTGCATGATGCGCCGGTCTTGGATGTACTTGAAGAATTGCACGTCCGTCTTGTTCGCCGCTGCGGTGTTGTTTACCGCCGCATTCTCAAACAGGGCGATGACCTTCTCCGGGTTCACGCTGCGCGGCTGGCCGGTGAGGTAGCCTTTGGTGGTGTGGCTTTTCTGAAAGAACGAGAAGCAGTAGAGGCAGTTATAGGAACACCGGCTGTATGTGTCCATGCTCATCGGCATGGAGCAGTCCGGGATTTCCATGCTCCACCGGGGGCTCGTATAGTTCTGCTTGAGCTTTTCCATCTGCCTCACCTCTTTCCGCGCTTTACCATGAGCACCTCGCCGGGGCGCTTGGGGTTCAGCTTAAGGATGTCCGGGTACTTGGCGACGAGCAGCTCCGCCACGCGGATGACGCCGCTCTTGTCCTTCCATGCGTCTTCGCATCCTCCCTTGGAGTAGTGCAGCGCGTCGCAGGCGAAACGGTCTAACCGTATGCAGGCCCCGTATTTTCGGATGATGCGGCAGCACAGCTCATAGTCCTCTTTCGTCTGGAGCTCCTCGCAGAAGGTGATGCCCGGCGTCGCCACCATGCCGATGAGGGTTCCGACGCAGATGGCCGCCTTCTTGTAGCCGCCCCGCATGAAATAGGCGTTGGCGACGGGGTAGAGGCCGAAACAGATGGTGCGGTTCTTCTGGGCCGTCGCAAAGCCGAGCTTGCACATCCGCTCAAACTTCTCGAGGGTGTCCAGCGGAACGAGCCCGAGGTCTTCCATGACGACCTGCTTGATGTCGTCGTCCATGAAGACGACGTTGGTACCCTCCGGCACGTTCAAGAGGATGGTGTTTCTGTTCCCGGCTGCGGTGCTGGCCTCCCGGTACAAGAAGGTGCCGACGCGCTCACTTAGGCCGCTGTGCGTATATGCGTCCCGGTCTTCCTCCGTCTGGACGCTCAAGATGCGCCGCTCCTTGGGGAAGCCGAGGCTATCGAGGTAATCGAGCGTCCGGGAGGCTTCCGGCCTCTTGTAGCTCGCAATTCCCACATAAAAGTCCATGCCTCACTCCTCCATTCTGATGACGGTGGTTTTCTTCCCGGCCTTGGCGGTGGCGTCGTAGCCCATGCGGTCTATCCACCTCTGGGCGTCCCGGCTGCTGCGGAAAGTGAGCGTCACCACCCACGAGGCCCCGAGGAAGTCCGGGTCTTCGTCTTCTTCGTCCTCCTCATCGTCCTGCCATGCTGCCGGGTCTTCGACGTCGTCGTTCTTGGCGAGGATGAGGGCGATTTCCTGCCCGGTGAAGCCCGTGACCTTCGCCTCCTCGAGCTCGTACTCTTGGAAGATTTCTTCCAGCCGGGAATAGTCCCACTGGCCCTTGATTTTGTTGAGGGCCACGTTGAGGAGCTTTTCTTCCTTCTCATCAAGGTCTACCACGCTGACCTCTGCGCTGGTGTAGCCGAGGTGCTGCAACACGGCGAGGCGCTGGTGGCCGCCTACGATGTGGCCGGTGCGCTCATTCCAGACGATGGGCTCGACGTTCCCGAACGTCTCTATGCTGTTCTTGAGCCTCTCGAACTCCGGCATATCCGGGGTGAGGGCGACGCGGGGGTTATAGTCGGCGGGTATCAGCCGCGAAAATTCAATTTCTTGTATCTTCATAGCTGTCGCCCTCCATGTGTATCACGAGGTTCCTGCCTCCCCTCGGGAAGCCCCTCTCGATGCCCTCGCCCTCGAGCCATTCCTCTGCGGCCTGCCGGGTCGGGAAGGAGAGGTAGATGCTGAATTCCCCGTCGTCCTCCTCGGTGTCGTCGCCGCTGTCGTCTTCCTCCGGCTCCGGGTCATCTTGGTAGAGGTCTGTGGGGCCTTCGTCCTCGCCTCCGAAAAGGGTCTTGAGCTCCCCGTCGGAGTAGCCGGTTGCGAAGATGTCCTCTGCGCTGAATTCCTCGAACAGGTCTTGCAGTTTTTCGTAGTCCCACTGACCTTCGATGCGGTTCAGTGCGACGTTGAGCAGCTTTTCCTGCTTTTCGTCGAGGTCTACGACTGCCGCCTCTGCCTCCGTGTGGCCGAGGTCGAGCAGGACGTTGTACCTCTGGTGCCCGCCGACGAGGTTGCCCGTCCGAAGGTTCACGACGAGCGGCTCCACGAGGCTCCACCGGCTGATAGATGCCTTGAGCGCCTCGTATTCCTTTTCGCCGGGCTTGAGCTGCCGCCTTGGGTTGTAGGCCGCCGGTTTCATGTCTGCGAGCTTGATGCGCTTGATGTTCACGCCGCTTTCCTCCTTTCTGGCATGAAAAAAGGCCGCCCCGGTTTCCCGTGACGGCCTTGGTGCCCTTTGCTGCTGCGGCTATCCGCAATTTCGCATTGTAGGTATTATAGCACAGGCAAAATTCACACGCAAGGTTCGCAAATTCGCAGCTGAAATTCACATTGACGCCTGCGAGCCGTAGAGGAGAACCGCGACGGCCCGCACCAGCCTTCCACGCTGCTTCCAGAGCTGCGTGTTGCCGCATTTGAGGTCAGCGGCGATGTCGTCGTCCTCGAGCCCGTCGATGTACTTGGCCTCGACGGCGGGGTAGAAGGGGTCGTCCTCGATATGGGCGAGCGCCTTCTCGAGCGTCTCTATCTCGTACTCATCCGCCGCTATGGTGGCCTCGAGGTCTTTGATGATGGCCTCGAGCATCTCCTCCGGGGTGAGCCGGTAGCCGGTGCGGCTGAACCGCACAATGCTCTTGCTCCGCTCCGGGGCCCCGTGGGTCTTGATTTGCTCGAGCTTCTCCTTGTCATCCTCGACCTTCTGGCGCAGGACGGGCAGGGCATAGAGCCTGCGCTCGGTGGCCTTGTAGGCGTCCTTTGCGATGCTCATGCCCTGTGCCCAGCCTGCGTTCACGGCCTTCTGGATGATGGCGTCAAAGTCCGGCCAGTTGTTCTTCCCCATGTTGACCGCCTCCTTTTCGTATGGGGTGGCCCCTCTAAAAGAGGCGGCCTGCTGTTATTCTTCGTCCGGGAAGGGGTAGTCGTCGTCATACCCTCCGGGGGCGTTGTCCCGGCGCGGGCCCCCGAGGAATTGCACGTCGTCCGCGATGCACTCGGAGACCGTGCGCTTGTTTCCGTCCTTGTCCTCATAGCTGCGGTTGTGCCAGCTCCCGATGACCGCTGCCTGCCGTCCCTTGGTGAGGTAGCGGCAACACAGGTCTGCGGTGTTTCTCCACGCGATGACCGTGATGTAGTCGGTGACGCGGTTGCCGTCCTTGTCCTTGTGGTCTCGCTCGACGGCGAGCGTGAAGCTGCAAGTCGTCACGCCGCTGCGTGTGGTGCGCCGCTCGGGGTCTCGGGTGAGGTTCCCGATGAGGATTACTCTATTCATGCTGGTACTCCTTCTCGATGAGCTCGGCGAGGCGCTTTCTGACCTGCTGCAGGGTGAGGAGCTTCTTCCGGGCCTGCTTCGTGGCCGTCGGCATCATGGCCGCGAGGCCGGGGGACAGTGCATTGATGACCGCCGTGGAGCCCTCCGGGGGATTGGCGGCCCGCTCTGCTGCTGCGATTTCGACGTCGAGGTCGGCCAGCAGCTTCGCGTCGCTGATTTGGGTGGGCGGGATGGCGGGCGGCGTCTGCTGCCGCCCTGCGAAAATTCCGCGCTTCTTCTTCATGGTCTTGGTCTCCTTTCATCCGACGTATTCTTTCGGCGGGGTCTCGTACTCCTCGCCGATTTTCTTCCAAAGGTGGAGGCAGTACGGGTGCCTGTTGACGTACTCGCTGCGGGGCGGGTGGAACTGGACGACGCATTCCTCCTCTCCCCAGAAGATGTCCTTCACCATGCACATCTCCTCCCATGTGGGGCACCGGCGGGCGAGGCTGACGCTGACGTGCTCCCATCCGCCTCCCCACGAGGCGATGACGGCGATGGCCGTGGGCTTGTAGCATGGGTGGTTGATATAGGCCGCGAAGCCGTCCTCTCCGCTGCTGACGATGCGGAGCCGGTAGTTGGCCTTAATTTCGGAAATTGGTCTCATAGCACCATCCTCTCAAAAAAGTCTGTATTGGAGATCGCCGTCCAGCATCGACCACTTGAAGCGGGGGTCTCCCGGTACGAGGAAGTGTTCGTCTTCAAGTTGGAAACGCCTTTCGTAGTCCTGCACGGTATGACCTGCCCCCCCTCGGCTCGGCTGCTTAAAGCTCCAAGGGCTATCCCTGTCCCACGCGAGCATGATAGACCATAGTTCTGGGTATTCTTTCCGAAGCTGCCGTAGCTGGTTGACGCCTTGGTTGTGGCACATCCAGCATCCGTCCCGGCAACTGTTTTCGTAGCTTGGGCCGAGTATTCCTTGGTATTTGCAATAAAGTCCGCAGAGGTCTTCTTCGATGCCAAACTCTACGAGCGGAGCCCGCTTTCTCTCGTTGAGCTGTCCGTGACGCTTCGGCTCATCAGCCGCTATGCCGATGTATTCAACTGCTTTCCCGCGCTTGTTCGGGTCTTTAATGTCGGTTTTGAGATGTTGGCACCACGGCGTCTTTCTCATCGGCCACCCTCGAATTATGGCGGCTCCGTCTGACCTTTGCGGGAGCCTATAAAATTCCTGCTGGTATGTGACCTTCTGGCCGTTTCTCATGGCGCACAGGTGCTCGACCTCGATGCGATACTTCCGCCAGATGAATTCGTCGGCGATTTCCTTGAATTTTACCATCTTGGGGTGCTCGCCTCGGATAGTGTCTGTCGCCCAGATGTCCGTCGTGGTGATACGGTCAAGGCGGAGGCCGCGAGAGACGATGACATCGAGCATTTTCAAGCTGTCTTTCCCGTGGCTGATACGGGCGATGTACTGAAATTGGTCGTTGCCTATGTGCAGCTCTCCAGCCATCGTGGTTTCCTCCTCAATCAAGCAGAAGCAGAACGCCGTTCCTGCCCAGAGGCACCTTGTAGGCCTCAAGCTCCTCTGGGGTGGCGTACTTGTGCCCGAAGTGCGTCTTCATGTCGCGCCAGACCTCCCAAGGGATGCGGAAGACGTCTCCGTTGCCGAAGCCGGCGACGACGAAGCACATGGCCCCGGCGGCAAGGTGGTCGTCCGGCCGGGCGGCCTGCTCTCGGGTGACGCGGCTCTGCTCCATCTGGGCCGAGTGTGTGTACTTGGCCTCGAAGACGACGGCCCTGCCTCCCTTGAGGGTGCCCTTGTAATCCGGCTGCGCGGCCTTCTCGTAGTACGCGATGAATTTCCCGTTGCCGAGGTCTTTGGTGGGCCGCATGGGCTCCGGCGTCTTCTCGACTACGGCCTCGCCCCTCTGCTCGTAGTAGCGGAGGGAGAGGTCGATGTACTCCTCGAAGTGCTTGCCCTGCGCCCGGCTCACGGCCCCTTGGTACTGCTTCATCGGGTCTTTTTTGTGGGATGTCGGTCTGTGCGTTCTCTGCATGGTCTTTCTCCTTCGTTTGGCTTCTCCGTTGTGTAGCCGCCCCGCATGGCGAGCTGGTGCTCCCGCACGAGCTTGTCGATGACGCGCCCGATGCTGTTGTAGCCGGCCATATCCGCGAGGTGGCGCAGGTGGTAGTAGCTCTGGGCCGTCACGACGACGGTGATGCGCTTGGTTCCTTTCCTCACAGCGGCTTTCCTCCTTCCTTCCAGTATTCGACGAAGTAGGTGTAGCTTTTGGAGGTTCCGCGCTTCTCCTTGGCCTGCCGGACGGCGTAGCCGTTCCGGGCAAGTATCATGACGAGGGTATCGCGGTCTGCGGCTGAAACACAGTCGATTTTCCTTCGCTCATCCACTGTTGTCGCCTCCTATCATGCCGGGCGGGTGCTCCCGGAGGATGTCGTCGCCCCAGATAGGCTTGAGGCTGTCCTTCATGAAGACCGCCGCGCCCGCCTCGCGGGCCTTCTTAACAATGGCTTCCACCCATTCCCGCTTCGGCTGCTGCTTCCTGCTTCCGGGGCCCGTCATGGCCCCAATGATTACCCATCCGACGCGCTCGAAGGGGTTTTCGCCGCCGGTGGCCTCGGTGTCGAAGGGCTCCAAAAGGGGCTCGACGCTCACGAAGGTGTTTACCTTGTCCCAAAAGAAGAAAGGCATATCCGGGCCGGTGATGGTGGTTCCGTACCAGAAGTCCGGCTCCGTGGGGAGCTTTCCGGCGCTGGCAAGGTCGCAATACCGCTGCGGGTTCTTGGTGAGGAACAGGTAGGTGTGCCTCGGGGCCCAGCGGCAAGCGTCAAAGACCTGCTCTATCCAGCCGTCCGGCACCCAGCGCCCGAACAGGTCTGCCATGCTGCCGACGAAGATGGTGGCGGGGGTGAGGCGCTTCTCCGGGTATGTGAGTGTGTACTTGTGGAGCGTGGGGGCGAAGTTCTTGGGGTAAGGCGTCGAGCGCCGGTAGTTTCCCTGCCAGTCCTTGAGCTCCGTGGGCTTCTCGACGACGTAGCAGTCCACGCCTTCGTTGACAAACGCCGTGATGCCGCTCTCATCCGGGAATTCGTCAATCTTGGGGCCAAACCGCGTTGCGATGCGCCGGGCGTAGCAGTAGGGGCAATCGTGCCGGCAGCCGGTGACGGGGTTCCATGTGTGGCTGCACCACTCAATTTTCGTCTTGTGGATGTTCATGCTGGGCCTCCTTCGCTGTTTCCGGGAAGTGCGCCGCCTGCCCGACGTACTGCCGGGCAAAGGCGCTGACGTACTGGCGGCGTTCCTCCTCGGAGGTAAAGGCTGCGGGTATTTTCTCGCGGGTGAAGCTGTCCATGAACCGTTTTGCCCGCTTCTTCAAAATTCGCCTGTTCATAAGGCGTCCTTGACGATGTCCGCAAGGTGTTCGAGCTTCTCCGTCTCCGCGTCTTCGTTTTTGCCGAAGATGACGGCGAGCTGGTTGAGCATGATGGACACGTCGGCCCGCTCCTCCGCGATGCTCTCGACAATGTCGTCGTAGTCCCCTTGGTTAAAGTCTTCGTGCCGGATGTACTTGAGGAGGGCCTTGGTGAGCTCGCTCATCTCCTCGATGGCGACGAGGATTTGGGCCCGCTCGCCGAACTTCTGCACCGCCGCCTTATAGAGCTCCTCCTCGCTCACCTCAATGGTGCTTTCGTCGTCCCCGTCCAGAGATACCGAGATGTCGGATTTCAGATACAAAGCCGGGCGGACGCCGTTGTTGCCGATGTACGCGTAGTAATAGTTGAGCGCCCCGTCCGAGTACACGATGCGGACGAGAGATGGGTAGCCTGCCCGCTCGGTGGAGTACGGCGTCGCCAGCCACCACCATCCTTCGTCGCCGAGGGGCGGGAGGATGTCGCGGTGCTGCCGGTATTCCTCCTCGGTGAGCAGGCCCACCTTCGCCTTGACGTTCCCGTAGTCCTTGAGGCCGTCGTTGCTGGTGAGGTCGATGAACTGTTCCGCGACGGCCCCTTCTCCGAAGGCGTCCTCGAGCCTCTCGAGGAATTCCCCGTTGAGGTAGGCGAGCAGGGTGCTGACGCCGAGGTCGTTGCGGTTCTTCTCATCGAAGGCCCGGCGCTCGACGATGCCGGTGGAAACGATGTGTGTGACGATGGGTAGCCCTTGGCTGCTGTTGGTGTGACCCAGCACGAGCCACTGGATGCCCGCGCCGTAGAAGGTCTGCCCGCGTTTGAGGGTTTTGAGCTTCGCTTTCATTTCGTGTTACCTCCCGTTTTTGGTTTCTTGGTTTCCGGCTCGGCGACGCAGTTGCACCGCTCTGGCCCGTTGAGGCAGGGGTTCTTGCAGTTACCGTTCCGCTTGTAGCCGCAGTCGGCGCAGCAGAAATTCCCGTGCCGCCTGTCGCAGTTGAAGATTTTGCACATTCTCGGGGTAGTCTTGCTCATACAGCCGCCTCCCCGTAGGGGTCTGGTAGGCTCCAATCCCACGTCGCCCCGGTTTTCTCGTAGGTCTTGCGGAAATGGTTCCGAAGGCCGTCCCCCTCGAAGAAGAAGTAGTCCTCCGGGAGGGTTCTCCCGACACCTTCTGCGCCGCGCTGCTCTGCCTGCCACCTCTCGAGGACGTCTCTGGCGAGCGCCTCGAGCTCCGGCGTGACCGGCGAGCTCTCGTAGTAGGCAAACTGCCACGGCGTAGTGAGCACCTCCGCGAGGGTCTCCCCGTATGTACCAGCGTCCAGCCGGTTGAGGGCGCACCATGCGACGGCTGCTTTCTCTGCGTCGCTGGGGACACCTCTGGCCTCCGCCCAGATGGTCTTCGCCAGCATTTCGACGTCCCTCTCGGTGTAGAGGGGCTCCGGCGTGACCGCAGGAGGCGCCACAGAGGACACAGGAGGGCTTGTGACGTTGGGGCGGTATGTTTCCCCCTCCGGGGCGGCAGAGGACAGCCCGGAGACGTCAAGGCCCGCAGAGGAGTACTCTGGCAGGGTGAGCAATCCTGCCGAAAACACAATCGCCACCAGCAGCATAGCCAGTGTGACCGCGTCCTTCACCTTGCTCATTCGTAATCATCCCTTTCGTAGCGGGCCTCAAGAGCCCTTCTTTCTCGCTCCTCGAGGAGCTTCGCTTCCGCGTCCTCTCCGCCGACCAGGGCGAGGAGGTCTCTGGGCTCCGCAAGTCGCCGGTAAAGAGCCTGCCGCTCCTCGTACCGCCGGTTCACTCCCTCGATGAGGCTGCGGGTTCCGTCGTCGAGCCCGGCGCTGACCGCCTCGATTTTCTGGCGGAGGCTTCCGGGTAGCATCGCCTTCCGGCGCTGCCGTTCGACCTTGTCTTCGTATGCCTGCATGAACGCCACTCTGTCGAGGCCCGCCTTTGCGGCGTGGCCCCGTGCGTATGCGACGTGCATGGCGTAAAGCTGCCCGTATCCGATGCTGTCCACCGCCTCGGCAATAGTCCTCGGGAGGGCCCGGTAGATGTCCCCGTGGTTGTACTCTCCCTCGGTGTCGAGGTACTTGGAGACGACCTCCCATGCTTCGTCCGGCGGTATGATGTCCGGGTGGGCGATACGTGTCATAATCTCTCGTATCTCCGCGATGGACGGCGGCCACTTCGACGTGCTGATGTGCTCCTTGACCGCAAGGGCAACGAGCCCGGCGTCGTCCTCGGAAAACATATCGGCCCAGATGGCTACCATCGAGCGGATGTGCTTTTCGTCCCGGAACTTGTCGAAGTTTGGGTAGGCCGTCGTGATAATTCCGATGACCTTGATGGTCTCCTCCCGCGTCAATATCCGTCGCCTCCTTCTTCGCCGAGCATGGCCTCAAGGACGCCGAGGGTGTCCGGCCTGCCGCCGGGCCCCCGTGGGGGCGGCGGGGGAGGATAGTCCTCCGGCCCGTCGTACTGGTTCTCCCACGACTTGCTATTCAGCCATGACGCAGGGTGCGGGGTGTATCTGGTTTCCCGGAAGCGGGTGTCACACCGCTTGGCCGTCTCGACGGCGGCGACGATAGTGTCTGTGAGCTCCTCACTCGGTTCTATCTTCGCCCATGCCTTTTCGGCGTCGCCGATGCTGACCTTCCGGGGGTATATAGCCCAGAAGCGATTGAAGCGGGCCTCTTGGGTCTTGGACAGGGTGGACGGTTTACGCCTGCGGGGTCTGGGCGGCTCCTCCTCGCTAAAATCCGGGTCTACGCCGGGCGATTCGGGTGGCTGGCCCACATCATCCCCCGAAGGGGGGTAAGGGGGGTTATCCTCCTCATCCTCTTGCTTGTCCTTTCCTAATCCTTTATCCCTTCCTTTATCCTTTATGGCTTCTGGTTTGCTTCCGGGTTGCTTCGAGTTGCTTCCGTTTTGCTTGCTGTTTGCTTCGCGCTTGCTTTTGCCTCCCTTGCGGCCTGCTTCCGCTCTCGCCTTGCTCCTGTCAAGCACAGGCTTAACAAAGGCGAAGCAGCTCTTTGGGACGCCGGAGATGGTGGGCTCCGTGTCGTTGAGCGCGTACTCTATGAGCGCGTCGTAGAAGGCGAGGCGCTGTTCGTCGTCCAGCTCTTTCGCCCCTTCGTAGTAGCTGCGGAAGAACATGAAGCCTTCGCGTGCTTCATCCGGCACTTGGGTTCACCTCCTTTGGAGGAAGGGGGAGGCGGGCCTCCCCTCATTCCATAGACACGCTGCTGCCGTTCTCTCCGCCCTGCACGATGATGTTCTGCGGGAACCGCGCCTTCATGGTGGGGTCGTGGCTGATTGCGAGAATTCTCATTCCGGGGTTCCGGGCCGCCATATTGGCGAGGGCGTCCGCGTATGCCTCGGTGCCGTCGGCGTCGAGGAAGGGCGGCTCGTCAATGAACAGCATTCCGAGCTGTACGCCTGCCCGGCGGGCCTTGACGTCTGCGAGGCCGAGCGTGACGGCCAGCGCGATTTTGACCTTCTCGCCGCCGCTGTGGCTCTGGTAGGGCCTGCTGCCGCCGGTGATGCTGTTTATCCACACCTCGAGGCTGTTCACGATTTTCTGGGTGCTCTTTTGCTCCTTCTCGGTGCGGATGTCAACCGCCATGCGCCCGCCCGTCATGGCCGCGAGGATGTCGTTTGCCCGGTGCATAATCTCGGGGACGACGCCTCGAATTATCATGTACTGGATGCCGTCGAGCCCGAACGCCTGCACGAGCGTCTGGTAGTCGTTGAGGGCTCTGGCGATGGCCGTGATGTCCTTGCGGTACTCCCCGGCCTGCTCCTCTGCCTCGGCGATGGCGTCGAGCTTCGTTCTGGTGCCGCCCTTGCTGGCCGAGAGGGCGTTGACGGTTTCCGCCAGTTCCCGGCGGCGGGCCGTGAGGGCCGCCAGTGTGCTACCGCCCGTTTCTGCCGGTATCTTGCTGCGGATGGCCGCCGCCTCGACGGTGGCCGTCGCCTGTTTCTGCTTGAGCTGCTCGATGTCTGCCTCGAGAGAGGACACCTGCGGACGCAGGGCGTCCGCTGTGGCCGATGCCGCCCTACACTGGGGTAAAGTGTCGGCCAGCGCCTTCTTCGCGTTTAAGGACGCTCTGGCGGCCTCTGCGCGAGTGTGGGCTTCGCGGTACTGCGGGAGGGCTGCGTTTGCCTCCTCGATGGCCTTCGTGGTCTCGCGGATGCGGGCCTCCTCGGTCTCGATGGTCTTGGTGAGCTCCTCGACGAGCGTTTCCGCTGCCGCCAGCTTTGGAGCGAGGCCGGCGAGCTGCCGGTGCCCGGCTTCCTCCGCCGCAATCTCCTCGAGCTCCGCTGCCGGGTCTCCGATGGCCGTATATGCGGCCTTCGCCTGCTGGAAGGCGGCGGTGAGCCGCTCGTACTCGGTCTTTGCCGCAGTGCGGTACCCGTTGAGCCCCTCCCGGAGCGTTTCGAGGCTGTCCTTTGCCGCAACGGCGTCTTTGAGGAAATTGCAGGTCGCGTTCTCCGGGGCCGGGCATCCGCTGTCTTCGAGCAGGGCCGCCCGTTTGGCGTAGTAGGCGATGCGCTCCTCCCGGCGGGAGATTTCCGCCTTGACCTCTGCGAGCTGGGCGTCTCTGTCCGCCTTTGCCTCGAGCACGGCTTTGTGGGCCTGCTGGAAGCTGCGGAGCCGGGCCTCTGCGTCCGCCCTCCGGGTGCCGAGGGCCTCGATGGCTCCCTGTGCCTGCCGGATGTCCTCACCCTTGGCGATGATGGCCTCTGCCTCCGCGATGGTCTGCCGGGCGCTTTGGATGGCGCGGTCTGCGGTGATGAGGGTTTTCTCCTTGTCGGCGATGCTCTGGATGCAGGCCCTCATCTTCTCCTCATCCGGTGCCGCCGCCTCGATGACGGCGCGGGCCTGCTCGACGGCTGCTGCCGCTTCCTCTGCTGCCGGAGCGGCTGCGGCGAGCGTCTCTGCGTTGGAGAGCTGCGCCTTTACTGCGGCGAGCCGGTTGCCCTTGTCGGTAATGTCGGCCCCCGTGGCCGATGCTTCTTGCTCCTTGGCCTCCGCCTGCTTGGTGAGTTCCTCTCGCATGGCCTCGCTGCGCTGCGCGGCGGCGATGGCCGTCTCGAGGGTCTCTGCCTCTTTCTGTGCGGCGGAGATTTTGTCGTCGTACTGCCCGAGCTCAGCTTCGAGCTCTGCCTTCGCGGCGATTTGCTCCTCGAGGACGGAGAGGCGCTCGCGGGTAGCGGCAATCTTCCGGCGCTGCTCGCTGGCCCCGTCCTTGGCAAGGTCTTCGAGCCGGCCATAGATGTCCAGCCCGAGGAGGGCCGAGAGAACTTCCATGCGCCTGTCGCTGCTGGCCTCGAGGAATAGGCCGTAGGCGTCCTGCCGGATGAGCGCCACGGAGCAGAAGGTGTTGCAGTCCATTCCGAGGACGCGCTCGATGCGGGCCTGCGTCAGCTTCATGGTGGTGTCGCTTTCGTCCAGCCATTCGCCGGTCTCGGGGTTGCGCCGGTGGATGGCGAGTGTGCCGCGCCCGCTCTTGGTTCTGGTGCGGATGACGCGATAGGTCTCCGCCCCCATGCCGAAGGTGAAGGTGATGGCCCCACTCTTGGTGCCGTCCCGCACCCAGCCGCCGATGTCTTCCTTTCGGGTCTGCTCATAGAGGCAGTCGGCGATGGCATCCATAAAGAGGCTGCTCTTTCCGACGCCGTTCTGCCCGTTCACCATAGCCATGTGAACGTCCGAAAAGTCGAATTCCGCCTCGGTGTAGCTGCGGTAGTTCTTGACCTCGATGGAGATGGGGGCGAAGTTGCCGGTGCGCTTGTCGGCGTCCCTGCCGTCGTCTGCCTTTTTGATGAGCGGGGCAGCGAGCTCCATGAGCCGGGCCGCCTCCTCCGGCGTGACCTCGAGCTTCTTGAGGTAGCGTTCGAGGGCCTCTGTGGGGCCTTCGTGCTCCGTGACCTCGCTTTCGCCGGCGACGTCTTCGACGTCCTCCGGGAGCACCTCTGCGACATAGAACGCGCCCGCCGCCAGCAGTTTCTTTTGCAGGTCGGCTTTGTTGAGGGCCTTTTCCTGCTCTGCGGTGCAGTTGTAGCGGACGCGGACGATGGCGTCCTTGAGCGGCTCCGGCGCTTCCGGGAGTTCTCCGCTGGCCGTGAAGGCGGTGACGTCCTCCGGCCCCATGCGGTAGGTGTAGTGCTGACGCTCCGGCGTCTGGTCGAACTTTGTCTCAACTGCGGTGCCGGGTTCTCCGACGGGGGAGGTGTAAATCCGATGGAGCCAGAAGCCGTGCTTGACACCTTCGTCGTTGAAGTTGAGCTGATTGGGGCTGCCGCAGTAATAGGCCGGGGTATTGCACGGGAGTTTCTGCGGGCGGTGGATATGCCCGAAACAGGCGAGGTCTACGCCGGTGCTGTCGATGGTCGAAGGGAGTATGACAACGTCCTGCCCCGCGAGGAAGGTGCTGCCGTTGTCGGCCTCGCTGCCGGCGACGGTGTAATGGGCCACGAGGATGCTCGGGATGCTCTTGTCGAGCTCCGTAGAAAGCCCGAGCAGAACGTCGTTGATGAGCGCGGTAGCGTTGCGGTTCTCGGTCTCCTTGTCCGCTCCGGGGCAGAACAGCCGCAGGCGGCCTTTGTCGAAGCCGGGGAGGGCCAAAATCTGAACCGGCCCGGCGCTGGTGGTGAGTTTCTCGACGCCCGGCGCGGTGTAGATGTGGAGGTTCTTTTCGTCCTTGGTGATTTCCCGCACAGTCTCGAAGGCGCGGGGGTTATCGTGGTTCTCGGTGCCGAACAAAAGGACGACGTGCTCGCTGCTGCGGCACAAAGGCCGGATGAATTCGGTGATGGCGTCGTTCACGTCGTCGAGGGCTGTGTCGGCCCAGACGCGGGAGCGGTTGAACAGGTCTCCGGCGATGATGGTGACGTTCGGCGTCTCCGTCGCGGCCCGCTGCGCGATGTACTTCATGCAGGCGATGGTGTCCTGTCTGCGGGCGTTTTTACCGTCCCGAACCGGCCCCGTAAGGTCTCCGAGGTGGATGTCGGCGGTGTGCAAAATCTTCATGTAAATCCCCCTTTAGCGAATGGTCATAGAGAGGTTGTAGATATACTGGCCGCATCTGACGCAGCGGTCTTTCTTCCTCCAAAATCCAAGGTTTTTCATTCCCCGGACGCTGCCGGTGTGGTGGATAGACGGATGGCGGTCTTTCTGTGCTTGGGTGAGGCGTTCGTACTTCATGACGGGGCTCCCTTCTTTTCGGAGGCGACGGTGAGGGCTACGGCGAGCTCATTGAGCATATCTCTGATGGCCTCGGCGTCCTCGACGAGCTCGCGGGCCGTGGCCGGGACACCGTTCTTCCCGCGCCCCTCAATCCAGAGCTCAACGTGCTCATCTACGTCGAAGCCGTCGGCGTACTCACGGACGTTCTTGACGAAATTCCCCTTCTGAACGCCGAAGATGAAGTCTTCTCCGGCGGGTGAATACTTTTCGAGCTCCACATAGTCTTCCTCCGGGTCATCGTGGACGCGCCAGTCGAGCGCCTCGCATACGGCGATGTGCTGCTCCGTCATGCTTATCGGCCTCCTCTCGCGGCCTTCTCCGCCTTCTGGCAGCGGGTGCAGAGGCAGCGTCCGAACTTGCGCTCGCTGTACCCTTTGATGTTCTCGGGCGTCCAGATGCGCCCGTCCTTTGCTCTGGTCTCGACGATTTGCTCTCCGCAGTCGTCGCAGAAGATGGCGTCCGGGTCATCGAAGTCCGGGGCGTCGTCCGGCTCCTCCGGCATACCTCCGGCCTCGTAGCTGCCGTCGGCTCCGTCGTCCGGGATGACTTCTGCCGTCGTCTGGGCCGCCGGGAGGGCCGCTCTCGGTGTTCCCGCGCCCTCGAACAGCATCCCCATCGACTGCAGGTAGTTGGAGGCGACGGCCTCCTTGATTTCCGGGGCGTCGAGGTTGGGGACGACGTGCGCGATGATGAAGGGTTTGCGAAGCTCCGGAAGGGAGTAGGTCGCCGCGAGGCCGAGGGCTGCGCGGAGTGCCCGCATGAATGCCTTGCTTTCTGCCATCGCCGTCCGATGCGGGAGGAACCGCTTGTATTGGGCCTCTGTCATGCTCTCCTTTTCGGCTGCACAGTCGATTTCCTTCGTCGCCTTCATGAGGCGGAAGCCACCGGAAGGCTCCGGGACGCGGATGGTGACAGTGACGGCCACGTCGTAGCGGGCCGGGCAGGTGCCGCAGGCTTTGGGCTTCCCGACGGCGCGGGCCATGTCAACGCACCTCTTACAGCCGTCCGTCATGCCGCTCTCGGTCTCGACGATGCTGATGTTGGCTGCTGCGGCCAACTTCATGCCGCCGACCTTGGTGATGGCGTACTTGCCGCTGCTCTTTTCGCGGTAGATGTCCTTGCTGTTCTCCGGGTCTGCCACGTCGAGCTGAACCTTGTTCACGATGATGCGCTGCAGGTTGCTCATGACCTGCATGGTGGTGACGGGGATGAGGACGTTGAACTTGTCCGGGGGGTATTCGTTGAGCTGGACGATGGTGCCAGTGATGTTGTTGTTCATGGTGGTCTCCTTCCTTGACACACGGCCTTCGCCGTGCTATACTGACCGTAGTTTCATTTCACAAGGGCCGTTTCCGTTGCAGCGGGGCGGCTCTTTTCCGTCTCTCGGCTCATCGCCCAGAGAAGCATATCGGTAATAGTCTCCTCGAGGGAGCGCAGAAACGCGAGTGCGGTGTCGAAGTCTGCGCGTTCCATGTGGTCTACAATTCCGTCGTCGGCAATGCTTTCGAGCTTGTCGGCGATTTCTTTTGCCTTCTGGAGCCTCTGGCTGACGCGAAGGGCGGCCCACGGAAGGTCGCGGTCTACTGCCCGCTTGCCGGTCTTCTTTCCGACGGGGCAGCTCGCGCAGTAGCGGAGCATGATGTCGGGCCTCTGGTAGCCCTCCGCGTATCGGATGATGTCGTCCGGGGAGACTGGGACGTCGCCTCGCTCATGCCGCCCTATGGTCTCGGGCGAGTAGTTGAGCTTGATGGCCGCCGTGTCTCGTGACGCATATCCGGCCTGCAAACGTGCATCGCGGAGGTAACTTTGGGTAGCGGATGCTGCGGTTGTTGCCACGCTGTTTCCCTCCTTTCTGGGGTATAATTGGGTTGAGCTTGAGGGAGGGCCCCTCAACAGCCATAGCGCCCGAGGGGCGTCACGGTGGCGGTTGCCATCCAGTCCTCGACGGTGCTGCCGGTGTCCGTTCGGATTGTCCAGTGCGTGTTATGCGCCGTCTTGAACGTGCCGGAGAAATGCCGGAGGAGGTGAAGCATTCCGGGGTCGTCTTGGTCTACCCAGAGGGAGAAGTTCGGGTATCTCGAGCCCTCTGCTTTCTCGAGCTCATAGACGTGCCTATAAACCGCTTCCCGGTGAGCCGTCATATCCGGGTCGTATCGGAATTCATCGCCGTAGTTGAGGCGCTCGGTGCCTTTGGGGGAATATCCGTCCCGGAATACGCGGTAGCCGCCCAAGTCCGGGCAAACCGCAACGGCGTCGAAGCTGGCCCCGAGGTCGTTCACAAACTTCAAAATGCTCTCGAGGGTGTAGTCGATGCGGGCACTCCGCTCGAACGGGAGGATGTGCCGGTTGCAGTCGTCGTTTCTGTCGTCGTTGGTGACGTAGTGCAGGTAGTCAATCCAGCCGTAGTAGGTAGGCTCGAGGCCGAGCTTCCTGTTTTCCTTACCGATGGTGCCGCAGATGATTTCGAGGTAGACCGCTGCGGCCCCGTCGTGAGGCTCCCCGCAAGAGCATCGCGGGTGTTTCTTCTCGGGGTCGAGGTGGAATGCGGTGCGGATGCGGCAGTTGCCGATGGTGGCCTTGCTGCTGTCTGCTCCGCTCCATCCAGCTCCCTCGAAATAGAGGGTCTTGCTCATCTCACTGCCCTCCTTTATCGACGGATGGGTGCCGGGGGCGGAGTGGTCTTGCCGATGAAGCAGTTGCCGCAGTACTTCCAGTTCTGGCCCTCCTTAACGAAGGTTGGGAAGGTGCCGCGCCAGTGGCCGGTCTCCGGGTCGAATTCGTGGCTGTACGGCTCGCCGACCTGCAGGAAGCCGCGCTCCATCTTGGCGGGAGGGAGGACGTCGCGCATATCATCGACGATGCGCTCCTCGACGTAGTCTCCGGGCCGCGCCGCCTTGGTGAAGTCTCCGGCGGCCTCCCAATCGGCGTAGGTCACGATGCGCCGCTCGCTCTCCTCCGGCTGCTGCTTGCAGTCGCAAATCTCTCCGGGGTCGAGGGCCGCTCCGCAGTGGTCGCAGAAATAGTTGTGCATGGTCTGGTCTCCTTTCGTCTCTGATGGCTCCCGATGGCCGTCCAGCCGCGAAGCTGCCAGCCAAATACGGGGGCGATGATGATGTAGAGTGGAATGAAAAGTTCTCCGCCGGGGAGGCCTGTGCGGGCCCCGAGGGCGTCGATGCCGAGGATGATGAGCCGGGCCGCGACGGCCCCCATGAGGATGATGAAAGTCATGCGGTAGAAGGGTGCGAGGCGCCTACTGGCCTGCCGCCTTGCGCGTCGCCTTGGTCTTGCCATTGTGCTCTCTCCTTTCCTTGGTCTGCCGTGGAGGTTGGTCGAGGAGCTCATCGCCGCAGTAAAATTTCTCGCAGAACCGGCGGCGGGGTACTCTCCCGGCGATGGTCTCATAGCCTTCCGCCTCAAGCTCGCGGTTTATCTTCCGCATAATCTGGTAGGCCTTTGACTGTGAGATGCCGAGGATTTGCATGACGTCCTCCACGAAAAGAAATTTCGCTGTGGTGCTTCTCATCGTGGGTGCGCTCCTCTCTTTAGCTGCTGGCCTTCTGGGCCTCGTAGTCCGCCATGAACTTGCGAACCTTGGGGATGAGCTCATGCCCGGCGCAGCGGCCAGTCGTACACTCGATGAGGGTGCTGCGCTTGACATCTGCGCCGGTTGCGACATCCCGATAGGTGAGGCCGTAGGTGGCACAGAAGGCCATGAGCTCGACGCCGAAGTCGTTCTTGGGCTTCTTCCGTACTGCCATTGTGGGGTCTCCTCCTTTCCTTCTTTGTGCGCCTTGCGCGTTTGGTGTTTCTGTGGTAGAATGATTTAATGGATGGGTGTGTCTGGCCGCTCGTAGTAGGCCGGGTCGTATTTGGCGGTCTGCTTGATGATGAGCTGGAATTCAGAACCGTCCTCCATCTGAATGAGGACGCCTTTGTCGGTGTCGCTGATGCCTGCGTCCTTGAGGGTCTTGCAGATGGCTACCTTGTTGAGGACGGTGTCCTCAAATCCGTAGAACCGGGCCAGCAGATACCAGAGGCCGTCTTGGATGATTTCTTCGCTCACGGTGTTCACCTCCTCACAAGATGGGCTTGCCCTCGCGCCGGCAGGCGCGGTAGTAGTTGATGAGCATCACGAAGTCGCCGGGGCTGATGAAGGCTTCTTCGTCTGGGATGCTTTCATGGTCGCCGTGCTGGTCTTCGATGAAGAGGAGCGTCGCCCCGTCGTGCTGACGCTGCACCAGCTTCATCTTCCGCTGGTTGTTGACCTCGAAAGAGATGGTGTTCATTCGTCGTCGCCCTCCTCAAGGTCTTCCGACGGGATGATGGTGCGCTCGGTGATGTTCCCGTAGGTGTAGCCGTTGTCGTTGCGGAGATAGACGGGGAGGTCTTCGTCGAAGTCCGAGAGGATTTCGATGAGCTCGCCGACGGTGAGGGTCTTGCCGCAGTCGTCCGGGGCATAGCCGCTCCGGCGGCCTTCGATATAGAGCGCGTTCATGGTGTTCTCCTTTCTTCTGGCCGGGGCCGTTAGGCCCGGCCCTTGGCGGTGTTTACTCTCGTCAAGACTTCCGTCCAGCGGCTCAAGTCCGTTTTGGCGGCTCGGTGGTCTTTGACGGCGTTCCTAAATGCTGCACTTTCCGGCTGGTCTGCCACCTCGACGATGCGAGCGGCTGCGTCGTTGACCTCTTTCCCAAGGTCAGCAACCGTTTTCGAGAGGAGGCGGGAAATGTCTGCGAGGTCGTCGTCTGCGAGGAGGCGGCTCTTGAGGGATGCTATCTCTGCGTCCTTCTCCTCCGCGATTTGGTGCGCTGTGGCGTGAGCTGCCTCGTAGTCCTTTTCACTCTCCGCGAGCTTGTCCCGGAGCTCTTCAATGGTGCCGTTGGCGTCGTTGAGCTCTCTGTCCGAGGTAAGCCAGCGGTCTTTCATGCTTAAGGCCCAGTCGTTTTCGATGTTGGCCTCTGCGTCCTTGAAGCATCCGTCAAAGGCGGTGGCGATGTAGCTGTCCGGGCCGAGCTCCTCAACGATTTTGCGGATTTTCTCGAGGGCGGCCCGTTCCTGCTGCTTGGTAGCGGGGGCGTCGTTGCTCACGAGCTCTACGCTGGTGATGGTGCCGTTCCCGTGACGGTAGACCTCCTTGAAGTCCCGCCGGGCCTGCGCCTCGCTCGGAGCGGTGAAGTTGTCCGAGCCGACGGTGCCGTTCTCGCGGGTGAAGGTGATTTTGTAGGTATTCATGCGGGCTCCTTTCTCATGCGGCGGGCCTTGGCGGCCCGTGTATGGTGGGCGGTTTTGGTTGCCTTCTTCGTTTGGTGTGCTTTAATTATAGTCCGCATTTGAGGATTTGTAAAGCCCTTTTTCGGATTTTTCCAAAAATTTTTTCAGCAGGCGTCCTCGTCTGCGGATTGGAGGAGCTAAAATGACGATTTGTGAGAGAGTTTTCTCCCTCTTGGCCTCTGATGGCCGAGACCAAAAAGACCTCGCCATGCACATCGGCGTTTCGACGCGCACGGTGAGCACATGGAAAACGCGGGGGACAAATCCGGGGGCCGAGTACATCGCCGGCATCGCGGAGTTCTTTAGCGTTTCCACCGACTACATCCTCACCGGGGAGGAGAGGCAATACTCCGTCTCCCCGGCTGACGAGGAAGTCTTGAGTGCCTACCACGCGCTCAAGAGGCCGGAGCAGGTCTATATTCTGGGTGAGATGTACCGCCGGGCCGGGCTGGTTCCTTCGCAGCCCGCCGGCGATGAGAGCAAAAAAGCTGCCGAGCCCGAGGCTTCCATCGGGTCGGCAGGGTGATTTATCTGGATTACCCTCTTGGAGGTGGTGACGAGTGAAGGTTGGGTATCTTCGCTGTGCGGCCTGTGGGGCCGAAACAAATTGTGTCGAGTTGACCGCCGGGCTCTGCCCGGCCTGCAAAGATGAGCGCGTCCGGGAGCTCTCGCTCCTTCACCGCCGGTATGACCGTGCTATTCTGGCTGGAGACCTCTCCGCCGCTTCGCTGGCTGCCGATGAGGTGGAGGGCTATGAGCGTGTCTGGGGGCTCCGGCTGCTTGCTGCGCCCTCTGTGGCTCAAATGCGCCGCGCCATAGCTGGCACTTCGGAGGGCGATGCCTATGGGGCTTGAACAACAGGTATGGTCGCTTTCCGATGGGAAAAGGCTGCGGGAGGTGAAGGCTCCGAGCGAGAAGCAGATTGAAGACTTGCTCGCCGCGAACATCGAAATTCTCGACGCCGGTTGGCTGGTGATAGGCCGGCAGGTGAAGACGGAGGGTGGCGGCTTCATTGACATCCTCTGCATCGACCAGCAGGGGGCCTTGGTGGTCGTCGAGCTCAAACGTGAGCTGACGCCTCGAGAGGTAACGGCGCAGGCCCTTGACTACGCTTCCTGCGTCTCCGTTTTCACGGAGGCCCAGATAGCCGAGACCTACATGGCGTACAGTCGGAAGCTGGGGCGGCTCGAGACGCTTGACAAGGCGTATGAGCGGAAATTCGGGATGAAACTGGACGCCGACGCCTTCCGGGGCGACGCTGGCCGGAATGAGGTGAAAATCGTCGTCGTAGCGACGCGCATGGACGGCAGCACCGAGCGAATCATCGAGTATCTGTCCGAAGCCTTCAAGGTGAATATCAACATCCTGTTCTTCTGCGTCCTCGAGTACAACGGCTCCTTGCTGCTGTCTCGGGCGTGGCTCCGCGAGCGCGAGGAGCTCGCTGCTGCGCCCGCCGTGGGCCGCCGTGAATGGAATGGGGAATACTTCTTCAATTTCGGCGACAGTGAGAGCCGCAGATGGGAGGAGGCCCGGAAGTACGGCTTCATCTGCGGTGGCGGTGGGAAATGGTATCACCAAGTCATTTCCTCTATCGAGCCGGGCTCGCGGGTCTGGGTTCGCATTCCGGGCTCCGGCTACGTCGGCGTCTGCACCGTCCGCGAGAAGGCTGTCCCGGCCCCGGAGGCGGTTCTCTCCGTTGATGGGAAGGACGTCCCCTTCCTTGAGCTCCCGCTCAAGGGCCATTATCATCGGGACAGAACCGACTATGACGAGCAGGAATTTATTGTGAAGGTGGATTGGGAAGTCTCCGTCCCGAAGGATGAGGCTGTTCACGAGTTCGGCTTCTTTGGCAATCAGAATATCGCCTGCCGCCCCACGGCTCCGAGCTGGGAGTTTACCCTTGACCGCCTAAAATCTGTCTGGGGTCTCCGTCGGGATGGAGGTGGTGCCGATGCCAGTTTACAAGGATGATGAGCGCGGGACGTGGTACGCCTCTTTCTACTACACCGACTGGCAAGGCCGCCGGAAACTCAAGAAGAAGCGCGGGTTTGAGCGCAAGAAGGACGCGCAGGAATTCGAGCGTGAGTTCCTTGCGAAGCAAGAGCGTTCCTGCGATATGACCTTCGCCTCCCTTTGGGCGCTCTATTGTGAGGATATGACTTCCCGCCTGCGGGAAAATACCCTACAAAGCAAAAAATACCTCGTAGAGCGGCACATTCTGCCGTTCTACGAGGCTCTAAAGGTGAATGAGATAACTCCCGCCCATGTGCGAAAATGGCAATCTGAGCTGCTGTCAAAGGGGTACGCGCAGACCTATGTGAAGACGATAAATAATCAGCTTGTGGCCGTGCTGAATTATGCCGTCCGCTACTACGGCCTGCCTTCAAATCCCTGCCACGTCGCCGGGAGTGTGGGCCGAAAGAACGCCGACGCGATGAAGTTCTGGACGAAGGAACAGTTTGAGGCTTTCCTTGCCTGCGTGGAGCGCCCTTCTGCCCGCGCCGGGTTCTCCTTGCTGTTTTGGACAGGCATCCGCATCGGGGAGCTGCTCGCGCTTACGCTCAATGACTTCGACTTCGAGAAGAAGACGCTTTCGGTCTCAAAGTCCTTCCAGTCTATAAAGGGCCGGGAGGTTATCACCGAGCCGAAAACGCAAAAGAGCAAGCGCGTTATCCCTCTGCCGGACAAGCTCTGCGCCGTGGTGCAGGAATGCACCACGCGCCTCTATGACTACTCCCCGGACGAAAGGCTTTTCCCGTTCACAAAGTCCTTCTTTCACAAGGAGATGGAAAAAGCCTGCGCGGCCTCCGGCGTCGAGAAAATCCGTCTGCACGACCTCCGGCATTCTCACGCCTCGCTGCTCATAGAGATGGGGGCCCCAATACTCCTTGTCTCTGAACGCCTCGGGCATGAGGACGTTGAGACTACCCTTCGTACCTACGGGCACCTCTATCCGAACAAGCATGAGGACACCGTAAAGAAGCTGGATGACCTCATGAAATAGCCCCTTCGGCCCGTGGTATTACCGTGGCATTTGGGCCTTTCGGCGGCTTGCCGCTGGCATTACTTTGGTATGAAAAAATCCTCGGGAGCCGTGCAAAAAGTCCGCATTTGAAGTAATATATGTAACAAAACGCGGATTATAGAGCGTCAAACGAGGGTTAACAAACTTCATCCGTAGAGTGGGAATAAGAAAAATTTATCCTGATGCCGTTTTTTTCCGGCTGTAGAGCCGGAAAAGTGGCAAAACCGGATGGATTTATTCTCCATTTGATAGCAGATTGATAGCACTTGCCAAAACCGCACTTACTGAATTTATTTCAGAGTAACGGGTGGCTTACAGGTGCGCTGAATAACTTATCTATATAAAAAGGTCTTACCGATTTTTTGTGAATCGGTAAGACCTTTTTGTTTTATTCCTTATCCAAATCGGAGAGAAGCCATTCCATAAACCGCTGGTCGGGAACTTTCACCCAGTTACGGGTGGTATCAAACTCCGGGTAATGATACCGCCAGCGGTCGTATTCCTCTTTGGTGATTTCTCCAGCTTCCAGCTTGGCTGCCTGTTTCCGCCACGCAATCAGGGATCGGGCCAGCTCAGCGGCGTCCTTGCCGTGGCGAATGTTTACACGCAGATGCACTTCCCCGTCACACTCACAAATTTCCAGACCGTATCTGTCCTCCAAAGTAAAAAGGGTGTGCATCAGCCCCATGTAGGAGTCAATGTCCGGCACGGACAGTGCCAAAGGAGAAACATCCAAGGTATTTGCCAACGCCGCAGTCATGTCCGCTTTTGGGGTTCTTGTCCCGGTTTCATATTGTGCAAGGCGCACATCAGCAGACTTTTCGGGAAAGCCCACCTGCGTACCAAGATATTTCTGTGTCATACCCCGCAGGATACGGAAAAAGTGGATTCGTTCTCCAATCGCCATATCAGCCATCTCCTGTCGTGCTTTCTATAAGCTGAGCATAGCAGATATGCTTAATAAAGTCAAGATGAAACTAAACAAAAATATTTAATATTTTCTTGAAAACCGCTTGACTTAAACTTATTCGCATAGTATACTACAGATATGCTAAACAATAATGTTTAGGAAAACGAGAAGAGACATAAAGCATCGATATTTATCAGAAGTAACTGTATCAGCGAGGAAAGGAAGGTATTTTGCTTATGGCAGGACAGATTTTTATGCGAGCAGATGAGGTAGCCGCAGCGTTGGGCGTTTCCAAACCCTATGCCTACAAGCTCATCAAAAAGATGAATGAAGAATTGAAGCAAACCGGCTGTATCACGATCTCCGGCAGGATTGATCGAAAATTCTTCTACGAGAAGTTCTACGGAACCAGAGACAATTTTGAAAGGAAGGGGATCTGATTATGGCGGCATTTAAGAACAAGGAAAACGGCACTTGGTATGTGCAGTTCCGCTACACCGACTGGAAGGGCGAGCGGCAGCAGAAGCTCAAGCGTGGCTTTGCCACCAAGAAGGAAGCACAGGCATGGGAACGGGAGTTCCTGATGGAGAAGCAGGCCGACATCAACATGACCTTTGAGAGCTTCGTAGCGTTGTACGAAAAGGACATTAAGCCCAAGCTGAAGCTTAACACATGGCTCACTAAGGAGAGTATCATCCAAAAGAAGATTCTCCCCTATTTCCGCAAAAGAAAGCTCTCTGAAATCACCGCCAAGGACATCATTGACTGGCAGAATAAAATCCGTGGTCTGACCGACTGCCACGGAAAGCCTTTGTCCAAGACTTATCTAAAGACCACAACCAGCTTAGTGCCATCTTTAACCACGCTATCCGCTACTACGGCCTGCAAGTCAATCCAGCGCAGCGGGCGGGAAATATGGGTGAGGAAGAACGGAAAGAAATGCTGTTCTGGACACGGGATGAGTACATCAAATTCTCCGAGGCCATGATGGATAAGCCCATTTCCTTCTACGCCTTTGAAATGCTTTATTGGTGCGGCATCCGTGAGGGTGAGCTGCTGGCGCTCACGCCTGCGGACTTCGACTTTGAAAGGCAAATGCTTCGTATCAATAAATCCTATCAGCGTATCAACAAACAGGACGTGATAACCTCCCCTAAGACGAAAAAGAGTATCAGGGTTATCCAGATGCCGAGCTTCCTGTGTGAGGAGATGCGGGACTATTTGAAACAACTCTATGGGGTGGAAGCCGACAGCCGTATTTTCCCCATTAGTAAGAATTATCTTCATCGGGAAATGGACAGAGGATGCAAGGAAACAGGGGTAAAACGCATCAGAATCCACGATTTGAGACACAGCCACATCTCCCTTCTGATTGACATGGGGTTTACCGCTCTGGCAATCGCTGATCGGGTGGGACACGAAAGCATCGACATCACCTATCGTTACGCCCATTTGTTTCCGACCCGCCAGACTGAGATGGCAAATAAACTGGATGCACTGAAAACTGAAAAAGGAATTTGAAAATTATGTCTATGAAAAATCTCGACAATCACAACCGTTGGAGGAACAAAACTGTAGCGTTCCGGGTATCGCCGGAGGAGGATGAACAGCTTGAAGTTTTCGTGAAGCTGTCCGGCCTGACCAAGCAGGATTACATCACCCGCAGGCTACTCTGCAAAGATGTAGTGGTACAGGGCAATCCGAGAGTGTTCAAGGCTCTCAAAAACCAGTTCACCGCCGTTCTGGAGCAGCTTCAGCGAATTGAGGCAGGGGCTGGTGTGGATGACGAGTTGATGGACACCATCGAGATGATGACCGCAATTATGGACGAAATGAGGGAGGAATTTGCCTATGACGATTGATGTAAAAGAAAAGACTGCCCTTAACACATCTGTTGGCGCAGATGAAAGGCAGTCGTTTCAACCAAAGTCTAATGATAGTATAACCACTTCCGACCCAGAAATCAATGGTCAAGTTGAAAAAAGAGAGGAATCACTGGAAGAAATGATGCGGCAGATGCAGAGAATGGCAAGTCCGTATTATCTTCACACGGTTTCCATGACCGAGCTGTATCAGACCACCTACAAGAGCAGGCCGCCGATTATCGACGGTTTGCTCTACGGCGGGGCGTATATCCTTGCCGGTGCGCCCAAGATCGGCAAATCCTTTCTGGTGGCTCAGATTGCCTATCATGTCAGTACAGGAACACCGTCGTGGGGGTTCGAGGTGCATCAGGGAACGGTACTCTATCTTGCGCTGGAGGACGATTACCAGCGTATTCAGAGCCGTATGTTTATGATGTATGGCGTGGAGGACAGCGACAAGCTTCACTTCGCTACGGCGGCAAATAAGATTGGAAATGGTCTGGATGAACAGCTTGAATTTTTCGTGCGAGAACATCCCGACACAAAGCTCATTATCGTTGATACGATGCAGAAAATTCGTGAGGTCGGCGGCGAGGCATACAGCTACGCCAGCGATTATGAAATCATCGGCAGGCTCAAACAATTTGCCGATAAATACGGCATCTGTGTTCTGACAGTACACCACACACGCAAGCAACCCGCAGGAGATAGCTTTGAAATGATCTCCGGCACGACGGGCTTGCTTGGCTGTGCGGATGGCTCACTGCTGATGCAGAAGAAAAAACGAACGGCACTCGAAGCCACCATTGATGTGGTGGGGCGTGACCAACAGGATCAGATTCTCTATCTGACCAAAGATTCCATCACGCAGATTTGGAATTTGGAACGAACAGAAACAGAGTTGCACCGTGAGCCGCCCGATGCGGTGCTGGAAGCCGTTGCAAAGCTCGTTTCGGCAGAGCAGAGGGAGTGGACGGGCTCGCCCTCCGAGCTTGCAGAAGCGGCTCAAACGGGCATGGCGGCAAATGCCCTGACCAAGTACCTGAATGTCAAATGCGGTAGGCTGGCGGACGATTACGGTGTGACATATGAGAACAAAGCAAAGCATTTCGGGCGCAGGGTGAAACTCACCTATAACGCCGAGTGCGACGGTTGCGACGGTCGCAACGGTGAAAATGACACCACCAAAAGCACCGTCGCAATCGTCGCTACCGTTGCGGAAAAGTGAAAATCCCCAAATTGGGAACTTGCCGGAAAGGAAAAGAAACAAATGAAAAATGTGCAGATACCCTATGAGCTGTTCGTGGATCTGGTGCTGTACCATCTGAACGGCGAGGATGATTTTGACGAGGACATCCGAAAAGGATTGGAGCAAAAGCTGGATGCCATGCTCAACCGTCAGCTCTATTCGCAGTACAAGACCGCACCCACCGGGGAACAGAGGGAACAGGCAAGGCAGGAATATCTTGAACGCCGTGGAGTGCCGCAAAGCTATCGCTGGACTGCTTCTCCTTGGGAGCGATGACAGGAGCGTGCCACGCTCCTGTTCTCAGCAGACAAGGCAAAAGGCATTGGTAGCTATCAGTAAAAATCAAGTTCCCAAATTAGGAACTTGATACGACACACCAACTTTCGTATCCCCCCGTCCCCATCGAAAAATCCGCAGATTTGGAGATGGAAGGCAGAGTGGATTTTCAAAATCTGCTCTGCCTGTGGACGGCAGAATCGAAGCAATCAAGGTTGCGGAAAGGCTGTCCGGTCACACCGCATTTTGAGTGTTTGGGTTCCACACACAAACCGAAAAAGGCGGCAAGGCATCCGCAGATGCCGCATACCCCCTCGGAGAGCCCACGATACTTTGCAGCCGCAGGATGAAAGTATCATAGTGGGTTATTACACTTCCGCAGAAGTATCCCCAAGAACGCTACCCCGTACCACTAACGAAAAATACAGGAGGAACTGCCTATGGCAAGAGGCGACGGTATCCATCGTACCAGCGCAAGAAATATGAGAATGACAATCGACAAAGTAGCTAACGCTCAAGGGCATAACGAGCGTGAAAAATCAAGTTATGTCAATCAAGACATCGTGCCGGAAAGACAAGGCATGAATGTCCATTTCAAAACACCCACCGCCGACTACACCGCTATGTTTGAGCAGATGGTGGCAGACGGAACGATCTCCACCCGTGGTCTGAAAGCCGATGCGGAGAAGTTCGGTGAGCTGATCTTTGACGTCAATTCAGCTTACTTCTACAACAACGGTGGCTATGATTACGCAAAACAATTTTACGCCGAAGCCTACAAAAGCGCAATCGAAATTGTGGGCGGCGAACAGTATATTTTGTCGGCGGTCATGCACGCCGATGAACGTAACCGAGCAATGTCCGAAGCTCTGGGCAAGGATGTGTACCACTATCACCTTCATGTGGTCTACATCCCCGTGGTGGAGAAAGAAATCCGCTGGTCGAAACGCTGTAAAGATGAAGCTCTCCGTGGCACAGTCAAAGAACGCATTATGCAAGTGAGCATGAGCAAAAAGTGGGACTCTAAACCAGCACTTGACGAGAATGGGCGGGAGCTTCGCACCAAGTCCGGCAAGCCCGTTTTGAAAGAATCCTACTCTGTGTTGCAGGACGATTTCTTTAATCACATGAGAGTTGCCGGATATACCGATGTGGAACGTGGCGAGCGTGGCAGTTCCGAGGAACATCTGACGGTCACGCAGTTCAAAGTGGAGCGTGAACAGGAACGCCTTGCCGATCTCACTGAGCAGACGCACCAGAAAGAGGCAGAAGCGGCGGAATTGAATAAGAAAATTGAGAAAACCAAGCAGAAAAAGGTTAATATTGAGAACATTGATAAAATTGAAGCCAAGCCCGCCATGTTGTCCCCTTCGAGGGTGTCCCTTGAAAAATTTGAGTACGAGACGCTGGCTGTTGCCGCAAAGAAATACTACGCCCAAGAGAAGAAAGAGTCCAAGTTACAAAAGTTACTGGATTCTGCAAACAAGGTGATTTCCGATTTGAAAAATCAGATAAAATCGCTCACCGCAGAAATTAGCACTTTGCGTGAAGAATTGCTTCAATACAAATCTGTTCGAAACAAATTAAAGTCACCGAATTTGGAGCAGGAGAATGACCGTCTCCGTAGCAGACTTCGTACCTATGAGGATGTGATTTCTCGTAATAATCTGTGGCATCTATTCAGTAAAAACCGTGGGAAAACGCACGCAAGGGATGATAGCCGCTAACAGCGTGTAGAGCCGGGAAAAACAAAAAATCTCTGCCGGGAGCGTTCTAAATGGTGCCCGCATCGTTTAGACACGTTCCATCGGAAAATCCACCCACTTTTACGGCTGTTGAGCCGTATAAAATCGCGAAAAATCAGGAGGTTTTATGAAAACAGGTCTTACAAAGAAGCAAAAAACGACGACCATCTATTTCAACGAGGACAGCCCTGTAATTGAGGTTTGTACCTACAATACCGATTTGAAGAACAGGCTGAGGAGGTTCTCAGCACAGTACCCAGACGAGTGCAGACTGATCGACGATGACGAACTGGGCTGTCTGACTTTTGAAATTCTCAAGGGGCGGTTCGGGTTCAAGCTGACCGCCCCGTACAGTGAGGAACGCCGCAAAGCTGCCGGAGAGCTGGCAAAGAAAGAAAATCTAAGGAGGAACAGCAAATGAATGTTGTATCTTGCGAATTTAAGATGGACACCGCTTGCGTGGAGTTTCGTCTGTCAGACGGAACGATAATTGCCATTGACACCATCGCCGTGGAAAATGAGGTGGCAGACAATATGTATGAACGGTCTGAGCTGGACTATCTGATTTATAACGCACCGATTGAATATGCGGATTTGATACTGAACGGTGATCCTGTGAAGTATCTGAAAACTGTGACTGTGTATAAACCCTTTGAGAGTTGAGCGCGTCGCCGCCCGTGGGAGTAATCCTGCGGGCGGCCTTTCTGCTTTAAGGGAAAAATCTGGTGTAGTATTTTTCCCAGATTACTTGAAACAATCTGCTGTCTATGCTATAATGGGAAAAAATTGATACTACTATATTCCCGCCGGAGGTTTTAATATGGCTAAACAGGTACACATACGGGTTGATGATACAATATATGAAGAATTAAGTGAGTATTCCACGATTAGCGGGCAGTCCATGCAGGATTGTTTGTCTGTTGCCATCAGGCAGCTTCTTGTTAAAAACAGGGAGGATGTTCCCCGCAAGGAAACAGACTATACTTTTATTGACCTGTTTGCCGGAATAGGCGGGATGCGAATTGCCTACGAAAGAGCTGGTGGGCATTGCGTGTATTCAAACGAGTGGAACAAGTACAGCCAGGAAACATATTTTGCAAACTTTGGCGAACAGCCTGACGGTGATATTACCAAAGTAAATGCAGCAGACATTCCCGATCACGACATTCTTGTTGCGGGATTTCCGTGTCAGCCTTTTTCCATTGCGGGCGTTTCCAAAAAGCAGAGTCTTGGACGGGCAACCGGTTTTGAAGATAAAACACAGGGTACACTGTTCTTTGATGTTTGCAGAATCCTGAAAGAAAAGCGCCCCAAGGCGTTCATGCTTGAAAATGTAAAAAACCTGTGCAGCCACGACAGAGGCCGCACATTCAAGGTTATCCGGGAATCGTTGGAAGAGCTGAATTACAAAGTGTTCTTCCAGATTCTTGACGGAAAAGACTATGTTCCTCAGCATCGTGAGCGAATTGTGATTGTTGGATTTGACAAGGAGCGTTACGGTGAAGATATTGAGTTTGAGTTTGGCTTGTCTTTGCCCCAAAAAGCTCCCGTAATGAGAGATATTCTTGAATCCGATGTTGGCGATAAATACACTCTCTCCGATAAGCTGTGGGTGTATCTGCAAAACTACGCTGCAAAGCATAAGGCTGCCGGCAACGGTTTTGGTTATGGTATTGCTCCGCTTGATGGTGTCAGCCGTACCATCAGTGCCAGGTATTACAAAGACGGATCTGAAATTTTGATCGCTCAGGATGGTAAAAATCCGAGGAGATTAACACCAAGAGAATGCGCCCGCCTCCAGGGCTTCCCGGACAGTTTTAAGATTCCGGTTTCTGATACTCAGGCATATAAGCAGTTTGGCAACTCCGTTGTTGTGCCTCTGATGGGCGAGGTTGCAAAACTTGTTATTAAAAATCTGCGTAAGATGGACAAGGAAATATCCCGTAGAGAAAGGATGACAGTCTGATGATTGATGGGTATGCAGTTCAGGCGATTCAGTCTGTATTAAACAGCCAGCAGGCATATTGTAAATTTCTTTCCGCAAATGATTCCGGTGCAACTGGTGGACATCAAAGTGGCATCCTGATTTCAAAGGCTGCCAAGGAAATGATGTTTTCTCAGGAGCTTGGCAATGAAAACATCCTCAAAAGAACAGTAGAAATTCAGTGGCAGAACGATTTGCGTACTGAAAGTAGTTTTACATATTATAGCAGCAAAAATGAGCTGAGAGTTACCAAATTTGGTCGTAATTTTCCGTTTCTGAATCCTGAACAGACGGGTGCGCTGTTTGTGTTCACAAGGCAGGATGCAGATCAGTACAGTGCGTTCTTTCTTGAAACAGAGGACGATATTGAGCAGTTCCTGAGTGCTTTTGGTATCAGTCCAACAGAAACAAACCGCCTGATTGACAGGAGCGGTATTCTGCCCGAAACACAGGAGCAGATTGCAATTCAGGAGTTTATCAGTACTCTGACAGTAGATTTCCCTTTGTCCGATGTGATGTCTGCGGCGGCAAGAGATATTCAGAACAGGGTATATAATCACCTTGAATATATCCGAACAAACCCTGACCGAAAAATTATTGAATGGACGAACACGGAATATGCCCTGTTCCGGGCAATCGAACACGCCCGTTATGGTGAGCAGATTTCCTGTGGATTTGCTACGGTTGATGAGTTTATCACTATGGCAAACATGGTGCTGAATCGTCGTAAGAGTCGAGCAGGAAAGAGCCTTGAACATCATTTGTCTGCCGTATTTGATGGAAATGATATTATTTATGCAGCACAGGCAGTAACAGAAGGCAATAAAAAGCCGGACTTTCTTTTCCCCTCTCAGACGGCATATCACGATGCTACCTTCCCCACGGATAAACTGATTTCTCTTGCAGCAAAGACTACCTGTAAAGACCGCTGGCGTCAGGTTATTAACGAAGCAGACCGACTGAGAGACATGCCCAAATATCTGTGTACGCTCCAGCAGGGCGTTTCTCCGGCACAGATGGATGAAATGCAGGCAGAAAATGTTGTCCTTGTCGTACCTCGTCCGTATATTTCCTATTATCCGGCAGATCGGCAGGATCGTATCTGGCCGTTGTCCAGGTTCGTATCCTATGTGCGTGAAGTTGAGGGGCGCTGATGGCTGACATTGTATCCCCAGAGCAGCGAAGTAAAAACATGGCAGCAATCCGTTCCAAAGATACAAAGCCGGAAATATATTTGAGAAAGCTCCTGTTTTCACAGGGATTTCGTTATCGGATTGCATCCAAAAACATTCCAGGTCACCCGGATATATTTCTCCGAAAATATAATACAGCAATCTTTGTTCACGGGTGTTTCTGGCATCGTCATCAAGGCTGTAAATATGCCTACACGCCTAAATCCCGAGTGGAGTTCTGGCAAAAGAAATTCAATGATAATATCAGGCGGGATGCGATTGTCAGGAATGAATTGCATGATAAGAATATTAAATGTCTGATTGTATGGGAATGTACAATTAAGAAAATGATGCGAGACACTTCAACCGAGAGACTTATAATAGAGAAGTGCAAGCACTTTTTGGAGAACGATGAAAATATGATCTCTCTATAAATTGTATCGTTTTAAGTTAGGGGGCAGAAATGGCAAACAACCTACAAAAACTTATATATAATCTATCTGCAATTTCGCCTTTGTGCTTTGTTTTTGCTGTTCTTTGGTATATTCAAAAACAAACACTGATAATACCTACTGTCTGTGCTTGTATCGGCATAGTTATGATTCTCTGCTTAGTGGTTTCATTTTCTTATGGAAAAAAACATGTAGCACCTATTATCATCAGGGTAACGGACATATCTCCACATGATGGATGGGTCGTGGCTTATATCGTTTCCTATATAATTCCTTTCGCAAGTATGGCTATAAAGGACTTTGATATAGTGATTTGTGGTATTATCGCAGCGATACTTATAGTCATAGTTCCTTTTGTCAACTCAGCAATTCCAAATCCTTTGCTCATGTGTAGAAAATACCATTTTTATCAAATCAGTGCGGAAAATGGTGTGTCTGGATACCTTTTTATAAGCAAGAGGAAATTGCGAAAAGCGAAAGATATAATAACGATTAAACGGGTGTTTGATTTTTTGCTTATAGATACGGAGGTGCAATAATGTTTCAAAATTGTTCTGTAATGATTATAAGGACGGATAATCCGTCGGAAATACTTCGGTTGGAAGTAGATGCGGAGACGCAACAAGCTATTTGCGATGCTTTTGCGGTTGCAGTTTCAGATTTAGTTGGTGAAAAAACAAAAGTGCCTTTTGACGGAAGTTACAAACCACATCAAGATGAGTTTTTAGCTATAGAGAATTTCCAACTTACAGACGAAATCAAGGATGCAATTCGTAATCCAATGGGCGTTGCAGCTTATCAAAAAGAAGGAAATACTTTCCCTGAAATCAAAGCCATTTTTGTTGGTGAGCGTACCGAAACAAATGACACCGAGAAATTTGTAGTTGCCTTTCAGCGATTCAGAAAAGAACAATATATTTCTACAAAATGGTATAACCTCTTTTTTGAGGGCAACACATTTTATAGGCAGAACAATTTTGGAATTAGTATATCAGACAGCATTGATTGCTATTATACCGAAAGTGAGCTGCAGTTTTCTTCCTTTTTCTTTGCTAGACAAGTTTTTGATTTGAGTGAGTTCTACCGCTCAGCTACGGATCAAGAAGTAGATTCCTTTACTGCCAGTGAAAAGTTAACGATTGAAAACCCGCAGGAATTCAAATCTATGGCCAATACATGGATTCGCCGCAAAATTGCGATGATTAACGATTCTGAAGTGCTTATTAATTACCCTGCATCCAAAATCAAAAGTCTGGCTAAATCAGTGGGTATTGACATAACCGTAGAGAACAAAAAAGTAGTTATTCCAAACGACAAGGAAAAAATTAAAGTTATTTTAGGATTCCTCGATGAAGAGGCCTATAAGGGTCCTTTTTCGCAGAACACATATTTAGCAAATTCCAAGCGGCAAATCAAAAAATAACGGCTTGGTGCATTATTGCTGATAGCAACGATTCGATAGCTTTTTGATAGCAGAATTTCGGATAGACCGTAGGATAAGAATAATCTGTATCAAATAAAATCACAACGGATTAAATGCTCTAAACAGAAAAGCTTAGAAACGGATTTAATCCGGCGAGTGGGAATAAATCCGGAAAACGCTTTCAAAGGGGCCCAGGCTTTCGCCTGGGCCCCTTTTCTTCTTCCCCCGGCACTTGACTCCGGATAAAATCCGTGATATAGTTAAGCGAAATTATATAAATCAGCTTAATTATTCAGGAGGATCGGCATGGACCTGCGGGATGCCCTAAACCAATACTATTACGACACCACGGTCTGCGACCTGCGGCAGCTCAGCCGGACGGGCGGCGGGGAGCTCTCCTACAACAGCATCATGTACCTGGACGTTATCTCCTTCCAGGAAGCGGACGGCGGCTGCACGGTGGGCAGGCTGGCAAAGACGCTCCGCATTTCCGCGCCGGCCGCCACTCTCAAGGTCAACGAGCTCGTCAAAATGGGGCTGGTTGAGAAGTCGCGCAGCGAGACGGACCGGCGGGTCGTCTACCTGCGTGTGACAAATCAGGTGGCCGAGTCCCTCAAAAGCTACGACAGCCCCTTTGAACGCGCCGCGCAGGCGGTCGAGCGGCGGTTTACCGCGGATGAGATCCGGGCCTTCTGCTCGATCCTCGGCACCTTTACCGAGGAATATAAGAAGGATTTTTGATATGGAACAACAAAATCAGAATCAGATCTTCGAGACGCTCTCCCCCACGCGCCTGTTCTTCCGGTGCGCCCTCCCCAGCATGGTCAGCATGGCCGTCGCCGCCCTCTATACGATCGCCGACGGCGTCTTTGTGGGCCGTTTCATCGGGTCGGACGCCCTCGCGGCAATCAACCTCGTCATGCCGCTGCTCAGCATCAGCTTCGCCCTCGCCGATATGGTCGCCGTCGGTTCGTCGGTGCAGATCGCCATCCACCTGGGCGAAAAAAAGGAGCTGGAGGCCAGCCGGATTTTTACCGTCTGTTCCCTGCTGATCGTCGGGATATCCGCGGTCGTGGGAGTGATCGGCTATTTCGGCGCGGAACCGCTCGTGCGCCTGATGGGGGCGGACGCGGAGGTCACCGCGCTCTCGGTGGAATATATCAAGGTGTACGCCGTCTTCGCGCCCTTCATCATGGTGTTCTTCGCGGTCGACAACTACCTTCGCATCTGCGGCCGCACCCATTACAGCATGGCGCTCAACATCATGACCTCCCTGCTCAATATTCTGCTGGACTACCTGTTCCTCGGCGTACTGCGGCTCGGCATCGGCTCCGCCGCGCTGGCCTCCTGCATCGGGCTCTCGCTGGGCACCCTCCTCGGCTACTGGCCGTTTCTCCGGAAAAAGCTCCAGCTGCGCTTCGTACGCGGGAAAATCCGCCTCCGGCAGATTGCCAACATTCTGTTCAACGGTTCCTCCGAGTTCTTTTCCAACATCGCGGGCTCCATCCTGATGATCATCCTGAACAGCATCCTGCTTCATCTGGCGGGCTCGATGGCGGTGGCCGCGTTTTCCATCGTCCTCTACGTGGACAGCATCATGGCCTCCCTCCTCTATGGCATGACCGACTCGATGCAGCCGGCGATCAGCTACTGCTACGGCGCGAAGCTGCGCGGCCGCATGTTCGCCTTTGAAAAGCGGGTGCTGCTCGTGGGCGCGCTGCTCTCCGGGATCACGCTGGCCGGGATGCGCCTCGGCGGGCAGGGGATCATCTCCCTGTTTATCCGGGAGAACGACCCGGCCCTGCTGGAAATGAGCCTGCGGGCCATGGAACTCTTCTCCTTCACCTACCTGACCGGCTGGATCGGCGTGGGGCTCAGCGCCTTCTTTACCGCCGTCAACCGGCCGGGGACCTCCCTCGGCATCTCCATCGGCCGCGCGCTCTTCTTCCCGCTGCTCGCGCTCGCCGTCCTCGTCCCCCTGCTGGGCGTGGACGGCGTGTGGCTCACCTCGGCGGCAAGCAGCACGCTGACAGCCGTCACGGCGGCCGTTTTCCTCGCGCGGTTTTTGTACGGACAGAAAAAAGAGGGCCGGACCGAACCCCCTTCCCGGTGACCGCGGCGCCGGCCGCGGGATTCCCGGTTTCTTTCCGCGAAAACGGGATCCTTTTTTCGCGCGCGGTGCAATCCGGCCCCGCAAACCGCCAAGAATCAGTGAAAGGCCCGCGGAAAGCCGCGGGCGGTTTGGAGGAAGCCATGATCATCCGAAAAGAGACTCCCGCGGACTATGAGGCGGTGTATGAACTCGTCAAGGCCGCGTTTGCGGCCGCCGAGCACAGCGACGGGCGGGAGCACGAACTGGTGGCCGCCCTGCGGAAGAGCGGCGCCTTCGTGCCCGGGCTGTCGCTCGTCGCGGAGACGGACGGAATTCTCGCCGGGCACATTCTCTTCACGGAAATCCGGATCGGCGGGCGGACCGCGCTGGCGCTCGCCCCGCTGTCCGTGCTCCCCGCGTACCAGCGGAGGGGCGTCGGCTCCGCGCTGATCGCGGAGGGGCACCGTGCGGCGCGGGAACTGCGCTATCCCTTCTCCGTCGTCCTCGGAAGCGAAAGATACTATCCGAAATTCGGTTACCTTTCCGCCGAACGGTTCGGCATCCGCCCGCCGTTCGACGCGCCGTCTGAAAACTTCATGGCCCTCCCCCTGTCGGACGAGCCCGTCCGGATGGAGGGCGTCGTGCGGTACGCAAAGGAATTCGGGCTCTGACGCCCTGCGGCGGCCCGGGAAACCGCGCGCCAAAAAGCCGGGGGACCCCAGCGGGGTTCCCCGGCTTTTTCTGTCTTACCCAGCGGGCTTTTGGTCCTCCAGGAGCTTTTCCGCCAGCTCCTCCGCCAGCCGCTCCACCGCTTCGATCCGCGCCGCGTCCGCGTCGGGGAGGTGGACCCCCGCCGTGACGACGACCACCGTGTTGAGCGCGCGGCAGAGGCGTTCGGCGACCGGGCGGGCGACGGCCTCGTCCTTGTGGCCGGGCTGGTTCCATACCGAGCAGGTGCAGGAGACGCTCCCGTCCCCGCGCAGGCTGGGGCGCGGCTGCGCGATGGCCACCGACCCGATGTGCGACCGCCCGCCGCCCACCGTCACGGTGAGACCCTCGTCGAGCGCCGCCGCCCGCGCCTCGAGCGTGATGCCGTCGCGCGACACGCGGTAAGATCCCGCCTCCATGCGTCCAACCCCCTTCAGGCGGCTTTTCCGCCCTCGATTTTATGAATCCACTGTAACGCACCCGCCGCCGGATGTCAACCCAAAACCGTGCCGGACGGGCGGGCGCGGCCGCCAAACAAAATTTCCTCCCGCAAAGCGGGCGGGGCCGCCGCGCGGGGGCGCCGCTTTTGCCGGCTTTCCCCCCAAACGCCCAAAAGCGGCGCCGCATGACGCCGCGCCGCTAGTCGCCCCCCGCCGGCGCGCCGCATAGTATGGCAGTGTGAGCAACAACAAGCGGCGGCAGTATAAGGGTGGCGACAGCCCTCAGAAGAGCCTGCGTATGACGACCTGCTGCTTCACATAAAGGGAGGGCGGATTTGATCCGCCCTCCCTTTTTCACATATCGCGCCCATCCGACGCCCGTCCGTTCCCTTCTCCCCCGCTACCCCGTGAGCTCGCGGCGCAGGGCGGTCAGGATCTTTTTTTCGCGGCGGGAGACCTGCACCTGCGTCATGCCCAGACGCGCGGCGGTCTGCACCTGCGTCATGCCGGAAAAATACCGCAGCACGATCAGCTTGCGGTCGTTCGGCTCGAGGCTGCCGACAACCTGCTTGAGGGAGATCACGTCGGAGAGCATGTCCTCGGGCGACGCGACCGGCAGGTCGATCTGCCCGCCGCCGTCGTCGTCGCTCTCGGTGAGGGAGAGGGGCGGCGCGGCGGCGCAGAGCGCCTCTACCACCTGCTCCTCCGGCAGGTCCATCGACTGCGCGAGGTCGGCCACCGTCGGGTCCCGGCCAAGGACGTTCGCGAGGCGCTCCCGCTCCCGGGAGATGCGCATCGACAGCTCCTTGAGGGTGCGGGAGACCTTGACCGCGCCGCCGTCCCGGAAGAGGCGGCGCATCTCGCCGAGGATGACGGGCACCGCGTAGGTGGAAAACCGCACGCCGCGCGTCTCGTCGAACGCGTCGGCGGCCTTGCACAGCCCCATGCAGCCCGCCTGGAAGAGGTCGTCATATTCGATCCCGCGCCCCTTGAACCGGTGGGCGCAGGCATGTACCAGACCGATGTTCTGGGAGATGGTCTGTTCCCGTTTGTTTTCGGCACATTCGATCACCGGCTTCATGCCTCCTTGCTGCGAATGTCCCTCTCCAGAACCACCGTCGTCCCCTTTCCTTCCTTGGACGTCACCTTGACGCGGTCCATAAGGCTCTGCATGACGGCAAAGCCCAGGCCCGCGCGTTCCTCCTCCGGCGCGGTCGTATACATCGGTTCCATCGCCTTTTTGATGTCGGGGATGCCGCAGCCCTTGTCGCGCACCTTGATGACGACGCGGTGGTCGGGCAGGATATTCGCGGTTATGTACACGATCCCCAGCCGGTCGCGGTAGGCGTGGACGATGCAGTTGGTCACCGCCTCGCTGACGGCGGTCTTGATATCGGAAAGCTCCTCCACGGTCGGGTCGAGCTGCGCGACGAACGCCGCCACCGCCGTGCGGGAGAACGCCTCGTTGACCGAGCGGCCCTCAAACTGAAGCTTCATCGAATTAATTGCTTTCATCTTCCATTCCTCCGGCTTTCGCAGACTTATCGGGTACGGGGCGGCGCTCGGCCCTGTCCAGAACCGCGAGGCGGTCGAGCCCCGCGAGGACCATCACCTTTTTCAGATGGCTCGCCACATTGACCAGGTGCAGCGTCCCGCCCAGCTCCTGCATGAGCTTGTAACGCCCCATCACCAGGCCGATGCCCGACGAATCCATGAAGGTCACGTCGCGAAAGTCGATCTCCAGCTCGCGGACCTGCCCCTTGAGCACCGCGCCGTCGATCGTCTCGCGCATCTCCTTGGCGCTGTGGTGGTCGATGTCGCCGATAATCCGCGCGGTCAACAGCTCGTCCGCCAGATCGATTTGAACAGCCATAATCTTCTACGTCCTTTCCTGGGAAGGCATTTCTCCCCGCTTTCGCGCAGCAAAAAAAGCCCTATCCAAAGGATAGAGCTTTTTCCGTGAAAATGCTGTCGAAGCATGTCCCTATTCCAATTTCACCCCGGGGAAAAAGAGGGCGCGCACCTCCGACGCCAGATAGAGCGACCCGCAGACGGCCACCACGCCGCCCTCCGAGGCGGCCACCGCCCGCGCCAGCTCAACCGCCTCCCCGGCGCTGTGGGCGGCGGAGGCCCGCAGCCCGAGCGCATCGGCGCGCTCGGCGAGCAGGTGCGCGTCGAGCGCGCGGGGGCTCTTCGGGGTCACGCAGATGAGCCGCCTGAAGCGCGGGGCGAGCGCGGAAAGCGCGCCGCCCCCGTCCTTGTCCGCGAGGACGCCCATCACGCCGGTGACCGGACGGTCCCCGGCGAGGGAGAGCGCGTCCGCGAGGGCGCGGGCCGCCTGCGGGTTGTGCGCGCCGTCCAGGATGACGAGCGGGTCCCGCCCGACGATCTCGAACCGCGCGGGGATCCGCGCCGACGCGATCCCGCGCGGGATCGCGTCCCCCAGCAGGAGCTTCCCGAACTCCGGCGTCCGGCCCAGCTCGTCCGCCACCGTGAAGGCGGTCATCGCGTTGTCCACCTGATGCCGCCCCGCCAGCGGGACGTGCAGCCCGCACCCGCGGTACCCGAGCTCGGTCCCCTCGAGCCCCAGCTTCATCCACGCGGGGTGGGGGCTCGGCTGGATGACGGGCGCGCCCCTGGCGCACGCCTCCTCGTAGATCACCGCGAGCGCGTCGACATCTTGGGCCGCGCAGGTCACGACGGGGACCCCCGCCTTGATGATGCCCGCCTTGGCGCGCGCGATCTCCGCGACCGTCCCGCCCAGCACCGCCGTGTGATCGAGGCCGATCTGGGTGATGACGCTGATAAGCGGCCTTCTCACCACATTGGTCGCGTCGAACGTGCCTCCCAGCCCCACCTCCGCCACGACGACGTCGCAGTTTTTCCGCGCGAAATAGTCGTAGGCGACGGCGGTGACGAATTCAAACTCGTTGAGGTCGTCCACCCGCGCGGCCAGCGGGGCGATCCGTTCCACGCTCTCCGTCAGCTCCGAGCGGGAGATCATCTCCCGGTCGATCTGGATGCGCTCCCGGAAATCGAGCACAAAGGGCGAGGTGTAGAGCCCCGTCCGGTACCCGGCCGCCTCCAGCATCGACGCGATCATCGCGCAGGTCGAGCCCTTCCCGTTGGTGCCCGCCACATGCACGATCCTCAGCCGCTCCTGCGGATCGCCCAGCAGCCCCATGAGCGTCTCCATGCGGCCGAGCGTCGGTTTGGCGCTGAACCGCCCGAACGAATGGATATGGCTTAACGCCTCCTGATAAGTCATCCTGTCCCTCCAAAAAAAGCAGGCCGGGCCCGCCCCGTTCCGGGGACGCCGCCTCGCGGTCGTCGTCCCCGGCGGCACGGCGCGGCCGGCCTGCTGTAAAAGGTCTCTGTTTTCCGCGGTCTTTCAGGAGAACGCGGAAAGGCTCTCCTCGATCTTCGCAAGGCGCTCCCGCACCTTCTGGAGCCGCTGGCGCTCCGCCTCGACGACGTTGGCCGGGGCCTTTTCGACGAACCCGGGGTTCATCAGCTTGCCCGAGAGGGCCGCGATGTCCTTTTCGCAGGCGGCCTTCTCCCTGCCCAGGCGCGCGAGCTCCTTCTCGCGGTCGACGAGCTCGTCCATCGGGATGAAGATGCGCGCCGCCTCGGTGACGACCTGCACCGCACCCTCGGGCGCGAACCGCTCCCCGATCTCCACGTCGGAGGCGAAGGCCAGCCGCTGGAAGAAGGGGATTCCCTGCCGGAAGACCTCCGCCTCGCCGGTGGCGATGTAGAGGTGGGTCTTCTTGGAGGGGGGCACGTTCATTTCGCCGCGGCGCACGCGGATGGCGCGGATGGCCTGCATGACCTTTTCAAAGTCGCGCTCGTCGGCGGCGAAGTTGAGCGCCTCGTCGTAGACCGGCCAGTCGGAGACCATGACGCTCTCCCCCTCGTGGGGCAGCGCCTGCCAGATCTCCTCGGTGATGAAGGGCATGAAGGGGTGCAGCAGCTTGAGGGTGCCCCCCAGGACGTACACGAGCACCCGCTGCGCCGCGAGGGAGGCCTCCCCGCCCGCCTGCAGGCGGGATTTGCAGAGCTCGATATACCAGTCGCAGAGCACGTCCCAGATGAAGTCGTAGAGCTTCTGCACCGCGAGGCCCAGCTCGAACTTCTCGAGGTTTTCGGTGACCTCGCGCACGAGCGCGTTATATTTCGAGAGGATCCACCTGTCCTCGACGGCGAGCGTCCCGGGCAGCGAAACGTCCGTCAGCCCGTCGGAGAGGTTCATGAGCACGAACCGGCTCGCGTTCCACACCTTGTTGGCGAAGTTGCGGGAGGCGTTCACCTTCTCGTCCGAGAAGCGCATGTCGTTGCCGGGGGCGTTCCCGGTGGCGAGGGTGAAGCGCAGCGCATCCGCGCCGTATTTGTCGATGACTTCCAGCGGGTCGATGCCGTTGCCGAGGGATTTACTCATCTTGCGGCCCTGCGCGTCGCGCACAAGGCCGTGGATGAGCACCGTGTCGAAGGGCACCTCCCCCATATGCTCCAGCCCCGAGAAGATCATCCGCGCCACCCAGAAAAAGATGATGTCGTAGCCGGTGACGAGGGTGTTGGTCGGGTAGAAGTATTTGAGCTCGGGGGTCTCGTCCGGCCAGCCGAGGGTGGAAAAGGGCCACAGCGCGGAGGAGAACCAGGTGTCAAGGGTGTCGGGGTCCTGTACCAGGTGCTTTCCGCCGCACTTCGGGCAGGCGTCCGGGTCCTCCTTGGAGACGACCATTTCCCCGCAGTCGGGGCAGTACCAGGCGGGGATCCGGTGGCCCCACCAGAGCTGGCGGGAGATGCACCAGTCCTTGATGTTTTCCAGCCAGTTGAAGTAGATCTTGTCGAACCGCTCGGGCACGAATTTGGTGTCGCCCCTGCGCACCGCCTCGATGGCGGGCTTGGCGAGCGGCTCCATCCTGACGAACCACTGCTTGGAGACGCGCGGCTCGATCGCGCTGCCGCAGCGGTAGCAGCCGCCGACGTTGTGCTTGTAGGGCTCGACCGATTTGAGGTAGCCGCCCGCCTCGAGGTCCGCGACGATCGCCTTGCGGCACTCCTCGCGGGTCATGCCCTCGTATTTGCCGCCGTGTTCGTTGATGGTGGCGTCGTCGTTCATGACGTTCACGACGGGCAGGTCGTGGCGCAGGCCGACCTCGAAGTCGTTGGGGTCGTGCGCCGGGGTGATCTTCACCACGCCGGTGCCGAAGTCCATCTCGACGTATTCGTCCGCGATGATCGGGATCTCCTTGCCCACGATCGGCAGGAGCACCTTTTTGCCCACGAGGTGCTTGTAGCGCTCGTCGTCCGGGTGCACCGCGACGGCGGTATCGCCGAGCAGCGTCTCGGGGCGGGTGGTCGCGATCTCGAGCACCTCGTCCGTGCCGACGATCGGGTAGTTAATGTGCCAGAAGAAGCCGTCCTTCTCGTCGTACTCCACCTCGATGTCCGAGATGGTCGACTTGCAGTGGGGGCACCAGTTGATGATCCGCTCGCCGCGGTAGATGAGCCCCTTCTCGTAGAGGTTGACGAACACCTCGCGGACCGCCCTGCTGCATCCCTCGTCGAGGGTGAAGCGCTCCCGCTCCCAGTCGCAGGAGGAGCCGAGCTTTTTGAGCTGGTCTATGATGTGGCCGCCGTACTCCTTTTTCCACGCCCATGCGCGCTTCAAAAATCCCTCGCGTCCGAGGTCCTCCTTGGTGACGCCCTCCTGCCGCATGGCCTCGACGATCTTCGCCTCGGTGGCGATCGACGCGTGGTCGGTGCCGGGCAGCCAGAGCGTCTCGTAGCCCTGCATTCTCCGCCAGCGGATCAGGATGTCCTGGAGCGTCTCGTCGAGAGCATGTCCCATATGCAGCTTGCCGGTGATGTTCGGCGGGGGGATGACGATGGTGTAGGGCTTCTTCTCGGGATTGGGCTCGGCGTGGAAATACCGGCCCTCCTCCCAGAAGCGGTAGGTTTTATCCTCAACCTGCTTGGGGTCGTAAACCTTTTCCAGTTGTTTCGGCATGTCTGTTCCTCCAATAGCCTCTTTCGGCAAATTACAATACTCTATATTATAATAAAGTTCCCGTCCAATTACAAGCGGGACCGCCGGAAAATCTGCCTTTTCAGCGGATTCGGCGGCAGGGACGCGGCCGCGCCAAAAGGCGGCAGGGGCTTTGCCCCCGCCGCCCGTCGGACGCTATCCCTCCGGGGCGTTTTCCACGACGCCCTCGCACACCCGCCGCAGCTCGGTCGCCGCTCCCGCCAGCGCGAGGGCGAGCGCGAGCGCCCGCTCCCGGCTCTCCAGGCCCGACGCGTCCGAAAGCTCCTCCCGCAGCAGCGCCTCGAGCTTCGGACGCAGGCGGTTTTTGAGCGCGAGCGCGTCCCCGTAGGCCCGCTCGAAGCCGCCCGGCGCCCCCTCTCCCGCCACCAGCCTTTTGATGTCGGAGAGCGCGAGCTGTTGCTTGAGGGTGAGGATGCAGAGCAGCTGCATCACCTGCTCGCGGGAATATTTTTTGCCCTTGACGGGCATAATAAGATGCTCCTTGGAATAGTTGTTGACCATCGTCTTGGTCAGCAGCTTATCCTCCGCCGACCGCTTGTTGCCCGCGAGGCCCTCGTCCACCAGCGTCAGGATCTGGTCCATATAGAGGTCGATGCGCGGCACGTCGGCGGCGGAGAGATCGGCGTCCGCAAAGGCGGCGGACAGGATTTCATCAAAGGTTTTCATCGTCTTCCCTCCCGGCCGGAATTCCCTGTCCCCAATTCTACATGATTTTGTGAACTTTTTCAAGATGCAGTTGCTTTTTCTTCGATATGTGATATTATAATAGTATCATATAGTTATTAAAACTACATTATATTGTTGTGAGGTGCCACTATGCCGCGGATCTTCCTGAAAGCGCGCGACCCCATCAGCAGCTACACCCATTTCATCGGGGCGTGGCTGTCCGTGATCGGCCTGGTCGTGATGGGGGTGCATCTCGCGGTGACGCCGGGGGTCACGGCGGTCACCGCCGTCTCCTGCATTCTCTTCTGCCTGTCGCTCATCGCGCTCTACTGCGCGAGCAGCATCTACCATTTCACCAACGCCGCGGCCAAAATCCAGACCGCGCTGCGCAAGCTCGACCACGCGATGATCTACGTGCTCATCGCCGGGACCTACACGCCGCTGCTGCTCACCCTGCTCCCCCGCCCGAACAACCTCGTCTTCACCGCCGCCATGTGGGCGGTCGCCGCCGCGGGCATCCTGATGAAGATGTTCTGGCTGGGCGCACCCCGCTGGCTGAGCACCACCCTCTACATCCTGATGGGCTGGGCGATCGCCGTCGACCTGCCCGCGGTGGGCGCGCTGCCCCTGCCGGGGATCGTGCTGCTCGTGGTGGGCGGGCTCGCCTATACCGTGGGCGGCGTCATCTACATGGTCAAGCGCCCCAACCTCTCCGAACGGTTCGGGTTCCATGAGATTTTCCACCTCTTCGTCATTGCCGGCAGCGTCTGTCACTACCTGATGGTCCTGCTGTACATCGTCTGAACCCCGTCGTTTTCTGAACGCAAGCCTCCCGCCGCGTATTTTGCGGCGGGAGGCTTGCTTTCCCTGCGGCGGGATGGTATCATTTCCCCATGGGAGCGAAAGGGGGCGGCGGCATGAAACAGCGGTCGGGCACGGGCCTCATCTGGGCCGCCGCGGGGCTTCTCGCGGCCGCGCTCATCTGCTATAACGCCGCCACCGCGCCGCCCCGGGTCCCCGCCAGCATCGCCTTTTCCCCCGCGCCCGTTTTAAACCCCTACCCCGAGCTGGATGGGGTGGTCGTCCACATCAACCGGGCCACCGAGGAGGAGCTGACGCAGCTCCCCGGCATCGGGCCGGAAAAGGCCGGAGCGATCCGCGCCTACATCCGCGACTACGGTACGCTCGACTCCCCCGAACAGCTTCTGGAGATCAGCGGCATCGGCGAGAAGACGCTCGAGCAGATTTCCCCCTACCTGGCGTTCGACTGAGCCGAAGTTCACCCTGATAAAAAACGGGCGCGGCAGACGCCGCGTCCGTTTCGTTTAGTTCCGGTTCGGGTTCTCCGGCGCGGGCGGCTCGGGAGCGCCCTCCGCCTGGGATACCGCCTGGTTGATGAACGCGCTGGTGATTTCCGCGTTCGGGTCGACCTGTGCAAAATGGTCGTGCCGGGTCCGGGATCGTTTCCGTTCGGGATGGATCAGCCGGTTTTTTTCGAGCATGGCGCTCACCTCCTGCCGATAGTTTTTGCAGGGCGGGCGGGATTATGCGGGAGCGCTTTTTTGAAAAAAGCGGTTGACATTCCGGGACAGGCAATGTATAATAATTTACGTCGCTTGTTGGACGTTCAGTCGCCAAAGGCAAATGTGGGAGCTTAGCTCAGCTGGGAGAGCATCTGCCTTACAAGCAGAGGGTCACAGGTTCGAG
>ENA-UOIV01000138-UOIV01000138.1-human-gut-metagenome-genome-assembly--contig:-C59-NODE-138-length-86758-cov-12.893556_pt1 | contig 86758 bp, 78 predicted proteins | sample MGYA00242333_ERZ723880 | MGnify/ENA metagenome assembly ERZ723880 | reverse complement strand
TCTGCGGATTGGCTCGCTGCGCTCGCCTCCCCCTATCCGGCTTCGCCGGACTTCCACCTAAAGGTGAAACGACTCACTATGATTTGTGCGTCGCTGGCGCTCCTTCAAATCATGTTCGCTGTGCATCCACGGGAAAGCGTGTCACACGATTCTCAGGTCGCTTTGCTCCCTTACGAATCGTGTTCCCTTGCCACCCCTGTTCAGAGGGCAGAATAAAACACCGCGAAACACTTTCTTCATAAATGGCTCTACAGTAAGCACGGGTTATTGTGCCACCGCGAAGCGGGGGTGGCAAAGGAACTGAATTCATAGGGGAGAGAAGCGACCCGCGAATCCAGTGACACGCTTCCCTATGGGTGAAATGCCACGTAGTGGCAAAAGGGTGTACGGGGCTGAGCAGCGATGTAATACTCTATCGCTATCCCAACTGCCGAGAGTGCAAAATTCTTTGTGTAAATTAGATTCCTGTTAATTAACCTGGTATTTTTGCCCCTGTCAACGTCCGTGAAGATGGCCGCATCGTTCAGAAAGCCAACTATTCCGCCATCGGGGTCTCAAAGGTGTCTGTATTTGATACAATCGAACGATAGCAGGGATTTTGAACACCCCCCGTGTGCATAGGCAGGTTCACTCTTTTCCTTACAAATCTGCGCCATCATGGTATGCTGGAACAAAAGATATCGTCTTTGCTGTACACCGTGATGAAGTCCACCAGGCTGCCCCACAGCCGGGCATCGAACCCCTTGATGAGTTCCTGCTCCCGAAGCTCCTTGATGAAGCTGTCCATCTGGCGGCTCCAGACCTTGCGATACTGGATAGCTTCACAGGTCTTGTCGTACTGCGTCTTCACCGCTTCATACCGGCTGACCAGTTCGTTGTAGTTTCGGTCATAATCATCCTGGTTCTGTGCGACCCTGGCGTTCTCGGCTATGAGCTGCTGTACCTTGTCGGCCAGCAGGTTCAAATCTGTGCTGAGCCTGTCCCGCTCCTCTTCCAAGGCTTCTGTGTCAGTGAGCCGTTCCTTCAGCAGTGTGATGCTGTCAAGTACGTCCGCTTTGTTTTCGATGAGCTGATTGGCGGCCCGGACGAAGGCTTCCTTGATATCATCCTCTGTCAGATGTGGTGTCTTGCAATGGCTCTTGAACTTATCGTTGCATCGGTAGATGGTCCTGCGGTACTTGTCGGTCGAATGCCAGACCTTGGCCCCGTACCAGCCTCCGTACTGGCCGCACTTGATTTTGCTGGAGAAGATGGAGACGCCGCTGTAACGGCTCCTCCCGTCACGCCTCCGCTTGATTTCTTCCTGCACCCAATCGAAGACCTGCTGGCTGATGATGGCTTCGTGGTTATTTTCCACATAGTACTGCGGCACTTCCCCTTCATTCGCTTTCGTTTCTTTGGTCAGGAAGTTGACGGTGAACCGCTTCTGCAACAGGGCATCGCCCTTGTATTTCTCATTCGTCAGGATGCTCTCTACCGTCCGCGGATACCAGCGTTTCTTTTTCGCCGGGGTTTCCAGCCCTCTGGCAGTCAGCTCCCTGGCAATGGAGTGGAAGATATACCCGTCCTTCCCATCCGGCCCTTTGTCATAGCCCAGAAAGTGCCTGTAGGGAACACACACCTTGCCGTCAGCGAACCGCTTCCGATGGCCCCAGGTGACGTTTTCCGAAATTCTCCGGTTCTCTTCCTGTGCCAGGCTGCTCATGATGGTGATGAGGAGTTCCCCTTTACCGCAAATTTTGATACAAAATAACGATGCCCCCCAAACCCTCTTAACGATGAACCCCCTTGCACCCCCCTGCCTATCGTTAAGCGAGTATGCCTTGGAAGCCGCTCAGGACAAGGCTTCCGCAAAAAGAGAAGGGGTGGTGCATTTGCACCCCCTCGGCTCGGATTTTGCACCCCCAAAAACCTATATCACATTATTTTCTGTTATACTCCACTTTCCTGCTGCCGATTAGCTTTGCTTTATCCGTTTGCAGGAATTGTTCTACGGCCGTCCATGTCACATCGAAATTATCAAGAAATGCCGTATGCCATGCTTTGGGGACGATACATAGACTGGACTTGGGGATATACTGCTCTGCCTCCACCATCGTCACCAAAGGCGCATGGTCATCCTCGTCTCCGGCAATCAACAGCACTGGGCATTCAATCGTCCGCAGGAAATCTTCGCCGACTTCCATTTTGCTCCAGAATTTCATATAGTTCGTGCAAAATTCCTGATAGCGTTCCGGCTCCGGCATGATTTTTTTCTGCTGCTCTATAAAAGCTGCATCTATTTTCTCTAAATCCGCTACCTTCATTTCTCCGCCGAAAAAGCCCGGCTTGAGAGTCCCGGCACCGATGGCCACGATGCGCTCGGCACGCTCCGGGTACATGGAAGCGACCTTGTAGGCCGTGTATGCGCCGTCGCTGAAGCCAAGCAGGACAGCAGGCTCATCGGTGACTTCCCTCATCACCGCCAGCATATCATTCGCCTTCTGCTCATAGGTCAGCTCCGAATGTCCGATTTCCGAGCGTCCATGTCCGCGAGTGGACACAACAATCACTTGGTAATTCTTCCGCAAGTTGTCGATCATCTGTCCCATCTCATATGGCGTACCTACTCCACCGCCATGAAAGACAAAAAGCGGCTTGCCCTTGCCATAAATCTCATAGTAAATTTTTGCATCGCCGGCCTGCGCATAATGCCCTGCCGCTGTGTTGTTGCCGTAGGGCGTATCGCTGCCCTTGGCTTTCGGTGCCTGCATAAAATAGCGTATACCGCTCTCGGCTTTAGCCGCCTCGCCGATTTCCATGCTTCCCGCCAGCAGAATCGCCGTACTCAGCAGAAGTGCGCCAGTCCCATAGAGCATTTTTTGCCAAATCATACCTATGCCTCCAAATCCCAGACATCAATTCCCGCAGCTGCATCATATCTCAGCCCGATCTTGCCGCCCTGCACAGGGACAAGAACCAGTTCCGCTGTGTAGAGCACCGTCGCTTTTTTCAAATGACCGCCAAGATAGTCTATACGTCCCTTTGCTTCATCAAAGGCAGAAAAGAGAGCATGGGCGTGCTGCACCAATTCCCCCTGCCTTCCGGTCACGATATTTCCCATGAGGGAAATCATCTCCAGCATACCATTCCGCACATGGGGCAGAAATTCCTGCCTGTCTGGGATATAAGTTGCTACTTCCACCTCGCCGCAAGCCCCGATGCCTTGAAATGTTGCGGCGGATATGTGGAGCTTGCGGCACACATCTTCCACCTGAGCGAGAATTTCCTCGCCCTTGTCGATGCGAATGTAAATCCGCTCACCCATTTGCCTGTAATCCATTGCCATTTTCTCCCCTTTTCAATCATCCAGCATGACATGACGATTGACATACTGCCCGTTGCGAAGCCCTCCGTCGTAGTCAATCGCTGCCGCCGGGCAACGGTGGAAACAGCCGAGGCACAGGGTACATTTTTCCTTGACCCACTTTGGCTTTCCTTCCTGCATGACAATGGCATCAAGGGGGCATTGTCTGGCGCACAGCCCGCAGCCGATACATTTTTCCCTGTCCAGCCGGAAGTTTTTCGTTTTGCGGATGCGGTTGTAATTCGCCTTGGCTGCCGCCGCCATGATGCCCGGCATCTGATCCGGTAGGCTGTGCCCCTTTTCGCGGCGCATTATCTGCTCTATAATGGCACGAGTTTCTGCCTCGCCATTTTCCTCGGCGAGGCGGTTGCGTTGGGCATCTTTCAGGTAAAACATGGGGCTCCAATTATCGACAAAACGCGCCGCATACAAGCTGTCGAAGGAAATCCCCACCTTGCCGAATTCCTTTTGCGCCGTGGATAAAATATTGCCGTAGTCGCAGCCGTAAGTGGCCACAAAGAAGCAGTAATGGCTGCTCCCTTCCAAATTTATCTCGACTTTTTGCAGATAGTCCAGCAAAATCGCAGGCAGGCCCTCCCAATAAGTCGGCATGACCACCCCGAAATTTTCCCCTTCCGACACAGTCAGGGAATACTTCTCCTGCCGCACCAATTCTTTTAACGGCACAATCTTTTCCCCGGTTGCCTTGGCGATTTGTTCCGCCACATATTTACTGGTGCCTGTGGCACTGAAGTAGAGAATCACGTTGACACCTTCTTACAGACTGTACACGCTGCTCCGATACATTTGCAGTCTTTCCTCGCCGTTGTTATCCATGGTTTCCTGCAAACGGCTTATCATGGCCTCTTTGTCCTCCGGCACACGTCCATTGATACGCACGGGCATGGTGACATGCTCGGCGCGGAAGATGGTGGGCACGGTCAGGCAACGGATGAACTCCTGCATTTCCTCCATGCGTTCCCGCTCCGTGGCTTCGGCGAATTTCCCTTCCGCCACATCACGGGAAAGCGGCGTATCGGGAAAGAGCGTCAGTTCCGAAGCATAAATCATGGCAGGTTTGAGCTGATTATAGAGCCTTGCTGTTTCCCGTGCATGGGACAGCCCCCAGCCGTGCCCTCCCAGACCGCCCAGGAAATTGGCAATCCATGGCATCCCTGCCTCGTCCATCTTATGGCATTCATGCAACACATAATCAGCATGATAGCCCTTGTTCATGCGATCAAGGAGTTTGTCATCGCCGCTTTCCACGCCGAAGTAGAAATAGTTGTAGCCCGCATCCTTGAGCTGTCTCACCTGCTCTACCGTCTTGTTTTTGAGATTGTCCACACGGGCGTAGCCGCCGATGGATTTCACCCGAGGAAGATAATGATAAATCATGTCGGCGATTTTCAGCAAGTCCTCGGTCTTGCGAATGAAGGGATCAGCCCCCTGCAAATAAATGCGGTCAAATCTCCAGCCCGAATGAGCCAGTTCTTTAATGTCAGCTTCTATTTCCTCCATGGGCGACAGGGAAAAGGGACTTTCCTTGTAAAAGGTACAGAATTTACAACTCCCATGACTGCAGCCTGATGTAATCTGCAAAAATTCGTCATTGGCCTCATAAGGAGGACGATTGATACCGCTGGAAAAATGCATGGTCTTAACCCTTCTTTCTTACTTCTCGTCAAAGAATTCAATGATTTCCCCGGCTTTGCCCTCTACAAAGGCAATACGCAAGGGGTAGGGCGTCTCGCAGGGTACGACAATGTCCTGCGGCGCCATGATGACTTTCAGTCCTTCCTTGGCACAGGCCGCCATACACTCGTCTACCTTATCCGTAGCCAGGGCGATATGGTCAACCTGTCCGGGCCTGCGCCCCGGCTCGGCGTTGGCAAACAGCTCTATCACGCCGTTCCCCGTGTCCAGCATCGCTCCGGCTTCCACGCCATCGCCCCAGCTGCGAAGTATATTCATGCCAAGTACATCACAATAAAACGCGATCACAGCGTCCATTTACGCTTTGCCACAACAGCGCAAAGCCGCATGATGCAGTCCTTTAATCAAACTCATCGACAGAATCTCCCCTCAAATTTACAAAGTTCACTCAATCACAATATTCCGGCACGCTTTGCGGGGCTTGCCCTTCGGATAGTCCCCCGCATGGTAGCCCAAGGTTACAAAAGCCTTGGCCTCCATTGTGTCCGGCACACCCCATTCCTCCATGAACGCCTTGCCTTCCGGCAGGGCAAAGGTTTCCTCGGCGCGGGAAACGATGCAGGAATCAACCCCGAGCGAATGAGCCGCTAAAATCATATTTTCTGCTATGCAGAAGGCATCCGCCACACTAAAAAGAAAATCCTTCTGCCCGAAAATCACGCAGACCGTAGGTGCATCGTAAAAGCCGTTCCTGATATTCGGATCATCAATGACAGAAGGCTGCTCATCGGACACATGACCGCCCAGGAGCTTACTGCGGTCAAAGGTTGAAAAGTTCAGCTTGCCGAGCTTCTTCGCCAACTCTGCATTATGCAGAGTAACAATCATGCTGCGCTGACCACCTCCGGCATTGGGAGCATACAGCCCTGCCTCTACAATCTTGTCCACCAGTTCCCTTGGAACTTGTTTTTCCTGATATTTCCGAATAGAACGGCGTTCCTTCATCAGCGTGAGTATATCCATATCTCTCAAATCTCCTTCCAGCATTGCGGGTCGGCGGCATAAAAATCTCCGCCGGAATTGGCAGATGCTACGGCGGGACAGCCACGGCACCAAGCCTTTAGCTCACACTTGCTGCACTTGGCAAATTTATCATATTCCCGATAATCTTCCAGCTCGTTTACCCACAAATCCGTCAGCCTGTCTTTCAGCGCATTGCCTACGCAGCTGTCCAGCACCCTGCGGCAGGCATAGACATCCCCCGTTGGCAGTATCGTCAAATGCCCGCTTGCGCAGTTACAACCACCGTAAATCATATCAGGCTCCGCATCCTCTGGAATCGTAAATTTTCCTTCTTCGTAATCATAGAGCGTCCAAAGATGGTCCTTGCGATGGAAATAAGTTTCGCAGCCGGCCTCCTCATAGGCGCGGAATTTCTTGTCACATTCGGCCAAGAGTTCCCGATAACGCCGAGGCGTGATATTGGTACCTTTTTCCTCGCTTGTGGGGCAGTATCGGGCAAAGGCATAGACCTTCGCTCCCGCCGCCACCGCCGCATCAATTATCTGCGGCACTTCATCTATATTTTTGCCGGAAACGGTAGTCATCAGAATGGAGCGGATACCCGCAGCATTCAGGGTGGCAACCTTTTCCAGGGTAGTTTTGTAAGAACCCGGTTTTCGGAACCAATCGTGGGTTTCTTCCAGCCCGTCAAGGGACATCTGATAGCGCACGCAGCCGCATTCCTTCATGCGTCTGCATACATCCTCCGTCAGGTGGAAGGGATTCCCCATGATAGTAAAAGGAATGCTCCTTTCCCGGAATTTTTCCAACAACCACCAAAAATCTGGATGCAGGATGGGATCTCCCCCGGTCAGGTAGAAGTAGGGCTGACGGTCAAAGGTTTCGCAAAAATCCTCGCAGTTTTCCAGTACAGCCGTCATCTGCTTCCGCGTCATTCTGCTGATACATTTCTCCTTGTTTTCGGCGAAAATATAACAGTGCTTGCAGCGCTGATCGCAATCATCGGTAATATGCCACTGAAATGAAAAATACGGTTTCACTCGACCGCCCTCCCTGCTTTTTCCTGTCATCGGATGTAGGTGTATTTTGCACCTACGCCCCCACGGGGACATTCATGCCCACCGGAACACCAAAATTACTTGTCGCCGGAGCCGCAAGCCGTCGGCACGACCTTGTCGCCAGAGCCGCAAGCCGTCGGCACGACCTTGTCGCCGGAGCCGCAAGCCGTCGGCACGACCTTGTCGCCGGAGCCGCAAGCCGTCGGCACGACCTTGTCGCCGGAACCGCAAGCGGCAGGCAATACCTTATCCCCGGAACCGCAAGCCACGGACATAATCTTGTCGCCGGATCCGCAGGAGGAGCCGGCGAGGTTCATGGCTGCCTTCTTGTTCCATGCTGCTAAATTCTTGAGTGCCATGTGAATCATCCTTTCTTTTAGCTGGCATTAACTTTCGACAGGTTCATAATAACAGGAACAGCCATGGTTGTGAAATGCAAATTTCGGATTATTGATACGCTAGGCGTATCAATAATCCGTGTGACATGTTATAATAGGGATGAGGTGATTTCCATGAACACGCAACAGTTGGAATGCTTTGCCACCCTCGCAAAGACACTGAACTACGCCAGGACTGCCGAGCAGCTCTCCATGACGCAGCCCGCCGTCTCCCGTCAAATCAAAAGTCTGGAAAACGAGCTGGGCGTGCAGCTTTTTCAGCGTACCACCCGTTCGGTGACGCTGACGCAAATCGGCTGTCAGTTCCTACCCGATGCACGGCAAATCCTCGAAATCTACTACCGCTCAAAAGAATGGATGGAGAGCTTTCACAAAAGTCAGCGGAATGTCCTGCGAATTGGCTACGCCGATTCCCACGCAAATTGGCTCATCAGCAAAATCCTCACTCCACTGCTTGAGACGCAGGACAACATTTTGCCGGAGCTTACCCTCGACCAAACAGATGCCAATCTGCACCGCCTTGCTGTCAATCAGCTTGATCTGGTCATTGGCATGAAGGATGCTAAATTTTCTGACGAGGCAATTCATTTTGTGAAGCTCCATGACGATGGTTTTATCTGCGTCGTGAGCAAGGCGCATGCACTTGCTCTCCAATGCAAAAAAAGACGCCAAAAAAGCGTCTCTTCTTCGGGGTTATGGCCTCATCGTCAAATTATCGCCATACCGCTGTATCTTCTGAAGCGTACCTTTTCCCGTGGCCACCGCATCATTCCCGTCAACGATGAACTGGACAATATTCTCTGCGCTACCATCAGCGAAGCCTACAATCTGGCGCTGACGGGTGCGGGGTTTGCGCTTATCCCCGAGCATTTAGCGTTGCCTCACAAGGAACTTGCTTTTCTGCCTTGGGACGAATCTCCCCGTGCACCAATGGGCATATACTATCGCAAAGACTCTGCCCTAAACAAAAACTCTGCCGTACAAAAATTCATCAGTGAGGCTAAAAACCATACAGACTGCGTCTTGCCTTATTTGTGCTGATATGCACCAATAATTATTCACCGTATGGAAAGACGTCCGTCTGCACTGTGCAAGTATTCAAACCAGTATATCCGTCCCATCGCGGAACACCACCGTCATGCCGCCGTCCACGCCCACCGTCACATAATCCACCATCGTACCCCAGAGCCGCTCATCGAACTCTGCCACAGGCTCGGTCTGCGCCTCAAGTGTCCTGATGAACCCCGCCAGCCTCTCGCCCTTGGCTGACCGCTCTGCGATGGCCTCCATCACCTCGTCAAACCGTGCATTGGCTTTCTCGTACCGCTCCACCAAGCCGTTGTAGCGTTTTTGGTACTCGCCCTGATCTTGGGCAATCCTTGCATTCTCGGCGATGCAGTTCTGGGTCATCTCCACCAGCACCGCAAGCTCCTGCCCCAAGGAGGCTTTCTCCCGCTCCAACTCCGCAGTATCGCAGAGCGTCTGCCGGACGAGCCGGGCGTTGGCAGCAATCTCCTCCGACGCGCAGGATGCGCTAGTGCTGGCGCAGGAGCGTGGTGCGACGTTTGCGCCAGCCCGCTCCGTCACCAGCTTGTTAAAGGCCGTGACGACGGCTACTTTGATTTCCTCCTCGGTAATATGCCACCGGCATATTACCCATGGGGCGTTTGGCATTTATGCCCGTCGTACTTGTTGTTGCAACGATAGATGACCCTGCGGTACTTGTCGGTGCTATGCCAGACCTTGGCTCCGAAGAAGCCGCCGCATTCGCCGCATTTGATTTTCCCGGAGAAAATGCTCACGCCGCTGTATCTGCCTCCCTCCCGCTTGCGCCGCGCTGCCTCCGACTGCACCATCTCGAAGGTGACAGGGTCGATGATGGCGGGATGGCTCTGCTCCACGAAGTAGCTGGGGACTTGCCCCGTGTTCTTCACCACCTTCTTCGTAAGGAAGTCCGGTGTGAAGGTCTTTTTGATACAAATAACGATGCACCCCCTTGCCCCCCTGTCTATCGTTAAGAGAATATTCCTCGGAAGCCGCACGGAACACCTAGCCTGCCCATTAAGGCGCTTTCCTTTTGCCGCCTCACCGAACTGCGGGGGTGGCAAGGGAACTGGATTCGCAAGGAGCCGCAGGCGACTGAGAATCCAGTGACACGCTTCCCAGCGGGGCGGAAAGGTGGTGGTGCCAGCCACCAAAGGGGGAATGCATTTCCTCGCCCGCCAGGGCGGTTGTATGGTTTTCGCCGTCAAAGGCAGTATTAAAAATGGCGCCGAAGGCGCCGTACCTCGCCAGCGGGCACGGTCAGCCAGCCAATAGGTAGGCCCTTTTATGGACAGGCTAAGGGCCAACTTTGGCTGACTTGGAGGTCCTATGCAGGACCTCCACAGTACTTCATACCTCCCGAGGGCGAGAGCATGGAGCCCGCCTGTAAGGCGAAGCCGATCACAGGCAGAACCCTGGCAGCCCAGGGCCAAAGGCCCGGCGGCTGGCTCAACCCTCACGCCCGTAAGGGCGTGTCAACCTTCAGGAATACTGGAAAGCACCGCGCTGGTCCCGATCCCGACCGCGTCGAAAGGCGCTTGAACCTTCACACTCATAAGGGACTGGATTTCCCTTTCTGTGCCATAGGGCTTGAAAAACATTCTGCTGATTAGCTCACTGCGCTTGCCAGAATGCAAAAAAGCAGCAGAGCCATCTACGGTTCTGCTGCTTTTGATTAATTTCCTTCCAATTCTGCCACACCCAGGGGCGGGCTTTCTAGGAATTTGACTTTTGGATTTCTCTGGGCCAGCCAGCCTGCCTGCCAGGCATTGGGCAGGAGGTACACCGGCCGCTCGCGGCGGTCGTAGACCACCATGGCATTGTCGATGCCTACCAGTTCTTCCGGCGGCACGTCGCCTTCGGTCCAGCGGGCGGCGGTGAAGCCTAAGGGTTCCAGGTTCACCGATACGTTGTATTCGTTTTCCAGCCGATATTTCATGACTTCAAACTGCAGCTGGCCAACGGCACCGATAATGAAGGATTCCATGATGTAGGGCTGCTTGTACACCTGAATGGCCCCTTCCTGGGCCAGCTGGGTAACGCCGTTCAGGAACTGCTTTCTCTTCATGCTGCTCACCGGTGAAAGACGGGCAAAGAGTTCCGGCGGGAACACAGGGAAGTCGATGAAGGTGACGGGATGTTTCTTTTCGCATACCGTATCCCCTACGCCCAGTTCGCCGGTGTCGAAAACGCCGATAATATCGCCGGGATAGGCTTTTTCAACGGTCTGTCTTTCCGTAGCCAGGAACTGCTGGGGCTGGGACAGGCGGATCATCTTGCCGCTCTGGCGATGAAGCACGCTGGCCCCTTTTTCAAAGACGCCGGAGCAGATGCGCATGAAGGCCACCCGGTCGTGGTGCTTGGGGTCCATATTGGCCTGGATTTTGAAAACGAAAGCGGAGAAATTGGGATCTTCCGGGGAAACCGTGCCCTCCAGTGTCTTTCTCGGTTCCGGCGGCGGAGCGAGCTGCAGATATTTTTCCAGGAAGGGCTGTACGCCGAAATTGGTCATGGCGGAGCCGAAGAACATGGGGGTCAGTTCTCCTTTTGCCACTTTTTCTTCATCGAAGGGGTCCCCTGCTTCGTCCAGAAGTTCCAGGTCGTCTTTCAGGGACTGAATGATTTCAGGGCTCAGGTGGGAGGTGATTTTTTCATCGTCCATTTTCCCGGAAATCACTTCCAGTTTCTTTACGCCATGGGCATTGTCCTTGATGAAGAGATGGCACATTTCCGTTTCTCTGTCGTAAATGCCGGTATAATCGCCATTCACTCCGATGGGCCAGTTCATGGGACAGGAGCGGATGCCCAGTACATCTTCAATATCGGCCATGAGGTCGAAGGGGTTCTTGCCGAAGTGGTCAATTTTATTGACAAAGGTAAAAATCGGAATGCCCCGGTCAGAGCAGACTTTGAAGAGTTTCTTCGTCTGGGCTTCCACGCCCTTGGCCACGTCGATGACCATGACGGCGGAGTCCACCGCCATGAGGGTACGGTAAGTATCTTCAGAAAAGTCCGCATGCCCAGGGGTGTCCAGGATATTGATGCGGCAGCCCTGGTAATCGAACTGGAGCACCGAGCTGGTGACAGAAATACCACGCTGTTTTTCAATTTCCATCCAGTCGGAAACGGCATAGCGGGCTGTCTTTCTTGCCTTGACGGATCCTGCCAGATGGATGGCTCCGCCGTAGAGCAGCAGTTTTTCAGTAAGCGTCGTCTTGCCGGCATCCGGGTGGGAAATGATGGCAAAGGTGCGGCGTCTTTTTATTTCTTCCAAATCAGTCATGTTTCACCTCAAAATTAAAATAAGCGTCATACCATTATACCCCATGGGGCGGGGCTGTGAAAAGGGATTTTCTCTATAAATGGGGACTGGGGCGCCTCTACATTTATAGAAGGCGCCCTCTTATGAAAAAACCTTTAGAACTGCATTTATTAAAACGAGTGCCACCTGCTTGCAAGGGGGAGAGGACCATGAGGTGGCGAGGGAGGCCGCCGATTGGCGGTCAGGATAGCTATAGAGTATCACATCGCTGCTCAGCCCCGTACACCCTTTTGCCACTACGTGGCATTTCCCCTCAAGGGGAAACAAGAAATTTGAGGAGAAAAGCAGAAAGAAAACCAGTGAACCATTTTTCATAAGGGCCTATCATTTTCAAAACAAAAAAGGGCACCCCGGCGGGTACCCTTTTGTTCAAACGATCACAGTGTGAGCGCTCTTTCGAAGTGTTCCTTCAGAATTTTGATGGAACGCTGGAGTTCTTCATTTTCTTCATCGGTCAAATGGAGTTCGATAATGTCTTCCACGCCGTCCTTGCCTACTTTCACCGGTACGGAAGCAAAGCTGTCATGGATGCCGTACTCGCCGTCCAGATAGACGGAGCAGGGAAGGATTTTATGTTCGTCGTGGTAAATGGCACGGACCAGTTCGGCGGTGGCAGAGGAAACGCCAAATTCGGTGCAGCCTTTCTTGGCATTTTCAATATTTCCTTCTTCATGGACTTTCTTCAGGATTTCTTCCTTGGAATCCATATGGTAGAGATCCGGCTTTTCCTTCAGCAGTTCATCGATGGGCTTGCCTGCCACTTTGACATGGCTCCAGGGAATCATGCTGGAATCGCCGTGTTCGCCCAGAAGGTAGGCGGTGAGAGAGCGGCGGTTGACTTTGAGCTGGGTAGAAAGCTGCATCTGCAGGCGGGCAGAGTCCAGGGCGGTGCCGGAGCCGATGATTTTCTTTTTCGGCCAGTCCAGTTTGTACTGCAGGTATTCTGCAATAATGTCGCAGGGATTGGAAATGGAAATAATAATGCCGTCAAAGCCGGATTTCTGAATCAGCGGCAGGAATTCCTTGCTGGTGGCAATGGCGCCATCCATCATGTCCAGACGGTTCTGTCCCTGTTTCCGGGGTTTGCCGGATGCATTGATCAGAATATCTGCATCTTTCATATCGTCCATGGTGCCTGCATAGGCCTCAAAATGATGGGGCTGGTAGCTGACGGCATCCAGAAGATCCAGGGATTCGCCGATGGCTTTGTCCATGTTTGTATCGTAGAATACCACTTCATCTGCCAGGCCCTGCACTGCAAACTGGAGGGCCAGATGGGATCCTACATTGCCTGCACCGATAATACCGATTTTTCTAGTTTTGATTGACATAAGAATTCCACACTCCTTTTCTGCTTCCGGGAATTTCTCCCTTTCTCCTATATGGATTCTGCATAGTATCATTATTTTGCATGGTTGCATGCATAGATGTATTATAGCACTATTTGGGGTAAGGTTAAAGGGGCACGGACGTGAGGGTTCGGAGAGGAAGGCCCACGCCCGCTCCGCAGGCGAAGGTTGTGTAAAAGGAAACTGAAAAGGATCTTAGAATGAATCAATGCGTCCCCGGCTCACCAGCTTACTAGTACACTAGCTCACTAGCTCACCAGCCCACTATCCCCCAAAATTTTCATCTTGACAAAGTGAAAGTTCCGGCGCTATAATTCAGCCATACGAAACAAGCGATGATGAAGAAGGGGTAATGAGACCTTTTCAGAGAGACAGCGGCCGGTGAGAGCTGTCAGGGGCTGATTATCTTTCCACTTCGGAGACATGGATGAAGAATCCTTCGGGCAGGCCCGTTACAGCCTTTCAAAGATGGCCTTTCGGCAATTTGGGTGGTATCGCGGGTGCTCTCGTCCCTTAGTGGATGGAGAGCGTTTTTTTATATCTCGCTCCTTTTTGCCATGGCTAAATTGGGTGGCACCGCGAGAAAAGAGAAGCTCGTCCCATGGGACGTCTTCTCTTTTTGTGTTATTTGGAGGTTCATGATGAAGAGAGTATTCAATTTCAACGCCGGTCCGTCCCCTATGCCCCTGGAAGTGCTGGAGGCTATGAAGGAGGATCTCACCAATTTCAAAAACACAGGCATGGGTATTACGGAAATCAGCCATCGGTCCAAAGAGTTCCAGGATATGCTGGATGAGACAAAGGATCTCCTGCGGCAGCTCATGCATTTATCGCCGGATTATGAAATCGTGTTTATCCAGGGCGGCGGCACCATGCAGTTCCTCATGACGGGATACAATTTCCTCCATACCCGGGCTGCCTATGCAGATACCGGCGTATGGGCCCACAAGGCAAGAAATACGGCCGCCTTCTTCGGTGAAACCTACGATGCCAATTCAGCCCAGGACAAAGATTACTCCTATATTCCTGACACCTATGACATCAAGGATGGTACGGACTACCTCTACATCTGCGCCAATAATACCATTTATGGCACGGAATACTGGAAATTCCCGGAGGTGAAGGTACCCCTGATCTGCGATATGTCTTCAGACATTCTTTCCCGGGACATCGATTTCAACCGGTTCGATATGATCTGGGCCGGTATCCAGAAGAATCTGGGCGCCGCCGGTGTGGCTCTGGCTATCATCAAAAAGAGCCTTCTTGAAACGGCCCGCACCGATATTCCCGAATTCCTGCAGTACCAGACTTTTGTGAAAAAAGATTCTACCTACAATACGCCGCCGGTTTTCTGCATTTACACCCTGAACCGCATGCTTCACTGGATCAAGAATATGGGCGGCCTCAAGGCCATTGAAGAAAGAAATAAGGTCAAAGCAGCCCTGATTTACGACGTGATTGATGAAAGCGGCGGATTCTACCGGGGCCATGCGGAAAAGGATGCCAGAAGCCGCATGAACATTACCTTCAATCTGGCCAATGAAGCCATGGAAAAGGATTTCGTGGAAAAGGCGAAGGCCCATGATTTCATAGGTGTGAAAGGCCACCGTCTGGTAGGCGGCCTCCGGGTATCCCTCTACAATGCGGTAACACCGGAAGCAGCGGAAGCGCTCTCCCAGTTCATGAAAGAATACGAAAGAGTCAACGGATAATTTGATTATTTACAGGAGGAAATCATTATGTTCAGAATTTTCATTACTGCCGACGTAGCTAAAGAAGCCAAAGAAATCCTGGAAAAGGAATTTATCGTAGATATCCAGCCGAACATGAAGGAAGAGGAACTAGTGAAAGTCATCGGCGACTATGATGCCATCATTACCAGAAGCCAGACCAAGGTCACAAAGAAAGTCATTGACGCCGCTAAAAACCTGAAGGTCATCGGCCGCGCCGGCGTGGGCATCGACGGCATTGATGTAAAGGAAGCCACCCAGAAAGGCATTACCGTAGTCAATACGCCGGAGTCGAATACCATTGCAGCCTGCGAACACACCATTGCCCTCATGCTGTCCATGACCCGCCACATTCCCCAGGCCCATCAGTCCATTATGGAAGGCCGCTGGGACCGCAAGAGCTTCACCGGCATCCAGCTCTTGAACAAGACTGTAGGCATCATCGGCGTAGGCCGGGTCGGTTCCAATGTGGCCAAACGCCTCCAGGCTTTCAACATGAAAACCATCGGCTACGACCCCTATATTCCCCTGGAAAGAGGCAAGCAGCTGGGCGTGGAGCTGGTGGACCTGGATACCCTTTTGAAGGAATCAGACTACATCACCCTTCATACGCCCCTCACCGATGAAACCCGGGGCATGATCGGCAAAGAAGAAATTGCCAAAATGAAAGATGGCGTCCGCCTTGTCAATGCATCCCGGGGCGCCGTGGTGGATATCTACGCCCTGGCTGAAGCGCTGAAGAGCGGCAAGGTCGCCGGCGCAGGCATCGACGTATGGCCCAATGAACCGCTGAAACCGGAAGACAACCCCTTCCTGGGCATGACCAATGTAGCCCTCACCCCTCATCTGGGCGCTTCCACCAAAGAGGCCCAGGCCGGCGTTGCCACCGATGTGGCTGTAGGTGTCATGCAGGCCCTCCACGGAGAACCGGTGGCCACCGCCGTGAACGCTTCCCCTATTACCAAAGCCACCCTTCACGTGATCCAGCCTTACTTCGACCTCTGCGAGCGCATGGGCAATATTGCCATCGACCTGGCCGGCGGCCGCATTAACAGGGTGAACGTGGAATATACCGGTGAACTGGCAGAAACAGAAACAGCACCTCTCACCACGGCCGTATTGAAAGGCCTTCTGGCTCCGGTACTGCAGCAGACCGTCAATTTCGTCAATGCCCGGGGCATTGCGGAAGAGCGGCACATGGATGTACGGGAAGTGAAAGCCAAGAAGGGCCACTATTTCACCAATACCATTTCCCTCACCGTAGATACCGACAAGGGCAGCCACCGCATTACCGGCTCCCTCTTCGACAGGAAGGAGGCAAAAATCGTATCCATCGATCACTTCCGCGTGGACATCGAACCGAAAGGCTGCATCATCATTGCGCCTCATGAAGACAAGCCCGGCATGATCGGCCAGGTAGCTTCGGTCCTTGGGAGAGAACATATCAACATCAACGGCATGCAGGTCGGCGCCGGCAAGGAAGCAGGCACCAACGTCATGGTGGTGGCAGTGGACAAGGATATTCCCTCGGCCCTGATTCCGGCCCTCATGAATATCGACGGCATCCATGATGTCAAAGTCGTTCACTGTGAACATTAAGGAGCACCTATGATACGCATCATCCTTCTCCGTCACGGAGAAACCACCTGGAACATAGAAGGCCGCTACCAGGGCCAGGAAGACACCCCCCTGTCCGAAAGGGGCTGGGAGCAGGGCCGAAAAGCGGCGCTGGCTCTAAAGGACGTGCCCATAGACCGGGCCATTTCCTCCCCCCTCTCCCGCTCCTATGAAACCTGCCGCCTGGCTGCCGATTTCCACCACCTTCCCGTGATGAAAGACGAAAGGCTGACGGAAATCTCCCATGGCCTGTGGGAAGGCATCCACGCCGATGAAATCGAGGCCCGCTACCCCGAAGAATTCCGCCTCTGGCACACCCGCCCGGACCTGGTGCAGATGCCGGAAGGTGAAAATCTGGAGGACGTACGGAAACGGGCCAGGGAAGCCTTCGATGAATACGCAAAAACCTATGATGGCGAAACGGTGCTTGTGGCTGCCCACGACGCCGTGAACAAGGCCATTATCTGCGACCTCCTGGGTCTTGATATGAGCCACTTCTGGCAGATCAAGCAGGACAATGCCTGTATCAATGTACTGGAATGTGACAAAGGCACCTGGCGCCTGGTCACATTAAACAGCACCGCCCATCTGGGTTACCTGGTGAGCGGCATTGAACAGAAAGGGCTGTAAAATAAAAGGACCCGGAAGAAATGATAGACCATTTCTTCCAGGTCCTTTTTGTCATGGGTTCCCTGCCCTTTGGCACCGGTGCAGAGCCCTATGGTTCAGAAGTCGGACAGCCGATAGCCGGCAGCGGGCAGCTTTCTTTCTCCCCACCAGCCCACTATCTCATCACGGCTTTGGGCGTATGGTCCTCCGTCTCTCCTGTGAGGCTCTTGGACACATCGGTAGGCACCCGGCGATAGGGGAATGTTTTGTATACCTCTTTCATGATATCGTCAAGAATGTACACATTCCGGGCAGTACTCTCGTCTTCCGTATCAAAATAGGTGCCCCGGTCATCCCGCACAGTGCCCTCGGTTTTCTTATAGCTGTAAATATCCACGATAGCCCGGGTCTGGATAATATCGTCGCCATCATCAAAGAGGAACCGATGGAAAATCCACTGATGCCACTGGATTACAGGCATCACTACTATATCTGCCCCCGATTCATCAGCCAGCCGGGGCAGGTCTGCCGGAGACACCGCTCCTTCATAGCCCGTGGTATCCAAGGTCCGGTAATAGGGATAGCGGAAAATCTGCTTCATTTCCCGATTCACATAGGATGCCGCTTCGCCGCCGTTCCCGCTTACACGGGGAGACAGGAGAAGCACCGTGCGGGTATTGTCAAAATACCCCATTTTCCGATTCATTTCCAGTGTATCCGACGCCTCCGCCAGAAGGCCCAGGGACAGGGCAAGGAAAAAAGAAAGTAAAAAAGCAATCAGTTTTTTCATGGAAACCTCCTTTGGTTATAAGGGTTCAAAAGGTTCAAAAGGTTCAGAGGGTTCAGAGGGTGGTGGATAGCCGCTTCGCGGCAATGCTTACAAAGTCAGCGTTACGTAATTAGTTTTTTTGTCAACCATATCCCTATGACGAAGATCCGGAGCCCTCTTCCACAGAAAGGGGACTGGGCGTTACGTGCTGAAACTGACCTCCTCCCACTCGTCATTCTAAGCCGCAGGCGAAGAATCTCGGTACAGGCCGCATATGAAACAGTCGGCATTAAGGAAGGGGTAAGCGGACAACGGATAGCGGATAGCAGACAGCGGACAGCCGCCCCTCCAGTCTCCAGCCCCATTCTATCACTTTCCTCCATTCTGGCCAGTTATAAGTTATTTATAAAGGACTGGAAGATTTTTTCTATATCTCTTTAATTTTAGAATATACTTTTTCTTTGCCCCTTTTCAGGCAAAAATATAAAATCCTTACCACCGGTGATTCTTTTTCCTCTTCCGTCCTTCCATCTCCTCCGCGGTCATGGGCGGTGCTTCCAAATAGCCCGATTTCATCGATTTCATCCGGCCTTTCAGCTATGGGCAGGCAAAAGATATCATGCTATAATCGAATTATAAGCGAACAATAATAATATGTCCGGAGGAAATCTGTATGCCGTTCCTGTTCTTCTGGTGCCTTTTTCTTTGCGCCATTGACGGATACCTTGTCTTTGCCTATAAAACTGATCTGTCCGAAACCTTTGGCCAGAAAATGGCCTACTTTCTTGGCGGACATATAGCCTTTGTATATAATCTCTGTTTTCCCTGGATGGCCTGGTTCATGATGGATGAACTCCGTCCCGCCCTGATTTGTACTTATCTGCTGCTCAACTACTGCACCCTGGCCCGTATGATGCATGTAGACTATCACGGCCTCATCAATACCGTATGGGGTAATGCCCACCATCACCGGCGCTTTGCCATCCGGCTGAAGCTGGAAAAGCTCTGCTGTGCCCTGTTTCTCGGAATTTCCACCTGGCTCTTCAGCATGCTGGGATTTCTGGTGAAATTATAAAACCCTGCGAAGTCATGGCTTCACAGGGCTTTTTTCATACCTTGAAATAGCTGCGCAGGTAGTCCACGAAGATTCTCACCGGTGTGGACTGGAGCATGGGCTGTTTGAAAATCAAATGGCTGGGCCGCAGCAGAGGTCTCTTCTGCTTATCATAAATCATTTCCCTGTTCACCTGGGGCGCGCACTTGGGCAAGAGATCCGCCGGAATCAGCGAGTGGCCAAGGCCCTGGTTCACGATTTCCACGCAGGTCAGACAGTCGGACACAGTGAGCATGAAATGGGGGGAATCGGTGAAATTCTGCCGCCACCACCGGGTACGGAGCTCATCCAGGGAAGGATCGCTGCGGTAACGGATGGAAGGCTGGTCCGGCAGCGTGCTGTAGTCGATTTTCTTGGCGGAAATCAGGTATAGCGGCGCATCTTCCAAAAGAATATCGGCATCCGGCCATTCCTGGTTCCCACGGACAATGGCCAGATGGATGTCCTCTTTTTTCACCAGCTTCACCAGTTCATCACTGGTATCGGTGGTCAGGGAAATTTCAATGTCACTGTACTTATCCACAAAGCCCTTCAGAATGGCCGGCATATGGGACTGGGCAAAGGACTGGCTGGCACCGATGCGGAGTACGCCGGAAATGGAATTGGGCTCATGGGTCACATAATTCTTCATGTCCTGGTACTGCTGCAGTTCCTTTTCTGCAAAGGAGAAAAGGCGGTTGCCTGCATCGGTGAAATGAACCCCTTTATTGGTACGAATAAATAAAGGACAGCCGATTTCCTTTTCCATCTGGCTCAGACGATAGGTTAAGGACGGCTGAGTCATGAAAAGCCGCTTTGCTACCTTATTGATGCTTCGTTCCTCACGAAGATAGATAAGGATTTTCCAGTCCGTGTTATTCATTGAAATACCCCTTACTCACCATAATACGAATACTATGGTATAAAAATCTTTTGGTATAAAATTATTTTATTAGATTATACCATATTTCTGTAAATAGAAGTAGGGGCGTCAGGAAAGGTTCTTAAGATTGACCGGCCTGACGGCGGTCGGGTTCTTAAGATGGACCGGCCCAGGGGGCCGGAAGGTTCTTAAGTTTGACGGCCTTTCAGGCCGAGGGTTGTGGTATCGCCCTCTCGGGCGATGAGTATGAAGTTAGCGTTATGATGGAGGGTTCTTAAGATGGACCGGCCCAGGAGGCCGGAGGATTCGTAAGTTTGACGGCCCTTTGGGCCGAGGGGTGTGGTGGCGGCTTTGCTATTGGACACGCCTACGGCGTGAGGGTTGACGGGGTTCAGAAGGTTCAAAAGGTTCAGAGGATGTGGTGGCGGCTGACGCCGCAGATTTTAGAAAAGGACCTTATGCGTTACGGGAACTGCATAAGTATTTCAATCATTTCTGGCACCAGAAACCAGGAAACCAGCCACAGAGCCCTGTTAAATAAACTCCCTGGGGTAGTTGTAAAGTTTCTTCGTCCTTTCCTTATAGTCCGGAAGCCAGCGGGCCATGAGGGCATGGAAACGACGGGTATGACCTGTTTCCAGAAGATGGTTCAGCTCGTGCACCACCACCGACTCGATGCATGCCTCCGGCTTGGTAATAAGGTCCAGGGCAAAGGAAAGCTCTCCGGTCCTTACATTGCAGCTGCCCCATCGGCTCTTTAGAATGCGAATGGTCAGGGAAGAAGGCTGGACGCCCATGCGGGGCGCCCAGATTTCTATATATGTTTCTATAACCTTCCGCAGTTCTTCCTTCATAAGATTCCTGTAAGCACAGGGCCTGTCTTTCGTCCGGGGCCCTATCATAAGGCAGAGCTTTCCCTCCTCCACCGACACGGAGTTCACGGTGCCGCGGCCATAAACAATGGGGTATTCCCGGCCCAGAAAGAAATGTTTTTCGCCACTGTCATAGGTATAGCAGGGGACGGCAGGCATTTTGGCCAGCTTTTCCCGGATCCATCCATCCTTTGAAGCCACGAAACGTTCCACTTCCTTTAAAGCCATGGCCGATGGTGCTGATACAAGAACCCTCCCGGTCCTGGAAATCCGAAGGTAAATAGCCCTGAGTCCCCTTTTCCGTGTAATGGTTACAGCATAGGCGAAAGGTTCCATTTCCTCCATCCTTTTTTTCATCACTTTTCCCATGACTCCTTCCTCTTGTCCTTCTCCCCGCCCCGGGGCCGCACTCAAAAAGCAGGGATGCATCGGATATGCACCCCTGCCGTCACTGCCTGTTACACCTTCGTGCTTTCCTGCAGTACATGGTCATCTGTTTCAAAAAGAGCCTTCGCAAATTCATCAGGATTGAAGCGGTCCAGGTCATCTTCCCTTTCGCCCATGCCGATCCACTTCACCGGCACATGAAGTTCTTCATGAACGGAAAGCACCACGCCTCCTTTGGCGGTGCCGTCCAGCTTGGTAAGAACCACGCCGGTAAGGGGCACGATTTCACCGAAATTCTTTGCCTGGCTGATGGCGTTCTGACCGGTGGTGGCATCCAGCACCAGAAGGGTCTGATGCGGTGCATCAGGAATCACTTTCTTCACTACCCGGCTGATTTTCCCCAATTCTTCCATGAGGTTTACCTTCGTCTGGAGACGGCCGGCCGTATCAATAAGGACCACATCAGCCCCTCTGGCTTTGGCAGCCGATACGGCATCAAACGCAACTGCTGCAGGATCGGCGCCTTCTGCATGCTTTACAATATCAGCGCCCGTCCTTTCCGCCCAGATGGTGAGCTGTTCCGATGCAGCAGCGCGGAAAGTATCAGCCGCTGCCAGAAGAACCTTCTTTCCTTCCTTGTGGAGACGGCCGGAAAGCTTGCCAATGGTGGTGGTCTTGCCTACCCCGTTCACACCGACCACCAGAATCACCTCGGGATGATGGGTAAATTCTTCTCCCGCCGTATCATCCTTCAAAAGCTCCTTCACTGTTTTCTCCATGAAAGGCATGACTTCGTTGGTATTGTGAATCACCCCTTCCGTGACGCCCCGGCGAATCTGGCGCATCAGATAATCTGTAGTACGGACACCGATATCACCGGAAAGGAGTACCATTTCCAAATCTTCCAGGAAATCCTCATCAATCTGGGCATAGCCGATGACTACGCTTTCAATATTCTTGATCAAACTCTGCTTGGTCTTTGTGAGACCTCTTTTGATTTTGTCAAAAAATCCCATGCTCATTCCTCCGAACATACAATAATATATTCTATTGTACCATGAGTGACGATGAAATAGGAAAAGGCCGGTGAATCTTTCTTACATTCTCTAAGAATTCCCGAGAAAATGTATCTATAAAACTCATAGTTCTCCCTTCCATACCTCCAAAATCAGCAAACATAATTTCTGTATTTCCTATTCCCATTTTCTTCCCTATCCGGTATAATAGAGAACAGATGAGAGCATGGAAAAGGTCCGGGGAGTGGCCACAAAAAAATACCCGATTCCTGATTCGGCTGCAAGCCATCTCGCAAAGATGAATACATAAGAGCTCCGGGTCTTAAGCCCGTTCAATGCGTTCTGAGTTTTCAAATCCTTTTCGGCCAAGAACTCAAGAAGAAATCAATCGCCTTCGCGATAGAAAAGCCTGAAGAAAGCGTCCTTCTATGGATCGGACAGTTCCACCTGGGAATCTGTCTGTGCGCACGCTCTTTTCAGGCTTTTCGTAGTGCCTTCAATGATGGACGGGTCTGTGAAAAAATACATGAATGACATGGATACCACTCCGCCCCACTGTCATTTCGAACGTTGCGAAGCGGAGTAGAGAAATATCACTTTTCAATGGTACAGAGAGCATTGGTGGCAGGAGATTTCTTGGTTCAGAGCTTCAATAGAGTCCAAAGTTTTTCCACCCATGCCGGCACATTCCCCACTCGAGATGACAAAGGGACTGAAATCTTACCATCAGAAAAAATTATAAAAAAGGCTGTGAAGAAATGATTTACATTTATCACAGCCCCTTTTTATAATTATCTATTTATCCGGTATTAGTTCATAATGAAAGCCGATCCTCTATGCAGGTCCATGTTTCTTTAAAAATAGAAATCCCATAGAGAAGGATGAAGCCTCTGCAGCCCGATGAAAGACATCTCCCTGACAGAGTTTTCTATTTCCCATAAATCCTGATTTCACGTATCATCCTGGCTCTCTTCCAGCTCTCCCTCTATATCCAGGTACAGAGCCTGCAGTTGATTGACTGTTTCATCCGCTGCCTGCCACAGGCCCCGTTTTTCCGCTTCCAGCAAAGTTTCTGTAATGCGCTGGAGTGCCCAAGGATTGACTTCTTTCATCCAGTCCTGTACTGTGCCATCCAGCGCGTACTTTTCTGCCAGTTTTTCATACATCCAGTTTTCCATTACCTTGCTGGTAGCATCCCACTGGAAGCTGATGGATACACGGCTTGACAGGTCGGCTGCGCCTTTGTAGCCATGCTTCATCATGCCCTGTATAAACCGGGGATTGATGGTTTCCATGCGAAAAACCCGCTTAGCCTGTTCCTGCACGCTGCGGACCTTGACGCTGCCCCTTTCCGTACTGTCGCCTTCATAGGAGCGGGGAGATTTACCCGAAAGGCTCCGTACAGCCGCTATCATTCCGCCATGATAGGCATTGTAATCATCACTGCTCATCATATTCGTTTCATGGTTATCCTCATTTTTTAAGGTCACATCCATATGGGACAGGCGCTCTTTAAAAAGCTCCGGTTTATAGGTTCCTTTGGAACGGCTGCCGTAGGCATGGCCGCCCCATCTGACAAAAACGCGGGATAGGTCATCCAAATTGTTCCAGTTTCGTGATTCCAGCAGGGCACCCACACCGGCACCATAGGTTCCCGGCGCATCACCAAAAATACGATAGCAGGCTTCCCGCCAGGCTTCCTCTGTCGTCATTCCATTCCTTTCCATGGCACTGCTTTCGGAAAGGACATGTTTACGTATAAAATTGTCTTCCTCCTTCTCCGGAAGGGATGCAGCCAGCAGGACTGCTTTGTCCATAAGAGAAACTGCTGCCGGCATGGTATCCCTGAAAAGTCCGCTGATTCTGCCTGTTACATCCAGTCTGGGCCTTTTCAGCTCCGAAAGAGGAATCGGCTCCAGGCGCTTCACATAAAGGCTTCCTTTCTCCCAGATAGGACGAATGCCCATGAGATAAAGAAATTCCGCTATACACTGCCCGTGACTTCGCATATTGACACCGGACCAGAAAACCATGCCTATATTTTCCGGATACTTTCCTTCTTCCCTGATATAACGAGCAATGACCTCATCACCCAGCTCTTTGCCTACCGCCCAGGCCGCTTTAGTAGGAAGCTTTCTGGGATCAATCCCATAGAAATTAATTCCTGCCGGAAGGAGGGATACACCACCGGCATGAGGTGAGCCTGAGGGCCCGGGCATAATATATTTCCCTTCTATTCCTTCCAGGGTATGGTCCATTTCCTGAATCGTGCCGGAAAGCCTTTTGTACAGGTCATGACAGATAAAGCCGGCCGTTTTTTCTACCTGCTTCTGCCACAAGGCATCCCCTTCCCGTACTGACTTGGCTGAAAGGGCTTTTCTGATGCCTTCTTCACTAAAATGATGAACCATCAGAGTGTCGATAAACTCTTCCGTTTCTTTTCTGACAGCAGTCATCATTTCACTGCCCGTCTTTTTCTCCGGAAGAAGGGTCTGTGATTTTTCCATCAATTCTTTGGCTGTGTATCCGTATTTTTCTGCAAACACATCCAGAATGGCAGGGCAGGAACCATCAGGCTGCCTCATGAGCTGGATAATTTCATTTCTGAGAATCTCTCCTTCCGGCATCTGTCCCAAAATATGAAGTCCCACATGGCATTCACTGTTTTTAATATCCTCTATGTACTGATGCAGTCTTGTCAGGTATTCGGAAAATGGCTTTGATTCATCATAGGGTACTTCCCCATCCAGCTCCGCTTTCACAGCCAGGCTGCGTATTTCCTGTATCATTCGGGATGCTGTTTCCGGCTCCACTGTAAGGAAATGGGCATATTCATCCATATTCTTCTCAAGCTCTGAGAGCTCGTCATAGGTGCCTGCATCTGCCATAGGTGCAGGCATATGGTCCACCAGGCAGGCGCTCCCCCGTCTTTTGGCCTGTATCCCCTCTCCGGTAATGGTCATATGGTAGGGATATACATTGGGAAGAGAGCCCAGTGCCAGATCCGGATAGCTGCTGCGGTCAAGTCCCGCGCCCTTGCCCGGCAGCCATTCCAGATTTCCATGGGTTCCGACATGAATGACGGCATCCGCCTTCCAGATATCCCGTATCCACAGGTAATAGGCCAGATACTGATGGGTAGGAGCGATAAAAGGATCATGATAGATTTTGGCTGCATCAAAACCATAGCCCCGGGGTGCCTGCACCGTGATAAAAACATGTCCATCCATAACACCGGGAACCAGAATGCTGCCTTCCCCATCCACCATGACACTGCCGGGAGCACGGCCCCAGTCCTTTTCCATCTGGGCCCTCACATCGTCAGGAAAGGTCTGAAAAAAGTCTCCATACTGTTTTCCTGTAACCTTATGGCAGGCCCTCTCTTCCGCTTCCGTCATCATGGACAAATCATTGGTGGCCTGGCTGGTGATGAGCTGAACGAGCTTGCTGCCTGTTTCCGGGACATAATCTATCCAATAGCCTTTCGCTTTCATCTTTTCCAGAAGGCGGCGTACACTTTCTATGCTGTCAAGGCCGAAGGCACTTCCGATATTGGAATTCTTAGGCGGATAGTTGTGAAAAATAATGGCAATTTTCTTGTCTTCATTTCTCTTCCTGTGAAGCCTGGCCCAGGCACCGGCCTTTGCTGCCATGGCAGCTATCCGTTCTTTCAAAGGCAGATATTCCACCTCTCCTGTTTTCTTCACATGCTTGGCCGCTATGGGCACCCCGTGGATAATGCCATCAAACTCAGGCATGGAAACACTGATGGACACTTCCATGGCATTCATGCCTTCCGTTGATTTTTTCCACTCCTCCTCCGGCATAAGCAGGGAATAGCACTGAAGCACAGGAATCCCCATTTCATGGAGCACCTCGCGGGATATGGAGCCGGATGTGGTGAATGAAAATTTCATTACATTCACCAGGCAGTCAATGACCGGCTTTCCATCTTTCATAAAATACCGATGAAATACTTCATCAAGGGATGGCATACCCAGTTTCGTATCTGGAAGCCCGTTAGTGAAAACAGGAATGACATTAAGCCCCTGCCGCTCTGCCTCCTCAATGAAAGCATCCTGGTATTTTGTATCTCCCCAGATCCATTCATCCCGATAAAAAAGAAAGCCGGCGGTAGGCCTTTCCGGCTTGCAGAATCTCTCCCTATAGGAAGAAAGATCCGTCATATACCTGTCCTTCATGCCAAAATGGTAGAGTCCCGCCCAGCAGAGGGAACTGGGATCCGGTGGCTTTACCGGGGAAGTCTCAAAGAGGAAAGCGCCATAGAGCCATAAATTCCTATAATTTTCCAGTCCGCCGTAAAAGCTGTACTTTTTGATGACTTCTATTTCCTCTTTCCCTATCCATTTTCCACATTCTTCCTCCGCCGAACCGGCTGCATCCATGTAATAGGGAATCCCACGGCCCTCTAAAAAGGCAAGGCACTGCTGCCAGAATTTCGTGCGAATCGTATTTCCCATGAACTTGATCATCACCAGGGAAGCTCCCTCAAGAAGAGGCGCATAGGAAGCAAAACGGCTGTCATCTTTCACCTTCAGCGTCCGGCAGCTTTCGGAAAGCCGGCCCTCCTTCTTCAGGGACTCCATGGCCCGGTTCATCATGAAATACCGGCGGTCCACATTTGTCAAATAGATCAGTTTCACTGCCATTCTGCTTCTCCCTTATATGAAATCAGACGCCTGCCATCAGTGGAAATCCTTGTCAAACAGCTCCGGATACACCGCCCGGGCACTGGCTTCTACGGCATCAGTCACATGCTGACTCATGACATACTTATACTTTTCCGAGAATGGTACCAGCTTTCCGTTCTTAACAGCCTTTACATCCCGATAAGCCGGATTTTCCATGATTTCCCGGGCAAAGGCTGTCTCATCGTCCCCGCTTTTTACCTTCCATACGGGCATAAGAATCACGTCGGGATTGATTTCCGGCAGGATTTCCATAGAAAGATAGGCATTGGTTCCCTTCGGTACATCATACCGGGCCGCACCATCCTTCACGCGGGCCATGGCCAGCACCTCACTGAAAAGGGTCCCCTTCTTTCCCAGAATCCCCCTGAACGAAAGTCCCAGAGCACACCGCTCATCCGAAGGACCGATGACAGAAAGCTTTTTCTCCAGCTTCGCCTTTTTATCTTCCATATCCTGCACCATGGCTTCACCGCCGGCTTCCTCGTTCACTGCCCTGGCCACTCCTCTGACCTTTTCTTCCATTTCATCAAAGCTTACCGCAACCAGGGACACATACACCGGAATGCCGGACTGCCGTAGGAGACTGACCAGCTGAGAAGACACCGCCGTGGAGGCAATAACCAGGTCCGGTTTCAGGGCCATAATAGACTCTGCATTCATGTCCACCTTCCTCCCCACGGCCTCAGCCTCCTCCTTCGTCACAAAGGAAATATCCGGATTTCCGGCATATCGGGAAAGGGCTGCCACCCTTGACGTATCTACCAGACCCAGAAGAATCTCATCAGTACCATAGGTGAGAGACACTATGCGGGAGGGATGGCTGGGGAGGGATACGGACTGTCCTGTATCGTCCACCACCTGCCGCAGGTGGCTGTTCGGCTGCACTTTTCCGCAGCCGGACAGGAGAAGGGTACCGAAAAGAAGGGAGAGGAGAAATAGAGCAAACCGTTTCAAGAGAAACTCCTTTGAAATACAAAGGAAGCGCCTTTTAAGTCAAGGAAACCAAGACAAAATACTCGATACTTGCCGCATTAAATCTATGTTTCCCTGCACTCAGGCACTTCCTCATATATTATGACCAGCCCTTATGTCATATATCTTTGTATGAAAATGGCTGTTTAAAATTTATGACGATAGGACAAAAGGAATGTAGTTGGCGTGGAATAATAATCACTTGACGTGTGGGACGTCACATCTTCCCTGTTAAGGATATTATCCACGGTCAGAATAATATCATCGGACTTGTTGGGTGAATATTTAGCAAAGAAAGAGGTAAGCAGATAAGGCTTTGTATCATAGGAATGGGCACTGGTAGGTGTCATGACCCTGTCAGCCAGGTAACTGAAATTCAATGCCATTTCCCATTTATTCTTTGTATAATCCACGCCGCCATTCAAAAGGATTCTTCCATAATGGCGGTCCCAATAGGTTTTAGCAGTCTTTTTCTGCGATTTTTCTTTAGTTTTCGGATTCTGGTAAGTAAATCCGGCATGCCAGCCAAACCCGTTCTTTTCCTGCCCTTTCACCGTCAATTCCAGCCCTTTATTCTTGAAATCCTCATTGACTGTATCCCAGTAATCCTGAGCGTTCTGCTTCGAGAAAGAAATATCATCCTTAATTCTTTCGGTAAACAGGGCTGCCTTGTACTGTCTATGTTCCGTTTCCATCTTCCAGCCCATTTCATAGTGGGTACCCTTCTGCGGTTTCAGGTCGGGATTCCCAATAATACGGTCCGGTGAAGAAATATCAAATCGGGAATGCAGCTGGCGAAGGGTAGGCAGCACAAAGGACTGACCAAAGCCGGCATAGATGCTTTGGTTGTTATTCAGCTTATGCAGGTACTGTGCCTGGGTGCTGAAATTGTGATACTGCTTCTTTCCTCCCGTGGTCCATGTGCCGCGTCCGCTCAAGGTAAAGGTATCCTTCGGTGTGATATTTCTGTTCCATGAGCCAAAGGCTGCATAAATATTTCTTCCTTCACTGATTTCTCTATCCAGAGCGCTGGTGGCACCGGGGTCATGGTTCTTATACTCTTCTCGAACCAGGGATGTCCCCAGCAGGAAGGTCTGTTTGTCCTTCTGGTCCCACACCTTTTGGAAATCATAGCCATAGGTCTTATTCTTTTCCTTGCTATAGCTTCTATATTTGGGATTATCCGGTTTATACGGCGAAGCTGTGGAACTGTAGAAATTGGTCTGGTGAGTGGCAAGGGAGTTATAGTTATAGAAAATATGGCCGCTGAAGCCATCCATATCATGAAGATTTAACTGGATAAAATCTCCATCTCTTTCAAATTTGGTCTTATACCGAGTCTGACCATTCAGGCCCGCATATTTATTTCCCTCCGGTATCCCGCTGTACTTATAGGACCAGCGATTGGTGGATTCATTATGGTTGTAGAGCAAATCCAGCTTGTCATTGAATTGATACATGGCATTGAAATTGTTCTTTTCAGAACCTTTGAATTTCTGCTGCATATGGACCGGGAAAAGGGTGACTGTCCTCCCATCCTTCTTTGTAGTCACCTTTGTATTATAATCGGAGACCTTATCAATGGTCCCCCATTTATTGTAATCATAGGCAAAGGAGAAGCTGCCCGCATTGGCTGAAACCTTATAGCTCTGTCTGCCACGGTTGCCCCAGCCTGCCTCTACCTGATTATCCAGTTTTTTCTTCGTAATGATATTAATGACACCGCCGGTAGCCTGGCTGCCGTACATCACCGCACCGCCGCCATGGACCACTTCTACCCGGGATACCGCACTGGTCGGAATATTTTCCAGATTATAAAGATTTCTCCAGTTGATAGGGGTACCGTTAACCATAACCACCGTGCCATTTTCAACGCCGCGCATCACGATTTTGCTGGTCATGGAAGAATTAGACGCCCCGTTGGGCCCCATGCCGGAGGTAACAACGCCATCCAGATATCCTAAAGCTACAGACATATTATCTGCACCGGTAGCAGCAATGTCTTTTTCAGTAAATGTCTGTGTCGTGGCAGGCACATCAACGTCCTTTTTCTCATAACGCTGTGCCGTTACGGTAATGGGATTCAGTTCATACACTTGCTCTGCGGAAGCGCCGGTCCAGCCGGTGCAGGCAAGAGCAATCCCCAGAGCTGCATACTTGATTTTCTGATTCATACGTTTTCTCCCCGCTTTTTGACATAAAAAAAGAGAACTGAAAAAAAGCGCTGTGCGCTTCCGTTCTCATATTCCCCATCATAATATATCAAAAGTTTAATTTGCTGATTTATTGTTATAATTATTATTTAGTCTTTACTCATTATCTACTCTTTTCCTTTAATTGTCAAATTTCAATTTATATTCTTTTACAATCTTTGATGCCCTCAGGTATGGGTATCAATAGCTGCTATCAGCATAAAACTTAACTAAAAGGAGGATGTCCTTTCCCTTTCGTCCCCAGTCATCAGTCAGCCCATAGAGCCAGGCCACATCTCATCTGACCCTTCCTGTCAAATAAAAAAGCATGGTCCTCTATGAGGTTCCATGCTTTTTATGTTGATGTCAGCCGTTGTCTTTCAGCTGTTTTTCCACTTTTTCCAGTGCCATTTCCAGGGTGTGCCATCCCAGGGTGGCGCATTTGACGCGGACAGGCATCTGGGAGATGTCTTTCAGGGTAATGGCGGCTTCCAGTTCTTCCAGCTGGGAGTCATCGGTGACTTTGCCGCGGATCATATCCAGGAAGAGGCGGCAGAGGCGGAGGCCTTCTTCCACGGTTCTTCCCTGAAGGAGTTCGGCCATCATGGCGGTGGATGCCTGGCTGATGGCGCAGCCGGTGCCGGTATAGGCCAGGTCGGTGATGACTCCGTTTTCTACTTTGGCTTCGATATCGATATCATCGCCGCAGCTGGGGTTGTGTCCGTGTTCGTGGACTGTGGGGCTGCTGATTTTGCGTTTATTGGTCTTGTCCTTGTTATATTCCAGGATAAGGTCGGTGTAGAGCTGTTTTAATTCCATCAGTCGTCATACCCCATGACTTTCCGTACATCCTTCAGTTCTTTCAGGAAATAGTCCACTTCGTCCACTGTGTTGTAGAAGTAGAAGGAGGCACGGCAGCTGGCATTGATGCCCAGGTAGTGATGGAGCGGTTCCGCACAGTGATGGCCGGTGCGGATGCAGATGCCTTTGGCAGAAAGGATCTGGGCCACATCGTGGGGATGAACGCCTTCCACTTCAAAGGCTACGAGGCCTTCTTTTTCTTCAGGATTGGTGGGTCCGATGATATGGATGAAGGGCAGTTTTTTCATGCCTTCCAGGCAGCGGGTGACAAGGCGCCGTTCCTGGGCTCTGATTTCATCATAGCCTACGGATTCCACATATTTAATGGCAGCTACCAGGCTGACAGCCCCTTCCACGTACTGGGTGCCTGCTTCAAATTTGGCAGGCAGGTCGGCGAAGGTAGTTTTCTGTTCCTGCACTTCGTCAATCATATCGCCGCCCATGAGGAATGGTTCCATGTCATTCAGCAGTTCTTCTTTGCCGTAAAGGACACCGATGCCTCCCATGGAGCACATTTTGTGGCCGGAGAATGCGAAGAAATCGCAGTCCAGGTCCTGTACATCCACTCTCTTATGAGGGGTTGACTGGGCCCCGTCAAGCACCACCACGGCGCCATGGGCATGGGCCCGCTGAATCAATGGCTTGGGGTCGAAATCGATGCCCAGCACGTTGGATACTTCGGCAAAAGCCAGAATCTTCACTCTGGGGTCGTCGATTTTCTTCAGTTCTTCGTCCGGGAAATGACCGGTTTTCTTATCTACATAAATGTAGTCCAGCACGGCGCCAGTTTTTTCTGCCACCCTCTGCCAGGTGACCAGGTTGGAATGATGTTCTGCAATGGTAATGAGGATGTGGTCTCCCTTGTGAAGATGGGTTTCGCCATAGGAACGGGCCACCAGGTTCAGGGATTCGGTGGTGTTTCTGGTGTAAATAATTTCGCCGGCGCTTTTGGCGTTAATAAATTTCCGTACCACTTCCTTGGACGTATCATAGGCTTCTGATGCGGAAATGGCAAAAATATGGGCACCTCTGTGGGGATTGCCGTTGTCGTGGGTAACATAGTCCAAAACGGCATTCACTACCGGAAGCGGCCGCTGGGTGGTGGCAGCATTATCAAAATAAACGATCTGATGACCATTCACTTTGGTTTCCAGTATGGGAAAATCTTTTCTAAGTAATTCGCTGTTCATTATAACTCCTTCGAATCCAGTTTCTGCCTGAGTTCTGTAATAATTTCATCTCTCACCGATGGATCCATGCCATCGATAATCGGCCGGATCAGGGCTTCAATCACGATTCTTCTGGCTTCTTCCAGGGAGAATCCACGGCTCATGAGGAAATAAATGGTATTGGCATCCAGCTGTCCTGCACTGGATGCATGGTTTCCCTGGACATCATCTTCCGTACAGAGGAGGAGGGGCAGGGAAATGTTTTTCGTCTTCGGGGAAAGCTGGATGGCATAGTCTCCTTCGTCGCCTGCAGAGCCGCTGCAGCCTTTTTTGAAATTCAGGGTACCCCGGAAAATCTTTTTGGAATCATCATCCAGGGCGCCTTTCACATCGATTTCCGCATGGGTTTTCTTTCCCACATGATCGATGTGGTAGAAGAAATCCAGATGCTGTTTTTTCGTGCCGGCATAGACTGCTTTTTCCGTCATGGCGGAATGATCGCCGGCCAGCAGACCGTAGCTGTGAACGTAAATGTTTTCACCGCCCAATTCGGCAGCAGAAAAATCAGCTCTGGCACCTTTGGCCAGTACCGCATGGCGCTGGTCGAAAATTTCCACATCGGAAAGGCCGCTTTCCAGCCGGGATACTTTCAGATTGGCATTTTCCGCCAGGTCATAGTAGGCTCCTGCGACACAGGTGCCTTTTTCTGTTTTCCCTTTCAGGATCCAGATGAGGTTCAGGGACGATTCTTTTCCCAGGTGGAAAAGGAAACTTCCTGCAAAGTCTGCCTGGCCCTCGCCGCTAAGGGTGATGGTCAGTTCCGCCTTTGTTTCAGCGGGAATGGTTATGGTGTAATGACTGCCCTGCTTGAGAGCTTTCACCGTTTCTTCGGAAGCCCCTTTGAAGTCCGCCGGAAGGGTGCCCCCTTCTTTCACATAGGTGAGGTCGGAAAAATGAGGTTCTCCGCCCTTCTTCGGTGCTTCAAAGGATACAGGGGTATCGTTGGTATGAAGATAACGGTATGTGAGAAGAGGCAGCCGGTTGATTCTGATTTCTTCCATAATGCCTCCTTATCCTATGGCCCCTTCGAATTCAAGATCGATGAGGCGGTTCATTTCTACTGCATATTCCAGAGGCAGGGCCTTGGAAATCGGTTCTGCAAATCCTCTGACCAGCATGGCCTTGGCATCTTCTTCCGTAAGGCCCCGGCTCATAAGGTAGTAAATATCTTCGTCCGGAATGCGTCCGATTTTAGCTTCGTGTCCCAGGTCGATATCATCATTTTCAATGACAATGTCCGGGATGGTATCGGAGCGGGACTCATTATCCAGCATGAGGGATTCGCAGCTGATGGAGCCCTTTGTCCCTTTGGCATTAGGTCCGATATAGACTACGCCGCGGTAAATAGCGGTGCCGCCGGCTTTGGAAATGGATTTGGAGTTCACGGTCATGGATACATCTTTCCCAAGAGCTTCCACTTTGGAGCCGGTATCCAGGAACTGTCCTTTGCCGGCAAAGGTGATGCCTGTAAATTCACAGGTGGACCGGTCCCCTTTGAGCACCGTATCCGGATAGAGGCAGGAGGTATGGGAGCCGAAGGAACCGGACACCCAGATCATATGACCATCTTCTTCTACCAGTGATTTCTTGGTATTCAGGTTGTACATATTCTTGGACCAGTTCTCAATGGTAGAGTACCGAAGGGTGGCCCCTTTCTTAACGAAAAGTTCTACAGCTCCGGCATGGAGATTGGCCACATTGTAACGGGGAGCCGAGCAGCCTTCGATGAAGTGGCAGGTGGCTCCTTCTTCCACAATAATCAGGGTATGTTCAAACTGGCCTGCTCCCGGCGCATTAAGGCGGAAGTAGCTCTGCAGCGGCATCTTCACATGAACCCCTTTGGGCACATACACGAAGGATCCGCCGGACCATACGGCATAGTGAAGGGCTGCAAACTTATGGTAGTTCGGAGTAATAAGCTTTCCGAAATAGGGTTTAATCAGTTCCGGATATTTCTTGACTGCCGTTTCAAAGTCAACATAAATGACTCCCTGTTCCTCCAGTTCTTTCTGGATATTGTGGTATACCACTTCGGAATCATACTGGGCGCCTACACCGGCCAGCGATTTCTTTTCCGCTTCCGGAATTCCCAGCCGGTCAAAGGTTTCCCTGATGTTTTCCGGCAGGTCTTCCCAGCGGGCTTTCATATCTGTTTTCGGGCGGACGTAGGTATCAATGTGCTCCATGTCCAGTTCCGAAATGTCCGGTGCCCAGGGCGGTACGTCCAGCTTGTTGTAAATTTCAAGGGCCTTGAGACGCTTTTCCAGCATCCATTCCGGTTCATCCTTTTCTCTGGAAATCTCACGGATTACATCTTCCGTCAGTCCCTTGTCTGCCTTGTAGGAATATTCCACCTTATCCTTCACATCATAAATGCTGCGGTTAATATCCTCTACCTGGCTCTTTTTCTTTTCTTCAGCCATGACTACACCTCACTGCGGTATGCATCAAAGCCGTTGGTTTCGATTTCATCCACCAGTTCCGGTCCGCCTTCTTTAACAATGCGTCCATCAATGAGCACATGTACAAATTCCGGCGTAATGAATTTCAGAATCTGGTTCAGATGGGTAATAATGAGAAGAGAATTATTCTCATTATGGTATTCGGAAATATTTTTGGAAACAATGCGCACTGCGTCCACATCGAGACCCGAGTCAGTTTCATCCAGCATGGCCAGCTTGGGATCCAGAATACGCATCTGCAGGATTTCGCTCTTCTTTCTTTCGCCGCCGGAGAAACCGTCATTGAGGTAACGGTCCGCATAGGAGGGATCCATGGAAAGGTCTTCCATCCTTGCTTTCATCAGACGCTTGAAAGGGAAAAGGCGCTGCTGTTTCCCGGAAATGGTAGTCTTGGCAGTACGGATGAAATTTTCCATGGTAATGCCGGCCACCGAAATAGGATTCTGGAAAGAAAGGAAGATTCCCAGTTTCGCTCTTTTATCTACAGACAGGCCTGTAATTTCCTGGCCTTCAAAATAAATATGACCCTCAGTTATCTTGTAAACAGGATTTCCCATGATGGCATGAAGCAGCGTCGACTTGCCTGCCCCGTTAACACCCATAATAACATGGACTTCCCCCTTGTTTACGGTGAGGTTAATGCCGTGGAGGAGTTCTTTCCCGCCTACGGAAACGTGGAGATTTTCCACGCGAAGCAATTCACTCATTTAATCACCTCATAATATATTGTAACCTGCACGCGTCATAAGACGTATACAATTGAAATCTTATTCCATTTTATATTATTTATATCGATATGTAAATACACGGCTGCCCCGGAAACTGCATCCTTCCTGCCATTTCACCCTGCAGGGCCACATCCTATCTAACTTTTTCAATATGTAATCCTATCCATACGGATTTAGGGAAGATAAATGAGTATATTATATATAGGGTTCATAGGGTGGCGGCAGCAGCTTCGCCGCAGCTTTTACAGGCCGCTATTCGGCGGCATACCCCTTCCACCACTGACGTGGTCCCACTCCTCCTGGCAGGCAGGGAAGTCAAGTTACAGAAGGGCGGTCCCTTACCACCCCAGTGGGAAGCGTGTCACAAGCACGAAAAAAGAGCGGATCGTTTCCGCTCTTTTTCCTTACCTTCTATATCCCGGTCCGGGGCAGTAGTAATCATCCCGGTCACTCTGCCGGTATCCACCGCAGCCGTAGCCTCTGCCGTAGCTGCCGTCACGGGAGTCCCGGCTCACGGTCTGCCTTGGGCCCGGGCACCAGCCATTCCAGCTGCTGTCACTGTTATCGGCAAATACACTGTAGCCGCCAAGAGAAATCAGACCAGCAGCAGCCAGGGAAATAATCAGGGTGCTTTTCTTCATGAAATCATCCCTCCTTCTTTGTAAATGAAGAGGTCTAGGCCTCTTCATTTATTATACCATGGTCCGGAAGCCCTGCCCCATGAGGCAGCGATTCTGTTTTTCCAGCCCTCAGGACTTGACGTCCGGCTCTTTGCTGAAGTTTTCATCGGCAAACCATTTATCGTAAATCTTATCATATTCGCCGTTCTTCATCAGCTTATCCAGGGCCTCATTCACCTTTTCCCGGAGGCCTTCATCTTTCTTGCTCACCATCATGACAAATCCGCCGGAACCGCTGATAATGCCGGCAGGCTTCAATTTCTCCGATGCGCCGTGGGCCAGGTAGAAGCGGGCCACCGGTTTATCCAGGATCAGGGCGTCTGCCTCGTTGTCCTCCACCGCCTTGATAAGCTGGTCGTGATAGTCATACTCCTTCACTTCGGCGCCGTACTGTTTCGCTGTTCCTACATAGACCGTACCCTTTTCCACAGCCACTTTTTTCCCTTTCAGGTCTTCCGGTCCCCTGATTTCATTGTCCTCTTTCCGAGCCAGGATGGAAACATTTTCCTTGCTGTAGTAGATATTGCTGAAATCCACCTTGTCCGCCCGGTCCTGGGTCATGTCTACGGCTGCCACCGCTATGTCCGCCTTGCTGGCCTGAAGGGCCGGTACCATTTCATTGAAGGGCATGCTTTCATACACCACCTGCGCCCCCAGCTCCTTTGCCACGGCACCGGTGATATCCACGTCAAAGCCTACGATTTTCCCTTCTTTGTCCTTGTACACAAAGGGCGGATAGGTAGCCACGCAGGCCACCTTCAGCTCCTTCTTCGCCGGCGCTGAAGCTGCCTTCGAAGCAGCCTGCTTTTCGCCGCCGCAGCCGGACAGGCCGGCCATCATGCACAGGGCCAGCGCTGCTGCTCCTGCTTTCATCCATCTGTTCATACAAAACACCTCCCGAAAAACCCACCAAGTGTTGTCTTCATTATATAGGGCGGAAATTGAATTATCAAATGGGAAATGAGAGGGACCGCCTGCTTTCCCGGGTTCAGAAGCTCCCACCAGTCCGCCAGTAATCCGACCACTAAAAAAAACCGGGCCCCTTCGAGCCCGGTTTCCTTATATCAATTATTTCTTTCCTTCATTGCCAAACCACTTGGTGTAAATCTTATCATAGGTGCCGTTGTCCTTCAGTTCCTTCAGCGCCTTGTTGACAGCAGCCTGCAGTTCCTTGTTGTCTTTCTTCATGGCAAATACCATGCCTTCTGCGTCTTTGGCAGTGCCCACGATCTTCAGGTCTTTGTCAGCGCCCTGTTTCAGGTAGTACATACCCACCGGCTGGTCGATGACCACCGCATCCAGGGTCTTTGCCTGCAGTTCCATGAAGGCCTGGGAGTTGGAATCCAGCTGCTTTACATTGGCTGCCTTGGCTTCCTGAGCCACTTTCACCTGCTGGGTGCCTACCTGGGCGCCTACGTTCTTTCCTTCCAGATCAGCCCAGTCTTTAATGCTGTCATTGTCTTTGTTGACGACGATGACGAAGCCGTCCTGGGTGAAATAAGGATCCGAGAAGGCTACCTGTTTCGCTCTTTCAGGAGTGGCATTGAGGCCGGCAGCAATGAGGTCGATCTGACCGGACTGTACGGCCGGGATGAGGGCATCAAAGCCCATGCTCTTGAATTCCATCTTGCTGCCCATCTGTTTGATGATGGCATCCGTCAGGTCAAGATCAAAGCCTACATATTTATCGTCCTTTGTAAATTCAAAGGGCGGGAAGGTGGTTTCCGAACCTACACGGATGACCGGAGGAATGCCGTTCTTGGAGGAAGAAGAGCTGCTGCTTGAACTTCCACCGCCGCAGCCTGCCACACCAAATACAGCGGCCATAGCGCCTAATGCCAATGCGATTTTTAATTTCTTACCCATCATGACAAATCATCTCCATACAGATATTTTCACTGACTGGAAGCTCCCCTATGAATTTTTATTCAGGCTTCCTGTTTTCCTTTCATAAAGACATCCGGAAGATTTCGTTGATTTTCCCAAATTTCGTCCTAATTCAGCGAAATCTTTGCAAGTACCATTTTCGCAAGTCGGTATCTTTATGCAATCTATGCATATTTTATCAATATTTTATACAGTTGTCAAATAGAACATGCATAATTGGACGGGAAAGGGGAAACGAACTTATGGGATACCCGAAATTGCCTCTTTCCAGGGATTCCGGAAGAGTCATTTTCCCTGTGCTTCATCCTGTTCATTGACCCTGCCCTCTTACCATGTTATATTTTATAGTGATAGTCTCGAAAGGTAGATTGGATTACCTTCAGGGCCGTTCATTGATTGTTTATATATTGTATATATAATGTATACTTTCCTTACATATAATAAAGCAGGCAGGAAAAATTCCCGCCACAGGATTCATTCATTTTTTGATCGATAAAGGACTTGCTGCATGGAATTTATTATTTCATTTCTCTCTGAATGGGGATATCTGGCTCTTTTCATCTGCATGGTGCTGGAAAATATGAATATCCCTATCCCCAGTGAAATCATTCTGGGCTTTGCCGGTTTTCTTGTTTCCCAGGATATTTTCTCCTTCTGGCCTACAGTCATCATCGGAACCGCCGCCGGTATTACCGGATCCGTGGTGTCCTACTATATGGGCGCCAGAGGAGGGCGCGACATGATTTTGAAGCACACCGCCAAAGGAGGCCTTGGTGCCAAAAAGATGATTGCCGCCAAGGATTGGTTTGAAAATTATGGTGCCATTGCCGTTTTCACCGGCCGCCTGCTGCCGGGGGTACGCACCTTTATTTCCCTTCCTGCCGGTATTGCCCAGTTTCCTCTGCCCGAATTCGTCATCCTTACCATACTGGGCACCCTGCCCTGGACCATATTTCTTGTTTATGTAGGCTCCGAGCTGGGTCACAACTGGACCATGATTCTGGACTACAAGCTGGAAATCGCTGCTGCCTGCGCCGCCATTTCCGCATGCATCGGTCTGGCTTACTATATCTACCATAAGAGAAAATCAAAATGAAACTGAATAAAAACTGTATCTTCCTCTTTCTTTTCTGCATTGTCCTCTACGGCGCCTTTCTTGGCACCATTCCACTTCTGGACCCCGATGAACCGGTGTACGGGGAAACGGCCAAGGAAATGATAGCCTCCGGCGATTTCCTTTCTCCCCGCATTTACGGAGAATTCTGGTACGACAAGCCGCCTCTCTTCTACTGGCTGGAAGCGCTGTCTTTCAGCCTGTTTGGCGTTTCTACCTGGGCCGCTCGATTTCCTTCCCTCTTTCTGGGCGCCCTCACCCCGGTGTACCTGTATCTTTCCTCCCGAAAGCTCATTGGCGGAAAGGCTGCCCTCCGGGGTGCTTTCATCTGCGCCACTTCTCTTGAAATCATCGTCCTTGCCAGGAGCAGTGTCACCGATACCCTCCTTACGCTGACCCTTACCATCGCTCTCATGTCCTTCCTCCGGAGGGAATATATAGCAGCCTACATATTCTGCGGTCTGGCGCTCCTCACCAAGGGGCCTGTGGGCTTTGGTTTTCCTGCCCTCATTGTGGGCATCTGGATGGTTCTTACAAAGCAGTTCCATGTGAAGGAAATTCTGGGCCTCAAATGGTACTGGGGCATCCCTCTGGCCTGCCTGGTAGGCCTTCCCTGGTATGTAGCCATGGGCCATATCCACGGCAGCGCCTTCATCGACACCTTTCTGGGCTACCACAATGTGACCCGTTTCGTGAGCCCGGAGCATGCGGGACAGAACCATTACTGGCTCTATATAGTGGTGCTTCTTGCCGGATTTTATCCCTGGAGCGGCACCCTGCCCGGTATTTTCCGCCGTACGAAGAAATGGCTGAAGGATAGGACCAGTGCTTTCTTCCTGGTATGGACCCTGTTTATTTTTATTTTCTTCTCCCTTTCTTCCACCCAGCTCTTTTCCTACGTTCTTCCCATGTTCCCGCCCCTGTCCCTTCTGGCAGGCATGTATCTGACGGACTGTGAAGAGTCGGGCCATATTTCAAAGACCCTGATTTTTTCCCATCTCTTCTTTTCCCTACTCACAGCAGGGGCCATTGCCCTGGCGCCCATTCATCCCGACGGAGGCTCCATCATCCGGTGGCTCATCGTTTTCTTCATGGTCCTTGCCGCTGTTCTGGCCGCCCTGGGCCTCAAAAAGGGCCGTTTCCGCGCCTTCATGATGACCCAGGCCCTTCTGATACTCGTCTTCGTTCTTTCCATATGGGGCGCCTTTGCCTCCGCCGTATCTTCCCTCTTTACCTCCGCCGCCATTGCGGAGAAGCTTGCCAGCACAGACCGGGACCCGTCCATCCCCCTCTATGTGGACACCTTCTACCGTCCCTCCGCTGCTTTCTACACCGACATCTATGGAAACGCGCTGCCCGAGTTTGACCGGAGGAAACAGGAAACAGACGAGAAGAATGAAGAAAAGGGCGTCCTCCTTCCAGGAAAGGAGACCTCCCGTCTGCCGGAGAATGCGTATATCCTGGTGCAGAAAAAAGTATTTAAAAACTGGCCGGAAGAGCAGAAATTGGGCCTCACGGTTCTCTGGGAAAAGGATACGGCCCTTCTGTTGTTAAAGAAAGAAGACTGACATTGAGCACAAAGCGCATGAAAAGAAAAAATAAACTGAATCATGGAAAGCAGGAAACCGGGGAAAAAGGCGTCTTGAAAACCCTTCTCTTTTTCTTCCTGGCAGCCTTTCTTTTCCTTCTCTGGGGCTCCTGGCTCCTTCCGGTGACGGATCCGGTGGAGTCCAACTATGCCTTGACGGCCAAGGAAATGGTGCTTTCCGGCAACTGGATGTCACCACAGATTTACGGTACTTTCTGGTACGACAAGCCCATCATGGTCTACTGGCTTCTTTCTATTTCCTATACCATCCTGGGATTTACCAGTCTGGCCTCCCGTATGCCTGCCATCCTTTCAGGCGCCCTTTCAGTAACCCTTCTCATCTGGTACATGCAGCGGATTCGGAAGGATAATGTGACTGCCGTATGGTCCGGCGCCATGCTGGCCCTGTCTCTGGAATTCTGGGTCATTTCCCACGCCGTTATTACTGACAGCATCCTCCTTCTCTTCACCATTCCCACCATGCTTTCCGGCTATATCGGTGTGATGGAGGGAAACAGGAAACACCTGGTGCTGGCCTATGCCGCCGCCGGCTTTGCCTGCCTAACCAAGGGCCCCGTGGGACTGGTGCTTCCCGGCGCCCTGCTTCTTCTGTGGTGTCTTACCATGAAATCGGGAAAAATGGCAGCCCGCCTTTTCCCCTGGCAGGGCATTCTTGCTTTCTTTGCCGTCACCCTTCCCTGGTACGGCGGCATGTACCTCATTCACGGCAATGATTTCGTAGAACAGTTCCTGGGCCTTCACAATATTCTGAGAGCCACGTCTTCCGAGCACCCCGAAGACAACCACTGGTACTACTACCTGGTTCTTCTTCCTGCCGCTCTTCTCCCCTGGACCTTCACCTCTTTTTACGAAATGGTCCGGGGCTGGAAGGAAAAGACCTCCTTCTATCGTTTCCTCATGGTATGGTGCTGGGGCACCGTCCTGTTCTACACTCTCATGGCCACCAAGTACGTCACCTACACCTACATTGCCGTGGTGCCGGCCATCATCTTTGCCGCCCTGGCAGCCCCCGCCATCCGGCAGGGAGAGAAAAAGCCCTACCTCTGGACGGCCTTGGGCTTTGCCCTTTTCCTCGCTGCCGCCATCGGCGGTTCCATCTACATCAAGGAAGGAAGCTGGTGGGTTCTTTATGCGGTGATTTTCTATGCCTTCTGGTCCCTGGTTCTTCGCTATAAAAAAAGCAGCGGCCGGCGGCTCACTGTAATCACCGCCGTAACGGCCTCGGTGTTCCTCTGCCTCATGATGGAAGGCCTGCCCCACTATCTCCCCCGCCGCTCCGCCATCGACCTGGCACCGGAAATGAAAGCTGCGCCGGGAGAGCACTACTTCTTCCGTTCCTACCCTGCCGGATACACCTTCTATTCCGGTGAAACCGCCATCAGGGTGGTGCCGCCTGTTTCCGGTGAAATCGAAGAAAGAAATCCCCTGTGGAATGAAAAGTATGTGATGCCCTCCCTGTCCGACAAAGAATTCATGGACAGCCACCGCCATCCGGACAAGCCGGTATTCCTCTTCGTTTCTAAAAGCGATGCCAATCACTTCGACCACTGGTTCTTCAAATACCGTTTCAAGCCGGTGAAGCCTCTCCTGACCGGCACCATCTACATTTTGACCAGCGAAGAAAATATTCCTGAATCCTTCAAAGAAGCCAAAAAGCAGATCAAAGAGGACATCAAGGAATCTCATGAAACCGATGATTCCGCGGAAAGTGATGAGTAAAAGGAGCCCTGCCATGGATATATCCCGTTTTCTGAACCATCTGGCCCAATACAGCGGTGAAAATACCTTCAACCCCTGGGCCGACCACGATGAAAACTATGAAATAGAAAAGGCCCTCGCCATCCGGAGAGCCAACCTGAAAGACTACCTCACCCTTCGCATCGGCGGCGCCAGAATTCTTCTCGTGGCCGAAGCCTGCGGCTATCAGGGCGGCCATTTTTCCGGCATCGCCATGACCTGCGAAAGAATGCTGCTGGACTTCCACCCTGCCGTTACGAGCGCCATGGTCCTGGGCCATAGGGGAAAACGCACCAGCCGGAAGGACAGTCCCCTTTTAAAGCCTATCCAGCAGGAAAAAGGGTTCAATGAACCCACCGATTCAGTGGTATGGAAAGCCTGCCTGGAAGCAGGCCTCTCTCCCCGGGATTTCCTTCTCTGGAACATTTTCCCCTTCCATCCCTATAAAAAAGGAAATCTTCTCACCAACCGTACCCCTTCGGAAGAAGAGCTGGCCGCAGGCCTTGCCTATACCAGGGAGCTCCTCTCCCTCACCGGTCCCCTTCCCCTCTTCGCCATCGGGAAAAAGAGTGAAAATACCCTCACCGCAGCAGGCTTTACCGTCACCGGCCTCCGGCATCCTGCCAACGGAGGTGCCAATATATTCCGAGCCCAGCTGAAAGAGGCACTGGCATAAAAACCGCACCATGGACATTTTCCATGGTGCGGTTTTTTACGTGCAGAGGGGAAGGTTGACAGGGCTTCGCCCCGGAGATTCTTAAGGTCTTCAGGTTTGACAGCGCCTTCGGCGCTGAAAGTTTTGGATGGCCGCAAAGGGATTTCACCCCTCCCTCTCCCCGCCTGTCACACATGGCCGTGAAGCACGTACCGCTTGGTGAAATAGTTCCATATCATCACAATGGCTGAGGCGATGACTTTGGCAAACATGTACCATATGCCCATGATGTCGATAAAGAACCACATAACCAGCTGATTAATGCCAAGACCCATGAGGGAAGTCAGCACGAAAAGGGCCATCTGCAGGCCTGTCTGCTTTTGCGCATGAAAAACGACATAGACGCAGAGAATATAGTTCACCACCAGGGACACGGTAAAGGCAATGGGCGCCGATACCAGTGGATCAAGGCCTCCATATTCAGTCAGGGTGTAGAGGAGAAAATATTCCAGCAGGAAGCAGCCGCCTCCTACCACGAGAAAACGAAAAACTTCCCAGAATCTTTCTGTGGAAGGAAAGAATCGACGAATCAGAGAATCAAACATGGTCTTGCCTTTCTTGAATTAAGGGAAAGTAGGAAATCAGTCACCTTCCATGGCCAAAGGAATCTATTTTTTCAGCATCATGCGGATGATATTCATCTGGATTTCAAAGTTTTTCCTGCTGTTTTTGACCTCCGTATCCAGCATGAGGCCGATGCCCAGGAAAACCACCGCCGCCATCATGAAGAAGCCCGAAGTCACCAGGGTAGGCAGCTTGGGAACCAGACCGGTCATCACGTATTCATGGAACACCGGCAGGAAGAGCGCGAGGGAAATGAAGGCCAGAAGGACAGCGGCGAAGGTGAAAAAGCGAAGAGGCCGGTAGTCCTTGTACAGCATGAAAATGGTTTTCAGTACTTTGGCGCCGTCCCGGAAGGTATGAAGCTTGCTTACGCTGCCCGCCGGACGGTCCCGGTAGGATACAGGCACATTGGCCAGGAGAAGATTCTTGTCCAGGGCATGGATGGTCATTTCCGTTTCGATTTCAAAGCCTTTGGAAAGAATGGGGAAGGTCTTTACAAACATGGGGGAAAAGGCGCGATAGCCCGTCATGACGTCTTTGATTTCATGACTGTTTTCTCCCCAGAATATATTGATGAAACGGCGCACCAGCATGTTACCGGAATTATGGAAGGGTCTTTTGTTTTCCTCAAAATAGGTGGAGGAAAGACGGTCACCGATGACCATATCCGCCTTTCCCTCCAGAACGAGATTCACCATGTCCCGGGCATTTTCCGCCGGATAGGTATCATCTCCATCCACCATGACATAGCAGTCCGCATCCACATCCCGGAACATGGAACGGATCACATTCCCCTTCCCCTGCCGGTATTCATGGCGTACCACGGCGCCTGCCCGGGCCGCCAGGTCTGCGGTGCGGTCGGTGGAATTATTATCATATACATAAATCACCGCTTCCGGAAGCACCCTTTTGAAATCGGACACCACCTTTTCGATGGTGAGGGCTTCATTCCAGCAGGGAATCAATACGGCAATCCTGTCCATCATTTCATCTCCATTCGCTCAGATACCTTACTATTTTACTCCATTTGCAGGGAGAATCCTATAGCCGGAAGAAGAGCGAAACCGCTGCAGACAGAAAAGGGACCGTGAAAAAAAGATGTGATCTTTATCAGGCAGCAAGCCTTTGAACGGAAGAGAATCAAAATTCCTGAATCCCATACCATGAATGACACAGATATCACTCCGTCCCACTGTCATTTCGGCGGTCGAAGCAAAACATCGAAATCTCACTTCTCAATGGTACAGAGAGCAGGGTGGCAGGAGATCTCTCGGCTCAGAGTCTCCATAGAGACAAAGTCTTTACCATCATACCGGCACATACCTCCGCTCGAGATGACACAGGGACTGGAAGCCTTATTATCAGAAAAAAGTCATAGAAAAAAGGCTGTGAAGAAATGATTTACATTTTTTCACAACCCTTTTGATTTATTTCAAAAGGATACCTTCCGCCGCCTGTCCCAGCGATTCTTCCACAGAAGGATGGGGACGGATGATTTTGAGGAAATCTTCTATGGTCAGTCTGCCGGCTATGGCCAGGGACACTTCGGAAATCAGATTATCGGCGCCGCTGCAGAGGAGCTGGGCTCCCAGCATATGGTTTTCCTGGTCCGTAAAGATTTTCATGTATCCCCCTTCATCGGCGATGAGACTTTTGGCATTGCCGCCCATGACCACCCGGCTTGTCTTGAAGGAAAGGCCTTCTTTTTTGGCCTGATCTTCGGAAATTCCAACCGCTGCGATTTCCGGAATGGTGTAGACGCACTGGGGCACCAGGGCCATGTCAATGGCCCGTTCTTTTCCGGCTATGGCCGCGGCCGCCGCTTTTCCTTCCGCTTCCGCCGCATGGGCCAGCTGGATGCCGCCGCAGACGATGTCGCCGATGGCATAGATACCGGGCACCGACGTTTCAAAATGTTCATTCACCTTGAAGAAGCCCCGATCCATATCGGCCTCCATGGGAAGAAGCCCCTGGGTTTCCGGATGGCGGCCGGTGGCAATGTCTCCATCCTTCTTCTCCAGGGCAAGCAGACTGTTATCATCCAAACACCGCCACACCTTGTACTTCCTGTATTTCAATATCTCTTCTATGACCTTATCCATCACCAGTGCCATGGCTGCCTCCTCTGCTGAGCAAAAGGGAAATGCATCTATCTTTATAGTATCCGATACCCTGCCACCCTGCAAAGGGAAACTGAAACCGTGGATTTGTAAATGGATTTCGCAGGCATTGGGCCTGCTCAATCACCTGCCATTCCCCCTCACCAGAGAAGAAGGACTCTTCTGCCGGTTTAAAGTACATTTTTGAATAACCACCATGGAAGAAAATCATGTACTTTGAAACCTCCCTGGTTCTTCTCTCCTTTTTTCATCATACACTGCGGAGGGGCAGGAAGCCATTCCGGATTTTAACAGGTTGGAAAGGTGATCCTTTTCTTCTAAATTTTTTCCTTTGTGTTAAAATAAATAATAATGGAGTGCACATAGAAATCCATAAAGGAGAGAGAAAACATACAAATGATGGAATTAAAAAAATGGCTGCAGAGCCAGGGGGAAAATAAAAGAGCCTTTTATATTTTTACGATTCTGTCCCTGGTTCTCTGCTTTTTCCTCATTGTCAATGCCTGCTACGTTATTTACGGTACCCGTTACAATGAATATAAAGTTACCCAAAACGCAACCATAGACCTGGTCAAACCGGACGGTACCATTCAAAAAAATATAAATCCCCGCTTCTCCTACCCCGGCGGAAGCCGGATCCGTATCCATGTACCGGTGTCCCTCCATTCCGATAAAAAGCAGTATACCCTGGCCTTTACCGCAGCCCGCGTATACTACCCGGTATCATGAAACGGCCAGATTCTTTCTTACTACGATGAATCCCGTATATCCCGAAACCATAACTTCGGCGCCGTCATCTGTATGGCAGAACTGCCTGCCAGCACCTATGGTTCCACCATTACCATTGAAGAAGAGCTCCTGTCCTCTACTTCCATTCCCTATATCGGAGATATCTTTGTTATTCCCACCAGAAAGAGCTACACCTACTACCTGCAGAGAGAAGGATTCTTCTTTATCCTGTACCACGCCCTTCTGACCCTGTCCCTGTCCGCTTTCCTTGTGCTTCTTTTCCTGAAAAAAAGTTTACTCGTAAAAAAAGGGCTGTCCATATCCCTTTTCCTCACATCCTTCATCCTGTGGTGTCTTTGTTACCATCATATGACCGCCTTCTGGATAGACAGTCCTTACATCAATTCTCTTCTGGAATACGGCTCTCTATACTTCCTGCCGGCGCCCTTTCTCTACTTCCTTTTCCTTTCAGAAAAAGAGGGAAAACGAAGAACCCTTTACCATCATCTGTCCCTGTGGTTTGTCCTCCTCTTTGCCGCTGCCTTCCTTCTGCAGGCAGGGGGGCTTTATACCCTGGATGACATGCTGCCTCTGCTTCATATATCCATTATACTTTCAGGCATACTTGTATGCTGGTACCAGCTCCACCCGCTGGGCAAAGAAAAAACCTGGCAAGTCGTGATGCGCTGGGGCATCCTTCTTTCATCCGGTGCCGCCGCCCTGGACACAGCCCAGTACTACATTACCTCCAGCCACAGTATTATCCATATCTATGTGATGCAGGCCCTGTCCACCTGGGCTCTCCTGGTATTCGTCTTTTCTGTCATCCTCTCTTACGTATTCCAGATCCTGGCACAGGCGGAAGAAGCCCAGGAAAAGAAAGCCGCTCTCCATCTGGCTTATCATGATGCCCTCACAGGCCTTTATAACCATGTCGGCATATTCCACATTGCCAAAAGCCTGGACAGCCGGAAATCCTACGCTCTCCTTTTCATGGACCTGAACGGACTGAAAGAAGTGAATGATCGCTACGGCCATGAAGCCGGTGATTTCTTCCTTTGCCACATGGCAAAAATCCTCTCTTCCGTCACCCCTTCCTCCGCCTTCTGCGGAAGGCTTGGATGCGATGAATTTATCATCCTTCTCCCGCCCCATGAAGCAGACTCCCTTTTCCCTCTCATAAAGACAATTCGGAAAAAAATGCAGGAGCTGAAGGGCCTGCCCCATATGCCCAAAGATCCTTCCGCTTCCTTCGGCTGGAGCATCCATGAACCTTCCCAGCCTCTCTCCTTTGATGATCATCTCAACGAAGCAGACGACCGCATGTATGAAGAAAAAGAAAAATACAAACTCACCCACCCGGCCGAAGCAGGAAGGAATTTCAGAAGAGAAAAATAGGAGCTGAAAGACAGCTGTCTATATGGGCCATCTTCTCCCCTGTCTTTCATCGCACTGCAGGCAAAAATCCTGCCGCTCTCAAAGAAGCGGCAGGATTTTTCATGACCTTTTGATTTCTGCATCAGGATGATGTCTGCAAAAGAGCCAGCTGCTGTTTCAGCCTTTTATTTTCCTGTTCCAGCCTGGCCTGTTTCTGTTCCTCTTCATATCTTTCATGATATCGGAGGCAGCTGGAAGCGGGCCCCTTGTAAAAAGCTGCACAAAAAACGGCGCCATGGGCGCCGCCAGAAAGTTAATGAAAGAGCATCATAATCCCGCCGCCTATGGTGGGAAGGGCCACGATAGAGGCCTTCAGCAGAGGGAGGGGTGCCAGGTGGGTTATTTTCGCACCCATCCAGGCGCCCACGGTGAGGCCGGTCAGAGTCTGGAGGAATATCCACATATCCAGATGGCCGCTGACCAGGTAGCCCAGACCGCCGGAGGCGGAAATGGGGAGGATAATCATCATGCAGGTGCCGATGGACCGGAGAAGGGGCACGCCGAAGATAACCATGAGGGCTATCTGGATGTAAGCCGCTGCGCCGATACCAAAGGCGCCTGACAGAAATCCGGAAACTATACCGGTGGGAATCCCGTAGATATAAAGTTTCCTTCCGGTGAGGATGGTCTTCCGCACGTGGAGATGGTGGTTCAGCCAGTCTGCGTGGTACAGTTTCACATACAGAATGAGAGCGCTGGAAAGAACCATGAGACCGGTCATGAAACTTAAATCATCAGAGGGCATATGGTCCGACACGGCAGCTCCCAGAAGGGCGCCTGCCACCCCGCCGCCGCCGATAATGGCGCCTACCTTCACCACCACTTCATGTTCCCGGAAATGGCTGTAGGCGCCGGAAAGCATGGTGAAAGTCATGGACGCGAGGGCCACTGCCAGTGCTGTGTGGATGGGCACGCCAAATCCAACGGTGAGAAGAGTAATGGTGACGCCGGCGCCGCCGGCTCCCACAAAGCCGATGACAGCGCCTAATAAAATCATAGATATGAAAAGCATAAAAATCTCCTTATAGATGATTCGCTCTCGCTCAGGGGGCGACAGGCCTTCAGTCTGAAGGGAAAGGAAAAAGGTTCTCAAGATGGACGGCCCCTGCGGGCCCAAGGGTATGGTATCGCCCCAACCGGCGATGCACATGAAGTCAGCGTTACGGGCTTACCCTAAATAAAAGGCGCCCCGGCAGCCCTCCAAATCCTCAGGCCCTTGTTTTTTGGCAACAGGAGCTCAGCACTGTGGAGCCCAGAATGAGAATGGCTCCGGCTATACCGCTAAAGCCCAGAGGCTCTGCCAGCCAGCAGGCAGAGAGAATGATGGCTACGATGGGATCGATATAGCTGAAAAGAGCCGCAGTCTGGGCATGGAGATGGTGCATGCTTCCGAAATAAAGGGTGTAGGTAATGCCTGTATGAACGATGCCTACCGTAAGAAGGAGAACCACCGTGAGCGGTGCAAAGGTCATGGATGAAAAGTCCTCTGTTCCCAGGGTATAGGGCAGAAGCACCAGGGATGCCAGTCCCAGCTGAGTAATGGTCATGTCATAGGCACTGATGTCCTTCAAAAACTGGTTCAGAAGCATGACTGACGCATAGAAGGCGGCGGCCCCCAGGCCAAAGCCGATGCCTTTGAAGGTAACCCCTTCTCCCGGCTCCGTCAGAACACCGGAAATCAGGACCATGCCTGCAAAGGCAGAAAGGGCGCAGAGAAATTTCACGGCCGTCAGCTTTTCCTTCACCACGAAGGGAGATGCCAGAATGACAAAAACCGGCGCCATATAGTAGGACAGGGTGGCTGTGGATACCGTAGTATAGCGGTAGGCTTCAAAGAGAAGAATCCAGTTCACCCCGATGGCGGCACCGGAGAGAAATAAAATTTTAAAATTTTTCTTCACCGCTTCTTTGGATATGGAAGAATGGCGGAGACACACCACCACCAGAAGAAACAGGGTGGCCAGAATTCCCCGGGCCTCTGCAATCACTGTGGAAGGCAGAGGGATATAACGGATGAAAATCCCCAGCGTCCCGAAAATCATCATAGCAAAAATAAACTGGCCCTTGGCCCTCATGGTTTCTTCTTTCATACATCCTCCCCTGAAAAGTTTCCTTTTCGCTTCCCTGCTTCTTTCCATGAAATAGTATTTCTATTATACACGTTTCCTCATGGTCCTGCGACCGGCCGCCTCCATATTTCCGAAGATTTCATGTTCCTCTTTCCGTGCGCCTGCTTTCTCTCGCCCGCTTATCCTGCCAGACCGCTGAAATAGACCAGAGGATAGAGGATGAAGAGAAAGACCAGGGTAGTGGTGACGAAGGACGATTCCGCCATATCCACATTCAATCCATACAGCTGGGACGCTGCCACAGCAAAAATGGCAGTCGGCGCGCCGGCAGACAGAATGACGCAGGTAATCATGGCCGGGTCAGATACGAAAAGAAGGGTCAGGCCATAAAGAACGGCCGGCAGGAAAATGAATTTCACCGGAAAGATAGGCCACAGGCGGAAAGCCCAGGTGCCTACGCTGGATAGATGAAGATCATAACCTACAGGCATCATGCCCATCCAGGCACTGACATGAATCAGCAGGGTAAACAGGGTGCCCACGGCTTCCGGCCGTTCCACCTGACATCCGGAGAGCAGGAGCCCTGCTGCCACGCCCAGGGCAGGCAGCTGGTTCGGTGTAAGCAGGAGCTTGATAAACTGCGTCCTTTCCCCTCTTTTCCCTTTGGCACTTCCCATTTCATAGAATCTTTGGGCCATGGGAAAGCAGAAGAGCACAATCACCAGAATCTGGGGCACTGCAATGAGCTGTACATAGGCAAAGCCCACTTCTCCATACAGTACATAAGCACAGAGGCCCGCCAGGGTGCCTATGTTGCCCAGCATCATTGAAATCAGATAGCTTCCCTGGTCCAGGGGATTTGTGAAACGGTTCTTCTGGAAAAGATAAAAAATCAGCACCGGCAGAAAGCAGATGGGCAGAATGGAAACAGGGAGCCACAGCAGCTCCCTGGTCACATGGAGGGACCAGAATGATACGAGGGACAGAAATGACGCCACACCCACCACATTGGCCTTTATAATCAGTCGGAGTATATCTCTGGAAAGGCCCCAGCGCCTGAGCGCCATGCCCAGAGCCAGGGGCAGCAGAATATCTGCAAATACCACAAAAAAGCGGCTGTCCATGCTATCCCTCCTTTCAGAAAATTGCCGATGCCATGGCCTGCTGCTTTGATTCCTGCATCAGCGGTTCCTTCATATTTTTACTATTATACCATGGAGATGAGAGGCCTATGGATGTCTGAAGCAGCCAGATTCCAAGGCGCCCGGAAGCCTGGTGCATGGAGCCGCGAGGCATTGAAAAAGGAATGTGAAAAAATGTCAATCCTTTCTTCACATCCCTTTTGATGAAATTTCTATGGTCCCTTTTTCCTATGGATTTCCCATACATCTTCAAAGGGAATCTTTCTTCCCTCCAGGCAGAGCTTCCTTCCCATAAAGTCCACCATCTCCACTGTGCCTTCTATCCTGCGGTAGCAGTCCCGGTCGTAAAACACCACTTCCACCCTGTCTTTTTTCTTCAGAAGTCCTGTCATTTGATCCAGTACCGCCGCCCGATCTTCTGATACCAGTCTTTTCTCTTCTTTTTCCCTTCCTGTTTCCGCCAGAAGGGTGTCATAGCCGGAAAGCCCATCGAAAGGAAGAAACTGGCAGGCCCTTTTGATATCACTCATGATGACCTCCTATGAGACCGTTCCTGCTCCGCAGGGTGGCTTTCGGAAAATAGTCGATACCGCGAAGCAGCGCATTTTTTCCAAATTTACTTTTAATATCCATCATAGCCAGCTCCACCTTTTTCTGCCTTTCCTCTTCCCAAGGCGTTCGGAAGAGGGAAAAATGCCGGGGGACTTCATCTGCCGGCGCCACATCCTCCAGCGCCAGGCGAAGGGTGCGTATGCCCAGGCGGGGAATGACCTTGTCCTGATACAGCTGATGGAAAGCCTGCCATATATCTTCCGGAACGTCGGTATATCCATCCAGCTTCCTGCTGCCGCTGCTCCCCTTCCTTTCCCGTCCAGAATAGCCAGCATAGAGGGAGATGCCCCGGGCCGCGAGGCCCTGTCCCAGCATCTGCTGTATCAGCAACTCCGCCATTTCATAAAGCAGGATTTCCCCTTCTTCATAGGTGTAATCTTCAAAAAGGACCTGTCCCGTATGAATGGAGCGGGCTCTGGGGCGGTAGGAATGGATATCCTGCAGGGTGCAGGGTTCCCGGCCATGGGCATGGTCGATAAGGTATTTCGCATTCACGCCGAATTCCTTATACAGCATTTCGGGAGGAAGGAGGGTGACGCCGTGAAGGTCATAGACCCCGTATTTCTGAAGCCTTCCGGCAATGCCTTTCCCTATGTTCCATATGTCCGTGAGAGGGCGGTGGTACCACAGGGTTTCCTTGAAGATGCCTTCATCCAGATAGGCTATATGCTCCGGTACATGCTTGGCCACAATGTCCATGGCGATTTTCGCCAGAAAAAGATTGGTTCCCACCCCTGCGGTGGCGCAGATGCCGGTCCTTTCATACACAGCCTTCATCATCATCTCCGCCAGTGCCATACCGTCTTTCCGATACATGGCCAGATAGGGCGAAGCGTGGATGAAACATTCGTCAATAGAATAGGCGTACACGTCTTCTGCAGAAAAGAAATGAAGATAAATATTGTAAATATCTGCAGACACTTCCATATAGAGCCCCATCCGCGGCAGGGCCGTAATGTATTTTAGGGAAGGAGGGATTTCAAAAAGCCGGCACCGGTTCCTGACCCCCTTTGCCTTCAGCCCGGGACTCACCGCCAGACACAGGGCTCCAGGCCCTCGGGAAGGATCCGCCACTACCAGGTTCGTGGTAAAAGGGTCCAGCCCCCGGGCCGCACATTCCACCGAAGCATAGAAACTTTTCAAGTCTATGCACACATACACATCGTCCGACATGGCTCCTCCATCAAACTTATTTTTGTGAAATAAACGTTCTGTATTTATTATAGAATGCTCGTTCCCTGTATACAACGGAACACAGGATTAGAAATGAGATGGAGAGCCCCCCGCGTAAGGAGCCATAAGGTTCACAAAGGAAGGTTCTTAAGATGGACCGGCCTCCGGCGGTCGGGTTCATAAGTTTGACGGTCTTTGGCCCCGAGGACTGTGAAGGTTTGATCATACCGGTGCCATCTATAAATTAAAGATGCCCGCCAAGGCCGCTGCCCCTTGAGCGAAGCGATGCACAGCGAACATGATTTGCACTATGCGAACTGGATTTGTAAGGGAGCATCAGCGACCTGAAAATCCAGTGAGTCAGTGACAGCAGAGGATGCACTATGCGAACTGGATTTGTAAGGGAGCACCAGCGACCTGAAAATCCAGTGAGTCAGTGACAGCAGAGGATGCAGGAGCGCCAGCGACGCACAAATCATAGTGAGTCGTTTCCCCTGTGGGTACACAATCCTTAGCCCATGCGTCAGCCTAGGGCTATACGCCCCTCTGCGCCGCAGGCGCAGATCCCTGCGAAAATACAGGAAAGCGCCGCTCGGGTGTGCCCATAGGGAGGGCCCCTTATCTTCCCCAATACAAAACCGCAGTGCGTAGGGATGCACTGCGGTTTTGCGTTGGGGAAAAACTATGATGGATAGGGACACGCAGCGTCAGGGGTGCTGCTCGTCCTGTCCTATCCACTGGTTTTCCCCGCTTCCTGTCAGGGATAGGCTATGCGCTTTTTAAACTGTTAAGCGAAAGGAACCCATTTTCCGTCTTTGACTTCCAGTACGTCCAGGTCCATCTTCGGATCGCGGTTCTGGTCAAATTCGAATTTGCCGGTAGCACCTTCGAAGTTTTTGATGTTAGCCAGGGTATCACGGAATTTCTTACGGTCCGTGGTGGTGCCGGACTGTTCTACAGCCTGGTGGATGACGTACATAGCATCATAAGCCTGGGCAGCGAACTGATCCGGTTCATGACCGTACTTAGCAACGAAGGCTTTGCGGAAGTTCTGGGCCTTGTCGGTCTTTCTTTCCGGGTTCCACGGTGTAGCTACCAGGGTGCCGTTAGCTGCATCGCCGGCCTGCTGGATGTAAGCCGGGCTGTTGAAGCCGTTGTTGCCGATGATGGGCTGGTTCATTCCCATTTCACGGGCTTTCTTGGCAATGAGGGCGCCTTCCTGATAGAGGCCTGCTACAGCGATGACATCCGGGTTGGCAGCCTGAATCTTGGTGAGCTGTGCGGAGAAGTCGGTATCCTTATCTGCGAAGGTTTCGGTAGCTACCACTTCTACACCCATCTTCTTCAGTTCTTCCTGGTAAATATCATTTTCACGAACCATCTGGTCGTTGTTGTTGGAATAGAGAACAGCTACTTTCTTGAATCCCAGTTTGTCATGTGCTTTTTTCAGGGTAACCGGAATAGCCAGTTTACCGGGGATGGCGTTTCTGAAGATGTAGTCGCCCAGGTCGGTGATGCCGGTAGCAGTGGTGCCGGTGCCGAAAGCAACGACTTTAGACTGCTGGGCAATGGGGCCTGCAGCAAACATTTCGCCGGAGGTCATAGGTCCTTCAATGGCAAGAACTTTATCCTGTTCAATGCATTTCTTGAAAGCATTGATGGCTTCGGACTTGTTCAGCTTGGTATCGTAAGTCTTGAGATCGATTTTAACCTTGGTGTTTGGATCCTTGTTGATTTCTTCAACAGCCAGATCTACACCGTCTTTCATAGCCTGGCCATAAGCTGCGCCGGGGCCGGTATAAGCGGTTACAAATCCCAGCTTTACAGTCTGTCCGCCGGCAGCGCCGCTGGCTGCTGCCTTCTTATCTCCACCGCATCCTGCGAATGCGCCTGCCAGTGCTGCAGCTGCCATGACAGCTGCCATTCCTTTTAACCATTTCTTCTGCATAGTTTATCCCTCTTTCAAAAAAATAAATAGATTCCAAACGTGAATGAAACGAAAAAATAAAGCGCCTCCGCTGATGGTTTCCCACCAGCGGAGGCGCTTTATGCGCGGTACCACTCCCACTTATCACTTACGGACTGCAAGTCAACCGGCACCTATAAGAAAAGCCCCTACCTTCATCAGAAGATAGGGGCGATGATCGCGGTACCACCCTACATTGTACTTGTAGTCCTATTCATAACGTGAATGATCGCCTGCACCTACTTAATTCGGTGTAAGAGCTCTCGAGGGATATTATGAATGCTGCCATCTACCGGTTCACACCATACACCGGCTCTCTGAAGATTGAACAACAAACCTTTTGTCTCGTTCATAGCTTGTTTCAGTTCGTTTGGTTGTCTGAAGATGTGTATATAATACCGCCCGCTTTTCTGTCTGTCAAGTACTTTTTTGAAAAATTTATGACACTTATGACGGCGCGGGCTGTGGTATCGCTATGGGTCCACGCTGCGGCCCGGGTTCAGAGGGGAAGGTCCTCAGGATGGACCTTTTAACCCATTCGACTCCTACCATTTCATTTCCATTCCTGCAAACCAGGCTCTTCCGTCCTGGTAGAGGGCGTCGATTTTCCGGTTCAGGATGTTGTACATGCCAAGGGTTAATGTATACTTTCCCCAGTGTTTCTGAAGGGAGAGGTTCAGTTCGTTCCAGGTGTAGTTTTTTTCATCGGACAGATAGTCTTTCTGCAGGGTGGACCAGAGGGTGCCGGAGATGCCGTAGGGATTTTCTCCTTCGTAGGAGAGGGCTGCTATGAGGGTGTGGCGGCTTCTGTTTGGGAGTCTGGTGCCGGCGGACTTGTCCCTGCCATCCAGGTAGGTGTAGGTACCCCGGATGGTCCAGCGGGATGAAATTTTATGGGTGATTTCTCCTTCCAGTCCCTGGAGCTGCGCCCGGTTTCTGTTTACGTACAGGTATTTCCCGCTGTTTTTTCCTATTTCTTCATAGTCAATGAGGTTTTTGACCTTCTGGTCAAACCAGGAGATTTTCCAGCCGGTTTTTCCTGCCTGCCATTCCAGTCCCGTTTCCATATTGCGGGAGGTTTCGGGGTTAAGGTCCGGATTGCCGTCAATCTGCAGGCGGCCGCTGTATTTCATGTGGATATACATTTCGCTGATGGTGGGGGTGCGGAAGCCTTTGCCATAGCTGGCGGTGACCTTCATGTGGTCATTCACCTTATAGGCAAAGCCTGCGGATGGAATGCCCACGAAGCCGCAGCGGTTCCCCTTTTCAAAGCGGATGGCCGGGGCGAAGGTGAGGCGGGAATTGATCTGCCACAGGTCGGAGCCGTAAATGGCGCCGCTATGCTGTTCCCGCCCCTCTTCTCTGCCGTCATGAATGTCGGAGAGGCGGGTGCCGGTGTAGGTGTCCTTTGTCCATTCTCCGCCGACGGTTATGTCATGGTTTCCCAAGTGAAGCCGGTCTTTTGCTTCCATACCCCAGGTTTCATAGAGGGCCCGGTCCCATTCCGAAGCGGGCCTTTTCATCATGTCCAGCCGGGTTTCTTCGTAATTTTTCCGAAGACGGCTGTAGTAAACCTGTCCGCTGTATTCATTTTTTCCTGTATTTCCTTCATAGGCAAGGGATGTATCCCACAGGCTGCGGCTGATGGTGCTTTTCTGATTCTGCAGTAAGGCCATGCCGCCATAGAAGGTATCGGCAAATCGGGTGTCCTGGTCTTCGTCAAAGTAATGAAGCTGAAAACGGAGGGTATTATCGTTTTCGTTTTCAAAGTCATAGAGGCTGTCCAGTCCTATGTAGCGGCGAATGCCGTAGGAGGGCACATCCCAGCCCCGGTCCGCCCGGCCGCTGAGGCTGCTGTCCCGGTAAAAGGCAAGGGGCCGGTTCTTTATAATCCGTCCGTCCACGGCCACATGGAGCCGCCCTTCCTTCATGGGATCCAGACGGAAATAGGCGGTATTTTCCCGTTTTCCTGTCATGAAGCCCGCCAGATTCTCCCCGCTTCCCGGCTTCTTGGTGCGGATATCAATGACGCCGCCCATGGCAGATGAGCCGCAAAGGGCCCCTTCCGGCCCCCGGGTGACCTGGATTTCCTGTATATCAGACAGGCTCATCCTGTTTAAAATCATCATGTTTCGGGAGGAAGAGGTATCCTCATCAGCCAGGCGGTGGCCGTCCACAAGGACCAGGGTCTGGCTGCTGTTCATGCCGCGGATCATAAGCTGGCGGCCGCCCATGGCGGACTGGCCGGCAGGAGCAAGGGAGAGCCCCTCTGCCATGGCCAGGGCTTCCACCACATTGGAGGCGCCCATGCGCTTCATGTCCTTTTCTGTAATGGTTTCCCGGGGTGAAAGGGTACTTTCCTTCTGCCCTTCTGCCGTCACCACCACGCCGGGGAGGGTATATACCTCAGCTCCTGCAGTAAGGGGAAGAAATGATACCAATGCGGTAAGCCATATTTTTTTCATCATTTGTCCTCAATTTCCAAAGAGAATACGTCCTGCGTGATAGACCAGAAAGGATACGATCCATGCCACAGCACACTGGAAAATCACCATTTCCAATGCCCAGCGGCCGCCATTTTCCCGGCGCACTGAAGCAATGGTGGCAATGCAGGGGGTATAGAGAAGGCAGAAAATCAGGAAGGAAAAGGCTGCCATCGGTGTCAGCGCCGTTTCCAGAGCGCCAACGCTGCCATAAAGCACGGACAGTGTGGCCACTACGCTTTCCTTGGCCATAAAGCCGCAGATAAGGGCAGTAGACATTTTCCAGTCTCCGAATCCCAGGGGCGAAAAGAGGGGCGCAATCCAGCCGCCCAGGAGAGCCAGAATGCTGTCCTTACTGTCTTCCACCATGTTGAGGGTCAGGTCAAAACTCTGGAGGAACCATACGATGATAGTGCCCACGAAAATGACGGTGAAGGCCCGCTGGAGGAAATCCCTTCCTTTGTCCCACATGAGACGGCCCACGTTTTTAGCTCCCGGCATACGGTAATTGGGAAGTTCCATGACGAAAGGAACTGCTTCTCCCTTGAAAAAGGTGTTCTTGGAAAGAAGGGCCACCACTACGGCCATACATACACCGGTAAGATACAGGCCCGTCATGACCAGACCCCCGGTGTGAGGGAAGAAGGCCGCTGTAAAGAAAGCATAAATAGGCACCTTGGCAGAGCAGCTCATGAAGGGAATGAGCATGATGGTCATTCGGCGGTCCCGAAGGGAAGGCAGTGTCCTGGTAGACATGACGGCCGGTACGGAACAGCCGAAACCGATGAGCATGGGCACAATGCTTCTTCCGGACAAACCGATTTTCCGAAGCAGTTTATCCATAACAAAGGCCACCCGGGCCATGTATCCTCCGTCTTCCAGAATGGAAAGGAAAAAGAAGAGCACCATAATGATAGGGATAAAGCTCAATACACTGCCTACGCCGGTAAAAATACCATCCACCAGGAGAGACTTCACCGCCTCATTCACCCCAGCTGCCGTCAGGGCTGCGTCTACCTGCTCTGTGAGCCTGTCGATGCCACTGGCCAGCAGATCCTGGAAAAAGGCGCCGATGACATTAAAGGTCAGGTAGAATACAAGACCCATAATGAGGATGAAAATGGGGATGGCCGTGTATTTCCCGGTGAGTATCCTGTCCATCTTCCGGCTCCGGGCATGCTCTCTGCTTTCCTTCGGCTTCACCACCGTCTTGTCGCAGAGGCGCCGGATAAAGAGGAATCGCATATCTGCCATGGCTGCTGCATGGTCCAGTCCCCTTTCTTCCTCCATCTGTTTGATAATGTGACCGATCATTTCCTTTTCATTGTCTTCCAGATGAAGGGCCTCTTCCACCAGATGGTCTCCTTCCACCAGCTTGCCTGCCGCAAAACGCAGCGGTATGCCGGCCGCTTCCGCATGGTCCTGGATCAGGTGCATAATGCCGTGAAGGGCCCGATGCACCGATCCCTTATGGTCCAGAGGGCTGCAGAAATCCCGGATGCCCGGTTTTTCCCTGTACCTTGCCACATGGACTGCATGGCGCACCAGTTCCTGCACCCCCTGGTTTTTGGCAGCAGAAATGGGAACCACCGGAATCTGCAGAATTTCTTCCATTTCATTAATCAGGATGGAACCGCCGTTCTTTTCCACCTCGTCCATCATATTGAGAGCCAGCACCATGGGCACATCCAGCTCCATAAGCTGCATGGTGAGGTACAGGTTGCGTTCCAGGTTGGTGGCATCCACGATGTTGATAATGGCACTGGGTTTCTCTTCCAGAATGAATTTACGGGAAACGATTTCTTCACTGGTATAGGGAGACAGGGAATAAATTCCCGGAAGGTCCACCACTTCACAGTCCGGATGGCCTTTGATAAAACCGCTCTTCCGGTCTACGGTAACGCCGGGAAAATTGCCTACATGCTGGTTGGAACCGGTGAGCTGGTTGAAAAGAGTGGTTTTCCCGCAGTTCTGGTTTCCTGCCAGCGCAAAAACGAGTTTTCCTTCCACCGGTTTTGCATCATGGTAGGGCGAAAGCTCGTGCACCCGTCCCGGTTCTCCCAGACCCGGATGCTGAATCAGCGTAGGCTGCTTTATTTCCTTCTTTGTCATATCCCGGTCCCGCAGATGATCTACCTGAATTTTCTTTGCATCTTCCACGCGAAGGGTGAGTTCATAACCCTGGACCATGAGCTCCATGGGGTCCCCCAGAGGAGCGAACTTGATAAACGTCACCTCTGCCCCGGGAATCAGGCCCATATCAAGAAAGTGCTGGCGCAGAGGTCCCTCTCCGCCAACCACTGTCACATCTGCCGTTTTCCCCTGAGGCAGTTCATCCAATGTCATTTCTATCTCTCCCTTGAATTTCAAAACATTGTTCTTTTTTATGTCTATGTTACCACGATTCAGCCTGCAGTTCAAAGAAAACAGCAGCCCTTTTGCGCCCTGTATACCGACTTTTTCATGTTTGTCAGAGCACGAAAAAAAGGGTGTCTCTTTAAACGTAGAGACACCCTCTGTCATTATGTCATGTATGGTTCATCTCATAGCTGCACGAAAGCTCCTTTTTCCCATGCTTTTAGCCATTGCATAGGCTTTTTCAAAGCAGGGCACCGAGAGCCCCGCTTTCTTTCCAAGATCCACCATCCTTCCCAGAATCATTTCTGTTTCCGTATCTTCTACTTTCTTTCCATCCTGCAGGTCCCGATACAGGGAGGTAACGGTGTCGTCAGGGAGGGAATCGAAGAGACGAAGATAGTCTTCCTTATAGGCCGGAGGAATGATGACACCCTGCACTTTGGCCATGGCAATCACTTCTCCCACTGTTTCTGCCACCACCTGTCTATAGTTTTTCTGGCGCCGCACTTTTCCTGCAGGACCGTCAAAAAGACAGAAAAGGGCACTGTTAGCTGCCATGAGGGCGTATTTTTCCCAGCTGTCCAGCCGGATATCATGGGTCACTTTAGCCGGAATCCCCGATTTCCGCAAAAGGCCTGCCAGTTCATGGAGAAGGGGCAGATCCCTGCCGTCTTTCATGCCCATCACCACCTGGCCGCTGCCTGCCGTCTGCACCACATGACCCGGCTTTTCCAGATGGCTGAAGACACGGATGGTGCCATCGGCTATGAAGCAGGGCGGAAGAAGGGGCTCCATGAGGTCCGACACAAGGACGCCGTTCAGAAGAGGCACCACCACCGTGTGGGTTGCCACCATGGGCGCCATGTCATGGCAGGCCTCTGCCAGTCCGTTTCCCTTGCAGGCCAGAAGAATGACATCCATCTTCCCCAGGGCCTTTCCATCCTGTCCCATACCTTTGGGATGCACAGTGAAATCGCCCAGAAGCTCTGATGTCACATGAAGTCCTTCTTTTTCTATGGCTTCCCGGTTCTTTCCCCGAACGTAGAAATACACATCACTCCCTGCCCCTGCCAGAGTACCGCCTGCAAAGCCTCCGATACCGCCTATGCCGAAAATCAGGATCCTCATGAGTCCCTCCTGTCAGAAGAAATTCCGAACCACGTCACTGGCCAGATTCAGGCCGCCCCGTCCTGCATCGCTGCCGGAGGCAGTCATGGTCACCATGTATCGGGAATCACCGTAATATCTTAAAATATAGTGCTTGCTGTGCTTTTCGTTTCCTTCAATGCCAAGGACCGCCAGCTTTCGTTTCGTATTATCATCCAGTCCGCGGTACCCTTTCAGCGCCACCTTCACCGCTTCCGAGCGCCGTTTCGGTTCACCGCTCACCGGATTGGCCTTGATGAGGTCATCTAAAATATCGGCCCGCCGGGTGCCGTCTTTCATGTCCTTCCTCACCGATTTCAAAATATCCATGAGAATTTCGTGCCGTTCGCCGGGATAAAGGTCCTTTTCCTTCCCCGCAGAGAGGAGCTCTGAATCGGTGGGCGTGCCGGTCCGCCGGGCTCCCTCCAGTCTTCCTTTCAGTATGCGGTTCTCGCTCAAAAGCCGGGAAACTTCTTCTTCCATGTCTTCCAGCTGCCGTACATAGGCCATCACCACTTCTTCACTGCTTTTCATGACCTTCTCCCCTTCCATGAAATCAACGGTTATGCCTTGGTATCTGAAACTGCTTTCAGTCCGGAATCTCCGGATGCTCATACAGCTCACTCAGGTCCTTTTCCAAATGGGCCTTGATGGTCTCTTCCAGGTCCTGTATGGTTTTGGCATCATACTGATGAATAATGCCGGGAATGCCTTTGGCCCTGAGTTCGCCGTAATATTCATCTCTGTATACATTATAGAAAAAAAGGATGCCTGTTTCCTTTTCCCTGCATTCATAGGACGCAATAATATAGGAGCCATTGAGCCCCAGGAGAGGACGGGACGGTTCGATAATCCGTTCATAATGGCCGATAACAGGCGGGAAGAACTGACTGTAATCCCACACCATGAACCCCTTTCCCCGCACCAGCACCGATACATTTTCCCTATGCACCAGTTCCCTGGCAATATACCGGGGTGTCAGGAGCTTCATATTTCTTTTAAATTCTTCAAAATCACCGGTAATGAGTTCGATTTCTGTCAGGGTCATCATACGCAGATCCGATTTCACCATGTAATCCATGGTTTCCTCATCAAAAAGGGCCCTCACCTGCCAGCCGTTTTTTTCATTTTCCCAGCAGAAGGCAAAATAAATGCGTCCCTCCTGCCGATCCAGCCGCTTCAGCTTATACCCTTCTATATCCGAAGGCAGCTCCTTTTCTATGTCCCAGTCCAGGAATTTCTGACGTCTTTCTGCCCTTTCCTGTTCCAGCTTGTCTTCTTTTCCCATCCTATGTTCCTTTCTTTTCCGCTTCCAGCCGGTCCCTTGCGGAAACCACGGATTTCACAAATTCCCTGGTTTCCGGGAAGGGAATCTTGTCCATGTCGGAAAATCCTTCCGGCCAGTGATTTTTCTCAATCCACTCATCCACATTGCCCCGGCCTGCATTATAGGCTGCCAGCGCAAAGACTTCATTGTTATGGTACTGTTTCAACAGATAATTCAGGTACCAGGCGCCCAGGGGGATATTCTGCTCCGGGCTGGCCAGGTTGTCTGAAGGCAGACCGCTCTGCTCGGAAATCCAGTGGGCCGTTTCCGGCATGAGCTGCATCATGCCCACGGCGCCTACATGGGATACCGCCTTTTCATTGAATTTGCTTTCCGTCCGTATCACTGCTTCCAGAAGGCTTGCGGAAATATGCTCCTCATCGGCGCACTGCACGATAATATGGGACACCTGCTCGCTGGGCTTCAGGAAACGGATATTATCGGTGAGAAGAAGGGCAAGCACGCAAAGAAGCGCAGTCAAAAGAGTAAACACCATGGCGCCGGTGTTTCCCTGGTGTCTCTGTACCTCTTTTTTTCTGCGTTTCAATGCGACTCTCATACTTCTTCCATTCCTTTGGGAAATTGAAATCCCGGTACATGCTTCAGTGCTTCCCGTACCTGCCGCCGGGTGTCTTCCACCGAGCGGCTGTTGTCGATAATCACGTCGGCGTAATTCATTTTATTCGTGGTAGGCATCTGCTTCCGGATGCGCTCCATCACCTGCTCCCTGGTGAAGCCGTCCCGGGAAATGACCCGGGCAATCTGCACCTCCAGAGGTACTTCCACCAGCCATACTTCTTCCACCCTGAGCTGCCAGCTGATTTCCAGAAGGAGCGGCATGTCCAGCACCACCACAGGAAATCCATCTTCCTGGGCCCGGATGAGCTCTTCCCTGGTGCGGTACCAGATGTAGGGATGAATGATGCCGTTCAGCTTCTGCCGCTTTTCTTCATCATTAAAAACAATTTCCCCCACCTTCAGCCGGTCCAGCGACCCGTCGGGAAGGAAAATATGGGGACCGAAGACTTCCCTCAGCCGGTTCATGGCCAGACTTCCGGGAATTACTGCCTCCCGGGCCAGCTTATCCCCGTCAATTACAGGAATGCCTAATTCATGCATATAGGAGGACACCGTACTCTTGCCGCTGCCGACGCCTCCTGTTAATCCGATACGATACATAATACTTCCTTTTTATAAAATGTCTGCTAGTGGACTAGTGGGCTAGTGGGCTAGTGGACTAGTCCACTAGCCCACTATTTCGTCTCCGCCCAGTTCTTTCCTTCATTCACATCAGCCACCAGAGGAACCTTCAGCTTCACCACAGACTCCATGGTTTCCTTCAGAAGGGCTGCGATTTCTTCCTTTTCCTCCTTCACCACTTCTGCCACCAGTTCGTCATGTACCTGAAGGAGCACCCGGCTCTTATAGCCGCCCGCCTTCATCTTCCTGTACACTTCAATCATAGCCATTTTCATGATGTCTGCCGCCGTACCCTGGATAGGGGTGTTCATGGCTGTCCGCTCGGCGAAGGAGCGGCGGTTGAAGTTTTTGCTGTTAATATCCGGCAGTTCCCGATACCTTCCAAAGAGGGTGACGGCGCGCCCCGTTTCCTTTGCTTTTTCCACCATGGAATGCATGAAATCATGAATACTGGGGTAGCGCTTGAAGTAGGCCTCGATATAGCTGGCCGCCTGTTTTCTTGGAATACCCAGCTGCCTGGCCAGGCCAAAATCGCTGATGCCGTAGATGATGCCGAAGTTAACGGCTTTGGCATGAGAGCGCTGCTCCGGTGTTACCTCTTCAAAAGGAATGCCCAGCACCTCTGCCGCCGTTCTTCTATGAATATCTTCCCTGTTCAGGAAGGCTTTGATCAGACTTTCGTCGCCTGACATATGGGCCAGCACCCGAAGCTCCACCTGGGAATAATCGGAGGAAATAAAGCAGTCATAGCCTTTTCCCGGCACAAAGAGGGAGCGGATTTTCTTTCCTTCCTCCGTGCGTACCGGAATGTTCTGCAGATTCGGATCCGAGCTGGAAAGTCGGCCTGTGGCGGTGACGGTCTGGTTGAAGGAGGTGTGAATGCGTCCTGTTTCCGGACGAATCAGCTGCGGCAGGACCTCCAGATAGGTGGAAACCAGTTTGGCCAGACTGCGATAGCGGAGAATATTCTTCACCATAGGATAGGACAGAGCCAGCTCCTCCAGCACATCGGCGGCGGTGGAATAGCCGGTTTTCGTCTTTTTCCCTGCAGGCATACCCATTTTTTCAAAAAGAATATGGCCCAGCTGCTTCGGAGAATTGAGATTGAAGGATTCCCCGGCTTCCGTAAAGATTTCCTTCATAAGAAGCCGTTCTTCCTTCTCCATTTCTTCTTTGACAGCCCTCCATTTTTCCTGGTCTGTGGCAATGCCTGCTTTTTCCATAGCTGCCAGTACCGGCACCAGAGGCTGCTCCACCTTTCTGTAAAGGGACAGCACCCCGTTTTCTTCCAGTTTCTTCTTTGCATCCTCATAGAGAGAAGCCAGAAAAAGGGTAATGCAGCAGCCCTTCTCTTTCATATCATCTAAATCATCGGGATATATCACCGGCTTTTCGAAAAGGCCGGCCATATAGGACAAGGGATAGGTCACCCTGGTGGGATCCAGAAGGTACGCTGCCAGGGACATGTCAAAGAAAGGAAGGTCTTCTGCAGGAAAATCCGACTCAAGAAGGGATTTGCTGTCTTCCACCACCACAGCCTCTGCCTCTTTCAGTGCCTTGGCAGCAGGGCCGAAATGGTCCGCCTCCACCAGCCAGGCATGGCCGTCAGCGGCAGCCACCACCTCTTCCGCCTTGAAGAAAGGCGCCTTGCCGGACAGATGGGCCCAGAGAGCAGCGGTCTTTCCTTTAAAGGAAACAGTGGGATTCCAGATTTCCACAGGCGGAAGGATTTCTTCACTCTCTTCCTTCTTCACCTGGGATAATTCCTGGAAACGGGGAAGTGCAGCGAACTCTTTTAAAAGGTTGATTCCCAGTTTTCCAAAAAGCTCCTTCATTTCTGCCACATGGACAGGCTGCTTCATATCCTCCAGCGAAGCATCCATAGGTACATCCCGCTTGATGGTGGCCAGCTTGTAGGATAAGTAGGCCATATCCTTATGGGCGGTGAGCTTCTTTCCCCGGGCTCCCTTGATTTCATCTACATGGGCATAAAGATTATCCAGATTCTTGTACTCCGTCAGAAGCCCCAGGGCCGTCTTCTCTCCAATGCCGGGGACTCCGGGAATATTATCCGCCGTATCCCCCATGAGGGCCTTCATATCAATGACCTGGGAGGGGGTAATGTGGTACTTTTCATAAACTGCCTCCGGCGTCATGACGGCCATATGGGTGATTCCCTTCTGGGTCAGAAGCACCGTGGTGCGGCTGCTGGAAAGCTGCAGGGCATCCCTGTCGCCGGTGACGATATCTACCGGCAGCTCCTTCTCATAGCGGGCAGATAAGGTGCCCAGAATATCATCCCCTTCATAGCCGGGAATGCTGTATACCGCTACCCCCAGCACGGAAAGCACATCCAGAATCAGGTCAAACTGGGGAATGAGCTCCGGCGGCGCCGGCTTCCTGGTGGCTTTGTAATCGGCAAACATATCGGTACGGAACGTATGGCGGTCCTTATCAAAGGTGACTGCCATGTACTCCGGATCCAGATCCCGGTACAGGCCCAAAAGCATGCGCAAAAACCCGTATATGGCATTGGTAGGCGTCCCGTCCGGCGATGTCATAGTCGGCGGCAGGGCAAAAAAGGCGCGGTATAAAAGACTGCTGCCATCAATAATAACCAGTTTCTTCTTCATTGTTCCTCCTTCTGCCGGAGCAGAAATCAGCAGGATTTTCCCATCATGGGGAAATCGGAATTTCGCATAAAGTTACTTTTTATTATACCATACCCCATAGGATGGTTCAGAAGAGAGAGATTTGAGATTTGAAATTTTGAATTTCAGACCTGTCCGCAAAGCACTGCCCACCTTATGTTCTTTTTTAGCAAAGAGAAAAGGGACAGATTTCTCTGTCCCTTTTCCCGGATCGTGTTACAACCTGAACGGCTGTTATATTGGTCACTGTTTCTTCTTGCCGCCCAGATATGCCGCCATGACATCCGGGTTGCTGGCAACTTCCTGCGCCGGGCCTTCCATGACGATTTTGCCTGTTTCCATAACGTAGGCATAATCGGCAATCTGGAGAGCTTTACGCGCATTCTGTTCTACAAGAAGAACAGTAGTACCCATTTTGTTAATGTCTTTGATAACATCAAAGATCTGCTGTACCACCAGAGGAGCCAGGCCCATGGACGGTTCGTCCAGAAGCATGACTTCCGGCTTGGCCATAACGGCGCGGCCAATGGCCAGCATCTGCTGTTCGCCGCCGGAGAGGGTGCCGGCGAACTGGCCCTGTCTTTCAAAGAGGCGGGGGAACCGTTCAAAAACCTTGGACAGGTCTTCCTTGATTCCTTCTGCGTCATTTCTCTGGTAGGCACCCATTTCCAGGTTTTCACGGACTGTCATATTCTGAAGAATCTGACGACCTTCCGGAACGAGGACTACCCCTTTTCTTACAATGTTGTGGGTCTTCATGCCTGCAATGGATTCTCCTTTGAAGAGAACATCACCGGCAATGGGTTTCATGATACCCATAATGGTTTTCATGGTGGTAGACTTACCGGCACCGTTGGCACCGATAAGGGTTACAATCTTTCCTTCCGGCACAGAGAGGTTGATGCCTTTTAACGCTTTAATGTTGCCATAGGCAGCTTCTACATTTTTCAGTTCAAGAAGCATCATTCATCCTCCTTTCCGAGGTAAGCTTCAATAACCTTGGGGTTGTTCTGTACTTCTTCCGGTACCCCTTCAGCCAGTTTCTTACCGAAGTTGACTACCATGACATGGTCGCAGAGGCTCATGACAAGGTGCATGTCGTGTTCAATGAGGATAATGGTGGTGCCGAATTTTTCGCGGATATTGTGAATCAGTTCAGTGAGCGCTGCAGTTTCGCTGTCGTTCATGCCGGCTGCCGGTTCGTCCAGAAGGACGAGTTTGGGCTGGGTAGCCAGGGCTCTGGCGATTTCCAGTTTTCTCTGTTTGCCGTAAGGAAGTTCAGTGGCCAGACGGTCCGCATCTGCCTCAAGGCCTACAAACCGCAGGAGTTCCAGCGCCTGCTGGCGGGCTTCCCTTTCTTCCTTCTTCTGGGAAGAGGTGTGGAGGAAGCTGGCCAGAAGGCCGGACTTCAGCCGGTCATGATGACCGACCAGAATGTTTTCCAGTACAGTCATGCCGGAGAAAAGGCGGATGTTCTGGAAGGTACGGGAAATCCCCATGTTGATGATCTGGTAGGGTTTCTTCCCTTCGATGGACTGACCGTCGAAGAGTATATCCCCTTCCGTCACCTGGTATACACCAGTGATCAGGTTGAAAATGGTGGTCTTGCCGGCGCCGTTCGGTCCGATGACGCCGAAGATTTCTCCTTTTTCTACGGAGAAGGACATATTGGAAACAGCGGTAAGGCCGCCGAACTGTTTCACTACGTTTTTCATTTCAAGAAGCATTACTGGTTTCCTCCTTCTGCAGAGGCTTTCTGCTTTTTGCTGAATTTGCGGGAAATCCATTTCACCGCATCATAGGACAGGATGCCGTCAGGACGGAAGGCCATGAGGGCTACCAGCATGAGGCCGTAGATGATATCTCTGTATTCTGCCATGGCACGGAGAGATTCCGGAACGATGGTAAGCACAGTCGCACCCAGGACGGAGCCCCAGAGTACGTTGCTGCCGCCGAATACGGTGTAAACCAGGATATCAACCACCTTGTTCCAGGAGAAGTCAGTGGGGCTGATGAAGAAGGTCGCATGGGCATAGAGGGCACCGGCTACACCGGCAAAGAAAGCACTGAAGAGGAAGGCCATCATCTTGTATTCCACCACATTGATGCCGGTCAGGGAGGCAGCGTATTCATCTGCCTTCACAGCAGCCCAGGCACGGCCGATGCGGGAATGTTCCAGGCGATACCAGAAGGTTACTACTGCCACTACGATAACGAGGAGAACAATGTTCATCAGAAGCTGGCCGCCGGTCTGGGAATCGATTTCCAGAGCGTCCAGAAGACCCATGTCACTGGCATAGTCAGAGAGAACGCTGGCCATGGAAGGAATGCCGGAGAAGCCCAAAGCACCGTGGGTGATGTCAAGGTTCAGGGCAATCACTCGAACCACTTCACCAAAGCCCATGGTGGCAATGGCCAGGTACAGGCCACGGAGACGAATGGTCGGAAGACCGATGATCAATGCAATCAAAGTGGCGAAAAGACCGCCTAACACAATACCCACAGGCATAGGTACGCCATACTGGGTGGTAACAATTGCGGAAGTGTAAGCCCCCAGGCTCATAAAGCCTGCATTGCCCAGGGAAAGGATACCGGTGCACACGGTCATGTAAACAGTGAGCGCCAGGATAATGTTAATGCATACAAAGGTGAATACCTGCAGGAAGTAGCCATTTAAAATTTCATCCATTACGGTCTGCCTCCTTTGCCTGCCTTGGAGAACAAGCCTTCAGGGCGAATGAAGAGAATCAGGATAATAATGCCGAATGCCACAGCATCACGATAGGTGGAAGAGCCATAAGCTACGGCAAAGACTTCAGCAATGCCGAGGATAAAGCCGCCGGCCATAGCACCTTCTACATTGCCCAGGCCGCCCATGATGAGGACTGCCAGACCTTTAAGGCCCATGGAAGTACCCATGGTTGGTTCGATGGCATTGAAGGAAAGTCCGATGAGGACACCGGCTGCCGCACCTAAAGCAGAAGCCAGCATTACAGTAAAGGTAATGATGCGGCTGGTATTGATCCCCAGAAGACCGGCGGTCTCCGCATTTTCAGAAGTCGCTCTGACAGCTTTGCCGATTTTTGTTTTGTTCAGCATTACCGTAAGGAGAGCCATGAGCACCACAGCGGTACCCAGGGAAATAATCTGGATGCCGGAAATCTTAAATACGCCGAAGTCCATCAGACCGTTTCCGAAAGCAGCCGGGAAAGAACGGGTCTGAGGGCCCCATACCATAAGTGCCACACTTTCCAGGAATGTGGACACACCGATAGTACTGATTAATGGAGCCAGATGAGTCACTTTGCGGCGGCGGAGCGGACGGAGTGCAAAGATTTCCAGTCCATACCCTAATACGGCGCCGCCAATCATGGCACCAATGAGTGCCGGGAAAATGCCCAGTCCCGCTTCCGTTACGAGAAGCAGGCCGATGTAAGCGCCGATCATAAAGATGCCGCCATGTGCCATGTTGACGATGTTCAATACGCCGAATACCAGCGTATAGCCGATGGCAATGACCGCATAGGCGCTTCCCAGCGTTAAACCGTTGACAAGCTGTTGAAAAAACACGATCTTCAATCCCCTTTCCAAAATAAGAAGGCCAGGCCTTCATTTCTATGAAAGAACGAATGGATTAAAAAAACGCCCCTGCTGCAATCTGGCGTCATTGCAGCAGGGGCGAATTGGAATCCGCGGTACCACCCTGTATTTATCACTCATGAAGCAAGAGGTTTATGAAAAGAGGTCCTACAAAAAACGCCCCTATTTCCTTTCGGAAATAGGGGCGACATGCGCGGTACCACCCTACATTATACTCTGTGCTTATATCCGTAACGTGGACAGACGCCTCGGTTTACTACGTTCAACCAAGGGGCTCACAGGTGATAGTCAATACTGGAATGCACCGGCTTGCACCATCCGCCGGCTCTCTGTGCCATGGACCAATATATTCCTTGTCCCGATCATTGCTTGTCATGCCTGTAACGCAGGCGGCGTCGAAAATTACTTGGTTCACTTCCGAAACTCCCGGGTGAGCTTGTATCCTGCTTCGTACTGACTTGCACCAGCCGTCAGCTCTCTGAAATCTTCTGCACGATACTTATCCCGATCCTTGCCATTCGTTCTTTCGTGTTATGGTTGATATTATACTGCCTTGATGAAAAAAGTCAATAGGATTTTTGAAATAAATTTGTAAAGTTTTGTCGCCATGAACGGCCTGAAATGGCGCCGGCAGCATCCATTCATTTCTCCCCTATCTCCTTTCTGCCATTTATGATAAAATCACTGTAATAAACAGAGCGGAAGGCTCTGATGAAGGAGGATATTATGTTACACCAGGTTTCCATTTTCGCCGCCAATACAAAGGGCGCATTGAGCCGAATCACTTCTATTCTCGCCCGGAACGACATCAATATTTATACCATGCTGGCCACAGACAGTGCCGAATTCGGCATTATCCGACTCATTGTGGATCAGTCCGACAAAGCCAGTGAAGCGCTGGAAAAAGAAGGATATCAGTGCCGGGTAGACCTGGTACTGGCTGTAGATATGAAATCCGATAAGCCCGGCACCCTGGACCATATCCTTTCGGACCTGCAGAATGCCAATGTCATGATCCGCTATCTCTATATTTCCTTCGACCGCCAGACCAGCTCCCCTATTGCTGTATTCTCCACCACCGAATCGGAAACAGAAGCCTTCCTCAAAGGAAAAGGCTACCACCTGCTGGACCGTTTCTGAGAAGCAGAAAAGCCCACTTGAAACTGCGGAATATCCGCAGTTTTTTTATTTCCCTCTGTTTCATCATGCTATAATAAAAAGAGAAAGCTGCTGCATCTCTGAAGGAGGTTTTATATGAATCAGAAGGAACCATACCCCTTAAACGCAAGGGAGAAGGAGCTTCTTCATGAAGAAGAGGAGAAGCTGGGCCGCCCCCTGGAAGAACTGTCCGGCGGACCGGCCTACAGTATGTGCTTTGCCTGCGGGAAAGAAAACCCTCTGGGGCTTCATCTCCATTTCTTTTCCATTCCCGGCGGCTGTCTTGCCTTCTTTACCCCCTCCCATGAACACCAGAGCTATAACGACCGCATGCACGGCGGCCTGATTATGACCCTCATGGACGAAGTCATGGGCAATTATCTCTTTTTGAATACAGGCATTCCCGCCTATACGGGAAAAATGGAAACCCGTTTCCGCACGCCCGTGCTCATTGGAGAAACAGTGAAGGTCATCTGCCGCGAAATCCGGCGGAAAGGGCCCCTATCGGTCATGGAAGCCCGGGTGCTCCACGAGGACGGCACGGTGGCTGCAGAAGCCACGTCTCATATGATGTTTGAACAGAAAGGATGATTCTTATGGCAAAAGAAGAAATCGTAAACAAGGTCAAAGAAGTCATGAATGCGCCCAGCTGCTACAGCGGGCTGAAAAAGGTATGTCAGGCATACCTGGATGCCGCCGGAACAGCGGATGAAGAGAAAGCCGCTGCTCTGCTGAAGAAGGAACTGAAGGAAGATGTGAACTCCATCGACCATGTGATTCCTTTCTTTGAATCAAAAGAGGGTGCTGCATTTTTTGGCGCCGATACTGCCAGAAATCTGGCAAAGGCTGCCCATGAGGCAAAGGATAAGGGCGTAAAATACTGTATCTGCCCGGCCTGCACTGCCGGCGGCTGGCTCCTTGACCACGAAAAGGAATGGTAAGGAAACAAAAAGACTGCGAGGAAATGGCTGACCATTTCTTCGCAGTCTTTTTTTCATCGCACATAAGGCACTTCTCCCGGTTTCACCAGTCCCAGGTCATCCCGGGCTTTTTTCTCCAGTTTGGCCGGATCTTCCAGTTCCTCCTTCTTTGTTTCCAGTTCCTGCTTTTCCTGGGCCAGTTTATCTCGTTCCTGGAAAAGCTGAGCTTCCTGCTGTCTGATTCTGATGTAATGGTATGCGTTCTGCACCACCACAATGGCCGTAATCAGGGTCACTACCACAAAGATAATGCGCAGCACCGGGCTTCCGGGAAAAAGGCGCTTCAGGAAGGGAGCTTTTTTCTTTTTAACCATTCACTTCCTTCGGCTCCTTTCCCAGCATGCGGTTCACAAATTTATAAATAGAGGGTTCTGCTGCCAGTGCCTCATGATATTCCCTTTCCACTTTGGCAGCGGCAAAGCCGTAGTCCATCCAGGTCTTCACATCCTGCCACCGCTTGGAATCATTATAGAACACCGCAACAATCAGCTGTCCATCCCTTTCTGCCGAAGCCACCAGGCAGTCGCCGGCAGCCTCGGTCATGCCCGTTTTAATGCCGTTGGCTCCTTCGTAGCCGCTGGAAAGGAATTCATTCCGGTTTGCCACATTCCGGTAAATGCCATTTTTGTAGGTCATGGGATAGGTCTTTCTCTTTACAATATCCCTGAAATCAGAATTCTTCATGGCGTAGACTGCAATCTTTGCCATATCCTCAGCTGTGGTGTAATGGTTCGGGTCCGTAAGGCCATTGGGGTTGGCAAAATGAGAATTTCTGGCGCCAATGGAGGCGGCCTTTTCATTCATCATTTCAATGAAGCGGTCATAGGAGCCGCCCACCGTTTCCGCCGTGGCCACAGCGGCATCATTGCCGGAAATAAGCATCATGCCGTAGAGCATCTGGTGCAGGGACAAAGGCATATCCGGGCGGACTCCCAGGTTTGTGCCGTCCTGCTTCATGGCCCGCTGGGTAATCACTGCGTTCTGATCCAGTTTGTCCTTCCCTTCTTCCAGAGCAATGATGCAGGTCAGGATCTTGGTGGTGCTGGCAGGATACACCTTCAGGGTACCTTCTTTCTCTGCCAGGAGTTCTCCCGTATTACCGTCTACCAAGGCCGCCGCTACGGCTCCCGTTTTCGGCGGAGCCGGCAGCTCCGGTTTCCTGGGAGGCTCCGGGGTAATGAGAGCCAGAATGCCGAAAGCCACGCCTGCAAATACAACCGCCAAAACAAGGAGAGCCAATAATTTCTTCATAATTTAATTCATACAATCCTTTCTGCGAAAGCACAGATTTACCCCTCACTGCTTTGATACCTTACGTGTTATGCCATATAGGAAATCCCATGGCGCCACTTCATATAATTTCTTATAAAAGCAGATTTCATGAGTAAATCAGTACTGTCAATCCTGTCAGCCGGCTTCTGGAATGGCGCCTGTCTGTACTTCGTTTTCAACGCTGCCGCCATTCTGCTTCCCGGCCTTTGCTTTCTTTTCTATCTTCTTTCTTCGGGAATCGATGTCAAAATCACTTTGTACTGCTTCGCCCCGGTCTTTGGCAATCCCTTTGTTCAGGTTTGCCACATAGAGCTTTCCATCTTCTGCAGATGACAGGCTGTACACCGCCGTATTTCCACAGTAAATGGTATCATCCTGAATCACCGCATCCGGTACATGGCCTGTATGGTAGAGTCTGTCCAGTTTGCCCGCCGTAAGGAAGGTCCTCTCCTTATCGGTATAGCGGCCTGCCGCAGATGGCTGGAAAGCCTTTTCACCATTCACCACGATCCAGCCGTCCTTCACATCCACATGGCCACCGGAATACTGCTTCATCCATTTCAGGTTCTTATTGATACGGTCGCTGGTTTTGGGGTGGTTGCCCGGTGCCAGCACCGCCTTGATGCCGGAAGGGGAGCTTTCGCCGTACTTATCCTTCAGCACCTGCATGGAGGCTGCTCCGCCGCCGGGGTTGTAGCCCGCTTCCACCAGGTACTGGAAGCCCATATCATCCGCCTCTTTTTCCTGGTCCTTGGTGAATACCGCATTGGCCACATAGTTTGCCGCAATATTTCCAAGGAGATATTCGCCGTAGGACGCATCACTGCCAAGATAAATATCCAGCGCCGTAATCAGGCCTACACTCTTCTTCACGCCGTTCACGTTATGGCGCTTTTCTCCGTGGGAAATTTCATGGGCCATCACATAGGCCAGCTCATCATCGTCAAAGGCATCCAGGGAGCCTTTATTGACACAGAGCACGCCGCCCAGGCTCATGAAGGCATTGATGTCCTCGCTGGGGGACACATAGACATTGTAATTCCGCTCCACGGCACCGGTATTCCGTATATTTTCATAAATGGACTGCACCCGGTTATCCGCTTCTGCCGATTCATACACGCCTGTCTGCTGCTGGCACTGGTCCAGAAGCTGCATCCCCGCTTTATCATCCATGCGGGTATAATAGCTGGAAATAAAAAGGAGGGCCGCCGCTCCGTAAAGAATCTTCTGGGTCGTAGTGGCTGCTTCCACCGTCACCGGCGCAGCTGCTCCCGTAAGACATACCGCTGCCAGCATGGCTGCGGTCAGTTTTTTCTTCCAATTTTTCATGTTCCTGCCTCCCTGAGAAGAACACAGATGGATTTGATATATTGTACCATGTTTGAGGGGAAAAGGAATAGTTTGCTGTCCACCCTCCCACTGTGTTTCTTTTCCACAGGAAACTCTTCCCAAACAGTTTCCTGTCCGGCTTGGCTCCACCTCTTTTCACCTCAATAAGAAACTCTTCGCTCATAGTTTCCTGCCTGTCATGGCTCCATCGCCCTTCATCTCAGCAGGAAACCTTTCGCATGCAGTTTTCTATCCGGCTTGGCTCCATCTCTCTTCACCTCAATAGGAAACTTTTTGCTCATAGTTTCCTGCCTGTCATGACCCCATCGCCTTTCATATCAACAGGAAACCTCATTCCTGTATTGCTTAAACAGCCGGTCCGTGATAAGATAGAAAAGTATGAATGTATAGAATCCAGCCTCTTGAAAGGAGCTTATGTATGACAGCAGATAATCTGACCTTTTCCCTTGAAATCGATTTCATTCCTGACATTGCAGAAGGACGGAATGAATTTAAGCACAAAATGAAAGAGGTGTCCGAAAAGCATGAGGGCACCTATATCCTTGACCCCAAGGGCCGTCCCATCATTTCCGGACTGGCAAAGGATGATGTGGAAGATACGCTGAAGGACCTGGGCCTTCTGGCTTTTGGTTCCTGGCCTTCCTGCATCCTGACCTGCACCATGACCACACCGCTTCCCATCCGTTCCGTAGGCATGTCCGACGGCTGGGATATTTACACCGGAAAGAAGACCTTCTTCGCCTTCGCCCAGTTCCCTTCCGACGCCCTTTCCATTATGACCAAAGCCTGCACTTACTACCTGGAACATGAAAATTACCAGTCCATGGAAGAATTTATTGACAACATGGGCTATGAAGCCTTCCGGGATGCGGTGCTTGGAAATACCATGCCCGGCGCTTCTGAGGGAGAAGCCGGCGATTATTACGGCGGCGGTTTCGCATCCCCCGATGTGCCGCCTCTGAAGGAAGGAGATTTCGTCCGCCCGGAAAACAATATCATGCAGATTATTGAAGTCTATCCGGAAATGGGACCCTTCCTTATGGAATACGGCATGTCCTGTGTAGGCTGCTTTGTTTCCTACGATGAAAACCTGTGGCAGGCCGCCCAGTCCCATGGTATGGATGTATTTGAAATCATCGGTGAAATGAATGAGTTCATTGCAGACAAGTACAAGAAACCCCTTCTCACCAATGATACCCCCATGGAAACCATTCTCACCATGTATCCCCAGCTCCTTCCCGTTTTCCAGGAAGAAAAGATTGCCATGCCTTCTGACATGAAGACCACCATCGGCACCATGTGCCGGGACGCAGGAGTAGACTCTGCCGCCCTCATTGCCAAATGCGATGAACGGCTCCGGGGCAAAGACGAAGCCTGATGGCAGTAAATAAAAAGGATGCGGCAAATGCCGCATCCTTTTTTATTTGTTCTTTATTTGTTCCAAAAAAGCGCAGAGTCTTTGGAAAAAGAGTTCATTTTGTTTTTTGTCCCTCCTGGGCGGCCCTTTCAGATGATTCCTGGCGGAGCGCCTGGCCTTTCCCGCCTCATACCGTTCCATCAGAAGGGTTTCTATGTTTTCTTCCCTGTACTGCCAGCCATTCTGATGAAACCCGTAGGCCTTTCTGGCAAGGACAAGTGATGCCAGTCCATAGTCCTGGGTAACCACCAGGTCCCCCTTCTTCACAGCGGAAATAATGGCCCAGTCCGCTGCATCCCGTCCCTGATCCACCAGAATGACCCGACTTGTTCTGGAGGAGATGAGATGGCTGGTATCGCAGAATATAAGGACCTCCAGCCCATAGAGAGCAGCTGCCCTTTCCGTCTCCGCAATCACCGGACAGCCGTCGCCGTCAATCAACACTTTCATACCTGTCTCCCCATAAAAAAACTGCAGGCACCTGCCTGCAGTCTTCTCATTTTATTTCATCTTCCAGCCCGATTTTTTCAGCATGGTCACCACCGGTACAATGATGACACCGGAAACAATGGCTTCCGGTACACCGTTCATGCCAACGATACCCATAATGGTTGCACCGACAGCTTCCACGGAAATCCCCTTGGATGCTGCATAGGGAGCACCTACCAGAAGGAAGAAGGAACCCAGGAAGAGGACGGTGTTGCAGAGAGAGCCGCCTACAGCGGCAATACCAACACGAATGCCTTCCCTGCCGGGCATATGTTTATAAAGGAACCATGCAAAGAGACCGATGCACACCCTTGGAACGATGCAGATGAAGGCATCATAGAAAGGATTGTACTGCAGGGCAAACTGCAGAAGCAGACTTGGCGCCCGCAGGGTCTGGATGAAAGAGAAGAGTCCGAACAGGAATCCCACCAGCGCTCCTACCTTCGGTCCTGCCACCAGCGCACCGATAATGGTGGGGATATGAAGAATGGTGGCATTCATTACAATCAGGGGAATAAATCCGTACCCTGTAAGGCCCAGAAAAATGGTAATTCCTGCCAGAAGACCGGATACGGTGAGCTGACGGATACTTAAAAATACGTGATTCTCCTGGGGTGCATGATTAACTTTTTCCATTGTATAACCTCCGTTCTTACTCTCATTGAGATATAAGCCGTAAATTTGGCGATATACTCACTCTGCGGTCCGGTTCTTTTCCGATACCGACAAAGCAGAGCCCCTCTATCTGCCAACAATTATTATAGCGAACAAATTTTATTTGTCAACACTTCTCTACCTGAAAATCCATGCCGTAAGCCGACGGGCTCCCATAAGGGCAAGGCCGGTAAGCCAGAGATCGGAAAGATAGGGAAATACGGAAAGATAGGAAGGATCCAGGTAAGCCCTCCACAGGCCGCTTCCCGTGATGCGGGAAGAAACCACCACTGGAATGAAAAGGAGGAAGAGCCAGAAAATGGCTGAAAATACAGAAGTCACCGCCCGCTCGCCCCGGGGCCCCTCAAGGGATAGAAACAGGAAAACTCCGAAAGTCATCATGGCCAGCAGAATCTTCCCATAAAATACAAAGCCGAAGATTTCCATGAGGAAGAAAGAGGCCGTAAAAGGATCCAGCCGCATGCCGCCGGCATAGTAAAGCCCCAGAAAGGAAATCATGGCCGTGCCGGGGATAAGTCCGCTGAAAAAGGCTGAGCCCAGCCACCGGGCAGCCAGGGTGTTTTTCTCCTTCAGCCGGACGTAGATAAGAGAAATCCACCGGTCCAGGAAGAATGCAAGGATAACGAAGAAAGAAAGCACCAGGAATGATGCTGCTGCCGCAGGAACCGGGAAAGTCTTCCATATCCGGTCAATGGAGGGCAGATAATTCCAGAATACCACCATCTCTACAATGACCAGAGAAATCCAGACGGGCCCGTGAACGGCACTCCTATAACCGCCCAGCTTGCTGCCCCAGCCCTTCTTCTGCACCAGGTAGAAAATCAAAGGCACCAGAAGTCCTGCCGCCCAGTAGACAATGGTACCCAGGGACAGGGAAAAAGCCGTATGAACCACAAATCCCCCCAGTCCCCAGGGAATAGTCAGCGCCAGCAGCCAAAGCATCTGTTTTATGCAGTCTTTATTTTTACACATACTATCACCTCAATAGGTATATTGTACCACATGGGGGCAGCGTCCAATGAGAAAGGTTAATGACCCTTTGGGCCGAAGGGCTGCGGATTGCCGCCGAGGCAATGAATATGAAGTCAGCACTGTAGAATAACCCTCCCGCAGCGCACGATCATTCCAGCCAGAGCTAAGAACACCGGTACCTGCTGATATCGATTCCTTTGCCCATAACAATCAGCCGGAAAAAAGTCTGCTGTCTGGTAATCAGTGGTCTTTGATTTCTTTCAAGCATAGGATTCATCGGTAAGCGGATAGAGGAAAGCCGTCTCACTCTCCACCAGCCCTCCGCGAAAAAACCGTCCGGATGTCCGGACGGTTTCCATTATTTCTTTATTTCTTTATTTCTTTTTTTCTTTTTTATCCGTTTTATCTTTCTTCCGCTTCTGGCGCATATTCTTTCCCTTGTGGCCCAGAGCTTTATGTTCCTTTTTCTTAGTAGGCTTGTACATGCCGGGGGTTACCACTTTCTTTTTCGGTTTTCCCTGTCTTACGCGCCGTACATTTCCCTTTTCATCGTAGCGGGTAATGGTTTCGGAAATGGATTTTTCCAGTTTTCGAAGGAGACTCCCATCTTCAGGGGTGGCATAGGTAATGGCAATACCTTTTGTTCCTGCTCTTCCGGTGCGGCCGATGCGGTGGACATAGTATTCCAGATTCCGGGGAATGTCATAGTTGAATACGTGGGTAATGCCTTCCACATCCAGCCCCCGGGCTGCAATATCCGAGGCCACGAGAATCTGGGTTTTCGCCTTTTCAAATTCACGAATCACCTGGTTCCGCTGACCCTGGCTCATGTCGCCATGGATTTCATCAACCACGAAATCTGTTTCTTCCTGCAGCTTGCCTGCAATTTCATGGGCTTCTTCCCTGGTATTGCAGAAAACCACTGCCATGTAGGGATTCATTTCCGTCAGATGGCGTACCAGAAGCTTGAACTTCCTTGGTTTGGTCGTTTCATAGACCCGCTGTTCCACTGTGGAAGCTGCCGTTTTTTCAGAAACATCGATAAAAGCCGGATGTTTCATATATTTCCTTGCCAGCCGCACCGCTTCTTCGGGCATGGTGGCAGAAAAGAGGAGAAGCTGCCGCTTTTTCGGCGTTTCATCCACCAAAGCTTCGATATCTTCCCTGAAACCATTGGCCAGCATCTGATCCGCTTCATCCAGGATTACCGTTTTCACCTGGGAAAGGTCCAGACTTTTCCTCCGGATATGGTCCAGAAGGCGGCCGGGTGTACCGATAATGACCTGGGGATCCCGTTTCAGCTTCTGCAGCTGGTTTTCAATGGTCCTGCCGCCGATGATATCTACGCCGTCAAGACCGAGCTTCAGAGCAAAGGGGCGGAATACGTCAAATACCTGCTTGGAAAGTTCCCGGGTGGGGGTCAGGATGAGGACCTGGGTGGCGCCCCTGTCCTTATCCACCCGCTGGATAACCGGAAGCAGGTAGGCCAGAGTCTTGCCGGTGCCTGTCTGGGATCGACCAATCAGATCCTTTCCCTTAAAAATGGACGGGATGGAAGCCTGCTGGATGGGGGTGGGCATTTTAATCCCCTGCAGTTTCAAAAGGGCTGTCAAATCCTCTGCTACCCCAAGTGCTGCAAATGCGTTCATATATCCTCCTGTGACTGAAAAATAGGTATAAGGTATAAATTTCTTTTATTATATCATATGAAACCTTCTATGTTTGAAACAGGTCATTCCTCTTTTTTCACAGCCGGAAGGGTGAAGGATACGGCCGCTCCTGCAAGGCCTGCCACCCAGAGAATCTGGAGGGCTGTCTGAAGGCCCCATATATCAGCTGCCCAGCCAACCAGGGGTGCAAACATGCCGCCCAGGGTGGTAGAAAGTCCCAGGGTCACGCCAGAGGCAAAGCCGGCATTTCTCCCCAGATAGGTCTGCCCCAGGATAACGATGGGACTATAGGGCATGAATACGGAAAGGGCCGCCGGAATCAGAAGCACAAAAGCCCATGTCAGGCTTTCTGTGTGAGTGAGAAGAAAATAGGCCGGTACCATGGAAAGAAAGGCCAGGTGAATGATCTTCAGAAATCCCATTTTGTCTGCCAGCACACCGCCCAGATAGGTAAAGCAGGCCCCCAGCCCGAAAAGAATGGACAGTGCTGTGGTTCCCTCCCCTTCCGTGGCCCCCAGTACGTGAATCCAGAGGAGCGGGATGAAGGTATTGCTTAAGGTAAATCCAAGAGAACGGGCCAGTATCAATACGGACAGCTTTCCAAAAGAAAGCCAGTCATTCTTTCTTTCCATTCCCCCAAGAACCCGGGCTTCTTCCTTTTCTGCCCGAGCCATGGCAGGGCGAAGGGAAGCCATGCAGCGGACTATGGCAAATGCCATAACCGCATTAAGGATACCGAAGATCAGGAGGGAATGGATGCCCAGCCGGTAGGCGCAGAAACCTGCCAGAAGGGGGCCTATGGCAAACCCCGCATTGCCGCCTACAGAGAAGATTCCCATGGCCCGGCCTTTCCGGCTTCCGGAAATCCGATTCACCATAAGGGCCGCTTCCGGATGAAAAAGGGCACTGCCTATGCCGCAGCAGAGAGCTGACAGAAAAAGGGACGCATAGCCTGGGGCAAAGCCTGCGAAAGAAATAGCAGCCCCGCAGATCAGAGGGCCCAGCGGCACGAACCAGGGCTTGGAGACCTTATCGGAATAATAGCCAAAGAGCGGCTGCATGACAGAAGCAATGAGCACATTGGCAAAAACAAGGAGCCCTGCTTCCTGGTAAGAAAGACCGAAGCGGGTAATGAAATAGGGAAGCAGCGCCGGTATGGCGCCCTGAGACCAGTCTGTGGCCAAATGCCCTAAGGCAAAGAAGTAGACCGATGAATGCATGGAAACCTCCTTTTTCCTTTTATTATATGGCAAAGAGGAGAAAAAATCCTGTACACCTCTCAGCAGAAAAACATTTTCTTTCCAGTTTTTGGACACAAAAAAACTTCCAAGTTCAACACTTGGAAGTTCATTTTTGAGTGGTGCGGTCGGAGAGATTTGAACTCTCACGGATTACTCCACTACCGCCTGAAGATAGCGCGTCTGCCAGTTCCGCCACGACCGCATATGAAGTTAAACAACAAACAATTAGGAAAATTGTGGTGCGGCTGGTGAGACTTGAACTCACACGATCGAAAGATCACTACCCCCTCAAAGTAGCGCGTCTGCCATTCCGCCACAGCCGCATATATGGTGCCTCAGAACGGAATCGAACCGTTGACACAAGGATTTTCAGTCCTTTGCTCTACCAACTGAGCTACCGAGGCAAAATTGTGGCGACCCGGATCAGATTTGAACTGACGATCTCCGCCGTGACAGGGCGGCATGTTAGACCACTACACCACCGGGCCGTTTGGTGGGCGATAACAGGATCGAACTGCTGACATTCTGCTTGTAAGGCAGACGCTCTCCCAGCTGAGCTAATCGCCCACATTGGTGACCTGTGCGAGATTCGAACTCGCGAACCCGCCGTGAAAGGGCGGTGTCTTAACCACTTGACGAACAGGCCACATATGGTGATCCATCCGCGACTCGAACGCGGGACACCTTGATTAAAAGTCAAGTGCTCTACCGACTGAGCTAATGGATCATTGGCAGGGGTAGTAGGATTCGAACCTACGCATGACGGAGTCAGAGTCCGTTGCCTTACCGCTTGGCGATACCCCTATGGCTCCTGAAGCAGGGTTCGAACCTGCGACATCGTGATTAACAGTCACGCGCTCTACCGGCTGAGCTATTCAGGAATCTATAGCACATCCTCTCGGATGATACTAACTATGGAGCGGAAAACGGGACTCGAACCCGCGACCCCAACCTTGGCAAGGTTGTGCTCTACCACTGAGCTACTTCCGCATTTGTTAGCAACGATGTTATTTTATCATTGCTTTCGTCGTTTGTCAAGTCACTTCTTGAAATTTTATTTCTCAGTGATTTGACCCTCAACGTCACGTCCTATACTTTATCACATTGTGACATTTCTGTCAACAGGAAGTTTTGAATCAGTCAAGATCTCATTTCCTGTCTTTGGACTTCCGCCGTGCGACGAAAATGATTATAGCTCATTTTTCTTCTTTTGGCAAGCCCCTTTTTACAAATTATTAAAAAAAAGCATAAAAATACACCGGCATCCATGGGAGATGCCGGTGCGGTCAGTCAGAAGCCCTATAAATCCAATCCTGCGCTCATGCCAAAGACCTTCATGTGCCTGCTGAAAACAGACTCTCCCCGGTCCGTGAAATATCCCAGATATTCCGCCAGGGTATTATCGCCTGTCGGTTTTTCAGCGCTGGAGCTGCCATAGGCAGTGCGGTCCGTAAGGAACCTGCCATCCATGGGCATGAAGGCAGCCGAAAGCCCCTCCAGCATGGCTGCCGCGAAAGGATCCACATCCTCTGCCGGCACCTCTTTCCCCACTGTGGAAACAGCATCAGTCAAAATGGCAGCCGATGACTTTCCTTTCTCCGTTTTTCCTTTGGAAATGGTAAAGGGACAGGTAAAGAGGGTTTCCACTTCCAGATAGTCCAGGCATGCCAGGAAGAGGTAGAGAGAAATCAGGTTCTCTTCCGATACGCCTGCCCGCCTGAGGTCCACCACATCTGCCGGAATTTCATCAATGGCATGAGATACGCCGGCCGTTAAAGCGGAGAATACCTTCCATCCCGTTTCCTCCCACTCCGGCGCCCCTTTGCTGCAGATGTCCTTCCAGATTCTGAAAAGGTCTGCCTGCTTTAAAAGAAGAGGCTTGTCCCCATAGGGCGGGATATGGAAATAATGAGCAGAAATCTGGGCTTTCGGATTGGGCTTTTCGATGAAATTGTCCGGAAGGCCTGCATCCTTCAGCTTTGATTTCAGGTACACCGGCGGCACTCCCATGTCGATGAGGCCGCCAATCATCATATCTGCCGTCAGTTTTCCGTAGCATCTGATAAAAAGGGCTTTCATTATTTAATCTCCTTTCTCTGCCTCCCGCTTCCTGCGCCGTCGATGGCCACATCCACGTCGGCAGTGCCAAAGGTTTTCATCTGGTTCAGCATGTCAATGGCTGCATCCAGAAGGGAGAGGCCCAGGGCTGATCCGAATCCTTCGGCTTCTGTGAAATCATAATGGAGGAAAGCATTCATTTTGAGTTTCTGCATCTGCATTTTATGAATCGGTTCTTCATAATATACCGAGGGGAAAATGAAGTTTCTGATTTCCGGATACACCGTCACTGCCGCCAGTACGGCCGCTCCGGTCACGGCATTGTCAAAGACTACGATCATGCCTTTTCTGGCCGCTTCCACCACGAAACCAAAGAGAGCTGCAATTTCCGCAGAACCCACTTCCGCCAGATTGCCCACCGGGTCTTTGGCAAAATCCCCGACACCGGACAAAGAGAGCTGGAAGCTGCTTCCCTGAGAAACTTTCATCAGGTCTTCCTTCATAATGGATGCCGTCACTGCCAGGGCGGAGAGAAGGGATCTTTCCCCTATGTTTCCTATCCCTGCCGCTTCCACGCCCTGGGCAGCCAGGGTTTTGGCCACGGACATGCCGAGGGAAATGGCATTTTCCACCACCTCATCATCCATGGCAGGCCTGCCGTGGTGGGTGCCGTGAATCATTTTCTTTGTAAGCACCCCTTCTATATCGGAGGTATCCTTTTCAAGGCCTGCATCAATGAGGTACACCGGCGCCTCCAGCTGCCGGGCAATGACATTGACCGGCCCGTACCCCTGGGCCACCAGTTTCATTTCATCATGAGAGAGCTGGCCTTTTGTTTTATTTTCTCCGTCCACTGCCGTATCACCGCCGAAAATAACCAGGGCCTTGCTGAGATAGGAAGGCTTGACAATCCCTGTAATGCCGGCGATGCGGACTGCCATTTCCTCCAGCTTTCCCAGAGAATGGATCGGTTTAATCAGGTTATCCACGTAAAGCTGGCAGGCCTTCATTACATCTTCATTTAACTTTGGAATGGAACTCATGCTTTCACCTCCTCATCTTTAGCCGCGCATTCCCGATATACGGAAAGGGCATAATCCAGCATTCTTGTCTGAATGCCGGCACCAATGGCTTCACCCAGGCGGAAGTCCAGATCAATGTATTCCGTCAGTCCCAGGGCGGCCAGCGATTTCTTATGGGCCTGTTCCAGGGACAGATGGGATGCCATAAGGTAATGGACCACTTCCGGGCACAGAGCTTTAGCAATGAACGCACTGGCGGTGGTGTTGAAGCCATCAATGATGGTGAGGGCATGGTTGGCAGCGGCCCCCAGGATGACGCCGGTCATGCAGCCGTATTCAAAACCGCCCACCTTGGAAAGTACGTCCAGGCCGTCATTGGGATCAGGATGGTTCACATCCATTGCCCTCTGCACCACATCGATCTTATGGCGGAGCCGTTCATCGGAAATATTGGTGCCCCGGCCGGTGACTTCGATGGCATTCCAATGGTTGAAAGCCCCCAGGATGCAGGCGGAGGAAGTGGTATTGGAAATTCCCATTTCACCGATGGTAAATACCCGGTACCCCTCCCTGGCCTTTTCGTCTGCAATCTCGATGCCCGTTTCAATGGAGCGGATAGCCTCCAGGCGGGTCATGGCCGGCCCTTCGGCAATATTTTTCGTACCCCAGGCGATTTTCCGATCCAGGAGGTTCGGCACGCCGCTCATGTCAGCATTGATGCCCATGTCCACGACCACCATGTCAGAGCGGGCATAATAGGCCATGGCATTGGCCGCAGCCCCCTTCGTTTCCACGTAGGCCTTTGTCATGCCTACAGTGGTGGACTGGGGATAGGCGGAAACTCCTTCTGCATAAACGCCGTGATCGCTGCAGGCAATGACAGTGCAGCACTTCGGAATGTCCGGCATGGACTCCCCTGTTACACCGACAAACTGGGTTACCATGGTTTCCATTTTTCCCAAGTCCCCCATGCCTGTGTACAGATTCTTCCACCGGAATGCTGCCTTTTCCATGGCCTCTTCATCCAATGGCTGAATCTGATTCAATGTTTCATCCAGTAAACCCATTCAAACCTCCTTATTATATTTTCATTAATTTTATATTAACCTATTAGCAATAGATTCAACTTCATTATACCATGGATGGATAGATTTTCTGTACTTCCCCTCTCATTGTATCCTGCAAATAAAATGGCTATAATAAAGGAAAGGCATGAGCCTTTGCAATTTCATAAAACCGAAGAGGGGAATAGAAGTCATCTGCTATTCCCTTTTTCATTTTTGTACAAAGGAGGTTTTTACCAGTGGATTTTGAAAAGCTTTACATTGACGGCCAGTGGACTGCCGGTGCGTCAGGTCGGTTTATCGAAGTAGAGAATCCCGCCACCCGGCAGATTTTTGCCCGGGTGCCCGCCGGAAATGAAATAGATGTGGACAAAGCAGCCAGGGCAGCTCATAAGGCCCTTCCGGCCTGGGCCGCCCTTCCGCTGACAGAGAGAATCAATCTGATGGAAAAATTCCTTGCCATTTTCAAAAGCCAGGAAAATGACCTCATTGACATCACCATCAAAGAGCTGGGCTCTCCCTACAGCTTTACCAAATCATCCCAGGTAGAATACCAATACGTGCGCACCCGTTCCTACATAGACCTGGCGCCAAAGGTTCCTCTGGTGGAAAAGATGGCCTATTCCACCACCTACCGGGAACCGGTGGGCGTTATCGGCTGCATTACGCCTTGGAACTATCCCCTGGGGCAGGTCATCCAGAAAATCGTACCAGCCCTGCTCATGGGAAATACGGTGATTTTAAAGCCAAGCCAGCATACGCCCCTTTCTTCCTATTACCTGGCAGAAGCCTTTGAAAAGGCCGGCTTCCCGAAAGGCGTATTCAACCTGGTTACCGGCCGGGGCGGTGAAGTGGGCAATGCCCTTTCCTCCCATCCCCTGGTGGATATGATTTCCTTCACCGGCTCCACCTCCGGCGGCGTAACGGTAGGCAAGAAGGCCCTGGAGTCAGTGAAACATATCAGTCTGGAACTGGGCGGTAAATCCCCCTATGTGATTCTTCCTGCCAAAGATCATGACTACACCGAACCTATCCACCTGTGCTTCAACAGCATCTTCCTGAATTCCGGGCAGACCTGCACTGCCTTCTCCCGCCTCCTCATTCCGGCAGAAGAAAAGGAAACCATAGAAAAACAGCTGGCAGAAATCGCCAAAGAATATACAGTCGGCAGCCCCGAAAGCCATGAAGTAAAGCTGGGCCCTGTGTCCTCCCTGCAGCAGTACAAAAAGATTTCCGAATATATCAGAAAGGGCATGGATGAAGGAGCCCGCCTCCTTTTGGGCGGACTTCCGGACTCTCCGGATAAGGGCTACTACATAAAGCCCACCATCTTCACCGATGTGAAAAATGATATGACCATCGCCCAGGATGAAATCTTCGGGCCCGTGCTCTGCGTCATTACCTACCGGGATGAAGACGATGCCATCTCCATTGCCAATGATGTACGCTACGGCCTCAACGCCGGTGTGTACGGTCCCAAGGACAAAGCCATCGCCATGGCCCATAGAATCCAGGCAGGCAATGTATACATCAATGCCAGCCCCCGTGATACGGCAGCTCCCTTCGGCGGCTACAAGGAAAGCGGCATCGGCCGGGAAGGCGGCATTTACGGCATGCTCGAATTTACCCAGCAGAAGGCCCTCTTCGATACAGGAAAATAGCCTCTTTCCTCACAGGACTTCCCCTTCAGGGGCAATGCTATTCAGTTAAGCGTTTTACACAAGCATACGTTATAACGACGTG
>ENA-UOIV01000136-UOIV01000136.1-human-gut-metagenome-genome-assembly--contig:-C59-NODE-136-length-86972-cov-76.593946_pt1 | contig 86972 bp, 90 predicted proteins | sample MGYA00242333_ERZ723880 | MGnify/ENA metagenome assembly ERZ723880 | reverse complement strand
GTTAACGCCGTAAGACCCGTTAACGCCGTCAGACCAGTTAACGCCGTCAGACCCGTTAACGCCACATAATCGATATAAGCGTTTGTCTTGCTGTACGTTGTTATAAAACCACCAAATATAATCTGATTCATATTCGCTACTACATAGATTGTTAATGGTTTCGTCGTTCAATTCGCAACCGTCAGGAAAAGTTGTCTTAAACCATTCCAAGCCCTTTTTACACGCGCCTTTTTCTACAAGCATTTCATATGTGATTTTCATTATTTATCCTCCTCAAACAACCAAATTTTTTAGATTCAAATATTTTATCTTTCATCGCGTGGTTTGTTTTCTAGCAACAGGTTTCAAGTCTTTGCTTGATGATTTCGCAATAGTGAGAGTTGATCTCTATCCCGATAAAGTCCCGACCCTCCTGTCTGGCCACGGCCCCGGTGGTGCCGCTTCCGGCGAAGGGATCCAGAACGATGTCTCCCGGCTTGCTTCCCGCTAATATGCACGGCCTCACGAGTTCCTCCGGGAATGTGGCGAAGTGTGTGCCCTTATAAGGCCGGGTGGCGATCGTCCAAACGCTGCGCCGGTTTCTTTTCCCGCTTTCGTTGGGCGCGAGTCCGTGGCTTTCCCGCTCCACAGTGGAGCTGTTGTTCTGTGCCCGGTTGTGAATATAGGCACCGCCTCCCCTGAATGTCCGGGAGTTTCCGCGCCTTCTGGCGTTTGGTTTTCTGGTTCCGTTACTTCCAGCTGGCGCAGCGTTGTAAAATCCCACGGCTGGCTCTTTCACCGCTTCGGCGTTGTAGTAATAGAGGGAGCTTTTGCTCAGTAAAAAAATATATTCATGTGCCCGTGTGGGCCTGTCCTTTACGCTTTCCGGCATGGCGTTGGGCTTCTGCCAGATAATGTCCGATCGGAGATACCATCCGTCTGCGCGAAGGGCAAAAGCCAGCAGCCACGGGATCCCGATCAGGTCTTTGCGTTTCAGCCCGCACCCTTCGAGTGTTCGTCGGATCCGGCTTTTCTTTTGCCCGGCGCTTTGTATGTTCTCTGCTTTTTCCTTGAATACTCCGTCCCGATTTCTGCCTTTTCCGCTGCCTGCGTAGCTGTCCCCGATATTCACCCATAGGGTTCCGTCGTCTTTCAGGACTCTGTGGACTTCCCGGAAAATCTTCACGAGGTTCTCAATGTACTGCTCCGGCGTATCTTCGAGCCCGATCTGTCCGTCCGCTCCGTAGTCTCTCAGCCAGTAGTAGGGCGGTGAGGTTATGCAGGTGCTGCAGCAGCAGTCCGGGAGTGTTCTCAGTGCTTCCAGCGCGTCGGAGTTTATGATCTGCATTTATGTATTCACCTCCCTCAAAACGATGTAAGCCCGTAGGCTTCCATGATTTTTAATTGCTTTTCACGCGGCAACTTTTGTAACCGTTCCTGCGATTGCTTGCGTTCAGCCGCAAGCTGCGCTTTGGTTTTAAAAAATTTACATCCATTGCATTTTGTCACTGTTAGTCCTCTGCATTTGCCGTCAAATCTTAGCATAGCGCAATGATTGTCTTTAACAGCTATGTATTTGTCGCATACATGCTCTGCAGCTACTGTAGTATCGTAATATTCAGATTCCCGGCAATTGCAGCATAGCTTTCCGTTCATGGCCTGTTTTAGCATATGGCTACATGTTTCACACATCGGATTTTCTCCTTTCCAAATAAATATCAACCCACCGCTCAAATTCGTTACGCTCCACATCTGCAATTGGTTCGTGGAGCGGTATACCTTTCCATGCTTTAAAACGCCTATAGAGGTCGTTTATTTCAGGGTCATTTACATTGTAGCGGTAGCCGTATGTATTAGGTTTCTTTGATTTTGATCCCATATCGGTATAACATCAGCTTTCGCTTGATTTTGTACACGTCGGTTTTAAACCCTTTTGTGTCCTCAACTATCTTTTTTCCTTGCTGATAATACACAAAATCAGCTTTATAGATACACGCTCGCTCCCCTGATTGCTTTGGAATAAGCTCAAAAGGTACTTGCATTTTTAATCCAGAAATAGCACCGGAACGTTCAAGCATTTTTAATTCTCTGTAGCGCGCAGCTTCTTTTTTACTGTCAAAAGAGATTCCGTCTACAATAACCTTTTCGTTTCTGTATTTATGCATTCCGGCAGCCTCCTTTGATCTTGTTCATGCTGGCTTAACAGTGTATCAATTTGTTCCGCTTTTGCTATTTCCGCAGGGCTGTATTGGCCGAAAATATCCGTTACAAGGTGCATAGCGTGCAAATGGATATTTCTAAGCTCATCATTGATTTCCTTGATGGTTGGAGCAAACGCACTTTTAGAAATATGCCTGTTTACCGCATCAAAAACCAGTGTAGCTGGGATTTTTGCAAAATGCATTTGCCAAAGAGATATAGTGATTTTTGCATCGTTATCTTGGAGGTTTTTATATTGCGCCGGATAAGCGCATTTGATAATCGCCAGTAATTGCGCTGCCTCTTTTTTATCCATCGTCGGCCTCCAATGCATATCTCATAAACGGATTACCGTTTGCCTCTTTGTTTTTTGTGTTTGCTTGCCCTTCTCTTCGCGCCCAGGCGCGGATAGTGGCATAGTGGCTCTTGTATTTTTTGCCAGTAGATGCCATGTACTCGGATAATCGTTCAATACGATCTGCCCAGTTTGCAAACTCGGTTTTGAGTTTGTCCAACTCTTCATCCGTTAACAAGACGTTTTTATATGCGCCGTGCTTATGGCGTGCGCATGTTTTTACTGATTCGGATTCAGATTCGGATAAGGATTCGGATTGGATTCGGATTACGGGGACATCTGCTTGCAATTGATTACAATTGATTGCAGATGTATTCACGTTGTTGCAATTTGCATCTTTTTGAGGGTATTTGCTGCGCTTTGCCCGTATTGATTGATATTGCCCCCATGTAACCAACTGCAAGAACGGTTTCCCTTGATAATTGTAAAGGTCAATCAAACCTACAGACGATAACTTAGACAGGCCATTCTCAATATTTTTATACGTTATATTATCTTTAAGCGGAAAGCATACACCCTTTATGATTTTAGGTCTTGCATCAAACACACCGTAATCATCACACTGTACAATTAATCGGTAAAATAAAACCTCCTCGAACGGCGATAATTCGTTGATTGTTTCACTTGTGCATATGCTGGCACGTAAAACCCTGTTAGGCATTACCACCACCATCCTTATATATTGCGCGGTAGTGCTCTCTTACTTTTACTACCTTGTACCCTTTTTTGTCTGCTACAAGTTTACGCAATGCGCTCAATATTTTTGCCGACTTATTACGTCTCCTATCTTGTTGCCTGATAAACTGCTCTATCTCGTCTATATCCTCGCTTACCCAATATCCAGATATTTCTGGAGATGATAGTATCGGTACACCCTCTGTCCTTGCAAACTCGATCATTTTTCGGATGTCTCTATCATCATGTCCAGTGAGCTTGCATAGCATAGATCGGGGGATAGCGTTTTCTTTCCCGCGCGGAATCCATGTAGTTATGTCTATCACAATCGCACCCCCCCTAAAATGGCAGATCGTCATCTAAGGATATTTCTTCAAAGTCGCCGGTCGTTCCACTTGTATATGCAGGCGCAGGCGCCTCTGCCGGAACGGAAGGCTGTGCAAAACCGCCGCCCTGGGCAGCGCCGCTATTGCGGCGGTCGCCGGTAAAATAGACATTATCGGCCACTACCTCAAACGCTGTGCGGTTGTTGCCGTTTTTGTCCTGATACTGGCGCGTCTGGATCGAACCATCCAATGCAATAAGCTGTCCTTTGGTAAAATACCTGCAAACAAATTCTGCCCGCTGCCTCCAGCAGACAATATTGATGAAGTCCGCCTGGCGTTCTTCGCCCTGCTTTACGTAATTGCGGTCCACCGCAATGCTGAAGCTGGTTACAGATATGCCCGACGGCGTTGTTTTAAGCTCAGGATCCGAAGTTAACCTGCCCATTAGAATTACCTTGTTCATGGCTTACCCCCTGTATTCTCTGTCAATTTGATTTTCCAAAACTTTAATCTGTAACTTATAAACGTTAATCGCCTCTAAAGCTGCCTTGTATGTTGTTTCGGCTACATCTCGCATAAACTTTAATTTGGCTATTTCTGTATCACCTCTGCATATATCACTTATAATAGTTACAGGTACGCCTCTATCACGTTCCAAAAGAATTTTCTTTGCAAGAGATATTCTATATTCGCTTTCGGATTTTGCGTAGTCTTGTCCGCGTAAACTGCATTGTTTAAGGGCCGCATCTAATAACTGTATTTTCCTTTGCAATTCCAAATACAAATCTTGACCGCTCATAAATACGACCTCCCAAAAATACGAATAAACTCTTGCCGGTTGTATTGTTTTTCCATCTTTTTTTGGCATTGTTGTTTTAGCCACAAGTCTAGGGATGGATTAAAATGCACACCGTGATTGGATTGGTTATGCCATTCGCCTGTAAGCCATACCCAGCAACCATATTGTTCAGACAGCTTTCTTCTGCCCGCGCCACCATAAATATGATGTCTGTGCAAATTATCAGTACGCTTTGTAATATAGCATTCTTTTTTGTCTTGCATTATTGTTTCTGCCATACAAACGCCCTTTTGTTCAGTGATGTGTTCTTAATTGCGAGACCAGTAATCGTTCCATTTTCGATCAATATTTTTTCTACAGCAAAAGTATCACGCGTATTCCATTTGCCTTTATTTTGCTCCATTGTTACATTGCCGGATTTAGATGCTATCCAAATAAACGGCGCTGTATACAATTCACGCCCAATCCCCCAATTTACACAAGCTCGCTTGAAACTGTCTGAGGCTTCTCCCTTTTCTTTGTCTGCGTAGCTTTCTGCTCCGCAATCTGATTTCCAAACCCATTTACCGTCAATTTCTATACCTACGCGGCAAAACAAATTGCCTTTGCATTCGTAGTGCTCACGTTGCCAGCGTTCAGGAGATACCGTTTCATCAAGGATATTCATGTCGCACCTTGCATTTTTGTACAATAGCAAAGACACGCCTGATTCTCTTGCTATTGCTACGCGGCACTCTATTTCATCTGATTTGAGCGGTCTAAAATTAATTAGTCTTTCCACTCTATATATCCTCCTTTTCCATTAACGGGCAATCTTGTCCCATATGATTTTTGGGTTCCCACGGGAGATGTTGATTTAGCCAGCACCTCCCGCTTGTTCGATGATAAAATGGGCATAACCAACAACATAATTGTCCTTTTGGGAATATTACTTCTACCACAGCGTAAAAGTGGCTGTATTCCGTAATTCCGTCATTTTTCATTTTTTTCTACCCATTCTGTACGCATGATATAATATGGCCATTCGGAGTGACGCAAAACAAAATCACGGATAGTAGCTTGTGCGCAGTCATAACCCGTGCTATCACCGTGCTGTTTGGCTGTGATAAGCTCGGACATATAGGTTTCAAAAGCACTAAGCATATATTGATTTTTTGTGTCGTCTTCCAAAGATTCCCACCAATCTTTAACATATTCCAATTGATTATCTTCGAAAAACTCCTCTCCGTGATCGTCGTATTGCTGATCACAAAAATCTGCAAAGCATTCTGCGCATAAAATCTCCCCGTTGACGGTATATGTATGCTCTGTCTTTGCATCATAATGACACACATAACACGTCAAGTAGTCGGGTTGCTCGTTGTCTGGGTACTGCATATCATACTGTAATTGTATAAGATCAATCATCTACATCAATCCCTGTAATCTCTTTGAAAATTGCCTTGTCAAAATTAGGAATTGCTGTGATAACCTCTTTTTGACTGTTAGAAAGTCCACGCCACCAAATAGCCGCATATTCAGAATTATCCAAAACTTTCAGATAACCGTCTGTTGTTTCTGCTTCCGGGTGCGCTGCCTTTTCTTCGTCCGTCATATCCTTGAACCACACATGTTCAAGAACATTACCCGGAATCTTGTTCAGAAGATAACGGGCATTGCTATGCAACCAATCCCCATAAGTCCAGTCAGACGGCTTATTGAACAGATAAATTTTCGGTTCAATTGTATTGAAACACCCGTTGGAAAAGTTGCACTTGTTCCAATCGCCGCTGTTCCGATCGCCTCTGTTGCGATTGCCGCTGTTGCGATCGCCTCTGTTGCAATCGCCGCTGTTGCGATCGCCTCTGTTGCAATCGCCGCTGTTGCAATCGCCGCTGTTGCGATTGCCGCTGTTGAAATCGCCTCTGTTGCGATTGCCGCTGTTGCAATCGCCGCTGTTCCAATCGCCGCTGTTCCGATCGCCGCTGTTCCAATCGCCGCTGTTGCAATCGCCGCTGTTGCGATTGCCGCTGTTGAAATTGCCGCTGTTGAAATCGCCGCTGTTCCAATCGCCGCTGTTGCAATCGCCGCTGTTGCGATTGCCGCTGTTGAAATTGCCGCTGTTGCGATTGCCGCTGTTGAAATCGCCGCTGTTGCGAAGTCCGGCGCAACCCTTTCCTGTATTTACGATTTCAAGCAATTCAGCCCACGGGATTTCACGGACAATTTCAAGGTGGTTTGTGGCGCACTTATCGCCATCTTCGACGGTACGATCTGCAAAGGCAATCACTTCTGCAACTTTGTTTTCCGGGTTGAATTTGTAATAATTGAAGCAGTCAGCCGCCTTTTTGCAGAAGTGCATCCCTCTATCACAAACAGAAGGGATAACATTTTCTTCAAATACACCGGGGCAAGTGTACTGTTTATATCTACAAGTCCAATTGGGGTTGAATACCTTGTAGCCTTTTACCGTAGTCCTCATTTTTCAATCTCCTTTTTATTTTTTAGTTGCAATCCGCAGCAGTGCTGCTCCTAACAATATTGGCATAATTGCTTGCCCAAACGCCAAATGCCCATAGCACAGCAATGTTAATGTTACAACTAACAATATGCCGCCTAGCAGAGCGCACAACGCGGATGTGTGTGTACTAATCCAATACCACAAGCCATAAATGTATGTGATTGCTTTCATAGCGTTTCACCTCGTTCCTGCGCAGCTTTGTGCTGCGCAAATTTTTCGTAAAATAAGTCTATAAGCTCTTGACTTGTTTTCTCCGGTAAAACCGGGTCATCTTTACCTGTCTCACGATAGATAGGGGAGGATGGCAAAAAGCTCCCATCCTTAGACCGTAGCGCTATTGTGCCTACCTGTCTTTTCATATAGATTCCTTCCTTTCTGCTTTTTTTAAGCGCTTAGCAAGTCTTTCTATTTTTTTGTCCACTTCGGCCTGCACCCAGTCGTTATAATCATAGATCATAATAAGTTGGGACAACATGATATACACATCCGCAATCTCTTCAACAACATCGTTCATTGCCTTTGGGAGATCTGGCCAATTGCCTTGCATAGCTCTGCGCTCTTTAATCAGCGCTTTTATAAGCTCGCTCATTTCTTCGATCGCTACATCTACTTGGCTATCAACTCCATAATGTTTAATAGCCTTTTCTAAAATGTTATCGTCTACCTGTATCATTTAAATTACTCCTTTGCAAGATCGCTAATGTCGCAGCCTAACGCTGCAGCAATATCCATACTTAACGGCAGTGTTGGTACTTTAGTGCCTCGCTCAATCTGGCAAATCATAGACTGTTCTACGTGTACCTTTTCGGCCAGCTCTTTTTGTGTCATGTTGTTTGCCATGCGTTGTGCTTTTATGTTTGCGCCTACGCTCAATTGTGCCACCTCCTTACAATTACGGCAATTAACACAATATCAACCGCAATTGCAATTACGTTGACAATCATGCTTAATGTCTGCATCTGTATACCTCCTAATTTATATCTTGACAATGCGCAGGTAATACTATATCCTTAAGGAGCAAGGGGATTGCGCCCCTGCCCCTACTCAAGCAGCTTGTCAATCAGATTAATGATTGCGCTGATGAGTTGGAGTATAACCGTGATTAGCAATATGACTTTGTTGTGGTCGTGCTGGTCGCGGTTTTTGTTTTTCCTGCTCATTGTACTTGTCTCCTTTTTGTGGTATTGTTAAGGTGTAACCTTAACTGTGGTTATATTATATCGCACTATAGAGCGATTGTAAATATTTTTATCGCACTTTTTAGCGATTCTATGTTTTAACCAAAAAAGGAGAAGTATTTATGTATGATTCGCACAATATAGCGATTGCCATTAAGCAATTTGCAAAGCACAAAAACGTTGTAATTAAAAATATGCTTGCAGAATTAGGATTAGGGTCTAATACAATGTCCGCTATGTACCACGGAAAGACTATTGCGTCTGATAGCCTAGCCCGCATTGCCGACTATTTAGACTGCTCTGTAGATTATCTTTTGGGTAGGACAGATAAGCCGGAGGTAAATAGGTAGATTGTAAGATAACGTTGACTGGTCTTTTTGTGTGTGCTATATTAAATAACAAGGTGGTGATCGCATTGGATAACAAAGAATTGCTTGATCAGCTTTTGTCTGTTATGCAGCAGCAAACAGACACGCTTTTAGAAATGATGCAAACGCAAATCCATGAATCCGAAACCCGTATTAACATAAAAATAGAAAATGAAGTTTCAAAGCGAATTGAATCTCTGTTTGACGGCTATAAGTTGACCCATGAAAAGCAATGGGAACTGGAGCGCGAAACCGAAAAACTTAAAGAGCAAATTAATGCCTTGCAAACACGTATTGCTATAATAGAAAGTAAAATATCTGCTTAATCTTATCCGCTGTCTGCTCTGCTAAAATTATGTTGCTAATTTTGGCTAGTGTGACGATTGCACACAATACCTATTTATGATAAAATAAAACAAAATATTATATTATAGGAGATTAAGCATCATGAAAAAAATCATTGCTTTTGCTTTGTTGGCACTGATTGTGTCTCTTTTTTCCGGTTGTGTACAACCTAAAACCAACAATTTGCCGGACGAGGAGCCAACGGCAGCTAAAAGGATGATTTCGGACATAGAAGCCGCTTGGAGAGATAGAGAACAAGAAAAATATACAGAACCATCTTTAGAATCGTCTGATATATCCAAAGTAGAAACAAAAGCACCGACAGAACCTCCTACAGAAGCACCTACTGAACCACCTACACAGAAACCTACAGAAAAGCCTAAAGTAACACTTTACGAAGATAACAACGTCAAAATTTATTTTGAAAGCATAGAAGCAGGGAGTTACTTTAGCAGTGATGAAATAGATGTAAAGTTCCTCGTGCAAAATAAATTGAATGAAAAATTAATATTCCAGGCTGACACAGTGACAATAGATGGAATCAGCTATAATAATGTTATTATGAGCGACCCGGTGGCTCCTGACAGCATGGGAGTAATAACAGTAGGCGTAGATGGTGCAGAATATGTTATACCAGAAGAAATAGGAGCAGAATTAAAGTATTTTACCGATTGGGGAAGCCCAACGGATTTGCGCGTAGATGTGTCCATACCAAGAACGCAGATTAACTGATAAAGGGGAGAGAACATGAAAACATGTCCGGCGTGTCGCGAGATCAACGGGAATAATCAGGACAAATGTTTCCGCTGCGGTGCACCGCTGCCAAGCAACGCAGAGCATACAGCACAACATCCGGCAACAGAAGCCGAACATACAAGGGTTTGTCCAAAATGTAAAAAGACGTACCCGGAAAACACGCGCGAATGTCCGCAATGCCATGTCCCGGTAAAAATATATGCTGCCGATGCGGTAAACGCCAATACATGGTCTTTGGCCGCCGGTACAACGACAAGGACGGACAAAAACGCTTTAAACCAAAACGCCATAGCCATATCAATTTTTACAGCAGTAGCTATTATCCTTGCGGTTATTGGTGTTATCGCAGGGTTTGCAGTTTTATTTTTAGGGCTTGGTATATTTATGGCATTAACAATATGGGGGTCTTTTGCTGGCTCCGTTTTACTGTTTTATGCAATCGTCTGTCTGCTCAAAAACCAAGCTACAATCATTGATCTATTAAATAAGTAATGCAATTGTGGCATTTTTCTTTTAACTCCTCGCAATTTAGCGGGGAGTTTTTATGTAATGGGATGATCTTTGCCAGAATCAAAAAGCCACTCCAGCCTGTATTCTGGAAAAAATTCTGCGGTTGCGGCTATCTCAGAATAGGTAAACTCCGTCTCTCCATTAAGTTTATGCCGTGTGGATGATTCGCACGCCTCTATGATCTTTGCAAACATCGGGACGGTTATATGCTTGTCCTGTAAAGCTTTTTTAAGGTTATCAAACATGTTCCCACCTCTTTTACCCTGCGGGGTAGTTTATGGTTATATAATATACCCCACACCGTTAATTGTCAAGATATTTTTACGTCGCGGGGTAAAAAAATATTGAAATTTATAGATTTGTATGCTAGTATATATTGTAGGGGGATGAAAAACCATGAATTTTACGGAAAAATTAGATTATTTAATGCGAGAAAAAGGAATAAATAAAAGTATACTATCCAAGGAAAGCGGTATACCTTATACAACAATTGATGGCTTTTATAAAAAGGGAAGCGATAATACAAAACTGTCTACACTCATTAAATTATGTAAGTATTTTGGAGTGTCGTTAGATGATCTGGTTAGGGAGGATGAGCTGCCCGCCATGTCAAAAAAAGATGAGCAGCTCATGTCAGCTTTTAGTAAGTTAACGCCGGAAGAAAAAGAAAGCTTTTTAAGTATTATTCAATCTATAATCGACAATCGGTAATTTCTTGCAGTTTGCGCTGTATCAGATTTTTTATTTTATCATCTGCAAGGCACAAAATTATTTTAAATTGCATTCTGTACTTTTCTTCTTTTTTATCAAGTTTTCGTTTCGGTATGTACGTTTTCCCACTCATTTTATCCTCTCCAATACCCTTTTGTTCACACCCTGAAGTATAGAACAAACGTTCTATTTTGTCAACCTAAAATTATGACTAAAAATTCTCCTTTCTGTGTATTACTACCCTGCGCAAGGCTTTGATTTGTACAAATTTATTATAATATATTGTCGATAATTGTCTATAGGGTTTAGGATGAACGGTTGAAATTAGGATGAGCGGTAATACTTTTTTGAATCTTTGTGCAATTTGACGGGTTGTTTGTGCAAAACGACTATGTGCTTTTTCAAAGAATTACCGATAAATCACACCCCCTCATGTTATACTACTGAGGGAGGGATAAGATGAAGATTGCGATTTGTGATGATGAATTATTACATCTACAGCATATAAGTAAAAAAATAGAGGCAGCATTTAACAAGGCTGACCCCTATGGAGAGCATTTATATAAAAAATATCGTGATCCACTAGTGCTTTTATCCGACCACGAAAAGATGTTTTTTGATGCGGCTTTTTTGGACATTGATATGCCGCATATTAACGGGATGGATGTAGCTGATCTGCTTGCAAGGCTAAACCAGTCAATATTTATTATATATGTTACAAGCCATGAGGCTTTGGCCAGAACAGCGCTAAAACACAAGATTTTCAGGTTTGTGCTAAAATCAGAAAACAGCGAATTTGACGAGGCTGTAAGCAGCTTAATCAAAGCTTATAATAAGGAGCATAAAAAGATAATATTACAAGATATAAACGTGGCGCGCGAATTTGATTTATCACAAGTGCTATATTTTGCTAGCGGTCATAATTTTGCAAACATACATTGTGTAGATGGGCGCGTAATACCCAGCAAGTTTAAAATGTCCGACCTAGAAAGCCAATTGTCGCAAAACTGGGTTTACCGGGTTAACAGAGGTACGCTTGTTAATTTTTGCTATGTATATAAGTTCGACAGACAAAACAAAAACAACCTTACATTAACTACCGGCGAGCAAATTTCTGTTTCCAGACGCAGATTTAACGAGGCTTTTAATTTGTTTATGAAATATATTACAAAAGCAAAATAGGGAGGTGCTACTATGTCATCAGAACAAAAAATAACACAGACAATCCCTGTTGTCATTTATGCACGTTATTCGTCCGACAAGCAAACGGAAAATAGCATTGACGGCCAGCTGCGTTGTTGCAGGCAATACGCAGAGCAGTACGGATATACAATTATAGGGGAGTATATCGACCGTGCAAAAAGTGGTACGTCTGACAATAGGCCACAATTTCAGCAAATGATAGCGGATAGCAAAAAGCAAAGCTTTAAATTTGTGATTGTTTACCGTTTTGATCGGTTTGCCCGTAACCGTGTAGACAGTGTAATATACAAAAAAGAGCTGGAAAAAAATGGTGCACGCGTCCTCTCGACTACCGAACATATAGGGGACGGGGAAGAGGGCGCAATCATTGAGGCCATTTATGAGGCGATGGACGAAGCATATTCTAAGCGTTTGTCGAAGATAACAAAACGCGGTATGCGCGAAGCTGCAATGAAAGGGCTTTGTACGGGTGGGAATATCCCTTTGGGTTATAAGGTAGAGGACAGGAAACTGGTTATAGATGATGCTGCGGCTCCAACGGTCAAGTATATTTTTGCCGAGTATGCCAGCGGAAAAACAAAAAAGCAGATCGCAGATGCGCTAAATAAAAAGGGCTGCAGAAGAAAAAGTGGAAAGCCTTTTACAATTAACAGCTTTGCCAGTATTTTATCCAACCGTGTATATATAGGAGATTATGCTTTGGGAGACATTAAGCGATCTTGTCCGGCGATCATAGACCAAGCAACATTTGATAAGGTACAAATGCGTGTTGCAGCTGGAAAAAAGACAATGGGCAGGAAAGTTGGCGCCGCTGATTTTGCCTTGTCAGGAAAGCTCTTTTGCGGGCATTGCGGATCTGCTATGACGGGTGACAGCGGGACAAGCCGTGACGGCACAAGACATTATTATTACACTTGCCACAAGCGAAAAAAGCACAAGACATGCGATAAAAAACGCGAAAAAGCAGAATTTTTAGAATATTACATCTGCGAACAAACAGTGCAATTTGTTTTGACACCACACAACATACAATTTATTGCAGAAAAGGTCGTGGAAAAACATAATGCAGAAAAAAATACAGGTTTTTTGCGCGAATTGGAAAAGCGATTAGAGGCTATAGATATAGAGATACGTAAAAATGTAGATACGCTCATTAATACAACTGCCGCAAGTGCCGCGAAGATCATTAACGATAATATAGAGAAACTAGACTTGCAAAAGGCAGACATTGAAAAGGAGATAGCTAAACAGCAGCTCATCCACAAAACAACAGTCACTGTCGAAGAGGTCAGCAATTGGTTAAAAAGCTTTTGTCACGGAGATTTAACAGACGCAGATTTTCGCCGCAGAATTATTGATGTGCTTGTAAATGTAGTATATCTATATGATGATAAGATTGTTATCTACTACAATGCTACAGACTGTACCCAGGTATCTTACATAGATGTGTTGCAGGAAACAGAGGATACTTTGGCCAACTATGCGTGTTCGGATAGTTACAATTTTGGGGAGCCATGCCGGAGCAAAGTTCGCTTTGCTCCGGCTTATTTTTTGCCTTTGGCAGAAAATAAGCCATCCGCCCGCTCTTGCCTGCCCTCTTGCGGGACCCGGCTCTGGTTGCGGCGGATAAACCGCCTTGCCAATCGCCGACCGCTACGCCAACAAATCCTCGCTGTATCCCGCGCCGCAGGCGCTCGAATATGTTGCCAGCTTTTTGCGGGGTTAAAGTTCGTTTCATGCTTTTTATCAATCATCTGTTTTTTTAACGCTTTCCACATTGGAGGAGAATTTGTTTTTTTCTACAGAATTCAATATTTGCAGCATGATTACGTCCTTTTTAAAGATATATTTTGTTTTCTGCAGTTAACAGCTTACACACCACCGGTCAAAAAACAAGCTCTAAAAGCCTTAAAACATATCTTTTTATTTTACTGAGGACAGGAAAAGCCCCGCTGTAGCGGGGTTTTTCTGTGCGCCAAATTAGGATTGTTATTTCCGATTCGGTTTTCTTTTAATAGCCAACAACTTTATATAATCATCAAATTCAGAAGTATCGGTCGGCTCAAACATTACCCATTTTCCATCACGATAGGTTTTTGCCTCATCATATCGCCTGCAAATGGAGTCAGAAAGCGTATCCCGTATTTCTTCAAATTCTGTTCTTTCATCTTTCCCAAAGATAATCATGAAACCAACACAATTACTTTTTGCATATAGGGAACAAAGTGTTTTACCACCTCTGCGATATTTATACTCGTAAGTCCAATTCTTACCACCAGTATTCCATAATCGTTCCATTTCATATTTTTTATCAATAACTGAACATAGCTCTTGCCAAACTTCAAACAAAGATTGTCCGAGCAATTCAGTCATTGTTGATGGAGATGGTATATTTTCAAGCATTTTATTCCCTCCGTAAATTTTGATTTGCCTGTCTGATCACATTGAGCTACAAAAAAAGTATGTTATGACCCAAAAGAAGGCCCCGCTGAAGCGGGACCTTTCTTCTTTAAATTTAAAAATTACATTATAAAAAGACGAGAAGATGCAAAAGCGGCCGCAAATATACTTATGCTGTTACAATTTCGCTTGCTTCCTGCAGCTTTAAGCTTTCCACTGCCATTTCGCGCATTTTATATTTTAAAATCTTTCCGGCTGCGTTCATGGGAAACTCCGTGACAAAAGCGACATAGCGCGGCGTTTTATGCTTTGCCATATGGTCCCGAACGTAATTTTTCAGTTCGTCCTCTGTCATGGTTTGGTCTTCTTTTAAGATCACATAGGCCATGATTTCTTCACCGTACTGTTGATCAGGTACACCGATTACCTGAACGTCCTTTACCTTTGGATGGTGGTAAATGAAATCTTCTATTTCTTTGGGATAAATGTTTTCACCGCCCCGGATGATCATATCCTTGATACGGCCGGTAATTTTATAGTTGCCGTCTGGCAAACGCCGCGCCAGATCCCCGGTGTGCAGCCAGCCGTCTTCATCAATCACTGCTGCGGTGGCGGCGGGCATTTTGTAATATCCCTTCATAATATTGTAGCCGCGGGCTACAAATTCGCCGTCTACGTTGTCGGGCAGGTCTTCACCCGTTTCGGGGGAAACAATCTTACATTCCACACCGGGGAGATGCCGGCCTACCGTGTTCACACGGACGTCCATCGGGTCATCTACACGGCTTTGCGTGCAGCCTGGCGAAGCTTCCGTCTGGCCGTAAACAATTGTAATTTCTGTCATGTGCATTTTTTCGACCACATCCTGCATTACTTTGACAGGGCACGGGCTGCCGGCCATAATGCCGGTACGCATATAGCTGAAATCTGTTTTTTCAAAGTCCGGGTGCTCCAGCATGGCAATGAACATGGTCGGAACACCGTGGAAGCAGGTGATTTTCTCCTGGTTGATACATGCAAGCGAAAGCCTTGGAGAGAAGGCGGGTATTGGCGACATGGTAACGCCGTGGGTCATGCAGGCCGTCATGGCCAAAACCATGCCAAAGCAGTGGAACATGGGAACGTGTATCATCATCCGGTCTGCGGTGGACAAATCCATGCAGTCGCCAATATTTTTTCCGTTATTTACAACGTTATAGTGCGTCAGCATAACGCCTTTGGGAAAGCCGGTGGTGCCGGATGTATATTGGATGTTGCACACATCGTGCCGGTGGATCAAAGCCATACGTTGATATACCATTTCAACCGGAATTTTTTCAGAAAGCGCCATGGCCTCGTCCCATTCCAGACAACCGTCCTGACGGAACCCGGTGGTAATAATGTTGCGCAGAAACGGCAGCTTTTTAGAGTGGAGCGGCGTTCCAGGAGGTGTTGTTTTCAATTCCGGGCATAGTTCATTGATGATCGCGGCGTAATTGGAATCTTTGAATCCGTCGATCATCACCAGGGTATGGGTATCTGACTGCCGCAGCAGATATTCGGCCTCATGAATTTTATAGGCGGTGTTTACGGTAACCAAAACGGCGCCGATTTTTACAGTCGACCAGAAGGTAATATACCATTGCGGAATGTTGGTAGCCCAAATTGCCACCTTGTCGCCTTTTTTGACCCCAAGCGCGATTAGCGTCCGGGCAAAGGTGTCCACGTCCTCACGAAATTCAGAATACGTTCTGGTATAGTCCAGCGTGGTAAAGCGGAAGGCATACTGGTCGGGAAATTCTTCCGCCATGCGGTCAAGCACCTGCGGGAATGTCAGGTCGATCAGTGTATCTTTCTCCCAAACGTATTTTCCGGTCTTTGCCTTGTTGTCCAGCAGAACGCTCTTGGTAAAGTCGCGGCCTGTATAGCTTTCCATATAATGGACAAATTGTGGAAAAACAATACCGGCGTCGCTTAAGTGGTTTGCCCAGCGCTTGACCCACTCCAAAGATATATAGCCTTCGTAGCAAATGGAATTTAAGGCCATCATCATTTCGTCGATAGGAAGGTCGCCCTCGCCCATCATGCGGTACTCTACGCCCTGTTCGGTCATAACAGAGTCTTTTACATGTACATATTTGATATAGGCGCCTAAATTTTGCACCGTCTGTTCCGGCTTTTCCCCCATAAAACGGTAGGGGTGGTGCATATCCCACAGGGCCGCTACCGCATCGCTGGAAAGCTGCTCGAGCAGCCGCCGCAGACGGGCGGTGTCCGCATAAACGCCGTTGGTTTCAACCAAAAGTGTAACCCCGGCCTTTTCTGCAAGCGGAGCCAGCTTTTGCAGCTGGGCAATTACAACGCTGTCGTCAACTTCTCCCTCTGCCATGGGGGACAGGTCGGCAAGGATGCGGATATACGGCGCGGAAAGTTTTTGCGCCAGCTCAATATATTCAACAATTTCCCGTTTGTTTTCTTCGGCCTTGTCTGCAAATTTGAGGCAACAGTCTGAAGACAAACAGGGGATTTCCAGACGCAGCGTATGTAGCTTTTTAATGGTCTGCGGAAGCTGAGCATTTGTAAACGGAGGGGAATTCACGGCAAAAATATCTTTGCCCAGTCCCCTGATTTCAATACCGTCAAAGCCAATATCCTTTGCCATGGAATAAATGTCAGGCCAGGAAAAATCTGGGCATGCCAAGGTTGAAAATGCAAGTTTCATGTACGGTTCCTCCATATGTCGAATCTAGGATTTTATGCAGGCTGCACCGCTAAAAATAGTTTGAAAGCGGCAGAAGGGGCGCATCCTGCGAACGGTTCCCCGGCTCCGGTATCCATAGAAAACTGCAGGTGGCAATACCCACATAGGGATTTTACCGGATCCAAATCCGGGCAGCATTGCCATAAAGGCTATCATCTTATTTTAACATACTTGCAAGAGCGATGCAAACAGTGGTGGAAAAACAGTGGGCAAAAGCCCGCAAAAAGCAAAACGAACGGCTTTTTCCGCCTTTTGTGTGGAAAAGCATGTGTTTTAAGCATATTGTGCAGCCGGCTTGTATGCCGAACAAATTAGGTTACAGGAAGAAAAAAGGATTCTAATGTAAACTTTTCCCTGTTGGAAAAGGGGGGAAAGGGTGCTCAATATAAGCCCTGAACCGTTGTATCGCCGGCGCTTACCGCTATGCGTGCGCCGTTTTGCTGTTGAATGATAAGCGTGCCGGTATCGGTAATATCCACGGCCGTTCCCTCCAACGTCTTTTTGCCGCGTAAGACCTGTACCTGACGGCCAAGCGTTGCACATTCGGTTTTGTATTCTTTTACAATACTCCCGGTTGCGTCGGTTAAAAATTCATCGATGTAAATTTCAAGCTGCTTTAAAACCTCGCGCAGAAGCGTCCGTCGATCAATCCGGCGCCCGGTTTCTAATAAGATGGAGGTAGCCTTGTGTGCAATTTCTTCCGGAAAACAAGCGGTATTGGCGTTGATTCCAATGCCGACTATGACAAAATCGACCCTGTCTGCCTCTGCGGCCATCTCTGTCAAAATGCCACATAGCTTTTTACTGTCGATCAGCACATCGTTTGGCCATTTTATTTTGGCCTGGCAGCCTGTAACGATCTGTACCGCCCTGCAGACGGCCAGCCCGGCCGCAAGCGTAATGCCCGGGACCTCCGTCGGGGGGATGTCCGGGCGCAAAAGCACGCTTGCAAAAATTCCCGTTCCCGGCGGGGAAACCCAGCTTCTGCCAAGCCGGCCTTTCCCGGCGGTCTGCTGTTCGGCTGTGCAAACCAGCCCGTTTTCAGCGCCGGCTCTGGCTTGGCGCTTTAGTTCTTCATTGGTAGAATCCACTTGTGAAAAAAACAGAAGCTTTTTTCCGATTTGCTTGGTTGCAAGGCCGCTGCAAACTTCACTGGCACTGAGGATATCTGGTGAAATCTGCAGGCAGTAGCCCTTGTTTGTAACAGAATCTATGACATAGCCGTCCTTTCGCAGGGCGTTTATACTTTTCCAGACCGCGCTGCGGGAAACCGAAAGCATCCGGGACAGAGCTTCTCCGGAAACATAACCCTGTGCCTCTTTTAAAATATGCAGAATTTTTTCTTTCATAATGGTATTCCTTTTAATTTATATTCAAATATTCAAAACAATACGGGCGGAAAAATACCGCCCGTGCCGTTTTGTATATTAAAATTAAATTTTTGACGCCCGTTTCATCACCATGTTCAACGCTTTGGCAATTGCTGTACCCAGAATGAGGCAGGCAACGGCTTCCACAATCGCATTGATGCCGCCCAGTGCGCCAATCAGGACAAAAAAGTTGGAAGAGCCGCCTGTATATTGCGTAACAGCCGGGTCGCTGCCAAAAAAGATCCATAAAGCCACAAAGAAGAACAATGTGTTTAGCAGCGCCGCGCTGACGCTTGCAATGCCGTAGGATAAAAGGTCGGTTTTCCGGCCTTTTAGAATCTTTCCGTTGAGCGCTTTGAAAATCAAACCGCATAAATAACCGACAAGAATTCTGGGAACCAGGCAGACGATTACTGTTTTCCACGGAGATATAGCCAAAAGTGCTACTCCAAGCGCATCAAGCCCCAAAAAGCAGGTTGCAAGGCTTGTCAGCCCAAAAACCGTACCGAGTATCGCGCCGGCGCCCGGGCCTAAAAGAATTGCGCCGATTGCTACGGGAATCATTAAAATGGTGATCGTAAATCCAAAGCCGGTAGGGATGTACCCAAGTCCGGAAAACATCAGAAATACAATGATTGCCGCAAGCACTGCAGTAATTACCATATACTGCAGCTTTGAAAGTTTTTTTCCCTGTGTCATTTTACATTCCTCCTGCTGTTGCTCATAAAGATGCAGCGCAATTTTTATTTATTATAACCTTTTTATTGGCTATAACCAAATGGAATTGTACAACGCCTGAAAAGGCATTTCAACAAATGCATATGAAAAACACGCCGGTTTGCAGCCCTGTAAGCTATTGGTTTTTATGATAAATGCTTTTCAGCCCCAGTAAGACAAGGTCGTCGCGCACATCAATCCTACGGTGGCAGCTTGGTATAATTACGTTTGCAAAACCGCCGGTCGCCACCGCGCTGCAGCAGGCGCCAAGTTCTTGTTCAATGCGGGTGTACATACCGTCCAGCATGGAAGCCGTTCCCAAAACAGAACCACTGCGCATGCAGTCTTCTGTGTTTTTTCCAATGACCTTTTCAGGTGCTTCCAGGCTAATGGCGGAAAGCAGCGCGCTTTTAGCGGTCAACGCGTTTAAAGAAATCCCTACGCCGGGCAAAATGCTGCCGCCAAGCATAGCGCCATCTTTATCAAGCACAGAAATGGTAGTCGCAGTGCCCAGCGCAAAAACAATACATGGGCATGGGTACAGCTCAGACGCGGCTACGCAGCTTGCAACAAGATCTGCGCCGGTTGTCGCCGGATTATTGATTTTGATATTCAACCCCGTTTTGATCCCCGGCCCTACCACCATGGGGGACGCGCCCGTTAGGGTTTGCATTGCATTTCTCAGCGCAGAGGTAATCTGTGGCACAACGCTGCCTATAATTACGCCGGTAATTTTCTCAACAGGGACCTTATATACCTGGAAAACTGTATAGAACTCCACGGCATACTCGTCCGCCGTTTTAAAACGGTCTGTAGAAAGGCGCGCCTGAAACGACAGGCAATCCCTATGATAAATCCCCATTTTAATATTGGTATTTCCGACGTCCAAAACTAAAAGCATTGCTGCCAAGACCTCCTTTTGCCCTTTGATTATAGCAATAATAGCCGTTGTATGCAAGAAGAATTTGTCATTTAATTGTTTTAATTTTGCTTTATATGAAAAATAGCAGACAGGCTTTATGCTATTATAAAAAAAGCTATGGGCCTTATGCCTGCAAGACGGTTAGGCGGTTTTGTTTATGCCTGACCGGCCACATTTTTTATTTTTAGAAAGGGCGGAGTTCGATGAACCATACAGAAAAGCTTATGCTAAAAAAGCTTGCGTGCAAGGTAAGAATGGGCGCCATAACGGGAACCTTTCATGCAAAATCCGGGCATCCGGGCGGTTCTTTGTCTGCGGCGGATCTTTTTACCTATCTGTATTTTAAGGAGATGCAGATAGACCCGCAAAAGCCCAAGGATCCGGACAGAGACCGTTTTGTGTTATCTAAAGGGCATTGCTGCCCCGGATTATACGCGGCGCTTGCGCTCAAAGGGTATTTTCCTGTTGAGGAGCTTAAAAAGCTGCGCCATGTAAACGCTATGCTGCAGGGCCATCCGGATATGAAAGGGACCCCTGGCATAGACATGAGCACCGGCTCTTTAGGCCAGGGCGTTTCTGCTGCATGCGGTATGGCCAAGGCGGCAAAGCTGGACGGGAAAAGCTACAGGGTTTATGCTGTTTTGGGCGACGGGGAATGTGAAGAAGGCCAGGTATGGGAGGCTGCCATGTTTGCAGCGCACCATAAGCTGGACAATTTGTGCCTGATTGTGGACAACAACGGTCTGCAGATTGACGGTCCGGTGGAAGAGGTTGCCGGGCTTGAACCGCTGGATCAAAAATTTGAAGCATTTGGTTTTTCTGTAATAAAAGTTTGCGGGCACTGCTTTACACAAATAGAAGAGGCCTTTACAAAAGCAAGGCAAACAAAGGACAAGCCCACAGTCATTATTGCGCAGACAGTAAAGGGCAAGGGCGTTTCGTTTATGGAAAATCAGGTTGGGTGGCACGGTACCGCCCCCAATGAGGAACAGTATAAAACAGCGATGAAAGAGCTTGAAAATACTTTAAAAGAATTGGAGGGGAAGCAGTAATGGCACAGATGATCAGTAAAGCGACAAGAGAAAGCTTTGGTATGGCTTTATGCGAGCTTGCCAGGGTGAATCAAGACATAGTCGTTTTAGATGCAGATTTGGCTGCTGCAACCAAAACTTCCATTTTTCAAAAGGAATACCCGGACCGTTTTATAGACTGCGGTATTGCAGAATGCAACATGATGGGCATTGCCGCCGGACTTGCTACCTGCGGGAAAATTCCGTTTGCCGCCTCTTTTGCCATGTTTGCAGCGGGAAGAGCTTATGAGCAGCTGCGCAATTCGATCGCTTATCCAAAGCTGAATGTAAAAATTGCAGGATCGCACGCGGGCATTTCCGTCGGCGAAGACGGTGCCACACACCAGTGCTGCGAAGATATTGCGCTGATGAAAACATTGCCCGGCATGGTGATTTTAAATCCTTCCGACCATTACGAGATGATCGAGGCTGTTAAGGCTGCCGCAGCATATAAGGGCCCGGTGTATATCCGCTTGGGCCGCCTTGCAACCGACAGCTTCAACGACCCGGACGCCGGCTACCGCTTTGAATTGGGCAAGGGAATTACACTGCATGAAGGCAGCGATGTTACGGTAATTGCGACCGGTCTGCTTGTAAACGAGGCGTTAAAGGCTGTGCAGGAGCTGGAAGGACAGGGGATTTATGCGCGTCTGGTCAATATTCATACGATCAAACCGATAGACAAGGAGATTATTCTAAAAGCTGCAAAGGAAACCGGCAGAATTGTAACGGTGGAAGAGCATAGCGTTATTGGCGGCCTGGGCGACAGTGTGTGCAGCATAACCGCACAGGAATGCCCCGTTCCGGTTTTAAAGCTTGGTGTAAATGATTGCTTTGGATATTCCGGCCCGGCAAAAGAGCTGCTTTGCAGGTTTGGCCTTTGCAAGGAAAATATTGCAAAGGTTGTAAGCGAGTTTGTACACGGTAACAGTTGATTCTGCTAAAAGGAGTAAGTAGTACAGCGCGCATCCTACAAAGGGATGCGCGCTGTTTTGTCGTGTTGTATGGGAGATTGACCGGGATGCAAGGGGAAAACATATTTATTTGAAAGGAAAGGCCCAACGCCGTTTAAGGCGTCGGACCTTTGATGGTAAATACTTTTATTTTTACAAATCCAACTCAGACAACTGTAATGTCCACACCGATACAGCCGTCTTTCTGATGTGCGCGGGGATCTCCGCCGTAACCGCTCTGATAGGTGGTATAGATCATTTTATAGCCGGGCTGTGTGAATTTAACATTGTAAATCTTTTGATTTCCGGATACAGTGCTGCTGATAACCTGCATATCGTTTGTAAGGCAGCTGATACCATTGGAAAAGCCTATGTTATCCATAGTGATTGTGAAGGTCTCGTTTACGTTGACTGTGCTTTTGCTTGCAGATACCGAAATGTTGGGGGTAACTCTGTTTTCTGTTCCGTTCGTATCACAGAAGAGCTGCTGACCTGCCTCAACGGGAATGCCGGCATGTCCCTGCGGAGGATACTGGTTTACGCCGTCTGTAAAGAGAACTCTGGCCTTTTCCAGCTCTGTGATTCTGTAGGTGTACTGGTTTGCATAACCGGTGGAAGTCATAGATACGCCTGGCCAGCTGTAAATTTCAAGCTGGCTGCTGTCGTCGGAATAGGAATAAATCTTAATATCTGTTCCCCAGTTGCTCGGACGTGTGAAGTTTACAGCAATGTATTTCTGCGCGCGCGGAACAACCTTATTGTCCTTGATCGTTACCTGATCGGTTACATTCAGATCCGCCGTCTGATTACCATTGCCGTCGTTGATTACAACACTGCAGCTGTTAAGGGCGCTGTTTGTATATCTGTACCAGCCATCGCCCAGGTTTGTCATGGCTACGCCAGGCCAGGTTGTATTGTAGGAGCCTGCATTCCACAGATGAATTTTAACAGAATCGTTCCAGGATGCGGGTTTGCAGAAATAAATGTCAACGCCCTGCGTGGCTGTTGCGCCAGCCGGTAGGGCCAGCAGAGTCGCCATTAGAATAACAGCGAGCAATGTGCTTGTAATCCCTTTAATATGTTTTTTCATGAAACTTTACCTCCAAAAATTGAAAATAAAAGCGACCGGTTGCTTGCTGTTATAGTAGCATGTGAAATAGTAAAATGCATAAAAAATATGTCGAATTAATTAATATTACATAATTATATAAATTATATATAATAATTATAATATTTAAATAAATATTATTATACAATTTCATTTTGCATCTTTGTCATAAAAATTATGCCGCCTTTTCTTACCTTCTATTGACAAATTTGGAAAAATGCAGTATGATATTGTTCGAAAACGAACAAAAAGAGGTGCAAAAAATAGATGAAGCGCGACTGCGGGATATGGATCAACATCCTGTCACATAAATTAAAGCAGCGCATGAATGCCGCTTTGTCTGATCTAGGCATTACTGGCGTGCAAAGCAGGGTTATGCACTATATTCTGGAGCATTACAAGGAAGGGCCTGTTTTCCAAAAAAACGTGGAAGAGGCCTTTGGACTGAGCCGTTCCACCACAACGGGTATTTTGCAGCTATTAGAAAAAAACGGCCTGATTTTCCGGGAAAGTGTAGCCCGCGACGCACGACTGAAAAGCCTTGTACCAACAGAAAAGGCCGCACGTATGGATGCCCGAGTGCATGCCTGTATTTGCGAAATAGAGCTTATGCTGACAAAAGATATATCGCCAGGGCAGCAACAGCTGTTTTTGGAAATAGCAGATAAAATGTATCAAAATTTGGGCAGATAATCGGCACCTAAACGGCACCATGGAAACACGTGCATATCTCTTGTATAATTGTTTGTACCATAACAAATAAATGTGAAATAAGCAGGTCTTTTCAGATCAAGAAAAGGGGAGTATTGCGATGATAAAAGTTTTGGCAAAAAGCATACGAGAATATAAAAAGCCCTCCTTGCTGGCGCCAATTTTAGTATCGGGTGAAGTAGTGCTGGAATGCATTATTCCGTTTCTTACGGCGAATCTTGTCAACGAAATCAAAAACGGTTGTTCTTTAGGCGTTATTGTGCAGTATGGGCTTGTGCTGATAGCAATGGCGGCACTGTCGCTTACCTTCGGCGCTCTGGCGGGTTCCGCCTGTGCAACGGCCAGTTGCGGCTTTGCCCGCAATCTGCGAAAGGATATGTTTTCTAAAATACAGGGCTATTCCTTTGAAAATATTGATAAGTTTTCTGTATCAAGCCTTGTTACACGACTGACCACCGACGTAACCAATGTGCAACTGGCATATATGATGATTGTACGCACAGCAATCCGTTGCCCGTTGATGTTGGTCTTTGCCTTTGTAATGGCCTTTATAATGGGAGGAGACATGGTGTTTATTTTTATACTGGTAATCCCTATTTTAGGTTTTGGGCTTTTTTGGGTCATTAAAAAGACTATGCCACTGTTTCGAAGGGTATTTAAAAAGTACGATGCGCTCAACAGCTCTGTACAGGAAAATATCAGAGGCATGCGGGTGGTTAAGTCATATGTGCGAGAAAATTATGAAAAACAGAAGTTTGGCGTGGCAGCTGAAAATGTATGCGCAGACTTTACAAAGGCAGAACGTATTTTGGCAATTAACAATCCGCTGATGCAGTTTTGCATGTATGCAGTCATGGTATTTGTGATGTCCTATGGTTCTTATGTGGTGATTACTTCCCAGGGGCTTGACCTGGACGTAGGGCAAATGTCTGCAATGCTGACCTATGGTTTTCAGATTCTTAGCAGCCTGATGATGCTTTCCATGGTGTTTGTCATGATCACCATGGCCAGTGAGTCATCCCAGCGTATTGTAGAGGTACTGACAGAGGAAAGCGTTTTACAAAGCCCGGAAAATGCGGTCAGTGTGGTAAAGGACGGCTCTATCGACTTTGAAAACGTCAGCTTTAAATATTCTAAAAATGCCGAGCGGATGGCACTTGCAGATATTAACCTGCATATCCGATCAGGAGAGATTATTGGAATTATCGGCGGAACCGGTTCGTCTAAATCTACGCTGATTCAGCTGATCCCGCGCCTGTATGACGTAACACAGGGTGCAGTGCGCGTAGGCGGCGTGGATGTGCGGGAATACGATTTAAAGGTTCTGCGCGACCAGGTGGCCGTGGTACTGCAAAAAAACGAACTGTTTTCCGGTACAATCAAGGAAAATCTGCGTTGGGGAAACGAGGACGCGACCGACGCGGAGATGGAAGAAGCCTGCAAGCTGGCGCAGGCCGACGAATTTATCCGCCAGTTTCCCAATGGGTATGATACCCATATAGAGCAGGGCGGCGCCAACGTATCCGGTGGGCAGAAGCAAAGGCTGTGCATTGCGCGTGCACTTTTGAAAAAGCCTAAAATTCTGATTTTGGACGATTCTACAAGCGCGGTGGATACCCGAACAGACGCATTGATCCGCCAGGCGTTCCGCCAGTATATTCCCGAAACGACCAAAGTAATTATTGCACAGCGCGTTGCCTCCGTACAGGACGCCGACCGTATTATCGTAATGGATGGCGGCACGATCAACGCTGTTGGTACACACCAGGAGCTTTTAAAGACCAATACAATTTATCAGGAAGTCTATTATTCCCAGAATAAGGCAGGTGACGACGATGCTCAGTAAAAGCGCAAAAAAGCACCAAGGCTCCAAAGGCGTGTTGGGAAGGCTGATTCGCACGCTGTTTGGTTTTTATCCTGTGCTGCTGCCGGTGACGATTGTATGTATTTTAATTAGCGCCGTCGTAAGTTCAATTCCGTCTGTTTTTATGCAAAATATTATTTCATATGTGGAGCAAAGCTGGAAAAGCGGCAACTGGGACGGAGTATCGGCCCAAATTTTGGGACTGGTGGTAGTGCTGGCTATCTTCTACGTGTTAAGCCTGGCCGCAGGTTTTGCCTTTAACCAATTGATGGCTGTTATTACACAGGGATCGCTTGCAAAACTGCGTGAAAAAATGTTTAACGGCATGCAGAACCTGCCTGTCAAATACTTCGACACACACAACCACGGCGATGTAATGAGCTATTACACCAATGATATCGACACACTGCGGCAGATGATTTCCCAAAGCTTTCCACAACTGATGATAGCGGCGGTTACCGTCCTGACGGTGTTTTCTATTATGGTATATTACAGTCTGTGGATGACGCTGGTAGTGATCTTGGGCGTAGTGGTCATGACGCTTGTCATAAAAAAAGTAGGGGGAAGCTCGGCCAAGTACTTTATACGCCAACAGTTGGCGCTGGGGCGTACAGAGGGCTTTGTGGAAGAAATGATGAACGGTCAGAAGGTCATCAAAGTGTTTTGCCATGAGCATCAGGCACAAAAGGAATTTGATGCGATCAATGACGCTTTGTTTGCCGATGCAGAAAAAGCAAACCGCTATGCCAATATGCTCATGCCTATTTTAAACAATATTGGGAACGTGCTGTACGTAATTGTAGCGCTGGCGGGCGGTATTCTTTTGATCACCGCTGTTCCAAACGTGAGTATTTCAGGCATTGGGTTTGGCATTAGCATTGTAATACCGTTTTTAAATATGACAAAGCAGTTTGCAGGCAATATAAGCCAGGTTTCCAATCAGCTTAACGCTATTGTCATGGGCCTTGCGGGCGCGCAGCGGATCTTTACGCTGATTGATGAAAAGCCCGAACCCGACGACGGTTATGTAACGCTGGTCAATGCGCGTGAAACAAGAGACGGTCACCTGGAGGAGTGTAAGGAGCGAACCAATGTATGGGCGTGGAAGCATCCGCACAGCGACGGGACCGTCACCTATACCCGCCTTGCTGGCGATGTGCGCATGTTTGATGTGGATTTTGCCTACGAAGAAGGAAAAACCGTGCTGCACGATGTTTCACTGTATGCAAAGCCCGGGCAAAAGGTGGCCTTTGTGGGGTCTACCGGAGCAGGGAAAACCACCATTACCAATTTAATTAACCGTTTTTATGACATTGCCGATGGGAAAATCCGTTATGATGGAATTAATATCAATAAAATTAAAAAGGCCGATCTGCGGCGTAGCCTGGGAATGGTATTGCAGGATACAAACCTGTTTACAGGAACGGTCATGGAAAACATCCGCTACGGCCGCCTGGACGCAAGTGATGAGGAATGTATTGCGGCCGCTAAGCTGGCAGGTGCGCACGACTTTATTACCCGCCTGCCGCAGGGGTACGATACGCCGCTGTCAGGGAACGGTGCAAGCCTTTCCCAGGGGCAGCGTCAGCTATTGTCAATTGCCCGCGCAGCGGTAGCTGACCCGCCCGTTATGATTTTGGACGAGGCAACCAGTTCTATTGACACGCGTACCGAGGCGATTGTACAGCAGGGGATGGATGCACTTATGACAAACCGAACCGTGTTTGTAATTGCCCACCGGTTGAGTACGATCAAAAATTCGGACGCCATTATGGTGTTGGACCATGGACGTATTATTGAACGCGGCACACATGACGAGTTGCTCAAACAAAAAGGTACCTATTATCAGCTGTATACCGGCGCACTGGAGCTTGACTGATGGCACAGTAAGCCACAGAGAACATAATAGATGACAAAAGAAAAGAAAGACAATATCCTAAAGAGCAGTGTAGTGTGCTTTCTATGCGGAAAAATAAAAGAAAAACACGGCAAACCCGTATAAGGTGGCCGTGTTTTTTGTTTTGTATTCGTATAGAAAGGCAAGCCAAACATATACTATTGGTAATATGTTCAAAAAAGTCATACAGAAACAAACAGGAAAGGTGAATGCTATGCTGCCTGCTATAAAGCTGGTTTCCAACCATGATGGAACGTACGACATATTTCTTGAATATAAGAGGGAAGATGTCGAATTTGCACAGGAGTTTGATGTCGGAAAAAATGTCCTATCAAATTCAAAAGAAATTTTAGCGTCTGTAAAAGCCTATGCAAAGAAAGCAAAAATTGCAAGTGTAAAAATATTTGTTTCAGGTGTTCTGATTGCAACGATCGCTTTTTCGTTTTTTCTTTCTGTTTTTGCAGCAGAGGATCGGTACAGCATGGGGTATTTGTACAGTGGAACCGACCAGCAGCAGATCGAATATGTAAACCAGACACATAACGCGCTGGATACAGTCTCTCCAAGCTATTTTGATATTGAGCAGGACGGAAGCCTGAAGCTGAACTATTTAAGCGAGTATTTAATTGAAACCATGCATGCGCAAAATATAAAGGTTGTTCCGTTTTTAAGCAACCACTGGAGCCGGACTGCAGGTATAAACGCGTTGCAGGACGTTGAAACGCTTTCCACACAGGTTGCAGACTATGTCGCACAATACAATCTGGATGGGGTTAATGTCGATATTGAAAATGTAACGCATGAGCAGAAAGACCAGTATACACAGCTTGTTAAACTGTTGCGCGAAAAAATTCCACAGCACAAAGAGGTTTCCGTTGCGGTTGCGGCCAATCCAAACGATTGGCAAACGGGATGGCATGGGTCTTATGATTATGCGGCACTGGCACAATATGCGGACCATCTTTTCATTATGGCGTATGACGAGCATCACGAAGGCGGGGAAGCCGGGCCTGTTGCAGGAATTGACTTTGTCGAGCGATCTGTTCAATATGCTTTAACAAAAACAACATCGGATAAAATTGTTGTGGGAATTCCTTTTTATGGGCGCGTTTGGAGTTTGGACAGCGACAGGATCGTGGGTAAAGGGATTAGCAGCAAAACCATTTTGGACATTTTGGATAATTGTGAAGCGACCATAACCTATGATGAACAAAGCCAGTCCGTAAAAGCGGAATTTAAAATTACACAGGCAAGCGAAAAATATACGGTAGGCGGAGATTTTGTCCTGCAGCCTGGAAATTATGTAGTTTGGTTTGAAAATGAGCGGTCTTATGAGGCAAAACTGGATCTGGTTGAAAAGTACGATTTAAAGGGAGTAGGTTCCTGGTCCTTGGGACAGGAAGACCCATCCATATGGGAACATTACGACAGCTGGCTTAATGGGGATGCAACAGATGCTACCAGCCCAGAGACAAATGCGCCTACCATTCCGGAGCAGACAGAAACACCGGAAGCGACAGAAACACCGGAAAAACCCGAGACACCGGAAACGCCCGAAAACGGCGAATCTTCTACAGATCCGTCTGCTGCAGAGGAAGGAAAAGATGCGTGGGTTTTATTAAGTCAGACAAAGGTATCGGTCTATAAAAATGCAAACCTAAAGGGAAAGGTGGTTGCCACACTTTCCGGAGGCGACCGCATTTCCGTGCTGGAAGACACCGGCAAAGGCGCTTATAAGGTAAAGCTTTCTGACGGAAGAACCGGCTATGTTTCTTCGGCGTATATTACCATGGAAAAGCAACCGGACAACACCTTTCCATCAGAGCCTTCCGTGGAGTATTTCCTTTATGAAGTAAAAACGGGAGACACACTCTGGAAAATAGCGGCTACGCACTTGGGCTCGGGAAGCCGGTATACAAAGATTATGGAAATCAATGGGCTGAAAAGTGAGACGATTTATTCCGGCATGCAGCTGAAAATACCGGTAAACACAGATAGTGACAATACAGGTAATACGGACAGTACTTCCAGAAAATATACCGTCAAACGGGGCGACACACTTTGGAAAATAGCCAAAGCTCAACTTGGAGACGGAACCCGCTATACAGAAATTATGGAGCTTAACAATTTAACAGGTACGGTTATATACTCCGGGCAAATTCTTAAACTGCCAAAAAAGTAAAAAAGAGCTGTATAGCGCGCTGCCATACAGCAAAAAGCAAGACGCAGAAAGCGGCTTGCTTTTCTGTTGTATAGCAAATATAATAGTGTCGTTCCCCGTTCATAAAGGGAAAATAAAAGATTCACACGCAATACAGGCATAAAAGGAAGTGGAATTTTGAAATTTATTGATCTATACCATAAAATGGTTCAGGCTTCTTTAAATGGTGACATGGAAGAAGAAAGAGAAAAAGCATTGCAGGAAGGCGGCGACCCTTACCAGCTGGATTGCCTGCTAAATCCACATAAGTATCCGCCCGTTTGGAGAATGGACAGCTGTATGTGCGCTTCAGACCATCAGGCACCCTGTATGGATCATTGCATTTTTGACGCGATTTCCCGTGATGAAAAAGGAAACGTTTCGATTGATGTAGAGAAATGTGTCGGTTGTGAAGAATGTATCCGGCGCTGTAAGGAAAAAAAGTTAACTGCCAGCAAGGATATTCTTCCCGCTCTTGCGGCCGTCCGCACGGGAAGCGAACCGGTTTATGCAATGATTGCACCGGCCTTTGTCAGCCAGTTTGAAGCGGAGGTAACACCCGGAAGATTAAGAAGCGCGTTTAAAAAGCTGGGATTTGCAGGGATGGTGGAGGTTGCGGTTTTTGCAGACATTTTAACCTTAAAAGAGGCGCTGGAATTTAATCAAAATATCCATAAAAGAGAGGATTTTCAGCTGACAAGCTGCTGTTGCCCTATGTGGATTGCCATGATCCGGAAAATCTATCATCAGCTTATGCCGCATGTACCGGGCGCCGTATCGCCGATGATTGCCTGCGCGCGTACAATAAAGACACTCTATCCCAAAGCAAAAACGGTCTTTATCGGCCCATGCATTGCAAAAAAAGCAGAGGCAAAGGAGCCGGATCTTGTAGGGGATGTGGATTTTGTCCTGACGTTCCAAGAGGTACAGGACATTTTTGATTTTGCGCATATTGATCCTGCAAAGCTGCCGGAAGACGACAGGGATCATTCCTCGAAAGCAGGGCGCATCTATGCCAGGGCCGGTGGCGTCAGCGAAGCGGTTTCCGCCACAGTCAGCCGGCTGTACCCAGACAGGAAAATCACAGTGCGCGCACAGCGTGCAGACGGCGTTCCTGCCTGCAAAAATATGATTGCACAGCTTTTGGAAGGAAAGAGTGAATCGAACTTTTTTGAAGGAATGGGCTGTGTCGGCGGCTGTGTGGGCGGACCAAAAGCGCTGATCGACCGTAAGATTGGCTGCGAACATGTAAATGCGTATGGCGAGCAGGCCACGTATCCTACGCCAATTGACAATCCGTATGTCATTGAGCTTTTACGCCGGCTTGGGTTTGACACGGTGGAAGCGTTGCTTGAAAAAAGCGATATTTTTACGCGTGATTTTTAAAAAACTGCGGTTTGTTTTTCTTCGTCAAAAAAGTGAATTCATATTGATAAAGAATGAAAAATGCGCCTTTCTATTCTTTAAAAAAGGGGAACATTTTTAATACTGTTGCATGAACTACCTGTAAATGTGCGGGTATATATGACAAAAATAATTTAGCATGACGAAAAACTATTTATTATTACCACATAAAATTTACAGAGCGATGGAAAAGGGTTGATTTCTGCAAATGGCTTTGCTATAATAACAGCGAACAAAGGTGTTCCCAATATTTGGGGACACCTTTATTTTATTTTTAGGAGGATGGTATTATGAGTGCAGGAGATAACGGCTTTGTATTGATTTGTGCGGCATTAGTATTCATAATGACGCCCGGCCTGGCCTTTTTCTATGGCGGCCTGGTACGGCGGAAAAATATTGTGAATACAATTATGGCTTGTGCGGGCATTATGGGGCTCTCGGTCGTTTTGTGGGTGTTGGTGGGATTTTCCTTATCCTTCGGCGCTGACCACGGCGGCATCATCGGCGGGCTGGAGTATATTTGCCTTAATGGTCTTGACTTTAATGAGGCGCTGGCATACGCTCCTTCGCTTTCTTCTATTACTTTTGTGGTTTTCCAGATGATGTTTGCCATGATTACACCGGCGCTGATCACCGGTGCCGTGGCGGGGCGCATGCGGTATAGAGCGTTGTTCCTTTTTATCGCATTGTGGTCGTTGGTTGTCTATTATCCCATGGCCCATATGGTATGGGGATCGGGCGGCTTTTTGGCAGAGCTTGGTGCCGTGGATTTTGCCGGCGGCAACGTGGTACATATCAGCTCCGGCGTCAGCGGCTTGGTTCTGGCGATCGTACTTGGCAGACGGAGCGGTCTAGAGCATACATCCTACCGTGTCCATAACATTCCGTTCGTATTTTTAGGCGCTGCATTGCTTTGGTTTGGCTGGTTTGGATTTAATGCCGGCTCTGCTCTGGGTGCCAATGGCCTTGCTGCCCATGCATTTTTGACTTCGGCGCTTGCTTCTGGCGCTGCGCTGTTAGTATGGATGATCATAGATATCATCAAAGGCGGAAAGCCCACGCTGGTAGGCGCCTCTACAGGCCTGGTCGTTGGACTTGTCGCAATTACCCCTGGCGCCGGATTTGTTCCAATTTGGGCGGCGCTTATCATTGGAGCAACGGTCAGCCCCATCTGTTACTTTATGATGAATTTCTTAAAGAAAAAGCTCAAGATAGACGACGCGTTGGATGCGTTTGGCTGTCACGGTATTGGCGGTATCTGGGGCGGCATTGCCACTGGATTGTTTGCCCGGACAGATATCAACCCTGTTGCGCAGTGGAACGGCCTTGTCTATGGTGAAACAGAGCTCTTTACAGCGCAGCTGATCAGTATTCTGGTCACAATTGCCGTTGCATTGGTGGGAACGCTGGTGTGCGTTGGGATTACCAGAATCTTTACCAAGCTTCGGGTTGACCATAAAGATGAATTGCTTGGTCTTGATGCCACGCAGCATGGTGAACAGGCCTATCCGTCGTTTAACGGGTTTGATTGATGAAGGGAGGTTACAATTATGATGTATAAGGTGGAAGCAATTGTCCGTGAAGAAAAACTGGAGGACGTTAAAGAAGCGCTTCATGAAATTCAGATTAACGGTGTGACTGCTTATCAGGTGATGGGCTTTGGTTCCCAGCGTGGCTATACAACCGTAGTGCGCGGGCAGGAAATCGACGTAATGCTGTTGCCCAAAATTAAGCTGGAAATTGTTGTTTCCTCTGAAGAATGGAAAGAAAAAACCATTCAGAAGATCAAAGAGGTTGCCTATACAGGTGAAATGGGAGATGGAAAGATCTTTGCCTATGAAATCACCGATGCAGTAAAGATTCGCACGGGTGAGGTCGGTTATGATGCGCTTCAGTCTGCAAGCGAGTCAGACGAAACCAAATAAGATAGCAACAAATCGCAAAGCTTTCTTATGGTTTATTAAGTGACCACAGGCAAGGAATCGTTTCATCAAAAAGAATCGTACAAAAACCACCCCCGTTGTAGGATAGAACTACAACGGGGGTAGTTGACGTTGGCAGAAAAATACAACGGCAATAGGGTTTTTATAAAGAGACGGAACAGATGCACAGATGTTTTTTTGCAAATATAAACGATCGTTTTTGTGTTCAATACCGTCTTTATCGCAGCGTAGGCGAAAAAAAGAATACAGTTTAACGGCAAATTGTACACAGCCTCAGTTTGCAAGAAATGACATTTTAATTTTTTTATTTTCCTTTGTATTACTTTTCACTTAAATAATCGCCAACAGCACAAAGTTTAAAATAAACAAAGCGGTCGAAATCCAAAGAATTGGGTGGATCTCTTTTATCTGCTTTTTACAAATTTTGGTAATACAATAAAAAACAAATCCTGCCGCAATGCCATAAGAAATACTGTAGCAGATTGCCATGAAAATACCGGCAAAAAACGCTGGCACCGCCTCGTTTATATCATCCCATTGAATTTCTTTGAATGCCGACATCATCATAATCCCCACAGCCACCAGAGCAGGAGAGGTTGCTGCAAACGGGATGGCGCTTACAAAAGTTGCCAGAAATGCACTGATTGCAAAGCACAGAGCCACCACCACGCTGGTAAGCCCTGTACGTCCGCCAACCCCGATGCCCGCAGCGCTTTCTACATAGGTTGAGGTATTTGATGTTCCAAAGATTGCACCGATTGATGTAGCCGTAGCGTCGGCAAACAGCGCTTTGTCCATTTTGGATTTAAAACCAGGCGCAGCTTCCATAGCACGTTCCTCGTCATCGCTGAAAATGCCGGTACGACATCCCGTACCGATAAATGTTCCAATCGTATCAAAGGTATCGGAAAGGCTGAAAGAAAAAATGGTAATCAGCACCAGCGGAAGCTTAGAAATATCAGAAAACAGGGCGACCAATCCTTCACTGGTGAAAATTGCGCCAAAGGTTGTGGGCAGCTGTTGGCAAGCTTCGGTAAAACTGATGGTGTCCGCTGTTGTGGTTACACCCATCGGGATACCGAGCAGCGCCGTTACAATTATGCTGATCAGGATTGCCCCTTTTACTTTGCATATAAGCAGAACAATCGTCAGTGCCAGACCGATCAGAAAAAGCCACAAGGAAGGCTGGTTCAAAGTTGCCAACGCGGGCACGCCGGAATCAAAGCGGATAATACCTACATTCAGCAAACCGATATACGCAACAAAAATTCCGATTCCGCCGCCAATTGCATTTTGAAGGCTGCGGGGGATTGCCCGAATGATATATTTGCGAATTTTTGTGACCGTAATAAAAATATTGATCAATCCACAAATAAATACCATGGATAAAGCCTGCTGCCATGTAAATCCAAGCGTAAAGCAAACCGTATAAACAAAGAATGCATTTAACCCCATTGCCGGAGCCTGTGCATAAGGAACATTGGCAACCAGCCCCATAATTAGCGTGCCTATAATGGCAGAGATAATGGTTGCAAGAAAAACGGCGCCCCATTCCATACCGGATTGACTTAACAACGTGGGGTTTACAGCAATGATATATGCCATTGCAAAAAACGTCGTGATTCCTGCAACCACCTCTTTTCCTGCCGTGGTTCCGTTTTGTTTAAGTTTAAATAACCGCTCCATAAAACTTATGCCCCCTCTTTATTCTACCGCCAATGTGCTACCCTTTGTGAATGGTTTTGAAAAAGATATACAAATCTGCTTTTCTTACTTTAACACATAAAAAGGGAAGATGCAAAAAAAATTGCGGAGCTTACAAAAGGGTTAAAAATTGATTCTACTTAACTTTTGATTTCTATTTCTACCACTTCTCCGTATTTTGCTCGATGTTCCTTGAGTTCCTGCAGAATTTCGTTAATCATTTCAATACTCGGCTCAAGCTCTTTTGGCACAGTGTTTTCTCCCAATACCTCTATTTTATTTGCATCACATTCAGTTCGCAATAAATCCCAAAATGCATCCCAGTTCTGCCCATAAAAGTCAGGGAAATCAAAGGTTTTCTTGATTCTCTGGTGGATTTCACCTAAAGACTGACAACCGGTTAAATCCAGTGTAACTGTTTTTTTCTCTTCCATCTTTTTTCCTCCTTATAATACTTCCAGAAAGGTTTCGTAGTGGTCATAGGCGACAAACAGCAAGCCGCCGCTTGAGCATGGCAGGCGGGCTCTATCGCTTAACTTTGGATTTCTATCTCTACCAAAAAGCTATATTTGGCACGGGATTCTTTTAATCTTTGAAGTATCTCCACCAATTTATCACAGTGCCATTGAAACTCTTTTGGAAGGGTTCCCATTCCAACAACTATGATTTCATTTGCATCACATTCAGTTCGCAATAAATCCCAAAATGCATCCCAGTTCTGCCCATAAAAGTCAGGGAAATCAAAGGTTTTCTTGATTCTCTGGTGGATTTCACCTAAAGACTGACAACCGGTTAAATCCAGTGTAACTGTTTTTTTCTCTTCCATCTTTTTTCCTCCTTATAATACTTCCAGAAAGGTTTCGTAGTGGTCATAGGCGACAAACAGCAAGCCGCCGCTTGAGCATGGCAGGCGGGCTCTATCGCTTAACTTTGGATTTCTATCTCTACCAAAAAGCTATATTTGGCACGGGATTCTTTTAATCTTTGAAGTATCTCCACCAATTTATCACAGTGCCATTGAAACTCTTTTGGAAGGGTTCCCATTCCAACAACTATGATTTCATTTGCATCACATTCAGTTCGCAATAAATCCCAAAATGCATCCCAGTTCTGCCCATAAAAGTCAGGGAAATCAAAGGTTTTCTTGATTCTCTGGTGGATTTCACCTAAAGACTGACAACCGGTTAAATCCAGTGTAACTGTTTTTTTCTCTTCCATCTTTTTTCCTCCTTATAATACTTCCAGAAAGGTTTCGTAGTGGTCATAGGCGACAAACAGCAAGCCGCCGCTTGAGCATGGCAGGCGGGCTCTATCGCTTAACTTTGGATTTCTATCTCTACCAAAAAGCTATATTTGGCACGGGATTCTTTTAATCTTTGAAGTATCTCCACCAATTTATCACAGTGCCATTGAAACTCTTTTGGAAGGGTTCCCATTCCAACAACTATGATTTCATTTGCATCACATTCAGTTCGCAATAAATCCCAAAATGCATCCCAGTTCTGCCCATAAAAGTCAGGGAAATCAAAGGTTTTCTTGATTCTCTGGTGGATTTCACCTAAAGACTGACAACCGGTTAAATCCAGTGTAACTGTTTTTTTCTCTTCCATCTTTTTTCCTCCTTATAATACTTCCAGAAAGGTTTCGTAGTGGTCATAGGCGACAAACAGCAAGCCGCCGCTTGAGCATGGCAGGCGGGCTCTATCGCTTAACTTTGGATTTCTATCTCTACCAAAAAGCTATATTTGGCACGGGATTCTTTTAATCTTTGAAGTATCTCCACCAATTTATCACAGTGCCATTGAAACTCTTTTGGAAGGGTTCCCATTCCAACAACTATGATTTCATTTGCATCACATTCAGTTCGCAATAAATCCCAAAATGCATCCCAGTTCTGCCCATAAAAGTCAGGGAAATCAAAGGTTTTCTTGATTCTCTGGTGGATTTCACCTAAAGACTGACAACCGGTTAAATCCAGTGTAACTGTTTTTTTCTCTTCCATCTTTTTTCCTCCTTATAATACTTCCAGAAAGGTTTCGTAGTGGTCATAGGCGACAAACAGCAAGCCGCCGCTTAAGCATGGCAGGCGGGCTCTATCGCTTAACTTTGGATTTCTACCTCTACCACTTCTCCGTATTCTGCCCGATCTTCCTTGAGTTCCTGCAGAATTTCGTTAATCATTTCAATACTCGGCTCAAGCTCTTTTGGCACAGTGTTTTCTCCCAATACCTCTATTTTATTTGCATCACATTCAGTTCGCAATAAATCCCAAAATGCATCCCAGTTCTGCCCATAAAAGTCAGGGAAATCAAAGGTTTTCTTGATTCTCTGGTGGATTTCACCTAAAGACTGACAACCGGTTAAATCCAGTGTAACTGTTTTTTTCTCTTCCATCTTTTTTCCTCCTTATAATACTTCCAGAAAGGTTTCGTAGTGGTCATAGGTGACAAACAGCAAGCCGTCGTTGGACCATAGCAGGCGGTGGCCGTTTCGTTTGCCGCTGTAATAGTTGATATCCGCCTCAAACCAGACCCGTCCAGGGATTTGCGGCAAGTGTTGATTATCATTTCTATAAATTCCACTTGTCATCATTGTCCCCGGCGCAAATTTTGCTGGGGATTTTCCCCGCCCCCAACCTAATGCGACCAGTTCATCTTCGGGAATATAATACTCCGGCAAAACCGCGTAATATTTCATCCAGTAATCGGCGCCGTTTTGCCCATCCTTTGTTCCATGCCCGGCTTTCACCGCTTCCATCGGTTTTATCTCGCACCGGCAATTGGGGTGCAGCGGTGGTTCCCTATCTGGTTTTTCATTCATTTGGTAAATTTGGCCGTGACGGGCGCGGCACGCCAAACAGGTTTTCAGGTCGAGCATGGTAATCCAGTTTTTATAACGCAGGCTTTCCTGTGTGAGCGGGTCGTAGGAATCCAACCGCCCTTTTGCCAAATGGCAAAATGTATCCTTTGGTATGACATACCCCCGCATCTTTTTTACATACATTTTAACACTCCTCTATTTTATGGTAAAGACAAAAGTCTTTTCACAAATAGAGATATACCGGAAAAAGTTGACCTGTTTTGTGCAACAAAGCGCAAATGTTCACAAAAAGTTTACATTTAAGGGCTCTAAGCACGCATGTTGCGTTTAAGGGGTAAGGCAAAAAGCAGTTTTATCCAGTGCAGGAAAGTGCTTGATTTTTATAATAAACAAACACCGATTACCCCCAATAAAGTAACCGGTGTTTCTGGAAAAGTCTTTTTCGTTGCCGACACAGGCGTGTACCCGCAAAAGGTTGGTAGCGACAGCGAGCCGTCGTGAGGGCGTTTTGGGCCGAACAGGTGAGCCGAGCGTGACTTTTTTGCGAAAGAGAAGGAGCAAGGAAGCGGGCGGATGGCTTATTTTCTGTCGCAGACAAAAAAATAAGTCGGAGCAAAGCGAACTTTGCTCCGACGTGGCAAAAGGCTATAAAAAAGATATTTTTTTAATTTCAGATGGGAGATTTGAACTCTCGTATAAAATAGCATGATCTGAATTTTCTAAAAAATAATTATTATATAGTTTTAAATAAATTATACATTATATTTGGATTTCCCGGTGAATTTTTCGGGTATTGATATATCGTTTTTTAGTCCAATCACAATATAAAGGATTTATTCCACTTTTTGTATGTTTTTTCTCGCCCTTATTAGCAGAAAATCCGGCTTGTGATAATATTTTTTATAGGATGGATATTTTTCCATTATGTCTGTACCGGGTAAAGGCTCAAGCATTTTCTCAATAATGAAACCAGCGTCAGAAAGAGAATTAACAATTGACGAAAAAGAACGATGATATTTTACTACTTCGTCCACAATCCAGGTCGTTTTTCGCATACCCGGAATGCTGTAATCGGTCAGATTATAGTGTAGTATATTTCCTTCCGAATCCCTTGACCATCGTGGTTCCTTTAGTAGAGCCGTTGTGAAAGGATGCTCCTGAGAAAAGATAAATATCCCCTTGTCATCCAGCAATCTATAAACATCTATAAGCAATTTATCCAAGTTTTCTATATAATGTATAGCAAGCGAACTGACTATCACATCGAATATATCATCAAGAGGCGAGAGGTCGCTCATACTCATTTTTATAAAGGATACATTTTTTAATGTATTTTGGTTTTTTGCAACGCCCAACATTTTTTCTGAAATATCTATTCCGATCACTTTTGATGCGCCTAATTTAGAAAATTCTCTGCAGTTCTCACCGTAACCACAGCCTAAATCAAGGACCTTTTTGCCGAATAAGTCAGGACAAAGTGAGAATAGAGCTGGTTTTTCAACAATATCATTTGCCGCAGAAGGATTATTTCTTAGCTTTCGGTATCCCTCAAAAAACGTTTCATCATCATAAATATTTTGGTCACACATTATTGTTCTCCTTAATAAATTGTTGCCACTATATCACACATAACGAAAAAGTCGATCACTTTTCCAGCAACAAGATCATTCTGCTAGAAATAATGGCTATAATTTATTTCCCTCATAATCATACATCTCCTGCCCAAGATAAGCATACGTCAATTATATTGACAATTGATAAAAAGTCAATAGCTCCCTTGAATACTTGAATATAAGAAGGATCATTTTATTTTAAGCATATCATATAAAATAAAAAACACAAAAGCACAACACGAGAGTTCAACTCTACAATGTTGTGCTTTTCTTGTCAGGGTTGAGCAAAAAAGATGTTTTTGTCGATTTTTATGGTAGTTTTGAACCCACGAAAACAGATATTAATCAAAACTTCATTCGCTGAATTTAAAATTCATTTTGATTACATATCAACAGAAAGCGTAAATTCATTGTATTCTTGAGCAGCCTCCTTGAACACCTCGATTATTTTGTAAACCTCGTCGGACAGCTCTGTTGAAGTTTCCTTTTTGGGCTTGTAAATTATCTTTATATTTGCCGGCACATACATAATTCCGGTTAATGCATCCCAAAGCGCATCCAAATTATTTCCATACCACTGTGGTAGCTCTAATTTTTCCTGTATTATCCTATGAATTTCGCCCAAATACTCACAGTCGGAAAAATCGAGTAATCTCTCAATAACCTTTTTATCTTTAATTTGCATAATTATCCCTCCTATTGAATTTGTACAAAAGTCATATAGTGATCATATGTTGCGAAAATTAAACCGTCATTAGAATATATCAATCTGTGATGATTTCTGTATCCAAAATCATAATTAATGTCTGCTTCATACCAAATTCGCCCTTCTTTATGGGGTAAATGTCCATTTCTATTTTTGTAAACATCCCCACCAATTATCATTCCGGGCGCAACATCATTAAGGTTGCCCAAAAAATTAATCCATCCCAAATTTTTAGCATGTTGCTTGGTTATATAATTTGAAGGCAAAACACCTGTTACTTTTACAACATAATCAGCTCCGCTAAATCCATCCTGTGTTGCAAATCCTGCAAAAACTGCACTAATATTTTTTATTTCACATCTGCAATTTATATGCAAAGGTGGCATCTCGTAGATTATTTCATCTTGCAGATATACTTTACCATGATTTAAACGACATTGCAAACAAGTTTTTAAATCCAAAATTGCAATCCAATTTTTATAGTCATTACTTTCGTGGACGCGAGGCTGAAAAGTTTCAAGTAAATCTTTTTGAACATTAGAATCATTAATGTATGTTTTTCTTATGATTCGTTTCATATAAACAAAAAACTCCTTTTCTTTATTTGGCATTTTTGTTATCAAAATTAGTCTAAAATTATAAAAACAATCGTGGCATAATTTTATTCTATATTTATATTATAGAACATATGTTCGTATTCGTCAAGCTTTATTTCGTATAAATGAAAGAAACGACAACATTCTTCCGAACATTGTCGTTTCTTGGAGTATGGTGGGAGAAGGTGAGTTCATCAGTGAGCAAAGTTCATTTCGCTTGCCGCTGCGTGTGCAGTCTTTTCCGTGGTGTAAATCCACGGGCTAAAAATGTGCCGCAGGCACATTTTATTAACGCCCTTTCGAATCCACCTTACGAACCTTTCGTTTTGTAAAAAAAGCAAAATTAAAAGAGCAAGCGTACGCTTACTCTTTTATGTCAGGGTTGTGCATAAAAGATGTTTTTGCCGATTTTTATGGTAGTTTTGAACCAACAAATGTAGGAGTTTTGCAAATCTTTATCTCGATTATTTTAGATTTTGTTTGGATTTTACTGTATTTATAGATGAAATCAGTACTCTACGGATTGTACCGCAATTGCTTAAAAACTTTTGTACTGCTTATCCTAAATATGGCTGGTTTCAAATAACAATTTAAGATAATATTTATATCGTTGTTTTTGGTATTATATCGCCTAATAGGCTAATAAGTGTTATATTCAAGAAATCCCCTAAAATCTCTTGACAAGCCGATAAAAACCATATAAAATAATATTATAGAACAAACGTTCTATAGCAATAGGAAAGGATGGTTTTTTGACTGGTTTTGAATACAGAAATGACCCTATGTTTTTACGAAATCATTTCAATGGTGACGGCACTTTTGAAATGCCAAAAATCAAAAAAGAAGTAATAGACCTTGAAAAAATTGAGCTTGTAGGTTATGATAAATTAAGTAATAGTACGAACAATCAGATAGTTCATTTTTTCCTTGATGATTACAAATTTGAGGTAATGTGGAATGACCCGTTACCTCGTATTGAAAGACTAAAATCCCACAAAGCGGTGCTAACTCCCAATTTTAGTATTTATTCTGAAATGCCGATACCTATGAAGATTTACAACACTTTTCGTAGCAGGTGGTGCGGAGCATTTCTTCAGCTAAACGGCGTTAAGGTTATTCCTACTTTAGCTTGGGGCGGACCTGAAACCTTTTGGTTTTGTTTTGATGGTATCGAAAAGAAAAGCGTTGTAGCAGTTTCTACTCTTGGTGTAGAAATGAAAAGGATTTGTTTATGCAAGGCTACAATGAAATGCTCAGGCGGATTAAACCTGAAAAAATAATATGTTATGGTAAGCCTTTTGATGAAATGAAAGGCAATATTATCGAAGTTGATTATGCAAAAGCTAACAATTTAGATAAGTCCAATGGTTTTAGCACCAGGCATATAAAAAAGATAGTAGGATATGTTTTGCCTTTAAGCGAAAAAGGCATGGGAAGTGCAGGCGGACACAGAAATGTTCTACCGAAAAACGATTCTCAAATTAAGCACATATTCAGAGAAAAATCCGGGCATATACCTGATACACCGACTAATAGGAAGCTTTTAGAAGAGGTTGCGAACAAGAAAGAAAATTATATCGGCACAGACAAATACGGTAACGAGTGGTATTTTCAGATGCAATCTGACGGCAGTCAGGTCTGGGTAACAACCAGAGACGGAACAATCCAAAACGGGGGAGTTAACAACCCGCCAAAAACATGGAACCCCGATACAGGGTATAGCAGATCTAAAGGAGTGATAATATGACAGAAGCATATGCAAATAAGGCATACATAGCTTTATTCAATTTGCTGGACTCAAAATTTGATAAATCTAAAGATCGGGAAATCGGCAGATTATTGAGCGATATGAACCCAAATTTGTTTTTTGATGATACTTCAGCGGATTCCGCTTGCTTTGAAGATTTTTTTAATTGTTGCGCTTCCTATACGAATGATAAAACACTTAATGCGTATAATGCGTCTATTGATTTTCTTAAACTTTATTGTGAAGAGTTTGGATTTGAGATTAAGAACACAATTAAAGATATTTCGTTGGAAGAGTACAGCAATTGTTTTCATAATTGTGTTTTATAAAGGAATTATAACAACGATGTTTGCTAAATAACGGAAGTAAAAACAGAATAGTGAATGAGTAAAACCGACAAATTCCGCAAGGAATTTGTCGGTTTTTTTCTGTCAGGGTTGAGCATAAAAGATGTTTTTGCCGATTTTTATGGTAGTTTTGAACCCACGAAAACAGATATTAATCAAAACTTCATTCGCTGAATTTAAAATTCATTTTGATTACATATCAACAGAAAGCGTAAATTCATTGTATTCTTGAGCAGCCTCCTTGAACACCTCGATTATTTTGTAAACCTCGTCGGACAGCTCTGTTGAAGTTTCCTTTTTGGGCTTGTAAATTATCTTTATATTTGCCGGCACATACATAATTCCGGTTAATGCATCCCAAAGCGCATCCAAATTATTTCCATACCACTGTGGTAGCTCTAATTTTTCCTGTATTATCCTATGAATTTCGCCCAAATACTCACAGTCGGAAAAATCGAGTAATCTCTCAATAACCTTTTTATCTTTAATTTGCATAATTATCCCTCCTATTGAATTTGTACAAAAGTCATATAGTGATCATATGTTCTCAACCGTCAAACTTTATTTCTAACTAAGGGAAAAACTTATTTTTCTCAAAATAGAAAAAACGACAACATTCTTTCGAACATTGTCGTTTCTTGTGATCTGTGAGAGCCATATGAAAAAGATATTTTTACAATTTTGACGGTGAGATATGAACTCTCGAATTCGCAAAAAGTTGGTAACGACAGCGAGCCGTCGTGAGGGCGTTTACAACCGAACAGGTGAGCCGAGCGTGACTTTTTGCGAAAGAGGAGGAGCAAGAAAGTGGGCGGATGGCTTATTTTCTGTCGCAGACAAAAAATAAGCCGGAGCAAAGCGAACTTTGCTCCGACGTGGTGGGAGATGGTGGATTCGAACCACCGAAGTCACTGACAACAGATTTACAGTCTGCCCCCTTTGGCCACTCGGGAAATCTCCCATATAAAAGGTTGTCCCAAAAAACAACCTAATTGGTTAACTGGAGCTGGTGGACGGACTTGAACCCCCGACCTGCTGATTACAAATCAGCTGCTCTACCAACTGAGCTACACCAGCGTACCGACTTGACGCTAAAATACTATACCACTTTGTGCTTTTTTTGTCAACTGTTTTTTGCAATTTTTCATGCGGGCAAAAGTGTCCTGTAAAACGGTGGCAGGCATCCCGTACGGGATGCCTGCGCTTTTTAAATCCGTTTGCTTGTTAGCAACCGCAACCACAGCTGTTGTTGTTGCAACCACAATCGTCATTACCATTGCAGCAAACAATAAGGATGATAACCAGAAGAATTACCCACGAGCAGCTGCTGCCGCCGAATAAGTTATTGCACATAGCGTTGTTTCCTCCTTTCAAGCGTTACATTATAGTATATTGTAGATGCGATTTTTTGGTTACAAAAAAACGGGCGTTTTCTAAGCAAAAAATACCGTAGAGTGCCCCTTGCATTTTTTTCTGTATACCATTACAACAAATACAAACACTTTTTATAAAATATGGAATAGGAAAGAGGAAAAGGAAAATGAAGAAAGTTTTATCTTTATTGCTCTGCTTGACGCTTGTATGCACGACGCTTTGCCTGCAGGTTTCAGCAGCAGCCGACGGTACGGTGACCATTACCGTGGCACATACCAACGATATCCACGCCAGGAACAGCTATGACGAGTATAACCAGACGATCGGTTTTCCGAAAGCAAAGACAATTGTGGATGCAATGGGGGCCGACTTGCTTTTGGACGCGGGCGATCTGTTTCATGGACAGGCATTTGCTACCATTGAAAATGGGGAAAGCATAGCCCAGCTTGTAAACGCTTTGGGATATGACGCAATGACGCCCGGCAACCATGACTGGAACTATGGACAGGAGCAGCTCAAACGGCTTGAAGAGCTTTCCGGCATGCAGATCATGGCGGGTAATGTTCTTAAAGACGGCAGTGAGTTTTTTGATACCGACTATATCATAAAAGAAATAGAAGGCGTAAAGGTAGGCGTCTTTGGCGTTATTGACCCTGCCATATATGGGGCGACCAATCCAAGCTTGCTGCAGGGAATAGAGTATACAGATATGTATGCTTATGCAAACAAGATGGTAGAACAGCTTGAACAAGAGCAGTGCGCAGTGATTATTTGTCTGTCGCATTGTGTGGATCACGAACAGTTTGCCAATACGGTAAATGGAGTCGATCTTCTTATCTGCGGCCATCTGCACATTGAGCTGCAAGAGGAGATCAACGGCACGCTGATTGTGGAAGCCGGCGAATATATGAAAAACATCGGCCAGGTCGACCTGGTATATTCCAAGGACACAGACACACTTGTAAAAAAAGAAGCAAAGCTTATTACCTTTGAGGATGCGGCATCTTACCAGGAAGATCCGCAAATTTTGTCCCTGCTTACGCAGATTAACGACCGTCAGACTGCAATTTTAGACGAAACAGTCGGCAGCACGCCGGTTTTACTTGACGGGGAAAAATCTCAGGTCAGAACACGGGAAACCAATTTAGGCAGGGTTATAACCGATACATACCTGTATGAAACAGGGGCAGATGTTGCCATTGAAAACGGTGGGGGCATACGTTCCTCTATTCAGCAGGGGGATATTACAAAAAGAGATATTATCAACGTTGCTCCGTTTGGCAATATTATTGTGACAAAGCAGATCAGCGGTAAGGATTTGTTGGATACACTGGAATTATCGGTTGACTTGGGCATCCGTACGGCAGCCGCTTTTGCAGGTACAAGCACACAATGGCCTGAAAATGACGGAAGCTACCTGCAATTTGGTGGGATTACGGCAGAATTTGATGAAGAAAAACCCTTTGGAAGCCGTGTTTCTTCCGTGACTGTCGGCGGAGAGCCTATAGACATGGAGAAAATGTATACCGTAGCGGGGAATAATTATATTATGGAGGACAGCGATTATCCGGCGATTGCACAGGCAGAGAAAATCAGCGAATACACAACCTGCGACGATGCACTGACCAAGTTTATTAGCAATGTCGGTGTGGAAGGCTCGATAGACGCGGTACGTCTGACCAATATAACCGGCCAACAGCCAACACAGCCGCAGGAGGATCCCACCGAGCAGCAGAGCGAGCCGGCAACGGAGCCTGTGACCCAGACCGAGACCACCACCGATGCGTCGTCGGCAACACAGGCGCAGGAGCCTTCCTCTGCAGAGCTGAACGGGCAGGAAACACAAAGCGCGGGAAAGGGCACTGCTGCAACAGGCGACCAAACGGCGGTGTTTTTGCCGCTTTTGGCGCTGATAGGCGCGGCAGCAGCCGTTGTTGTTTTGAAAAGACGGGAAAAAGTATAAGTAATACAACGCTCTATCAATGCATAAAAACGCCGGACTCTATACGGGTCCGGCGTTTTGGTTATTCTTCCATTTGCTTACCTAAAAATGCTGCGGCCGACTGCGTGAGCTTGATTTCCGCCTCAGACGGGACGGCGTGGTTTTCTCCGCAAAGCATAATAACGCTTCCTGTTACATCACCGGCGGCAATAATGGGATACATAATTGCCGCACCGCGCTCCATGCCCTCTACCGGTTGGATTTCGCTCATATCGCCCGAATGCGCCGCAAAGCTTCTGCGTGTTTCCATAAACTCTTCAATTACGGGCGTTACACGGCGTTCCAGATATTCTCTTTTGGAAACACCCGCCGCTGCTACAATATGGTCGCGGTCGCTGATCAAAGTAGGAAGGCCGGAAATTTTAGCAAGAACTTCGGCATATTGGGATGCAAAGTTGGAAAGCTCACCTACAGGGGAGTATTTTTTAAATATGACCTCGCCGTCGCTGTCGGTGTAAATTTCCAGTGGGTCGCCTTCGCGAATTCGCAGGGTACGCCGGATTTCTTTTGGGATAACGACTCTTCCCAGGTCGTCGATTCTTCTTACAATTCCTGTTGCTTTCATATAAAATTAAACCTCCAAAATATTCTCAAAAATTGTCTGGCATGTACATGTTGTTTGTACGTCACGCTACTTATTATATGTATAGTTGGAAGTGCTATACAGATTTTTCACCAGGGTTTTATTTGGAAGTTTTTACATAACTTTTTAAAAACAGGAAAAGCGCCTTGCTTTTTATGCGCTTTTAATTTATACTATAATATATTATTTTGTAGAAAGATGGTGAATTTTTGTCATATCCTAAGCGCAGATTTCAAGGCTTTCACAAACCATGGCGTTTTGTACGCCTTGCAGATGCCGCAGCGTCGTTTGACTATGGCGTAAATGTGGCGGCAGGTCCATTTGACGGTACACACGGCTATATACGAATTACCGATATTGACGATAAAACCCGCAAATATCTTGCGTCCGCTGGCAAGTCGCCTGTGCAAGTGCCGCAGGAGCAATACCTTGTGGGGCAGGACGACATTTTATTTGCCAGAACCGGGACGAGCACGGGAAAGACCTATTTATACGATAAAAGCGATGGAAAGCTGTACTTTTCCGGTTTTTTAATCCGTGCGCATATAAAAGACGGCTATAACAGCCGGTTTGTATTTAGCCAAACCCTTACACAGGCGTATAAAAAATGGGTGGCGGTTATGTCGGTCCGTTCCGGGCAGCCTGGAATTAACCTGCGGGAATATATGCGATATGGCTTTTATGTGCCCGAAAGGGCGGAGCAGGACAAAATTGCACAAACCATTTTTTTATTGGACAAGAAAATAGAACTGCAGCAAGAAAGAGCCAAGCTTTTGCGCCGGTATAAGCAGGGTTTGCTGCAAATTTGTTTTTTTAATAAGAGTGAAGACAAGCGGCAAAGGTGGAATAGTGCCAAGGTTCGGGAAATTCTGCCGCAGCGCGCGCACAGGGGTGTGGCTGGGCTGGAGCTTCTGTCTGTTACAAAGGAAAGCGGCGTGAAAAAGCGCAGCGAGCTAGGCGCTATGGATGTTTCGAGTTTAGATAAGCGGAGGTATAAGCTGGCGATGCCGGGCGATATTGTCTGTAATTCTATGCGTATGTGGCAGGGAGCCTGCGGCGTTTCCCCATATAAAGGCATCGTAAGCCCTGCGTACACCGTGCTGATCCCTTCTGAACAGATAGACGCCCGGTGGATTGTGCAATTGTTTAAAACAAAAAAGATGCAAAACCTGTTTAAGCGTTATTCCCAGGGCCTTACAGACGATGCCTGGACGTTAAAATATACGCAGATTGCTGACATACAGTTGCACTTTCCTTCGTTTGAAGAACAAAGAAAAATGGCCGATATGCTTGAAAAAGCAGACCGGGCCGTTACATTGTGTGAGGAAAAGATCGATTGCCTGTATAGCTATAAGCAGGCGCTTTTACAACAGATTTTGCTATAAAAATTAGATTCTATTTTTATAAACAGAGAAAGCAGTACACACCGCAGGCCCAAATAAAGCGCGGCAAAATCAAAACTCTTCAAGCCCAAGCTCCGCCAGATAGCGGTTCAGCGCGCGGTCTACATTATGCGCCTGTGCATCCAGTGCGCGCAGCTTATGCATAATTGCGTTTATGTCAATGTCCTCCTGTTCTTCACAACGGTCAATATAACGTGCGATGCTCAGGTTGTACCCGTTTTCGGCAATTTCTTTGCGCGTGACGGGTCTTGCGTATTTTTTTGTTGTTTTGCGCGCTTTATAGTGCCGGATAATTTTATCCACATCCAAATCGCGCAGAGCGTTTTTGTTCTTGTTTTTTTCAAAGTCGTTGGAGGCATCTATAAAATATACATCATCCACGTGTGTGCGGTTTTTCTGAAAAACAAGAATGACCGTAGGGATCGAGGTACCAAAAAAGATGTTTGCAGGCAGGCCGATAACAGCGTCCAGGTAGTTTTTTGTTTCGATCAAAAAGCGCCGTATCATGCTTTCTGCAGCGGTGCGGAATAATACGCCATGTGGCAGCACCACCGCCATGGTGCCACCGGCATGCAGGTGATAAAGCATATGTAAAACAAAGGCATAGTCTGCTTTTGATTTTGGCGGCAGCTTTCCGTATGGGGAAAAGCGCGCGTCCAACAAAAATTTCGGAGAAGCCGACCATTTTGCCGAATAAGGAGGGTTGGCGACAATTGCGTCGAAATACATATCTGCAAACTGGTCGTTTTCAAGGGTATCGTCATTTTTTATGGAAAAGTTTGTGTAGGGGATGTCGTGCAAAAGCATATTCATCCGCGCCAAATTACAGGTGGAAGCCGTCAGCTCCTGTCCATAAAAATTGTATACATCGGCTTCCTTTGCTACCTGCAAAAGTAAAGAACCGGAGCCACAGGCGGGATCATATACGCTTTTTAACGTGCTTTTTCCAATCGTTACAATTTTAGCAAGGATTTTTGATACCTGCTGGGGCGTATAAAACTCCCCGGCTTTTTTTCCGGCGGTTGCGGCAAACTGCGCGATCAAATATTCGTATGCATCGCCCAGCACGTCAATTTTAGAATTTTTATACGAAAAGGGAATTTCATGGATGTTGCATATGACCTTTGCAATCAGTTTTGAGCGCGAAAGAACGTCTCTTCCTAGCTTTGTGGAGTTGAGATCCATATCATTAAACAGGCTTTCAAAGGCCTGTTGGCTTTGAAAGCCAATGGTGGACTCTATCATTTTTTCAATAGCTGTGTGCAGGGTTTCCACTGAAAAGGTACCTGCATGCACGCTGCGGACAATACTGGGAAAAAGATATTGCGGTTCAATCAAATAGCCCGCTTCCTCTATTAATTCTTCCTTTAAAGCGTCATGAAATTCTGCATCTTCCCATGCCTGTTCATAGCTTAGATGATCCTCCTGCAGAAGAATTTGAACGGTTTGTTCAAGTTTTTCGGAAAGATAGCGATAAAAGATCAATCCTAAAATGTAGTGCTTAAATTCACCTGCCTCCATAGAGCCGCGCAGGTCGTTTGCAATTGCCCACAGGCGGTTATGCAGATTTTTCTGTTGTTCCATTTGCGTTCTATTGGATGACATGCGATTCCCCGCTTTTATTCATATTTTTGGGCGTATTCCCGTATAAACCTAGCAATTTTATCGGTAAGCAGCTTTTTTTCCCGAAAGCCTTTATGGATGTTCTGGATGATGGCGCTTCGTCGGATTGTTCCTGAGAGTATAAAGTTTTTTATTTCCTCTTCCACCATGGTAGCACTGATACGGTTTTCCTGCGCAAAGCAAAGAAGCTCCCGCTCCTTTTGCAGCTGTTCAAACGTTTGGTAGGCTTGCTGAATGTGGCTCCCTGTTGGAAGAGAGGGTAGTACAGACGTAAGAAATCCTTTGATTAAATTGCCTTTTAAGCGCAGTTGTAAAACGTCGCTTTGCTCAATTTTTTCTAAAATTGCTGCAATTTCCTTGTCCTGCTTTTTTTGATCTGTCAGAGTTACGCTGCGGATTAACTGCATAATATATTCCACGTCAATTGTATCCGTATGAAACACTTCAAGAGAAAAATCCGTACTATGCGACGGGGCCGATGCACAAGGTTTACGATGCTGGGATTCCTTTACAATTTTTAAATATTTGCCTTTATAGTCCTGGAACTGTTGTGGTGTTATAGCAATGCCGCTGTTTTCAAATGAAAATGCGGCAAAACTTTGCAGGCACATAAGGGTTTTGGACAAGGTGCGAAAAGTCCCAATAAAGGCTTCTTTCGTTTCCTTTGCAGCCAACGTATCTACGGCTTGTGGAGTGGGAGCCAATGCGTACAGTCGTACCAGTGCCTGCCTGCATTGCGCAAGGTATGTTTCATAGCCTGCGCGCAGCACTGTGTCGGCGCAGTCGGTTTTGGAAAACAGGCAAACGGCCTGGTCGGTTTTTTCCTTGAGGTCGCGAAAGCAGACGATATTCCCATGCGGTTTGGTAGCGGATTCTATACGGTTTGTCCTGGAATATGCCTGGAGCAGGTCGTGGTACTGCATATTTTTGTCTATATATAGGGTATTGAGCATTTTGCTGTCAAAGCCGGTCAGGAACATACCCACTACAAGCAATATGTCAATTTGTACGCTTTTTACTTTTTTGGACAGATCACAAACATATTCGCTATAGCGTTCGGTCGTAAAATTGCAGCCAAACATACGGTTATAATCTGCAATCATGCGCTCTAAACTATCCCGCGGCGTTTCTGCAAGGTGTGTTGTATCCGCATTTGCATGAAAGGTAAAGACAGCGGCAATTTTTAGATTGTGAGAGGCAGATTTGAAATAATCATAATACTTTACAAGCATCTCGACGCTTTCTACGGCAAACAGTGCGTTATATTTTCTGTTATAGGTTTTTCGGTCATGCATGAGCAGAATCTGCTCTGCGACTGCGGCGACCTGCTGGCTGCGATCATAACGAGTGCCTTCAAGCTTGGATGTGCGGCTGTTGGCCCTCCGGTCAAGGAATCGTGCGTGAAAATATTCCACGGAAAACCCCAGCACATTGTGGTCAAAGATAGCATCCTTCATTAAATAGGTATGCAAACAGGTTTGAAAAATATCTGCGGTAGCTCTTCCGTCCCGGCTTTGGTTTTCCTTAAAGCGCGGCGTACCGGTAAAGCCAAAATACTGGGCGTTTTGAAAAAAATTTTGAATAGTGCTGTGCATTTGGCCAAATTGTGAACGATGGCACTCATCTATGATAAAGACCAGTTTCTCTTTTTTATATTTAGCTATGCAGCTTTGATATTTAGAAAGGCGTACAGCGCGGGACATTTTTTGGATGGTTGTGATAATCAGCTGCTTTGCAGGGTTTTGAATTTGAAAAATGAGCGCGTCGGTTTTATCTGTACAGTCGATGCAGCCCGCTTCAAGCTTATTGAATTCTTCGCATGTTTGCACGTCAAGATCCCGGCGGTCAACCAGAAGAAAAACTTTTTTTACACATGGACAGGCAGACAAAAGCTTGCTTGCCTTAAAGGCGGTCAAGGTTTTTCCACTGCCCGTTGTATGCCATATATATCCGTTGCCGGTTGTATAAAGCGCATGCCGGACCAAAGCTTTGCAGGCATGTATTTGATAAGGCCGCATTACCATCAGCGATTTTTCCGACGCATTGAGCACCATATAATGCGTCAAAATTTCCAGCAGATGCTGTTTTTTTAAGAAGGTATGTGCAAATGCAGATAAATCGGCAATACGCCGGTTATGTGTATCGGCCCAATAAAAGGTATCTGTGTAAGCAAGCGTGTGGTCCGTGTTGGAAAAATACTTTGTATCTGTTCCGTTTGTAATCACAAACAGCTGCAGGCAATTGTAAAGACCTGCGCGGCAGTCGTGCCGGTAACGTCGAATTTGATAAAAGGCTTCTTTCAGGTCGGCGCCTCTGCGCTTGAGCTCTATTTGCACAAGAGGAAGGCCGTTGATCAAAAGCAGCAGGTCATACCGGTTGCTTCTGTTCCCGCGTACCGTGGTCTGCTGGGCCAGCTGAAAGCTGTTGGCGTCATATGCATTTTGCTCCCAAAAATGTATGTAAACCCTGCTTTTGTCGTCCCGATGCAGCATAAATGGTTCCCGGAGCACTTTTGCACAGTCAAAAACACTGCGGCAGGTGAAGTGTTGCAAAATGCTTTTTAGCTCTGTATCTGTCAGCATACAGTTGTGCAGCCTTTCCCGGTTTACAAGGAAAAGCTGTGTTTTAAAATTTTCGATCAATGCCGCTTCATTTGGGAGCTTTATCTGTGTATAGCCTGTGCTTTGCAATAAATCCGTAAGCTGCGTTTCCAGCTGTGCTTCTTCCTGGTAGGGCATACCCCGCCACCTCCTTTTGCAGCGTTACGGATAGTATTATAACGCAAGTGAAGAGTTTTCACAATAGAAATTCGACATTTTTCTACATTTTTTTCAAAACAAACGAAAGTTACCCATATAAAAGACGGCATATTTCGGGCTTTATTTCTATTTTTTATCCTGACCTTTTCCTGTATTGACCGGGCGTCTGGCCAAATTGCTTTTTAAAAGCCCTGTTGAAAAAGGAAACATTGTTAAAGCCTGTGTTTAAAGCGATGGAAAGAACCGAATCATCCGTTTCCAAAAGTTTGCGCGCAGCGCAGTCCAGACGAAATTGATTCACAAAGCTTGTACAGGTGCTGCCAGTATATTTTTTAAATAGGTTCATAAAATGGCATGGACTAAAGCCGGAAATTTGGGCCAGCCTTTCAACGGGCAGATGCGCAGGATAGTTGCGCTCAATATATTCGATAACCGCTTTAATCCGTTCTTCATTTTTTGTATAGCTGAAAGAAACGCGCTGCATCTGTACATAGGCGTTGCGGTAAAGCAGTGTAAAAAACTGTAAAAGCTGTGCTTTGACCTCCAGCTGGAAGGCGTATTCCTTTTTTTCCATACAAGACTTTACTGCAAACAATACATTTTTTAAATCTGTATAAGCCCGATCAGCCGGATGGATGATAGAGGGAATGCAGACTGCACCGTTTTTGATGGGTGTAAGAAACTGGTTAATCTGCGCGTCTGCATTTGCCGGGCACAGCAGATTTGTATGAAAAATAAACACATCCGTTTTGAGCGTTTGTGCGTCTGCCATTCCGCCCGAGTGGATGGTATTGGGGGCAATAAAAATAATATCGCCCTGCCGGATGGTATAGTCTGTGGAATCAATGCGGTATTTTCCGCTACCGGCACAAACGTAGGTAATCTCAATTTCTTCATGCCAGTGTGATTGGAAATTAAGAATATTCACCGGATATTCAAAATGGTAATAGCAGATGGGGAGGGTGCCCTCCTTGTGGGCAAAATAATCGTTTTTGGGGTGGATACCACATTTGTCTCTACCAATTTCTTCTTTTTTCATCAAATACAGAAACTCCTCGAAAAACATAGAATAGTACAAGAAAATTATGGAATTGTGCAAGAATATATGCGTTTATTATACTATAATGAAACAGAAGTTGCAAGATAGGGCTGCACCGGCAGCCGTTTGTATTTGCTTACGTCTTCCGCTCACCTTGAAAAAATCATCATCTCTCCAAAAAGTTTCTCCAAAACAATTTATAAACCCTTTAAAGCAGAGCGGACTTTATGAAAATTGCACCCAGGTATCAGCCGGGTTTTGTAGCTGGCCCGGCTGATTCCATAAGGGTGCATTTTTATATATGTATTATAGAATTTTACATGACTCGGATTGCTTGGCAATTTGCTCACAGCTCGCTTCTACCCTCCAGGGCTCTGGCAAGCGTTACTTCGTCGGCGTACTCCAAATCCCCGCCTACAGGGATGCCATAGGCCAGGCGTGTTACCTTTACGCCCATTGGTTTTAAAAGCTTGGATAAATAAATTGCGGTTGCCTCTCCTTCTACGGTTGGGTTGGTTGCCATAATAACTTCCTTTACATCGCCCTTTTGGATCCTTGCGAGTAGCTCCTTGATGTAAAGCTGTTCGGGGCCAATGCCGGAAAGCGGGGAAATTGCGCCGTGCAGTACGTGGTATACGGCGTTATATTCCTGTGTACGCTCCAATGCAATCACGTCGCGCGGGTCTTCCACAACGCAAATGGTCGAATGGTCGCGTTTTTCGCTGCGGCAGATTGGGCAAAGGTCGCCGTCTGTCAGGTTGCAGCAATCTTTGCAATAATGGATTTTTTCATGCGCATCTAAAATTGCATTGGCAAATTCCTCTGCCTGGGCCTTTGGCAGCTTTAAAACATAATACGCCAGACGCTGCGCAGTTTTTGCCCCAATGCCGGGAAGACGTTCGAACTGCTCTGTCAAACGCGCAAGCGGCGCTACATGATAACTGCCCATTTAAAACAGCCCCGGCATGTTGAGTCCGCCCGAAATTTTTTCCATGGTCTGCGCTTTGTCATCGGCTGCTGCCCGAAGCGCTTCGTTGGCGGCGGCAATGATCAGATCGCTGAGCATTTCCGTATCTTCGGGGTCTACAACCTCTGGTTTTATATCGATCGCCTGCAGCTCCATTTTACCTGTAACGGTTATGCATACCGCGCCGCCGCCGGAGGTTGCGCTGTACTCTTTTTCCTCCAGCTGCGCTGTTGCACTGTCCATTTGTTCTTGCATTTTCTGCGCCTGTTTTGCAAGCTGCTGCAGATTGGAGGCACCGCCTCCGCCATAACCCTGTGGTAATCTTGCTTTCATACGATAAAACATCCTTTCCATTTATATTGGTATTTATTTTATTCCTCTGTCAGGGATATACCCGCGTCCTTAATCTCTTGCGCCAGGTTTACAAGCGGGTCGCTTTTTTGCAGTTCATCCTGCGCTTTTTTATACGGGCCAAGCTTATAGACCTTGCCCGTTACCTCTTTGACTGCTACGCGCATTTTGTCGCGCTGTGCAGATTGCCGCAACAACTTAAAGGGAATATCGCTTTTGGAATCAATCAATAAAAATTCTCCGCTGATATAGGCGTGCGTACCCTCAAAAGAAGCGGCGATTGTTTTGGAATACTTTTTCAGCGCGTCCAGGACTTCCGGCCAATCCTCCATTGGCTCTGCATTTTTAAAAATGGCATCAAAATCGGGCGGGGAAGAAGGGCGCTGCGCGTGCCCGGACGGCGGCATAGTACCGGCAGGTTCCTTTTCCGGCAGCGTTTCCTGCCGGCTAGGGGCAGGTGGAGTTTGTAAAGCGGGGGAAGGATCCTCCAGCTCCGGCTGCGCTTGCGGTGTAGATGCGTCTTTAGAAGAAGAAAGGCGCGCGGCCGGCTCCCTGTTTTCCGCTGTGGTTGTTTTCCATATACGTTCAAGCCTGGCAACGCGGCTTAAGACTGCGTCGATATTTGGGTCAAGCTTGGGCGAGCAAATTTTAATCAGGGCAATTTCCAGCTCTGTGCGGCGGCTGGTGCTGCGGAACATCTTTTCATACGCGCTTTGCAAAACGTCCATTGCATAAACCGTTTCGTTTAAAGAAAGCGCCTGTGCCTGCTTTTGGGCAGCGGCGTATTCGCTGTCTGTCATGATTAAAAGTCCGCGCGGGTCCTGCAGGGTTTGTATCAGCATCAGTCCACGAAAATGTGCAATCAGCTCTTCGCTTAGCCGCGCCATGTCTTTTGACTCCATATACAGGCGGTCTAAAAGCGAAAGCGCGCGCGCGGCGTCTTTTTGCAGTAGGCAGTCCGTCAATGAGAAAAGCGCTTCGCGCCCGGCAAGGCCCGCCACGCGCTGTACCAGATCTGCCGTAATATGGTTATCCGTACCCATACAGCGGTCCAAAAGTGAAAGCGCATCGCGCAGTGCTCCGTCGGCCAGCGAGGCGATCAACAGTGCCGCGTCGTTTTCCAGCTTTATATGCTCCTGTTTTGCGACAAACGCCAGGCGTGCGGCAATCGTCTGCGCAGAGATCCTGTGAAAATCAAACCGCTGGCAGCGTGAAAGGATTGTAGCCGGCAGCTTGTGTACCTCGGTGGTTGCAAGGATAAAAACAACGTGTGCGGGCGGTTCCTCCAAGGTTTTCAGCAAAGCGTTAAACGCACCGATCGAAAGCATGTGTACCTCGTCGATAATATAAACCCTGTACTTGGCGCGCGTGGGTGTAAAGGCGGCTTGCTCAATCAGACTGCGGATGTTTTCAACGCCGTTGTTACTTGCGGCGTCAATCTCTACCACGTCCATAATTTCACCGTTTTCAAGGCCCTTGCAGTTTTCACATTCGCCGCACGGATCGCCGTCTTGCGGCTGCAGGCAGTTGACGGCCTTGGCCAGAATTTTGGCACAGGTGGTTTTACCGGTCCCGCGGGAGCCTGTAAAAAGATAAGCGTGATTGATCCTGCCGGTTTTCAGTTCGTTTTTAAGCGTGACGGTTACATGCTCCTGTCCGGCCACATCGCTGAAAAACCGGGGCCGCCACTTTCTGTAAAGCACCTGGTACATGAAAACACGCCTTCCTTCAAAAATAAAAATTGACAAGCAAAAAAGCAAGCCAGACGGAACATTCGCTTACATATGTGAACGACAGACTTACTGCATCGCATTGGGAATTCCGCTTAATGCTGCTCGGTTCCCCGCCTGACATGGTTCACGGCGCCCAATCGTACAGGGCCTGCCGCTCACATATAAAAACGAATGGTTTACTGGCTTGCTCTTTTTTGCCGCCTGATCCGGTGACGCTGCATATTATACTATAAATTGTGCAAAAAAGCAAGTGGAAAAGTGCGCAGAATATGCCTAAGGCGTTTGGGCACAGCCAAAGAAAGAAAAATAAAAAATGGAATATCGGGAAAAAAGTCTTGCATTTCCTTTAAAAACCTGCTATTATAGCTAATGTTGTATCGATTTGAAGCACTAAGGAGGTGCAGACACATGGCAAAATGTGATATTTGTGGCAAGGGCGTTACGTTCGGGATTAAGGTTTCTCACTCACACAGGCGTTCAAACAGGACATGGAAGCCCAATGTTCAGCGCGTCAGGGCGATTGTGGACGGTTCGCCGAAGCGTATTCACGCTTGCACCCGCTGCCTGCGTTCCGGTAAGGTAACCCGGGCAGTCTGATAAAAATAGACACTTAGGAGCCGAAAGGCTCCTTTTTGTTTTCCGCAAAGACAAAGAGCGTACAAGGAAAAAGCACAGCACTTGTAAGGATTGTAATACCGCTGGATATATGTTAAAATCAGATTGGCATTTTTACAAATTCTGGGAGGGGAAAAAATGTTCAAATCAAAAGGTGCACCTATTGTACGGGATTCCGGCATAGAGCTTTTGCGCATTTTGCTTATGCTGCAAGTCATATTTTTGCATGTTTGCAGCTATGGGAATTATTATGAGATGGCCACCAAGCAACTATCCTCTCCCCATGCGCTGCTTTATTGGGTCGTTTTTCTTATGAGCCGATGCCCGGTTTATGTGTATATAGTCATCCAGGGGTACTTTTCCGTTGCCTCAAAAGGAAATCAAACCCTGCAGGGGATTGTACCAAAAGTAAAGAAAACGTATTTTCCCATGCTGTTTTATTCGCTTGCAATTCCGCTTGTTATGTGGCTTTTTTCTCTGTCAGAGATTTCTACGGCAGATGCGATCCGCGCTTTTTTTCCGGTGCTGTCCCGGCAATGGTATTTTATGACGCTGTATCTGATCGTTTTGGTTTTAAGCCCGTTTATCAACCGGTGCTTGAACAACCTTACCAAAAAAGAATGCACGGTACTGGTATTGATTCTCTTTTTTATTTTTTCCGTTTGGAATATGCTGGCGCACATAGAGCCGATCAGCGATGTCATCAGTGTGGAAAAGATTGTAAGCACACAGGAAGGCAAGGGTCTTTACGGTTTTGTTTTCATGTATATTCTGGGGGCTTTTATACGGCTGCATGTAAAGCCGTATAATCACTGTAAGCTGCGCTTTTTGGCTGTTTTTGTGCTGCTTGGCCTTTTTAACGTTGCGCTGGTTTACCTTCTGCCCGAGTACAGGAGCGTTGTGTCGTTTAATGATAATCCCATCAGTGTTTTACAGGGCGTATGCCTGCTGCTGTTTTTCCGGGATTTGCATTTTAAATCGCGCGTGGTCAATGCAATTGCGGCGCTTAACCTTGGCGTTTATATGATCCATGAGCATAAGCTGGTACGCAATTTTATTTGGGGGAAAATCTTTAACTTTATCGGTGAACCTGCGTTTTATGCGTCGGCTTTGTACCCGTTTGCAATTTTATTGATCTGTATAGCTATATTTACGTGTTGTGCGTTGATAGAGCAGCTGCGCGTATGGCTTTTTGCCCTTTGCGGGAAAATAAGAGGCAAAATCCTGCGAAATCCTGCATAAATATAACAAATATGCGGCGCTTTGCCTCTTGAATTTTTCTACTTTATTCTGTATAATAAACCTAATTGTTTAAATGGGAAGTTTTGACTTTTATGGAGGATACCATAGATGATTTTTGACCTGATATACGGGCGGCTTGATTTTACGTCGGCATTGGTTGGCATTCTTGCTTGTTTGCTGATTATTTTCCTTGTGCTGCCGTTTCATGAATGGGCGCACGGCTTTGTTGCTTATAAGCTTGGCGATAAAACGGCAAAATACAGCGGCAGGCTGAGCCTTAACCCTTTGACGCATATCGACCCCATGGGTGCGGTATGCCTTTTGCTGTTTAACTTTGGTTGGGCCAAACCTGTTCCGGTGGATCCCAGGTATTTTAAAAATCCAAAGGCCGGTATGGCGCTTGTGGCGCTTGCAGGGCCGGTGGCAAACCTTCTGGCCGCCACTGTGGGGGGCTTGCTTTTAAACGCTGTTGTGGTTTTTGGCGGCATACAGATTATAACAGGCGGATTTTTGTTTTATGTATATTTGTTCTTACAATATTATTTTACCATTAACGTTTTTCTTGCAGTATTTAACCTGATCCCAATTCCGCCGCTGGACGGTTCAAAAATCTTATTTATGTTTTTGCCGGACAAGTGGGTATACAATATTTACAGATATCAGCAGTTCTTCTTTATAGCTATTTATGTGCTGCTGTTTACCGGCGTGCTTTCCGTACCGATGAACGCTGCTTCCGGTGCGATCCAAAGTGGGATCCTGTGGCTGACGCGGCTGCCGTTTCTTCCGTTTGTATAAAGAAAGGCGCATCATGTTATAAGGGGGAAGGCGCGTTGCAGCATACACATGCACTGCAATACAGGCTTGAGGCGTTTGAAGGCCCGCTTGACCTTCTATTGACGCTGATTGCAAAAAATAAGCTGAATATTTATGACATCCAGATTTCAGAACTTTTAGAGCAGTATATGGAACAGATAAACGCTATGCAGGAGCAGGATCTGGATATTGCAAGCGAATTTCTGGAAATGGCGTCCCGCCTGGTGTATATTAAATCGGTTATGCTTTTGCCCAGGCATGAGGAAGCCGAAGAATTGAAAAAAGAGCTGACAGGCCAGCTTTTGGAATACCAGCAGTGCAGGCAGGTGGCCGCTATGCTTGGTAAAATGGTGACCTATGACCTGTATGGTTCCTCCCCGGCAGAAATAGAATACGATATGACCTATACGCGTATACATCAGCGCGAAGAGATTGCACAGGCTTTTCTGTCTGCGGCCGGCAGAGGAAAACGGCGGCTTCCGCCGCCGGCAGAAGCATTTTCCGGCATTGTTGCAAGAAAGATCGTATCTGTCAACGCGCGGATTATTTTTGTCATGCGCCGGTTGTATAAGGGCGCGGTGGTAAAATACAAGTCCCTGTTCCCAAATGGAAGCCCAAAATCAGAGTTGGTTGCGACGTTTCTGGCTGTACTTGAGCTTGTAAAGGGCAAGCGTGTGCGGATTGAAGGCGAAGGAGAAAACGCAGACGTAAAAATGATTCGATGATTTTTTGCGTATAAGAGGAACAACAGGGAAGGAGCGGTGTGCGGCGATGGACAACCATCATGTTAAAGCGGCGCTGGAAGCCATTTTATTTGCAGCTGGCGCGCCTGTGCCGGCACAGAGGATTGCAGACGCGCTGGATACCGGTATAGAAACAATTAAAGAGCAGGCGCAGCGCCTTGCGGAGGAATACAGCGCTGCTGACAGAGGCCTGGCCGTTATACGGCTGGAGGACAGCTTCCAGATTTGCAATAAAAAAGAATACGGCGAATATATTCGCCATGTAATGGATCTGCGCCGCAATACACCGCTTTCGCAGGCAGCGCTTGAGGTGTTGGCGGTTGTTGCATATAATCAGCCGGTGACAAAGGCGTTTGTCGAACAGGTAAGAGGCGTGGATTGTTCCGGCGTAATTGGCAGCCTGATGACAAAGGGCCTGCTCGAAGAAAAGGGCCGGCTGGAGCTTCCCGGCAGGCCGCTGCTGTACGGTACGACAGAAAATTTTTTGCGCAGTTTCCAGTTGGATTCGCTAGACAGCCTGCCTCCTCTGCCAGAGGACGAAGCGCAAAAACAGAAGGAAGAGGAACAAGGGCAAACGGCTTGACTTTTTTGCCCTTTTGTGTATCGTTTAGAACCTTGTATGACGGGAGGGCTTGGCTTGACGGCAGTCATCATTATACTTGCAATTTTGCTTGTTTTGCTTGGCTTGCTTCTTTTGCCCGTCACATGGAACGCGCGTTTTGATACACAGCTGCATCTTAGCGTGCGGTATATCTGTTTTCGTTATACGATCGCTCCGCCGAAGCAAAAGAAAAAAAAGAAGGACACCCCCCCTGCAAAAGAGCACAAAGGGGAAGACGATACGGACAAAGATGCGAATGTTATAAAAGAAATCATACGGCAGACGGGGCTTTCCGGGTTCTTGTGCCTGCTGAAGGAAACGGCAAAGGCAGCCGGCAGTGTTTTAAAGGGGCTGCTGCGGCATACGGTTTTATCCTGCCTGGATATAGATATATGCGTAGGCGGTGAAGATGCGGCGGATACCGCTGTTACCTACGGCTATATATGCGCTGCGGTGTATCCCGCAGCGGGTGTGATTACTTCAGCTGTAAAAAAGTATAAAAAGCTGCGGATTGATATCCATCCGGATTATGACTGCAGGCAAACACAAATTATCTGCCGGGCGCAGGCGCGGATTTCGCTGCTGTTCCTTTTAGGCAATCTGATAAAAGGCGCGTATAAACTTTTCAAACAGTTTATAAAAGTCAAGCGGCAGGGTATAATTTAATCAGGAAGGTTGCCATTGGCATTAAATATTTTGATAGATTCCATATAATAAAAAAGGCGGTGCTTTTTATGAGTGAACATCCTATTGAAGGCTTGATGGACGTAACCATGCAGAAAATTAAAGAGATGGTGGACGTCAACACGATTGTAGGCGATCCCATTACCACGCAGGACGGCACGGTAATTATCCCCGTTTCCAAGGTAAGCTATGGCTTTGCCTCAGGTGGGTCGGATATTCCGTCTAAAAACGCGCCAAACAAGGAAATCTTCGGCGGCGGCAGCGGCGCAGGTGTTTCGATTAACCCGATCGCTTTTTTGGCTGTTTACAACGGCAAGGTCGAGCTTTTGAACATAGAAAGCTACGACGGAACGGCAGACAGAGTTGTAGGCCTTGTGCCGGAAATTATTGACAAGGTGTCTGCACTTTTTAAGAAGGATACAAAAGAAAAAAAAGAAGAGGCCGACCAGATTAAACTGGACGATCCCCAGGTATAAGGTATAAACAGCAGAAAAACAAGCATATGTATTGTTGTCACGGTACGCCGGCTTAAACATCCCGCACAGGAGTACGCTTGAGCAGGCGGATGGAAAAATCGGTTAAGGGAGAGAGCCCCTTGTACAGAAAAAAAGCAGCAATTGTATGTTTGATCACTTTTTTCGCCATGCTGGCAGCTTTGCAGAAGCCTGCTGCAGCACAGGACGTTCCCTCTGTTTCCGCCCAGGCAGCAGCGCTGCTGTGCGTAAATAACGGAACGTTTTTGTTTGAAAAGAACGCACAGGAAAAGCTGCCCATGGCAAGCACTACAAAAATTATGACCACGCTTTTGACATTAGAGGCCGCTGCGGCGCAAAATAAGACGGTAACGGTAACAGAGGAAATGTACGCAGAAGGTTCTTCCATGTATTTAAAAGCGGGCGACCAGCTTAAATTAACAGATCTTGCGGCAGGCATGATGATGGCTTCAGGCAACGACGCAGCCAACGCGGCAGCTTTAGCTGTGGGCGGCAGCTTTGAAGGCTTTGCCCAGGCAATGAACCAGAAGGCGCAACAAATCGGGATGGAAAATTCCCATTTTGTAACGCCTTCAGGATTGGATGACGATGCACATTACTCAACAGCGCAAGATATGGCGCTGTTGATGGACTGCGCAGTCAGTAACGATGCATTTGCAGACATCAGCGGGCAAAAAAGCATGAAGGTTACGTTTATTAAGCCGCAGGGGCAGGCCTATACTTATAATAACCATAACCGGCTTTTATCGCTGTACGAATACTGTACGGGTGGAAAGACCGGATTTACAGACAAAGCCGGCAGGTGCCTTGTGACAAGCGCTGAAAAGGACGGCGTAAAGCTGATTGCCGTAACGCTGCACGCACCGGACGACTGGAACGACCATATAAAGCTGTATGAATATGGCTTTGAGCAGTTGATGCGCGTTTCTTTTGACGACACGGCCTGCCATATCAAGCTTCCGCTTGCAGGCGGAAAAGAGGATTATGTCCGTGTAAGCGGTTACACTGCGGCAGACGTTGTTGTGCCAAATGCGGATAAGGACAAAATTGTAAGGCAGGTTTCCCTGCCGCCATTTGTTTATGCGCCGGTAGAAGCGGGACAGGTGCTTGGAAAGGTTGTATACACGTTAAACGGGGAAAAAGTAGCGTCGAATGACCTGGTAGCGGATGGAGCGTATGCGTATGAGCAGGTAGAAAAAGGGTTTTTTGAAAAAATCGGTGCGTTTTTTTTAAATCTTTTTTCCTGACAGCCCATGCGACTATAGCGTAAGGATGAAAGAAAACGGTGAAATGATGGTGGAAAAGAAATTGGTCCGTCTGCAAAAAATGCTTGCAGACTGCGGCGTGACGTCCAGAAGGAAAGCAGAAGAGCTAATTGAACAGGGCTGTGTTAAGGTAAACGGAAGGGTCGCCCGGATAGGTGATAAAGTCGATCCCGTTTGTGATAGGGTACTGGTAAAGGGAAAGAAAGTATCTGGGCGCGCAAAGGCCAGATACTATTATATTATGCTGCATAAGCCGCGGGGCTATGTGACAACTATGCACGATGAATTGGGCAGGAAATGTGTAGCCGAGCTTGTCACGGATGTGCCGGCACGGGTCTATCCGGTGGGCCGTCTGGACAGGGATTCTGAAGGGCTGCTTTTATTGACCAATGACGGAGAATTTGCCAACAGGGTGGCGCATCCTGCAAAGCATGTTTATAAAGTGTACCGTGTGACGGTGCGCCCTGCAGCCAGCGACGAGCAGATTGACCAGATGTGCGCAGGTATGATGGTGGATGGCAGAAAAACAGCACCGTGCCAGGTGCATGTTCTTACAAAACAGGAACAAAAGTGTGTGTTGGAGGTCATCCTCCGGGAAGGCCGGAACCGCCAGATCCGGAAAATGTGCGGGCAGCTTGGGCTGGAGGTGGCAAGGCTCAAGCGTACGGCAATTGGGCAGGTAAAGCTTGGCATGCTGCCGCCGGGAAAGTGGCGTGAGCTGACAACAGACGAAGTAAAAAGACTGTCTGCAAGGCCAAACACCACGGTGCAGGTACTTTAAAAGAAAGGATTGGTAACAATGCTGTGCGTAAAGCCTGTAGACGATATGGGCGTAGTAAGGCCAATTATGGAGAAATACAATATTTCTTCGGAACATGCAAGGCTGCTGATGGCAGACGAGCGCGGAACCGCTTTGGGCTTTGTATTGGTAGAGCCGAAAGAGGGCAGGCTGTATCTGCACGCCCTTGAGATCTACCCAGGCGCAGGTCAGGCATCAGCGCAAGGCGGTACAGATGACTCTATGGAAATAGCAGAATATCTTATCCGGGCGGCGGGATCGTATGCGCTTAACCGTATGCTTTCCGGGATGGATTGCGGACTTACTGTGGCAGAAACGATACAATTTCGCTTTGGGATTAGACAAAATGGACAAAAATATTCCATAGAATTAAAAGAATTATTCAAAAAGTGCAAAAATTGTGGGGGCTAATTTTTCTGCTTGTAGTTTCTGCACGGTTTTATTATAATAAATCTGTATAGCTTTATCGATTTAGCAGTAGGAACGGAGGAACACGGATGAGTATGGAACAAAAGCAGCAGGTGCTGGACCAGGCGAAGGCTGCAATTGAAAACACTTCGGCTCATAAAAACCTGCAATTGTTGTTTGATGGCGGCGTTTTTTCAGAAATAGATGCCTATGCCAAATCCGAAAACGGCTATGCCGAGGTTATAGCGGCTCACGGTACGGCAAATGGCTGTCCAATATTTGCCTTTGCGCAGAACAGCGATATAGCCGGCGGCGCAATGTCAACTGCCCAGGCGGCAAAGCTTAGAAAACTGTATGACCTTGCAGTCAAAACCGGAACGCCCGTGGTTGGCTTGTATGCTTCAACCGGTGCGCGCCTCACGCAGGGGGTGGACATGCTTTCTTCTTTTGGGAGCATTTTAAACAGCGTTTCTACCTTGTCCGGTGTTGTTCCGCAAATATCCGTAGTGCTGGGCCCCTGTTTGGGGATCGGCGCATTGAACGCATCGGGCGCTGATTTTGTTATTTTGTCGGAAAAGGCTCAGCTTTCCCTGGCAACAAACGGGGAAGGCGGCGGCTGTGCAGATGCCGAAAAATACGGCATTTCACATTTAACGGCAAAAAATACGGAAGACGCAATTGAAAAGGCAAGAACCCTGCTTGGTTTTATGCCATCCAATAACCTTAGTCTAGCACCGGCTGCTGATACGGACGAGCCGGAAGACCCGCAGAATACAGACGTAATCAAAGCCGTATTTGATAATGGAAGCTTTCTGGAACTGCAAAGCGCATTTGGAAAGAACGCGGTTGTGGGTTTTGCAAGGCTTTATGGAAGTGTGACGGGCGTAGTAAAGACAAACGGGCAAACGCTTATGCGTGATGATTGCGCCAAAATTGCCCGTTTTGTAAAATTTTGCGATGCCTTTACAATACCGGTGGTGACATTTGCGGACAGCAAAGGCTTTGGTTGCTTAAAGGCGGCTTCGCACTTGACTGCCGCATATGCGGATGCCACAACCGTGAAGGTAACGGTGATTACAGGTGAGGCGTATGGTGCTTTTTATGTTGCTGTGGCAGGATCAGGCGCCAATACGGACGTTACGCTTGCTTGGGCAGACGCCGCTATTTCTCCGCTTCCGCCGGAAGCGGGTGCTGAAATTATGTGGGAGGATCAAATGAACGCTCCCAAGGATGCGCGCCAGGCATTGGTAAAAACGTATAAAGAAAAAGAATGCAGTGCCTTTAAGGCAGCGGCAAACGGTTATGTGCAGGATGTAATTGCCCCGCAGGATACCAGAAGCAAGCTTTTTGCTGCGTTGGATATGCTTTCAGGTAAGCGCGTTTCCAGGCTGCCCAAAAAACATGGGACAATCCTGTAACACAGCCACGCTTTTTTGCATAATAAATAAAATGGTAAAATGATCAATTAAAGGGATGGTACATCATGAAAAATTTAAAAATTACGGTAAACGGCACAGCATATGACGTACAAGTTGAAGAAATTGATGCATCGGCAGCGCCTGCTGTGGCGCCTGCAGCACCGGCGCCCGCGGTGCCTGCAGCACCACCCGCGCCGGCAACAGTTTCTGCTCCGGAAGGGGAGGCTGTAAAGTGCCCCATGCCCGGGACGATCGTTTCTGTAGATGTAAGCGTGGGACAAAAGGTTTCCAAAGGCGATATTCTGGTTGTTCTGGAAGCAATGAAAATGGAAAACGAAATTATGGCGCCGCGTGATGCGGTTATAGAGGCTGTAAGCGTCAACAAAGGCGACAGTGTGGAATCCGGCACAGTACTTGTAGTATTGAAATAGACCGGTCGGGAAAACCCTTTATATCTTACCGAAAGGGAAGGATCAACAGCTATGGCTAAAAAAATTTTGATTACAGAAACGGTTTTGCGTGACGCGCATCAGTCGTTGATTGCTACCAGGATGTCTACGGAAGAAATGCTGCCTATCTTACCAAAGCTTGATCAGGTGGGGTTTCATTCTTTGGAATGCTGGGGCGGTGCAACCTTTGATTCTTGTCTGCGCTTTTTAAACGAAGATCCATGGGACAGACTGCGTACAATCCGTAAAAACTGTCCGAATACCAAACTGCAAATGCTGTTTAGAGGGCAAAATATGCTGGGCTACCGCCATTATGCAGACGACGTGCTGGAATATTTTGTACAGCGTTCAGTTGCGAACGGGATCGATATTATCCGCATTTTTGATGCGCTCAATGATATAAAAAACCTGGAGGTTGCAATCAAGGCGGCAAAAAAAGAGGGCGCGCATGTGCAGGTTGCGATCTCTTATACAACAGGGCCGGTGTTTAATACACTTTATTATGTGGATTATGCAAGGCGCATTGCCGACGCGGGGGCAGACTCCATTTGTATTAAGGATATGGCGGCGCTGCTGACTCCATATGAAACAAGGCGTCTGGTCGGCGCCATCAAAGCGCAGGTCAATCTGCCAATTCAGCTGCACACACATTATACGTCCGGCCTTGCATCCATGTGCCTGCTCAAAGGGATTGAAGCCGGCGCAGATATTATAGATACGGCCATGTCGCCTTTGGCGCTGGGAACGTCGCATGCACCCACGGAATCTATGGTTGCGGCACTGCAGGGAACGGAATACGACACAGGGCTTGACCTGGTTCTTTTAAACGAAATCCGCGATTATTTTATGGGCTTGCGACAGAAATATTTGGATAATGGACTTCTGGACCCCAAAATGCTTGCGGTAGACGCAAACGCGCTGATTTACCAGGTACCGGGAGGCATGCTTTCCAATCTGCTTTCTCAGCTGAAGCAGGCAGGAAAAGAGGATCAGCTGACAGAGGTTTTAAACGAGGTTCCCAGAGTCAGAAAGGACGCGGGCTATCCACCGCTTGTTACGCCGACATCGCAGATTGTAGGTACACAGGCAGTGTTCAATGTGATTACAGGACAGCGGTACAAAATGTGCACCAATGAATTTAAAGATCTTGTGGCGGGCAAATACGGCACAACGCCCATGCCGATTGACAAAGCGTTTAGAAAGCAGATTATTGGCGATGAAGAACCGGTAGAATGCCGTCCGGCAGATTTGCTGGAGCCCGAGCTTGAAAAGCTGCGTGCAGAAATTCCACAGTGGATTGAGCAGGAAGAGGATGTGCTGTCCTATGCGCAATTTCCAAAAGTTGCACTTGACTTTTTCAAAAAGCGCCGCGACCGGCAAGCTGGGATCGACAGTGCGCATATAGACAGGGCAAACAAGGTACATCCTGTATAATGCCTTGCTTGCATAAAAGAAACATACGACACGGAAAGCGTATTTCTTTCTGTTTGCCAAAAGGCCGCCTGCGGGCGGCCTTTTGCAGTGGGTACGCAAGGCAGTTTATGTACCATCTGTTTATGGTAAAATGGATATTTGCCAATTGTATACAGATATGCTATAGTATGTCCTGAAAGGAAAAAGCTTTGCGGCAATTCCTCCAGGGAATCTTTTTCAACATATATGGGGTGATATTTTTTGGAAGTGAACATTATAATGGGTGTGTCTATTCTTATACTCATTATACTTTCCGCCTTTTTCTCTTCTGTAGAAACGGCGTTTTCTACAGTAAATACAATCCGTTTAAAGCACGATGCACAAAATGGCAGCAAAAAAGCGCAGGACGCATTGTATATTACAGAAAATTACGACAAAGCGCTTACAACGGTTCTGATTGGAAACAATATTGTCAACATCAGCTGTTCTTCTATTGCAACGGTGCTGTGTATCAACCTGTTTGGCGATATGGGCGCCGCGATCAGTACAGGCGCCGTGACGCTTTTGGTGCTTACCTTTGGGGAGATTATGCCCAAGTGTATTGCAAAAGAGCGGGCGGATAGCTATTGCCTGTTTACGGCACGGGCGCTGCGGATTTTAATGACGGTGTTTACCCCAATTGTTTTTATTTTTATAAAAATGAAGAGCGCCGCGCTGAAAAGGATGCACAAAAATGAAAAAACGCCTTCCGTAACGGAGGATGAACTGAAATATATTATTGAAAGCATTGAGGAAGAAGGTGTGCTGGAACAGCAGGAACGCGAGCTTGTACAGTCTGCACTTGACTTTGATGAAAAAACCGTACAGGAGGTTTTGACACCGCGTGTAGATATTACAGCGATCGAGGTAAACGACGATGTACGAGATATTGCAAAGCTGATTCTGTCTGAGCGGTATTCAAGAATTCCCGTATATAAAGATACGCTGGACAATATTATAGGAATACTGCATACCAGGGATTTTCTGGAGGCCATTGTCAACGGGGAAACGCCCAATATTCAAAAGCTGATCCAACCGGCGTATTTTATTTATAAGACAAAGAAGCTTTCGAAAGTCTTAACAGACTTTAAGCATAAAAAGCTGAATATTGCTATTGTTTCCGACGAGTATGGCGGAACAGTCGGTATTGTGACGATGGAAGACCTACTGGAAGAAATTGTAGGGGAAATATGGGACGAAGACGAAGAAATTGAGCACATGTACAAGGAGCTTCCGGACGGCTCGTATGAGATAAGCGGGGATATGGACATCGACGAAATGCTGGAGCTTTTTGCGCTTGACCCCAAAACCATCCAAAGCGAAAGCGTCTCTGTCGGGGGCTGGGTGCTGGAAATGCTGGGAAGTATCCCCAACGAAGGAGACAGCTTTCAGTTTGATCCGCTTTTTATCACAGTTACAGAGGTGTCTGAGCAGCGTATCACCAAGCTTGTTATTAAAAAATCAGTGGAACAAAAGCAAGCGGAAGCGAAGGGTTAATCTGGCAGCTGTACAATAGAATATTTAAAATCACCGCGGAAAAAATATAAGCGGTGATTTTATTTTATGAAAAAACTAAAAGAAAACAGTGTTTTGTTCTCTTTTGGCGGGCTTACCTATGGAATCATAGAAATTTTATGGCGCAGATATACACATTGGTCTATGATTATAACAGGCGGCGTATGCTTTTTGCTTTTGTTCCGCATTTTTAATAAAGCGCAGCGCCTTACGCTGCTCAAAAAATGCCTGATTGGTTCAGCCGTTATTACAAGCATAGAATTTGTGGTAGGCGTTGTGGTCAATATTATACTGAAAATGGACGTATGGGACTATTCTTCCATGCCGTTTAATCTGTGGGGGCAGGTATGTCCGCTTTATAGCCTGTTGTGGGGGATTTTGACGATCCCCATCTCTTATCTGTGCGGAAAAATGAAAAAGGTTGTAAAGAAAATATAGGGAACAATTGGCAGGGCCGGGTTTTCTGGCCCTGCCTTATGTTTGCAAAAAGATGTAGGGCCAGAAAGCAAAAATCTTTATAGCCGGCGGCCGGGCGCTTGGCGCAGCCGGTGGCTTCCTTTATTTGCACAAAACGCTTGACCTTGTCTGGCAACCATATTATAATAATTTGTAAACACGTTTTTGTTTTTCGTGCAATAAAGCGTGGAATAGATATTTTTTGACAGGAGTGAAACGGCAGTATGATAAGCGGTGCGGATATTATGGTAAAATGTCTGGAAAACGAAGGCGTTTCAATTGTCTTTGGCTATCCTGGCGCTGCTATATGCCCTTTCTATGATTCTCTTTTTCAATCCTCTATACGCCATATCCTTGTCCGGCAGGAGCAAAATTCCGTACATGCGGCAAGCGGCTATGCAAGGTCGACAGGAAAGCCGGGTGTGTGTGTTGCAACTTCCGGCCCGGGCGCTACGAACCTGATTACGGGGATTGCCACAGCGTATACCGACTCTATTCCCATTATAGCGATAACAGGCCAGGTCAGAAGCGACCTTTTAGGCCGGGATGTGTTTCAGGAGGCCGATATAACCGGCGCATGCGAGCCGTTTGTTAAGCACAGCTATCTGGTAAAGCACACAGAGGATTTGCCCCGTGTTTTTAAGGAGGCCTTTCACATTGCCTCCACAGGCCGTCCGGGTCCCGTTTTAATTGATATTCCCATTGACGTACAGCAAAATAAGGTGGAAGCTTTTACATATCCGGAAAAGGCCGAGATCGTTGGTTACAAGCCCAGCACCAAGGGGCATGCAATCCAGATTCAAAAAGCTGCGCGGTTGATTAGGGACTCTGTGCGTCCCGTCATCTGCGCCGGCGGTGGTGTGCTTTCGTCTGGGATTAAGCTCAAGCTGGTTGCCTTTGCAGAAAAAACAGGGATTCCGGTTGTTTCTACCATGATGGGGATCGGCGTTATGCCGTCTGAGCATAATCAATACCTGGGGATGCTTGGAAGCTATGGAAAAGGGGCTGCAAACCGTGCAATCCATGAAGCAGATCTGATTCTTGTCTGTGGTGCGCGCCTGGGGGACAGGGCGGTCGCATCGCCCGACCAGGTGACCGAACGCTCTAAAATTATCCATATAGATATCGACCCTGCCGAAATCGGCAAAAATATAAAAACAACGATTCCGATTGTAGGAGACATGAAAAATGTCATCGACAAGTTGGTTGAGGAAACGGGGAACTACCACATTCCAAAGCATTGGGAGGATACGATCCAGCGTTGGAAAAAAGAGCTTTTCCGCACACCTCTGCAGTTTGAAGGCTTTGTCGAGCCAAGAAGCTTTGTAGCAGATCTTTCTGCCATGTTGCCTTCCAAAGCGATTTTAGTGGCGGATGTAGGGCAAAACCAAATTTGGTGCGCCAATAACTTTCGCATTAAGGAAGGCCGTTTTTTAACCACCGGCGGTATGGGAACCATGGGGTATTCCATTCCGGCGGCAATTGGCGCCAAGCTTGCTCGTCCATCCAGGGAAGTAGTCGTTATCTGCGGCGACGGCGCGTTCCAGATGAGCATGAACGAACTGGGAACAATTGCGCAAAATGGCTTGAATATTAAAATTATTATTATGCGCAATACGCGGCTGGGAATGGTGCGCGAGCTGCAAAAAAATGTGTATGGTGGGCGCTACGCCGCAACGTTTCTGGATGAAAACACACCAGACTTTTTAAAGATTGCAGACGCTTACCAATTGCCCTCTGCAATGGTAAACGCAAATGAGGACGCCCTGCGCGCTGCGCAGAAAATGCTTGCCCACAACGGATCTTATATGCTTGTGTGCAATGTCAGCCCGGAAACGCCCTCAATCTGATCCGAAAACAGATCTGTTGAAAGGATTGTGTGATTATGAAGCATACACTTTCTATCCTGGTAGAAAACCAGGCAGGCGTTTTAAGCAAGATTTCCGGCCTGTTCTCCCGCAGAGGCTTCAATATTGACAGCCTGGCGGTAGGGGTCACAAACGACCCCAAAGTTTCCAGAATTACCATTGTCGCAGACGGTGACGAATATGTAATCGAGCAGCTGGAAAAGCAATTGAATAAGGTAATACCAGTGATCAAGGTTAAAACCTTTGAGGAAGGAACCTATATCAGCCGGGAGCTTTCACTGATTAAGGTACATTGCTCTACAGCCAAAAGACCTGAAATTATGAAGATTGCAGAAATGATGCAGGCTAAGATTGTGGATGTAGCGGTGGGCACTATAACGCTGGAATGTTCAGACACGCTGGAAAACACAGAGACATTGATCAGCCTTTTAAAGCCTTATGGTATCCGTGAAATCGTCAGAACAGGCACCGTCGCCATAGACAAAGGCGCGGTTACGGCCCGCTGAGCACGGTTTAACAGATTTCATATAGAACCATTTTTTATTATTTGCCGAAAAACAGTAAGGAGGAATTTACGATGGCAAAAATCTATTATCAGGCAGATTGTAACTTAAGCCTTTTGGACGGCAAAACGGTTGCAATTATCGGTTACGGCAGTCAGGGACATGCGCATGCGCTGAACCTGCATGAAAGCGGCGTAAACGTGATTGTCGGCCTGTATAAGGGAAGCAAAAGCTGGGCAAAAGCGGAAGCCGCCGGTTTAAAGGTTATGACTGCGGCAGAAGCGGCAAAGGCGGCCGATATTATTATGATTTTGATCAACGATGAAAAACAGGCAGAGCTTTATAAAAATGACATTGCCCCCTATCTGACGGAGGGTAAGGCGCTTGCGTTTGCACATGGTTTTAATATCCATTATCAGCAGATTATTCCGCCTGAAAATGTCGATGTCTTTATGATCGCGCCAAAGGGGCCCGGCCACACAGTCAGAAGCGAATATGTAGAAGGCAAGGGCGTACCCTGCCTGATTGCCGTATACCAGGACGCGACAGGCAAGGCAAAAGATATTGGCCTTGCCTATGCTGCGGGTATTGGAGGAAGCAGAGCCGGTGTTTTGGAAACCACCTTTAAGGCGGAAACGGAAACAGACCTTTTTGGCGAGCAGGCGGTTTTATGCGGCGGTGTTACCGCGCTTATGAAAGCGGGCTTTGAAACGCTGGTAGAAGCCGGTTATGCACCTGAAAACGCCTATTTTGAATGCATTCATGAAATGAAGCTGATTGTCGATCTGATTTACAAGGGCGGCTTCAGTATGATGCGGTATTCTATTTCTGACACAGCAGAGTTTGGCGATTATGAGACAGGCAAACGTCTGATCACAGATGAAACCAGAAAAGAAATGAAAAAAATTCTTACAGAAATTCAGGATGGTACGTTTGCTTCCAAATGGATTAACGAAAACAAAGTCGGACGTTCCCATTTCAATTCCTGCCGCCGCATAGAAGCAGAGCATCAGCTTGAAGCAGTCGGCAAGGAGCTTAGAAAAATGTATTCCTGGAACGAGGAATAAATTTTACATAGCATTACAGGCAGCAATAGGCGGCACAGGGAAAGCACTTTCCCTGTGCCGCCTTTATGTATGATTTTTTGTAAGCATGTGAAATTTATATAAAAAGGGACAGATGATCAATAAACTGCCCCTTTTTTATTTTTTCAAATTACGCTTGTTCTGTACCACTTTGCGTAGCCGGTTGTGTAACAGCCTGTGTAGTTTCTTCGGCTTCAGGCTCTATCCACTGGTATACGCCGCCGTTCATATAAAGCGCGCCGTCTTCTATAAACCAATTATTGGTTGTAATATTTTCCTTGCTTCCGGCCCATGCAAAGCTTTGCGGGTCGCCACCTGTAGGTGTCATTGTTAAGACCATATCATCACTTACACTGTAGGTGCCGGTCGTACCGCCTATCAGGCAGGTTCCATCCTCGTTAAATTCACACCAGACCTGATCCCAGTATTCCCATTGGCCAATAATGGCATCGGGATCCGGCGTTGGCTGCTCCGTTGTGCAGGAACAAAGCGCGGCAACGCAAAGTATAAACAAACATAGAACAGCTAAGGTCTTTTTCCTGATTTGGTGCATAAGACCATTCCTTTCCATAACATTTTGTGCAGGCCGATATGCAAACAACATCATACAAAAGCCTGTATTATCCAAATTTTACTGATTTTACAAAGTAAAGTCAATGGATGTTTTCTAAACAGATTGTAAAAAACAGGAGCAATCAGAAATAAAAGATAAGCAGTCTGCACATAAAAAGACGGCAGGCCGGGTTCGGCCCGCCGTCTTTTATAGAGAGAGATTTGGTTATTTCCAATGGTCTATTGTGTCGCGGTATACGTTAATATAATCATTTGCACTGCGCGCCCAGCTATTGTCGCTTTCCATGCAACGGCGCACAAGCTTTTGCCACCCGTCACGGTTCCAATAGCCATTGATTGCACGCTTTAAGCACTGCACCATATCGTATGCCTCGTATTTTGAAAAGGTAAAGCCATTGCCGTGCCCGTCCAGGCTGTCATGAATTGAATCGCGCAGGCCGCCGACTTCCCGGACTACCGGAACAGAGCCGTAGCGTAAGGCAATCATCTGGGATAAGCCGCATGGCTCGCTTTTAGAGGGCATCAGAAAAATATCAGAGCCCGAATAAATCTTTCTTGCAAGCTCAGGAATAAACCCAATACATGCGCACAGCCTTCCGGGATATTTCCATTGCATATGGCGGAAAAAGTCTTCATACTCGCGGTCGCCGGAGCCTAAAATCACAAATTGTACGTCGTGGTCGCACATAATCTCATCCAAAGACAGGCGGACAATATCCAAGCCCTTGTGGCCCACCATGCGTGACACCATTGCAATAATTGGAATATCGGGTCGCTGTGCCAATCCCAGCCGTTCCTGCAGCGCACGCTTACATTCGCCTTTACCGCGCATATCGTTTACAGAATAGTTTTGATACAGTTGGTAATCTGTAGCCGGGTCGTAGCTTGCGTTATCTATACCGTTTAAAATGCCGCACAGCTTATACTGCCGGTTGCGCAGGATCGTGTCCAGCCCATAAGCAAACCATGGATCCAATATTTCTTTGGCGTAGCTGGGGCTTACAGTCGTTACGCGTGTGGCAGTTTCGATTGCGCCCTTTACCATATTCAGCTTTCCGTCCTGTTCCAGAAGTTTGGTGTTTGCAGGTGGAACTCCTACGCATTCCGTATTGACCTCCCAGCCATATTTTCCCTGATACTGGATATTATGAATGGTAAAGACGCTTTTAATATTGTGATACCATGGATTATGTGAATAAAACAAATAATAGTAAGTGGGGACAAGCGCCGTCTGCCAGTCGTTGCAGTGGATCAGGTCCGGGTGGAAGTTTACATACGGCAGCATTTCCATAATTGCTCTGGAAAAAAACGCAAAGCGTTCTGCGTCGTCATAAAAACCATATAGCCCGCAGCGTTTAAAGTAGTATTCGTTATCTATAAAATAAAACATCACGCCGTTGTAGTGTGCTTCAAATACACCGCAGTACTGCCTTCTCCAGGCTACCGGCACTGTAAAGTTTGTAATATAACGCATGCTGTCGCGCAGCGACTGCGGAATGTCGCCGTAAAGCGGCATGACCACTCGGCAGTCAATCTGCCTTTGGCACAGTGCCTTTGGCAAGGAGCCCGCGCCCGCCACGTCGGCAAGCCCGCCGGAGCCTGCAAAGGGGTTGGCTTCACTTGTACAATATAAAATCCTCAAAATAAAGACCTCCCGTTTTTTTGCACATATGCAAATTTTTCACCAGGTAGAAAACACAGCGGAATCACTGCTTTTGTGTCCGCTGTGTAGATTGCTTAAACCTATTATACAACGCTTGCCTTGGCAATGTAAATAGGGTAGGAAGAATATCCCATTAAAGCGCGGCCGTCTTTTACGACGACATCCTTGTCACAGATCACATAATTTAAACTGGCGTTTTCACCGATTTTTGTGTCCTGCATAATCACGCAGTTGGAAACCTTCGCGCCCTTTCCAATATACACACCTTTGGAAATAACACAGTTGTTTACTTCGCCTTCGATCACACAGCCCTGTGCGATCAGCGAGTTCTCTACCGACGATCCAAGACCGTATTTACTGGGCATGTCGTCGCGCACCTTTGTATAAATAGGACGCGAACCGTTAAAAAGCTGTGCACGGATTTCCGGCTGCATAAGCGACATGTTTGCTTTAAAATAATCGTCCATGGAACAGATGATTGCACTATAGTCACAAAATTCATACCCGTAAAATTTATAATTGCGCACATTGTCCTGCAGCATATGGCGCTTATAGTCGAGCTTATTGCGGCTGATACAGTCGGTAACAAGCTCCAGCAGAAGGTCGCGCTTCATCAGCACGCAGCCGACTGCATAATTGCATGTGCCGTCGTCTTCCAGTGTTTTGGGGCGGATCAGCATTTCTTCAATGCGGCTGTCCGTGCCAAGTGACAGAATCATCGGTGTTTCCGCTTGTGCGGGAATTTTGCCGTTTCTGTACATCATGGTAATATCTGCACCCGAAGAAATGTGGAAGGTGAGCATTTTATGGTAATCCATATTGTAAACGCAATTGCATTCGCTGAGCAATACGTATTCTTCAGAAGAATTGTTGATAAAACCGCGTACGCCGTAAATGTTTTCAATCGGTGTGTTAAATTTACTGTTCCCCTGGCTAAACGGCGGAAGTATGGTCAGGCCGCCCCGGCGCTTGGAAAGATCCCACGCTTTGCCGGACCCCACATGGTCCATTAGGGAAGCAAAGTTATTGGTTGTAATTACGCCAACGTTGTTAATACCGGAATTCACCATGTTGGAAAGCTGAAAATCAATCAGGCGGTATTTGCCGCCAAAGGGGACAGAGCCCATTGTACGCCGTGCGGTAAGTTCTGGGATCAGCTCGTCATATATGTTTGGAAAAATCAGCCCCAGCACATTGTTTCCCCTCATTTTGCCTGCACCTCCTCAATGTCCTTATCTATCATCGATTTGGGCGGCACGTCGGCGTTTGCGCCGATATGCAGGTTGTCGCCTATTACGGTGACGCCCCATTCGTTCTTGTCGCTGATATCTTCAGGCCTTGCGCCGATCACGGCGTTTTTACCAATCACGGCGTTTTCTGCGACAATTGCGTATTGTACCACAGCGTTTTCCTCTACTACAACACCCGGCATCAGGATAGAGTCGGTCACCACCGCGCCTTTTTGTACGGTCACACCGGCAAAAAGAATAGAGAATTCCAGCTCGCCATAAATATTGCAGCCGTCTGCGACCAGGGAATTTTGGATTTTTGCGCTCTCTCCAATATAATGCGGCGGCATAACGGGGTTTCTGGAATAAATTTTGTTGTTATCCTTGCTTAAATCGAGCGGTACGTTTGGATCCAGAAGATCCATGTTGGCTTCCCAAAGGCTGTCGATTGTGCCTACGTCCTTCCAGTAACCTTCAAATTGATAGGCAAACATGCGCTCGCCCGCTTTGAGCATGGCAGGCAGAACATCCTTGCCAAAATCGTTGCTTGAGCCTTCCGTTTGCGCGTCAAGGATCAGGTATTTTTTTAGCTTATCCCAACTGAATACATAAATGCCCATAGAAGCGCTGGTGCTTTTCGGCACTTTGGGCTTTTCGTCAAATTCGTAAATAGAACCGTCCGGGTTGGTGTTTAAAATACCAAAGCGGGAGGCTTCCTGCAGCGGAACGTCGATCACTCCAATTGTGCAGTCCGCCTGGTGCTCTTTATGAAAGGCGACCATTTTGGAATAGTCCATCTTATATATATGATCACCTGAAAGGATAACCACATAATCGGGGTCATAGCGTTCAATAAAATTGATATTCTGATAAATGGCGTTGGCAGTGCCTGTGTACCAGTCCGCACCGCCGACCTGCTGGTAGGGGCTTAGGCAGTGCACACCGTCAAGCATGCCGTCCAGATCCCAGGGCTGGCCGTTGCCGATATACTCGTTTAAAACAAGCGGCTGGTACTGCGTAAGAACGCCTACGGCTTCAATACCGGAATTTACGCAGTTTGACAGGGGGAAATCAATAATCCTGTATTTGCCGCCAAAGGGTACGGCTGGCTTTGCAAGCTTTTTGGTCAGAACGCCAAGCCTGCTGCCCTGGCCGCCGGCAAGCAGCATGGCGACAACTTCTTGCTTTGGATACATTTTTCTATACCTCCAGATAACACGTTTATTTTACAAAACGCCGGGATAATGCGCAGCGCTTTGAAGCAGATAAGGTTGCAGATGGGCTATTTTTCTGTGGAGCCTTTTTCCTTTTGTGCCGGCTGCTTTGCTGCAGTTTTTTTAGCAGATGTTTTTTTCTTTCTGGGCGGCTTTTTCCGCACGCATGTAAAGTACATGACAGACAGCGGTGGAAGATTAATTGTAATAGACTGGTCGCAGTCGTGCATTTCTTCGCCGGTGGCGTCTATACTGTTTCCGTTTGTAATGCCGCTGCCGCCAAAGCGTGTATCGTCTGTGTTGAAGACCTCGGCATAAATACCGTTTTGCGGTACGCCAATGCGGTAATCTTCTCGGTAAACAGGCTGAAAGTTGCATACACCGATTAAGTTATTGCCCTTCTTATCCATGCGCCGGAAGGCGATCACGCTTTGCATATAGTCGTTATGGTGAATCCAAGAAAAGCCCTCCCAGGAAAAATCAACCTCATACATAGGCGGATTTTGCAGGTAAAAATGGTTAAGCTCCTTAAAAAACAGATGAAGCTGCTGGTGCTTTTCAAAATCCAGCAGGTTCCACTGCAGGCTGGCGTTGGAATCCCATTCGTCAAACTGGCCGATCTCCGCGCCCATAAACGTCAGCTTTTTGCCGGGATGAATCATCATATAGGCCATAAATGCCCTTACGCCGTCAAACTTCATGTCGTAATTCCCCGGCATTTTATGAATCAAGGAACCCTTGCCGTAAACCACCTCATCATGGGAAATAGGCAGCAGGAAATTTTCGGAAAAGGCATAAAAGAACGAAAAGGTCAAATTGTCATGGTGATAAGGACGATACAGCGGGTCTGTAGACATATAATGGAGCATATCGTTCATCCATCCCATGTTCCATTTGTAGTTGAAGCCAAGCCCGCCGTCCTCTACAGGGCGCGAAACAAGCGGCCAGGAGGTTGATTCTTCTGCAATCATATAATCCTCCGGATGACGCGCGGCAATCCGTGCATTGAGGTTCTGCAAAAAGGCTACGGCCTCCAAATGCTCCTTGCCGCCGTATTTGTTTGCAACCCATTGCCCGTCACTCCGGTTATAATCCAGATACAGCATAGAGGCCACCGCGTCCACACGGATACCGTCTATGTGGTATTTTTCCAGCCAGAACATGGCACTGGACATCAAAAAGCTAATAACCTCGTACCGGCTGTAGTCAAACACAAGCGTGCCCCATTCTTTGTGCTCTCCTTTTCTTGTGTCGGCATATTCATAACAGCAGGTTCCGTCAAACTTTGCAAGGCCGTGTGCATCCCGTGGAAAATGCGCGGGGACCCAGTCCAAAATGACCTGAATACCGGCTTGGTGGCACTGGTCGACAAAATACATAAAATCATGCGGTGTTCCATAACGCGAGGTCGGCGCATAATACCCGGTTACCTGATAGCCCCAGGAGCCGTCGTAGGGGTATTCGGTAAGCGGCATAAATTCAATATGCGTATACCCCATATCCTTTACATAGGGAATCAGCTCGTCGGCAAGTTTTCTATAGCTGTAACGGGTGCCGTCCTCATTTAAGCGCCAGGAGCCGGCGTGGACCTCGTAAATGTTCATGGGACACTCATAATGCGGTTTTTCTGCTTTTTTCTGCAAAAATTTTGCGTCGTTCCATTCATAACCGTCCAAATCGTAATACAGTGTAGCGTTTTCCGGGCGGGTCTGGCAGTGAAAGCCATAAGGGTCTGTTTTATATTGCTTTTCAAACCATGGCGTTTCTACACAGTATTTGTATGCCTGGTACTGCTTTACATCGGGAATAAAGCATTCCCATACGCCGGTTTGCTGTACGCGCTCCATAAAGTTTGCCGTATTGTCCCAGTCGTTAAAGTCGCCTGCTACAGAAACAGACAGTGCATTTGGCGCCCATACGCGGAATACCACGCCGTCATTTCCGTCGCGGTAGCTTTTATGTGCACCCATATATTCATAGGCGTTTATGCTTTCCCCTGCAAGAAACAGCTCCAACGGCGTACGTTCGTCCAACACCGCGGCAGCCGCGCTTTCTTTTTTTTCAGCCATGTATATCCGTTCTCCTTCCACATTTGCTATCGCAAATTGCGAGCATAGGCAGATTTGACCGTGCTCGACAAAATATTGCACAAAAGCAAATTTTTGCATAAAATTGCCAATATATAACAATCTTCCTAGAATATAATAGCAATTTTTAAGTGTAATTTCAATAGATTTACAAATTTAAATTACAAAGAATTTAGTCAATATTTAGTTGTATCTTACAAAAGTTTTTTGAAATGGGCATAAATTCTGCAAATTGTTTGGTTAAATTGACGGCGGCGGTTTAATTATGGCAAAACATAACCATGCTATCATAGAAAGTACGGTGGAAAATGGCGAAAAGACGGTAGGGACAAAGGCCCGTACAAAAATGTATGCACGCTGCTTTTTTTAAAAGAACATACAACCCTAAAAATTGCAAATTTATATAACGCCTTGCCGTACCTGATTATTGTATGGCAAAACACAAGAAAAAACCGTATTTACGAACCTTCTCTGTTCATTAAAACGAAATAAAGTAAGAGCGGCGTAAGCGCTATGCATTTTTGTATACCACTTACGCCGTTTTTTGGCTTGTTTACGCCGAACTATAGATTTTAAAAATGCAGTATGCTATTATAGAGATAAAGTTTTTATGCGTGGCTGCTGCAAAATGCCTGTCGCAAGCTTTGGAGAGGCTGCAGCAATGAATATTTCCATTACACAATTTATAAGAAAGCCTTTCTGGGGCACTGCCGGAAGAATTGTGACACCAAGATACTACAAAATACTATAAAATAAAATGGAGCGTAAAATTTATAGAAAAATTTTTATTGTACATATGTGTTTGATGCATAAAGAATTTATATGCAGGTCGCAATAATATTGCTTAATGTATTAGATAAAGATTGTTTTATGGATAGTGTGAGTGGATAAGGGGTAATTGAAAAAAATGTCTGAATACACTTTAAAAAGAAACGGAAATATTATCAATAAAAAGTACCTTGAATATTTTGTACCTACGGTTCTTACTGCAATGGCAAATAATATTGCTGTTATGGTGGATTCGATTTTGGTAGGCCATATGGTGGGCAGCACTTCCATGGCCGCAATTAATTTACTGTCGCCCGTTATACAGTTTTACTTTTCCATGACAATATTATTTGGTCTGGGCGCATCTACAATCATTTCCTATGCAAAAGGGAAAAACGATAAGGCTACCGCCGACAAGACGTTTACAGTCGCTTTTATCGCGCTTTTATTCTTGAGTGCAGTTCTTATGATTGTGCAGTTTCTATTGCTTGATCCGATTGCTTCCATATTTACATCCATTCCTGAACTTAAAAGAGAGCTGATCCTGTATTACATACCCGTAATCGCCGGTACTCCGTTTTCTTTATTATTGCCTAGTGTGGTGCATTGTATAAGAAGTGACGGCAGGCCAAACTTTGCGTCAAATCTGATTATTCTTTCAAATGCTGTAAACCTTGTTATGGATATTGTGCTTATGGGACCGTTTCATATGGGAATCATCGGTTCTTCAATTGCAACGGTAATCGGTAATGTGATTGCATTTTTTATGATGCTTACGCATTTTAAAGATAGAAGAAACACGCTTCATTTTGATTTTTCTATTTTTCAAAGTATAAAAGAATTTTTTGGAAAACTGGGATTGTTATTTGCAACGGGTGTTTCGGGTGCTCTTGGAACACTGCTGATCACGGTAAAGATGTTTTATCTGAACAGTATGGTTCAGAATGAGGCAGGAAAAGACGGCATGGTTGCAATGTCTGTAATTTCCATGTGTCAAATATTTGTATCTGCATTTGTAACGGGCGCTTCTCAGACAATGATACCGATCGTAAGCGTACTGCTGGGGGAAAAAGATCTTACCAGTATTCAATATGCTTTCAGAAAAGCTGTGCTGATTCTGTTGGCTGCAAGTGTAGCCATTATGCTTGTGATTGAAGGTGTGCCGGAATTTGTTGCCCAGATATTTGGCGACAAAACTGCACAGGAAATGTCATTTGTAGTTCCGGCTTTGCGGATAAGCTCTTTGTCGTTTCCCGGACTTGCGCTTTCGTTTTTGTTGATGTATTACTTTATGGCAACAAAGAAAAAATTTCTATCGTTGACCATTTCCATTGTAAACGGTATTGCCATCATTGTTCCTTGTGCATATGTGTTAAGCGAAATTTTCGGTATTACAGGAATTTGGCTTACACTGGTGGTGGCACAGTACGGAACCTTGCTTTTTATAGCTGTTATGGTATTTGTGATAATCAAGAGGTCAAACGGCAGGTACAAAAATTTTTATTTGATTGAAAGCAGCAAGGATAATGAGCTCTTGTCTTTCTCGGTAAATTCTGCTCTTTCCAAGGAAGAAATTGCGTCTTATATGACAGAAAAGCTTGCGGATATAGATTATCAGGCAAGGGAAAAAATGATTTTGGCAACAGCAGAGGTCCTTGCTTTTGTAAAAGAGCTGGGAGCAAAAAGGGGCAAGCCAGTTGAAACCGATATAAGAGTGAACCGTGAAGGAAATGACTATATTATTTTACTGAGAAGCAACGGTTATGAAATCAAAATGGCAGAAATGCATCATACTATATGCAAAAGCTTTGATTATACCCGTGTTTTGGGTATGAATCAGATAAAAATAGTCGTTTAATTGAGTAATGAGGTGAGAAAATGAATGTATTAATGGACCATCTGAAGGATTCTTTTTTAAGCTATGCAGATAAAGCTGCTTTTATTGATCACAGTGGAAAGCGCGTCACTACTTATAGGCAGCTTGATGAAATGAGCGGGAAAATCGCCAGGGGAATTATAGAAAAGGGATGCAAAAAGGGTGCGATCATTCCCGTGCTTATGCCAAGATGTACCGAGTACATAGCGGCCGAAATTGGAATCATGAAGGCCGGTTGTGCATTTGCCCCGCTGATTACAGACTACCCCAAGGACAGGGTTGCGTACATAAAAAAGGATTGTAACAGCAGTTTTGTAATTGATAAAGAATTTGTGGATGCATGCATAAATTATGCGCCGTATGAAGAAATTGCAGAGCTTTGCGATACGGACAAAGGCTTTGTCATTTATACGTCTGGCTCTACGGGCAGTCCCAAGGGCATTATTCACTCACAAAGATCTCTTTATGAAAGTTTGGTAAGACAGCTTGAGATTGAGCAAACGACCGATCAGGATATTTGTCTTAGCACCATCACACATAGCTTTTCCGTATCCGTGCCGGAAAACTATGTACCGTTGCTTGCCGGTGCTACCATCGTTATGCTCAATGATGAGGAAAGAAAAGATGTTCGTTTTCTTGAAACCGCAATAGAACAGTACGGTATTACAAACGCCTATATCAATCCCACTCAGCTTAAGGTCTACAAAAACAAGAGCAAAACGTTAAAAACCGTAAAGACCGTTGGGGAGAGGCTCTGTAACCAATACAGCGATGCATACAAAATGATAAACATTTACGGTGCAAGCGAAACCCTGCTTGCACTTGCCTTTACGGTTGACAAAAGCTATGACAATACACCAATAGGCAAGCCCGTAAGCGGTATAAGCGTTTATATTCTGGATGAAAACGGCCATCCTGTCAGAGATGGAGAGGAAGGCGAGCTTTGCGTTGCCGGGGCTATTTCGGACGGATACCTAAATCTTCCCAATCAGACTGCGAAGGCTTACCGGCTTAATCCGTATGCAACGTGTGATGCAGATAAAATTCTGTTTCATACAAACGATATTGTTAAACGTTTGGATGACGGTAATATTGTATATGTCAACCGCAAGGACTGGATGGTTAAAATCAATGGGCAGAGGGTTGAGGTTGGAGAAATTGAGGTTTGCTCACAGAATGTAAGCGGTGTTGAAGAAGCTGTTGTAAAAGCATTTGTAAACGATTATGGACAGAATTATCTTGTGGAATATTTTAAAGGCGAAAACGTAACGGCTGAAGCTATTAAAAGGCATTTGCGCACAGTCTTGCCCGACTATATGATCCCGCTATTCTTTGTAAAGCTTTCGGAATTTCCCCTTAATGCAAATGGAAAAATTAACAGGCTTGCACTGGAAAAACCGGATGCTTCTATGTATAAAGCAAAATATGTTGCGCCGAAAAATGCAACAGAGAAACTGCTCTGTGAAAAATTTGAGGAGGTTTTACACTGCGGAAAGTACAGTTTACAAGGGACTACACAGGGTAACGGTCTGACGGGAGGATTACCGCCCGTCAGATTTTCCATGTAATGTTCAAGCTGTCGCTTGTGGCGGCAACGGTGGTAATCATCAAATCCACCACCCGCCGCTTGTCGTCAAAGGATACATCGTCCCATGTGTCGAGGTAGCCGGAAATCTGGTTGACCTGTCCCGGGCTGATGGTTTCCACCGTCAGCTCGGCTATCTGCTTCACAAGTTCCTGCTTGCGCCCGTCCAGTTCCGCTATCTTCACATTCACATAGGAGAGCAGGACATTGTTCGCGCCCGTCAGACTGTCCACCAGCTTTTCAATCTCGCTGTCCACATGGAGAAGCTCTACTTGCAGGGCGGCGATTTTGGGATTGGCCTTTGCCGCTTTCTTCCTGCCCGTCAGCGTCTTGTGCTTTTCCAGCTTCTTCACCATCTGCTGGTAAACCACCGCTTCCAGTTCGGAAGTGATGATTTTCCCACAGCCCGGACAGCTTTTATTGTCCAGCCGTTTCGTACAGCGGAGATATTGCCTGCCGGACGGATTGAAGATACTCATAAGCGCATATCCGCAGTTCCCGCACTTGATTTTCCCCGCCAGCCATGTGTGGGTGGCTTTTCGGGCGGACTGGATTTTCATGTTGTTCATCAGCTTCTTGCGGCAAGCCAGCCATATATCCGCCGGAACAATGCCCTCATGGGGAGCCAGCACCAGCATTTGGTCTTTCAAGTCGTTTTTCTTGCTGGGCTTCACATCCCGCCCCTGATACAGATAACAGCCGTTTGTCCCCGTAAAGTCGGCGGCGTCATTGACGATAACCGTACCCTGGCTTTTGAAAAATTCGTACACATCCAAGTCCGCCTGCACATAGACGGGATTGCGTAACATCTGCGCCAGTGTGGGGCGTATCAGTTCCTTGCCGTAGAACAAAATCCCCTGTTCGGCAAAGTACCGGGTAATGTCCCCGTAAGAGGTTGTGGGCTGGGCGTACATCTCAAATATCAGCCGGATATTGGCCGCTTCGTCCGGGTTTACCACCAGCTTCTTTGTGTTGATACCGTCCATCTTGATTGGCTCTGTATGGAAGCCATAAGGGGCTTTTCCACCCATCTTAAACCCTCGCTGGCTGCGGGAATAATAAGCGTCCGTCACCCGCTTCTGTATCGTTTCCCGTTCAAGCTGGGCGAACACGATACAGATATTCAGCATAGCCCGCCCCATCGGGGTGGAGGTATCAAACTTCTCCGTAGAGGACACAAACTCCACATCGTACTGCTGGAACAGTTCCATCATGTTGGCAAAGTCCAGAATGGAACGGCTGATACGGTCAAGTTTGTAAACAATGACCTTTGCAATCAAGCCCCGCTTAATATCCCGCACCAGTTCCTGAAACTTCGGGCGGTCTGTGTTCTTGCCGCTGTACCCTTTGTCTGTGTATTCCTTACAGTTCCCGCCTTTCAATTCGTATTTGCAAAACTCAATCTGGCTTTCAATGGAAATGCTGTCCTTTTTGTCTACCGATTGCCTTGCATAGATCGCGTCTATCCTGTTATTCATTTTGTCGCTCCTTTTCTTAAAAAGAAACGGAGCTGCTGACAGTTCTATTATACCGCCAGCAGCCCCGCAAATCAACGATGGCTTCGGGATTTATGCCCCGGCTTCCTCTTTCTGCCGCTTATCGGCATATTTGCGGAACACCTCATAAAGCTGCTGCTCCAGTTCCCGGCGTTTGGTCGCTTCCTGCTCCGGCGTGAACACCGGGGAGAGGTTTTCCAGCGTGATTTCCTTTCCCTGAAAAGTCACGACTTCTGTTTCCTTTTTGTATCTGATATTGTTACTTATAAAATCACCTTTCCTTTCCATACTGCCGCTGCTGCCGTTTCAGTTCCGCCAGTATATCCGGCGGGATACGGTCAACCAGCCGCTGTAAATTGTCCAGTTCGCTTTTCAGCTTTGCCCGTTCCATCGTATCTTTCATCTTTCCTTTTTCGCTGGCCTTTGCCCTTGCTTCCAACTTCTCATTCTCCGCCAGCAGGTCATTGATTGTGACCTTGTACTTTTTCAACTGCCCGGAGAAATTCTCCATCTGCGGGAACCACTTTTTCAGCATGGAGAGGGCTTCCTCTTTTTTCTTTCCGGCGTTCAGCGGGTTAATGCCGTCAAGGGCGGCTTCAATGGCTCTGGCCTGTTTGGAGAGGGAAACCGCCTGTTTGAAAAGCCGGGTGGGGATATGCTTCCGGCCTGTCTTGCTGGCACTCTCCCCACGCTCCAAGTCGGGATATTTCTCCACCATATAGGCGTGAAAATCGTCCTGCCATTTTGTGAGGTTGGCTCTGTTCCCTATAATCTCCTTTGCACACAGGCGGTTGTCCTCTGTCAGCGGGACAAAGACCAAATGCAGGTGGGGCGTTTTCTCGTCCATGTGTACCACCGCCGACACGATATTTTCCCGCCCTACCCGGTGGGTGAGGAAATCCGCCGCCCTCTGGAAAAACGCCTGTATCTCCTTTGGGGATTTCCCCTTGAAAAACTCCGGGCTGGCGGTTATCAGCGTATCGACAAACCGTGTGCTGTCCTTGCGGGTTCGGCACCCGGCCTGCTCAATCCGGCTCTGAATGAAGTGGTAATAGCGTCCCTCCGGCTTGACGATATGGAAGTTGTATTTGCTCCGGCTGGTGTCAATATCAGGGTTGCTGGCGTATTGGTCTTTCTGCCGTTCGTGATGGGCTTCCAGCGGCCTTGCCGGGTTGCCCTTGTGCTTCTCAAACCGCAAAATTGCGTGTTGTGCCATTCTGCTCCTTTCCCCATTCCTTTCCTATCCGGGGTTTTCCACAGGGAAAATCCCGCAGAAAATAGCTCGGATAGGATTGGAATGGATAGAATATAAATCAATCTTTTTATCTTTGTATTTCTATATACCGTCCGGTTTTCGTACGTCTCAGGAGTGATTTCCGTACTTCATGGGTACGGTTTTCAGTCCTCCGGCGTACCAGAACGGGATTTCTTGAAGTCGGTGTTTGGAACCGCTTCATAGGATTTTGGGAAAATGCGGTTGGGTTTTCCACAGCCCTGCTTC